>Ga0180221_1000094_pt1 | contig 148478 bp, 150 predicted proteins | sample eDN5th37CKraftMG_FD_151339 | JGI IMG/M metagenome (GOLD analysis project Ga0180221, IMG submission 151339) | Enriched Miracle-Growth compost microbial communities from Emeryville, California, USA - eDNA 5th pass 37_C Kraft MG (version 2) (version 2) ... | reverse complement strand
CGACCTCGCCCAGGGGCTCGGTCGCTTGGCGAGAACTCGCCAGGGGCTCCTTCTCGCGGGTGGAGGACCTCCCGTGAGCGCGGCGACCTCGCCCAGGGGCTCGGTCGCCTGGCGAGAACTCGCCAGGGGCTCCTTCTCGCGGGTGGAGGACCTCCCGTGAGCGCGGGGTCCATCCTGCTGTGGGTGATCCTCCCGTACGTCGCGGCGGCGGTGTTCGTCGTCGGGCTGTGGTGGCGCTACCGCACCGACCAGTTCGGGTGGACGAGCAGCTCGACGCAGATCTTCGAGTCGAGGATCCTCGGCTGGGCGGGGCCGGCGTTCCACTACGGCGCGCTGGCCGCGATCGGCGGGCACGTGATCGGGCTGCTGGTCCCGAAGTCGTTCACCGAGGCGATCGGGATGTCCGAGAACACGTACCGGTGGTTCTCGGCGATCGCCGGCGCGGTCGCCGGGGCGATCTGCCTGGTCGGGTTCGTCGGCCTCGTGTACCGGCGGATCACGAACGTGCGGGTGCGGCGCGCCACGTCGCGGACCGACCTCGCCGTCTACTTCCTGCTCACCGTCCTGATCGTGCTCGGCTGCTACCTGACGTTCGGGCACAACCTGCTGACGAAGTCGCCCTACGACTACCGGGACACGATGTCGCTGTGGTGGCGGTCGCTGTTCATCCTGCAGCCCGACGTGCAGGCCGCCGAGGACGCGAACGTCTGGTACCAGGTGCACGCGATCATCGCCTGGGCGTTCTGGGCGCTGTTCCCGTTCAGCCGGCTGGTGCACGCGTTCAGCATCCCGCTGCAGTACCTCGGCCGCCCGTACATCCTCTACCGCCGCCGCTACCCGGTGGCGCCGGGCGCGCGCCGCCGATGAGCGCGCCCGAGCGGACCGGCGCCGGGCGCCAGCTCGCGCTGGCGACGGTCGCGTTCACGGTCAGCTTCTACGCGTGGAGCCTGCTGGGGCCGCTGGGCCCCGACCTCGACGACGAGCTCGGGCTGTCGGAGTTCGAGACGTCGGCGATGGTGGCGGTGCCGGTGCTGCTCGGGTCGCTGATGCGGATCCCGCTCGGGTGGCTGACCGACCGCCACGGCGGGCGGCGGGTGTTCAGCCTGCTGCTGGCGTTCACGCCGCTGCCCCTGATCGCGCTGGCGCTGTTCCACGACGCGCTCGCGCCGATCCTGCTGTTCGGGTTCCTGCTCGGGTTCGCGGGCGCGTCGTTCGCGGTGGGCGTGCCGTTCGTCAACGGCTGGTATCCGCCCGAGCGCCAGGGCTACGCGCTCGGCGTGTACGGCGTCGGGATGGGCGGCACGACGGTCGCGGGGCTCACCGCGCCGTCGATCGCCGACGAGTGGGGGCTGGCCGCACCGTTCTGGGTGGCCGTGGCGCTCGTCGTCGCCACCCTCGTCGCGTTCGTGCTGGTGGCGCGCGACGCGCCGCACCCCGCCGCGGCCGGCGGGGGCGCGCGGCCCGGGATGTTCGCCGCGCTGGGCGTGTTCCGCAGCAGCGGGCGGGCGTGGGCGCTGACGCTCTTCTACTTCATGGCGTTCGGCGGGTTCGTCGCGATGTTCCTGTACCTGCCGAAGCTGCTGACCGGGGTCCACGACCTGTCGCAGTCCGACGCGGGCGCGCGGGCGGCCGGGTTCGCGCTGCTGGCCGTCGTCGCGCGGCCGACCGGCGGCTGGCTGTCGGACCGCATCGGCGCCGCGCGCGTGCTGCTCGCCTCGTTCATCGGCGTCACCGTGCTCGCGCTCGTCCTCGCCGCGGCCTACGAGTCGATGGTGCCGCTGACGATCGCCTGCCTGACGATCGCGGTCGCGCTGGGCCTGGGCACCGGCGCGGTCTTCAAGCTCGTGCCCGAGTGGTTCCCCGACCGCGTCGGCTCGGTCACCGGCGTGGTCGGCGCGGCCGGCGGCCTGGGCGGCTTCTTCCCGCCGCTGGTCATGGGCGTCGTGAAGGGCGCGACCGGCGGCTACGCCCTCGGGTTCGTGCTGATGGCGCTGGTCGCGATCGCCTGCCTCGTCGTGCTCGCCGCGCTGAACCGCGGGGCGGCGCAGCCGGCGACGGCGTAGGCGCCGTTGTCGTCTCGCGGTCGCATGGCGACCGCGATCCGACAACGGCACGGGGCTAGACGGACATGCCGCCGTCCAGCGGGATCGTCGCGCCCGTCATGAACGCGCTCTCGTCGCTGGCGAGGTAGACCACGGCGCTGGCGACCTCGTCGGGGCGGGCGTGGCGGCCCAGCGGGATCATCGAGTTGAAGATCTCGTTGGCCTGCTCGGTGTCCTGGCCGGTCGCGTCGCGCTCGACGCTGTCCTGGAACGCGTTGGCGACCGGGCCCGGGTGGATCGTGTTCACGCGGATCCGGCGGTCGACGACCTCCTTGGCCGCCGTGCGCATGAGCCCGACGACCGCGTGCTTGGACGTCGCGTACGCGCAGATGCCGGGCGCCGAGGTCAACCCGACGACGCTGGACGTGATGATGAAGCTGCCGCCGTCGCGCATGACCGGCAGCGCGTGCTTGGCGAGCAGGAACGGGCCGCGCACGTTCACGGCCAGGACCCGGTCGAACTCCGCCGGGTCGTAGTCGGCGATCGTCGCGTTCGGGCCGGCGATGCCCGCGTTGGCGAACGCCACGTCGAGGCCGCCGAAGCGGTCCACCGCCGCCTTCACCGCGGCGGCGACCTGGTCGGAGTCGGTCACGTCGGCGGCCACGCCGAGCGCCGCCGCCCCCAGCTCGCCCGCGACCGCGTCGACCGCCGCCGGGTCGAGGTCGCAGATCGCCACGCTCGCCCCCTCGGCCACGAACGCGCGCGCCGTGGCGGAGCCGATGCTGCCGGCCCCGCCCGTGATCAGGGCCACCTTCCCGTCGAGTCGTCCCATGTCCCTAAACCGTCAGATCGTTTGCCGGACAGGGCGGGACGCTACCGGGTCAGTCGCTCGGGCGCTCGACCTTCAGCTTCACGGGCGCCACGTCCTCCTGGCGCGCGAGCTCCCGCGAGTGCTCGTAGCGCACGATGTCCGCGCGGACCTCGTTGCGCTTGGCCTCCAGGCCCTCGATCTCGCGGCGCAGCTCCTCGGAGCGGCGCTCGAGCGCCTCGACCTTCGCCTGCGCGCGCTCGAGCTTCATCTCGAGGTCGAGCACCCGCTCGACGCCGGCCAGGTTCAGCCCGTACTCGGTGGTCATCCGCTGGATGCGCCGCAGCCGCTCGACGTCCTCGTGCGAGTACAGCCGCGTGCCCTTCGGCGAGCGCTTCGGCGTGATGAGCCCGCGCGCCTCGTACATGCGCAGGGTCTGCGGGTGCATCTCGGCCAGCTCGGCGGCGACGGAGATCATGAACACGCCCCGGTCGCGGTCGACCTGGATCGTCGTCCGGGTGGTGCGCGTGGTGGTGCGACGGGGCCGCGACGCCATCTACGCCGCCTTCCCGCTCGAGGACCCGGCTCCTGCCTGCGCGAACAGCTTCGCGCGCGGATTGCCGTTCATGACCTTCGACAGCTGCTCGACCGCCTTCTCCTGCTCGCGGGTCAGCGAGTCGGGGACGTCGAGCACGAAGCGGTAGTGGATGTCGCCGCGGCTCTTCTTGTCGCTGAGCTTCGGCGGACCCTCGCCGCGCAGCCGCTGCACGGTCCCGGGCTTCGTGCCGGGCTTCACGCGCAGCCGCTTGGTGCCCGTCAGCGTCGGCACCTCGATCTCGGCGCCGCGCAGGGCCTCCGGGATCGACAGCGGGACCTCGACCTCGAGGTTGTCGCCCTTGCGCTTGAAGATCGGCGACGGGTCGACGTGCGTGACCACGTACAGGTCGCCGGGCGGGCCGCCGTTGCGCCCCGGCTCGCCCTTGCCGGCCAGCCGCACGCGCGAGCCCTCGCGGACCCCCGGCGGGATGTTGACCTTGTACTTCTTGGACTTGCGCAGCGAGCCGCTGCCGTGGCAGGTCGGGCAGGGCTCCTCGATGATCGCCCCGCTGCCGCCGCACTGGGAGCACGGCTGGGTGATCGAGAACAGGCCCTGGCCCTGCTGCTCGACGCCGCGGCCCTGGCAGCGCGGGCACACCTTCGGGGCGGTGCCGGGCTTGGCGCCCGTCCCGTGGCAGGTCGTGCACATCGTCGAGGTCGGCACGGTCAGCGCCACCTGCGTGCCGTCGACCGCCTGCTGGAACGTCAGCTTGACCGAGGCCTCCAGGTCCCGGCCGCGCTCGGGACGCGGGGTCGCGCCGCCGCGCGCGCGGCCACCGCCGCCGCCCCCGCCGAACAGGTTCGAGAGGATGTCCGAGAACGAGCCCGCGTCGAAGCCGCCGCCCCCGCCGGCGCCGCCCGCGAAGCCGCCGCCGGCGAACGGGTTGGCCCGCTGGCGGTCGTACTCCTTGCGCTTGTCGGGGTCGCCGAGCGTGTCGTAGGCGGCCGAGATCTCCTTGAAGCGCGCCTCCGCCGCCTTGTCGCCCGGGTTGCGGTCCGGGTGGTAGCGGCGCGCGAGCTTCCGGTAGGCCTTCTTGATGTCCTCCTGGGAGGCCTTCTTGTCGACGCCGAGGACGCTGTAGAGATCCTCCGCCATCACCGGCCTCCCACTACGCCGCCACCACCACGCGGGCGGGGCGGATGACCATGCCGTTCAGCTGGTAGCCCTGCTGGTAGACCTCGACGATCGTGCCGCTCTCGGCGCCCTCGACGGGCTGGGAGACCATCGCCTCGTGGACGTTGGGGTCGAACGTCTCGCCCTTGGGCGAGATCGTCTCGATCCCGACCCGCGCGAGCGCGTCGACCAGCTCGCGGTGCACGAGCCGGATCCCGGCGGTGAGGTGGTGGTCGCCCTCGCCCTCCTGCTCCTCGGCGGCGGCGATCGCCCGCTCGAGGTTGTCGAGGGCGGGCAGGAGCTCCTTGACGACCTTCGCCGCCCCGCGCTCCTGCGCGGCCTGCACGTCGCGGGCCGCCCGCTTGCGGTAGTTCTCGAAGTCGGCCTGGGTGCGCTGCGCGAGCGCGAGGTACTCGTCGCGCTCCGCCGCCTTGGCCTTCAGGGCCTCGAGGTCGTGCTCGACCGCCTCGGCGGCGGCCTCCTCGGCGGCGTGCGCGTCCTCGGCTGAGCCGGCCGGCGCCTCGGTGGCGCCGGCCTGCTCGGCCTGGAGCTCGCGCTCCTCGGTGTCTGCGGACCGGTGGTCGCCCATGACCTACCGCCCCTCGTCCACGACCTCGGCGTCGACGACGTCCTCGTCCTCCGCCGACTCGGTCTCGGCCTGCGGGCCGGCGCCGTTGCCGTCGGCGCTCGCCGCGGCGGCCTGCTCGGCCTGGGCCTTCTCGTACATGGCCTCCGACACGCGGTGGAACGCCTGCTGCAGCGCGGACGTCTTGGCCTGGATCTCGGCGGCGTCCTCGCTGGTCAGCGAGTCGCGGACCTCGCGGATCGCCGTCTGGATCTGCTCCTTGGAGGCCTCGTCGACCTGGTCGCCCAGGTCGGCCAGCTGGCGCTCGGCCTGGTAGGCGGCGTTCTCGCCCGCGTTGCGCGCCTCGGCCAGCTCGCGCAGGCGCCGGTCCTCGTCGGCGTGCGACTCGGCGTCGGCGACCATCCGCTTGATCTCCTCCTCGGAGAGGCCGGAGCCCGCCTTGATCTCGATCTTCTGCTCCTTGCCCGTGCCGAGGTCCTTGGCCGACACGTTCAGGATGCCGTTGGCGTCGATGTCGAACGCGACCTCGATCTGCGGGACGCCGCGCGGCGCCGGCGGGATGCCGGTGAGCTGGAACTTGCCCAGCGACTTGTTGTAGGCCGCCATCTCGCGCTCGCCCTGCAGGACGTGGATCTCGACGCTCGGCTGGTTGTCCTCGGCGGTCGAGAACACCTCCGCCTTGCGGGTCGGGATCGTCGTGTTGCGCTCGATGAGCTTCGTCATGACGCCGCCCTTGGTCTCGATGCCCAGCGTCAGCGGGGTCACGTCGAGCAGCAGGACGTCCTTGACGTCGCCGGCCAGCACGCCGGCCTGGATGGCGGCGCCCACGGCCACGACCTCGTCCGGGTTGACGCCGCGGTGCGGGTCCTTGCCCGTGAGCTCCTTGACCTTGTCCTGGACGGCCGGGACGCGGGTCATGCCGCCGACGAGCACGACGTGGTCGATGCGGTCGGCGCCCTTCTCCTTGGCGTCGTCGAGCGCCTGGCGGACCGGCGCGACGACGCGGTCGACCAGGTCGGCGGTCAGCTCGTTGAACTTCGCGCGCGTGAGGCGCTGGTCCAGGTGCTTGGGCCCGCTCTGGTCGGCGGTGATGAACGGCAGGTTGATCTGCGTCTCCTGCGCGGAGGACAGCTCGATCTTGGCCTTCTCGGCCGCCTCGTAGAGGCGCTGGAGGGCCATCGGGTCCTGCGTCAGGTCGATGCCCTGGTCGCGCTTGAACTCCGCGACGAGCCAGTCGACGATCGCCTTGTCGAAGTTGTCGCCGCCGAGGTGGTTGTCGCCGGCGGTCGACTTGACCTCGAACACGCCGTCGCCGATCTCGAGCACGGACACGTCGAACGTGCCGCCGCCGAGGTCGAAGACGAGGATCGTCTGGTCGGTCTCCTTGTCGAGCCCGTAGGCCAGCGAGGCCGCGGTCGGCTCGTTGATGATGCGCTTGACGTCGAGGCCGGCGATCTTGCCGGCGTCCTTGGTCGCCTGACGCTGGTCGTCGTTGAAGTACGCCGGGACGGTGATGACGGCGCTGTCGACCGTGTCGCCCAGGTAGGCCTCGGCGTCGGCCTTCAGCTTGGCCAGGATCATCGCGCTGATCTCCGGCGGGCTGTACTGCTTGCCGCCGGCCTCGATGCGCGCGTCGCCGTTGGGGCCGGAGACGACCTTGTAGGGGACGATCGACTCCTCCTCGCGCACCTCGGCCTCCTTGCGGCCCATGAAGCGCTTGACGGAGAAGATCGTGTTGCCGGGGTTGGTCACGGCCTGGCGCTTGGCCACGGTGCCGACCAGGCGCTCGCCGCTCTGCGTGAAGGCGACGACGGACGGGGTCGTGCGACCACCCTCGGCGTTCTCGATGACGGTGGGCTCACCGCCCTCCAGCACGGCCATGCAGGAGTTGGTGGTGCCCAGGTCGATGCCGATGGTCTTGCCCATAGGTGGTGTGTGCTCCCTCGTTCTTGCGAATGAAATCTGAGCGACATTATGGCAGATTTTTCGCGCCGCTTCCACGCGGGAGCCCCGACGGCATCGGCACCCCGGCCGACGAGCTTGCGCCCGGCCGCCGGCGCCTGGACGGACGGATCCACAAGGTGTACGCATTGCGGCCGAGTGGGCGACATGCGAACATCATCGGCGATGGACCGCCGGAGCCTTCGCTGATGGAGCTGCGCGACGCGCTGGCCCGGCGCCGTGCCTGCCGCACGTTCGATGCCCGGCCCGTCGAGCGCGAGCTGCTCGACCGGCTCGCCGCCGCGGCGCACGCCGCGCCCACGGCATCGAACGTGCCCTACCGCCAGGTCATGGTCGTCGACGACCCGCGCGTCATCCGCGCGGTCCGCCAGATCTCCCCGTCGCTGCTCGCCGACCCGCCGGCCCTGCTCGTGATCCTCACCGATGTCGAGCTCGCCGTGCGCCGCGTCGGCCCCGTCGGCGAGGCCAGCTCGCTCATCGACAGCGGTGCGGCCGGCGAGAACGTCTGGCTGGCGGCGATCGACGCGGGCCTGGCCACGCAGTTCACGATGATCAGCACGATGCCCGGCATCCGGGTCGTGCTCGGGCTTCCCGAGCGCATGCGCGTGGACCTCATCATGCCCGTGGGCCATCCGGCCGACGGGGAGCCGACCGGCCCGGTGCGCCGCCGCCGCCGCCCGATCCACCACGACCAGTTCGACGATGGCGCCTGAGCCCGACGACGACCCCGTCTTCGACCTCGTCTGCCACCTGGTCTCGGCCGCCCGCGGCGCCCCCGCCGAGGGCGTCTACACCGCGAGCCTGCGGCTGATCCACGCGGCCGGCAAGCTCGCCGCCCTGCACGGGGACCGCTCGCCGTTCCTGCGCGAGCTGGCGGCCGCGATCGAGGCGGAGAGCAGCGCGGCGTACTTCGCGTCCGACCAGGCCTACGTGGCGTACCTCGACCGCGTCGTCACCGAGGTCGCGACCGAGGTCCGGCGGCGCAACGGCCTGCCGACGGGCTGACGCCGGCCAGGTCCGGCGCTCGGGGATGGCGACAGCGACGAAGCTCGGCTAGCGTTCCGCGCCGCAGTTCAGGAGGGCACGGATGCGCAGAGCGGCAGCGATGATCGTGGCGAGCTTGGCGGCTGCGGCGGCAGCCCCGCCCGCGGAGGCCGCACCAGCGTGGATCGCACCGGTCGCGGTGGCGACGGACACGTCGAGCCCCGACAGCCAGAAGGCGGCGATGGGCCGCAACGGCGACGCCGCCGTCGTGTGGCGCGACGGCGGCCACGTGTTCGTCGCGCTGAAGTCCCGCGGCATGCCGTTCGGCGCGCCGATCGACCTCACGCCCGGGGGCGTCGGCGACAACCCGGAGGTGGCGGTCGACGGCGCCGGCGGCACGGTCGTGGTGTGGGAGAGCGGCACGAGCCCGCGCCGGGTGCAGGCGGCGCTGCGGGCGCCCGGCGGCACGTTCGGCGCGCCGGTCACGCTGAGCGACCCGGGCGCCGACGTCGTGCCGACCAGCGCGCTCGTGGCGATGAACGCGGCGGGCAACGCCGTCGTGACGTGGAGCGAGACGACCGACGGCGGCAGCACGTATCGCGTGCGCGCCGCGGTGCGCACGCCGGGCGGGACGTTCCAGAGCCCGATCCAGCCGGCCGGGGGCATCGCGCCGCCGACCCCCCTGCCCGACGTCGCGATCGACGCGACCGGCGTGAGCACCGTCGTGTGGTACGACGGCACCCGGGTCGACGAGAGCACGATCCAGCCCGACGGCGCCTTCTCGAGCGGCACGGTGGCGGCCGCCGGCGGGCCGGACCCGAGGGTGGGCATGAGCGACGCCGGCGAGACCGTCGTCGTGTGGAAGGGCGCCGGCAACCGGCTCGTCCCGGCGAGCCGCGCGACCACCGCCGCTCCGTTCGTCACGGACTCGCCGATCTCCGACCCCGGCGCTGCCCTGCCGGCCCTCGCCACCGCGCCCGACGGCACGACGACCGTCGCGTGGACCACGCTCGGGCCGACGCCCGGGTCCATCCGCGTCGCCGCCGCGACGCGCCCGGCCGGCGGCGCGTTCGGCGGCGCCGACGCGCTCTCGGCCGACGGCGAGACCGCGAGCGGACCTGCGGTCGCCGTGGGCGGGACGGCGACGTCGATCGTCGGCTGGACACAGAACCTCATCACCCCGCAGGCCGCCGTGCGCCCGGCCGGCGGCGCGTACGCGCCCGCGGTGTCCCTCCCGACTGGGTTCACGTTCACGACCACCGACGTCGCCGCCGACGGCGCGGGCAACGGGCTCGCCGCGTACACCGACGGGATCGGCCCCGGGACCCAGGTCGTCGTGACCGGCTACGACGCGGTGGCGCCCGTGATCGACGCCGTGAACGTGCCCGCGGCCGGGATCGCCGGGACGCCGGTGGCGATGTCCGTCGACGCCTTCGACGAGTGGGGCTGGACGGCGATCTGGGACTTCGGCGACGGCGCGACCGCGACCGGCGCCTCGGTCTCGCACGTCTACGAGCCCGGCGACCACGCGGTCACCGTGACCGTCACCGACCCGGCCGGGCAGACCGCGACCGCCGGCCCGGTGACGGTCCGCGTCGCCACCGCCCCGGAGGCGCCGGCCGCGCCGCGGGTCGAGACCGGCGAGACGACCGACGTCGCCGCGACGACCGCCCGGCTGCACGGGCGGGTCGCCGCCGGCACGGCGCCGGCCGACTGGTGGTTCGAGATCGGGCCCACCACCGCGTACGGCAGCCGGACCGCGGCGCGGGTCCAGCCCGCCGGCGGGCCGCACCTCGTGGCCGCCGACGTGGGCGGCCTGACGCCCGGCGCGACGTACCACTACCGGCTCGTGGCGCGCGGGCCCGGCGGGGAGGTCGCGGGCGAGGACCGCACGTTCACGACGGCCGCCGACGCGGTGCCGCTCGTCCCGGCGCCGTCCGCGTCGGGGCCCGCGGCGCGGACGTCGGGGCTGCGGGTGCGCCTCGTGCGCGGTCGCGACGGGGACGTGCGCGCCGTCTGCGCGACCCGCCGCGGCCGGATGGTCGTCTGCCGCGTGCGCGTGGACCGCGCGGGCGGCGGCGCGATGCTCGGCCGCGGCGCCGCGCGACCCGACCGCCCGCGGGGCCGCGTGGTCGTGCCGCTCGCGCTCCATTCGCGGGCCGGCGGGACCGTGCGGGTGCTGGCGACGGCCCGGCTGAAGGACGGGCGGATCCTGCGCGCGCAGGCGACGCGCAGCCTGCGGTAGCCGGCTACGCGCGCCGCTCGGGGCACATGCGCCGCAGCGCGCAGCTGCGGCAGTCGGGCGTGCGCGCGTGGCACGTGCGCCGGCCGTGGCGCAGCAGGTTGACGTGCAGCTCGAGCGCCTCGCCGCGCGGGGTCAGCGCGAGCATGTCGTCGTGCATCTCCTCGAAGCCGGCCTTCGGGCGGAACAGGTGCAGGCGCGAGCCGACCCGCGAGACGTGCGTGTCGACCGGGACGTCGTGCATCCCGAAGCTGAAGCACAGGACGCAGGCGGCCGTCTTGCGCCCGACGCCGGGCAGCGCGCACAGCTCGGCCTGCGCCTCGGGCACGGTCAGGCCCGCGAGGTGGTCGAGCGACAGCGGCTCGCCGATCGCGCGCAGGATCGCCTGGATGCGCGCGCTCTTGACCTTCGAGATGCCGCCCGGGCGGATCGCCTCCTCGACCTCCGCGTTGGGGGCGTCGCGAACCGCCTCCCAGGTGGGGAAGCGGTCGGTGAGGCGCAGGTAGGCGACGTCGCGGTTGCGGTCGTTGGTCGACTGCGACAGCACGGTGAGGATGAGCTCGTCCAGCGGCCGCCGGTGCGGCGGCGCCACCGGCCGGCCGTAGACGGTGCGCAGGCGGTCGCGGATGGCGCGGACGCGGCGTCGCGACGGGCGGGCCCAGTCGCGGGCGGCGGCGCTCACGTCGCGCCCCACCGCCCGACCGTGCGCGCGGCCTCGGCGACCGCCTCGCGCAGGCCGACGGCGAGCGCGGCCGGGTAGAAGTCGGTGCGCGAGAGGTGGGCGACGAGCACGGCGGTGAGCGTGTCGCCGGCGCCGGTCGCGTCGACGACGGTCGCGGGCACGCCGGGGACGGTCGCGCGCACCTCGCCGCGGAGGATCGCGCCCTCGGCGCCGAGCGTGATGACGACGTTGCGCACGCCGCCGGCGAGCAGGCCCGCGGCGGCGGCCTCCGGGTCGCGCTCGCCGGACAGCAGCTCGGCCTCGTGGCGGTTGCACTTCAGCAGGAACAGGCCGGGCAGGCACTCGCGCGCGAGCGTGACCGCCCGACCGGGGTTCTCCCACCGGTGCAGGCGCAGGTTGGGGTCGAACACGACCGGCTTGCCGTGCTCGAGCATGTGCGCGCGCACGTGCATCGTCACCTCGCGCTCGCGCTCGTCGACGAGCGTGTTGGACGCCATCACGAGGGCGCCGCACGCCTGCGCGGCCGCGCCCAGCCGCGGCGCGACGCGCTCCATCGCGGCGTGGATGCCGGCGCCGTAGATGAGGAAGTCGGGCTCGCCCCGGCGGTCGACGGTGACGAACGCGACGGGGGTCGGCGCGCCCTCGACGAGCTCGAACCACTCCAGGCCGACGCCCTCGGCGATGAGCCGCTCGCGCAGCCAGGCGCCCCACGCGTCGTCGCCGGCGCCGCCGGCGAGCTCGACCTCGGCGCCGTGGCGGGCGGCGACGACGGCGACGTTGGCCATCGCGCCGCCGAAGTGGGGCACGAACGCATCGGCGTCGGCGAGCCGGTCCACCGGCCGGTGACAGATCAGATCGACGAGGGTCTCGCCGAGACAGAGCACGCGCACGGTCGGCAACGGTATCGTCGCCGGCGCCGGTGCCCGAGATCCGCGAGCACACCGCTGAGCTGGACGACCAGCCCGTCTTCTGGCGCGCGGCGCCGACGGCCGACGGCGGCCCGCCGATCCTGTACGTGCACGGGGTGCCGACGAACGCCGATCTGTGGACGCCGTTCCTGGAGCGCACCGGCGGCATCGCGGTCGACCTGCCCGGCTTCGGACGCTCGGGCAAGCGCGGCGACCTCGAGTACACCGTCCCCGGCTACACGCGCTTCCTGGAGCACTTCCTCGACCTGGTCGAGGAAGACGAGGTCCGGCTCGTCTGCGAGGACTGGGGCGCGGCCGCGCTGGGCTGGGCGCAGGAGCACCCGCGGCGGGTGGCGCGCCTCGTGCTCATCGACGCGGTGCCGCTGATCGCGGGCTACCGCTGGCACCGGATCGCGCGCGTGTGGCGGACGCCGGTGCTCGGCGAGCTGGCGATGGGCGCGTCGGTGCGGCCGGTGCTGCGCGCGCTGCTGCCGCGCGAGCTCGTGCCGATGGTCGCCGACCGGCTGGACCAGGGCACGCAGCGCGCGATCCTGCGCCTCTACCGCTGGGCCGACCCGGAGCGCCTGGCCGAGGCGGGCGCGCGCCTGGGCGCGATCGAGGCGCCCGCGCTCGTGGTGTGGGGCGAGCGCGACCCCTACATCCCCGTCCGCTTCGCGCACGCGTACGCGGCGGTGCTCGGCGGCGAGGTCGAGGTCGACGTGCGCGCCGGCGCCGGCCACTGGCCGTGGCTGGCCGACCCGGGCGTGATCGACCGGGTCGCGGCGTTCCTGACGGCGCAGCGGCCGCGGGGTTCGCCCCCTGGGCGAACACCCGCTGAGGGAACCGAGCCCCCTGGGCGAGAGTTCCCCTAGATGAGCGCGGGGGCGCCGAAGCCGGCCAGCACCGCCCGGTGACGCGGCGGCAGCGTCGCGCGCACGCAGCCCTCGCCGTCGAGGCGCGACCAGGCGCCCAGGCCGGTGAGGCGGAACAGGGCGCGCGCGGCCGGCGACGGCGAGCGCAGGACGAGCTCGCAGTGCTCGGCGCAGCCCCGGCGGGCGGCGTCGACGAGGACGCGCAGGCCCGCGACGTCGAGCATCGCGAGGCGGGAGAGGTCGAGGACGAGCTCGCTGCCCATGCGCTGGGCGTCGAGCAGGACCCGGGCGAGCGGGAGCGCGGAGGCGCCGTCGAGCTGGCCTTCGAGCCGCAGGCACACCGCCGAGCCGGCGGGTGGCGCGGGACGGATGCGCAGACGAGCGGCCACCATCTCCACGGTTCCCGATGAACTCACCTCGGCAGCACCTCTCCAGTCATGGCTCCCCGGCTCGCCCCCCGCTTGATTGGGGAATGTACAGAGCGAGTCAAGCCCCCCAGCCCGACGAGCCAGCATGCCCGCCGGGCCCCGCCCTCAAACGGCCTGACAATTCGGAGGGTCGAGCGCGAACACGGTCCAGCGGCCGGCCCGGGCGGCCACCGCGGCGCCGGGCGGCGACGCGGGCGCCGGCCCGGTGACCCGGTCTCGCGCCGTTTGCAGGACGAACGCGGAGCAGCGCTCCGGCGGGGGCGCGGTCGGCGCGCACACCGCGTCCGGGTGCACGTCGAGCAGCGCGGCCAGCGCGCTGTGGAACGCGAGGTTCACGCACGGCGCGCCCGCGGCCAGGCGCTCGGCGCCGATCGCGTCGACGGCGCGGCGCAGGTCGCGCTGGGCCGCGACGCGGTCGGCCACCGCCTCGACGTCACCGACGAACCGGTCGACGCGGCCGACCGCGAACCACGCCGTCACCGCGACCAGCGCGACGACCGCCGCCGCCAGCGCCGGCGTCCCCCGCGCCGCCGCGCCCCGCGCGAGCCACACGAGCCCGATCGCCCCGAGCACGCTCCACAGCGCCGCCGCCGGCACCTGGAAGCGGTCCAGGCCCGGGTAGCCGGCGAGGTCCATCGCGACCACCGTCAGGGTCCACGCGCCCGCGACCGCGCCGAGCAGCAGCACCTCGCGGTCGCGCGCCCGCCACCCGGCGACGGCCGCGACCGCCACGCCCGCCCACGCGGGCGCGAACGGGACCGCGACGCCGAGGACCGACCCGGCCGGCTGGGTGCTCGCGCGCGCCCGGTCGGAGCCCGAGAGCGGATCGCCCGAGCCGAGCCACTCGCCCCCGACCCACAGCACCGCGACGAGCGCCACCGCCGCCGCCACCGCCCAGCGCAGGGCCGGCCGCTCCCGCCACACCCACAGGCCGGCGACGGCCAGCAGCGGCCACGCCTCCGGTCGCAGCAGGGCCGCGCCGGTGAGCGCCGCCAGCAGCCAGCCGTGGCGCTCGTCGAGCGCCGCCAGCACGGCGCCGAGCAGCAGCGCCACGACCACCGGCTCGCTGTAGCCCTCGGCGACGTAACGCGGCCAGCCGGCCACGAGCACGAGCAGGACGACGGCGAGCAGGCCCGCCGGCCAGCCGCCGCGGCGCGCCGCCAGCACCCACGCGAGCGCGAGCGCGCCCAGCGCGGCCGCGCGCTCGACCCCCAGCCACGCCGCCGCCGGCGAGCCGCCCAGCAGCGCGACCGGCGTCCCCAGCAGCGGCGGCAGCGGCTTCCACGCGCTCAGCCCCGTCGTGTCGAGCGCGCCGCCGGTCAACTCCCGCGCCCACAGCGACCACGACCAGGCGTCGTAGATCAGCGCGAACGGGATCAGCAGCGAGAGCGCCGCCACGAGCGCGCACACGCCCGCGACCGCCCATCCGGCCGCGGCCACGCGGCGACCGGAGGCCACGACTGCCATAGGGTCAATGCTATGCGCCGGCCCGAGCTGCCCTGCGTCCTGCTGGCGGCCGCGATCGGCGCCGCCTACCTGGCGTTCGCCCCCGGCGGGGCGGACCTCGTGGCCGCCGCGTTCCGCAGCGACCTGTTCGCGCGCCACGGCTTCGTCACGGTCAACGAGGCCTGGTACGGGGGCCACCACGTGCCCGCGTACTCGCTGCTCGGCGCGCCGCTGATGACGTGGCTGGGGCCGCGCGTGTCGGCGACGATCGCGGTCGTCGTGGCGTCGGGCCTGTTCGCCGCGCTGCTGCGGCGCACGGTCCCGCGCCTTCCGACGCTGCCCGCGGCGCTGTGGTTCGCGGCCGGCGCCGGGGCGATGCTGTTCACCGACCGGATCGCGTTCCTCACCGGCCTGCCGTTCGCGCTCGGGGCGCTGCTCGCGCTCGCCCACGACCGGCGCGCCCTCACGCTGGCGCTCGCGCTCGTCACGCCGCTCGTGAGCCCGGTCGACGGCGCGTTCCTGGCGCTCGCCGCCGTCGCGTGGGGGATCGCCGCCCGCCGGCCGCTGGGCGCCGGCATCGCCGTCGCCGCGCTCGCGCCCGTCGCCGTCCTCAACGCGATCTTCCCCGAGGGCGGCGACTTCCCGCTCCCGGCCACCGTGTACTGGCCCGCGCTCGCCGCGCTGGCGATCGTGTGGTGGTCGGCGTCGGACCCGCGGCTGCGCACCGTCCGCATCGGCGCCGTCCTGTACGCCGCGGCGCTGACGCTCTGCTTCCTGGTCCCCAACGCCGCCGGCGCGAACGTCACCCGCCTGGCCGCGCTCACCGCCGGCCCGCTCCTCGCCCTGGCGCTGTGGAACCGCCACCGCGCGCTGCTGGCCGTGCTGGTCCTGCCGATGGCCTACTGGACGCTGCTGCCCGCGGTGACGTCGGTGACGCGCGCGGCCGGCGACCCGTCGCGCCACGCCCGCTACTACGACGGGCTGCTGGCCGAGCTCGAGCGCATCCAGGACCGCGACGGCCCGGTCCGCGTCGAGATCCCGTTCACCCAGGACCACTGGGAGGCGCACTACGTCGCCGAGCACGTGCCGATCGCGCGCGGCTGGCTGCGCCAGCTCGACCGCGACGTGAACGGGATCTTCTACGGCCGCCCGCGCCTGAACCCCGACAACTACACCGACTGGCTGCGCGACAACGCGATCTCCTACGTCGCCGTGCCCGACGTCCCGCTCGACGGCTCGGCCGCCACCGAGTCGCGCGTCCTGCGGGCCGGGCTGCCGGCGCTCCACGAGGTCTGGCACGACCGCCACTGGACGCTGTACCGCGTCGACGGCGCGCGCTCGCTCGGCGTCACGTCGATCGGGCCGGACGAGTTCACGGTCGAGGCGACCCCGGATCGCCTCACGATCGACACGCGCGTGCGCTTCAGCCCGCACTGGGCCGTGGTGTCCGGCGACGGCTGCGTCTCCGAGGCGCCGGGCGGGTGGACGCGCGTGACCGCGCGGGCCCCCGGCGAGCTGCGCGTCGGCGTGCGGATCGCCCCGCTGCGCGCCGCTCTGGGCCGCACCGGCGAGCGCTGCTCGTAGTCCCCAGAAGGTGGGGATGCCCGTACCAAGCCCGGGATCCCACCTGGGTAACATCCCGAGACCATGGCAGCGGGTCGGTTGAGGTCACTCATGACGCGGGCCACGCCCCACGGTCCGGTCGACCTGCTGCGCCAGTTCCTCCTCTTCGGGATCGCGTACTACGTCTACCGGCTGACGCGCGGCGCGATCGACGGCAACCCGTCGATCGCGTTCGAGAACGCGCGCACGCTCATCGACGTCGAGCGCACGCTGCACGTCTTCATCGAGCCGAGCGTGCAGAGCTGGGCGTCCGGCTGGAGCTTCGTGACCGACGCCGCCGCGTGGATCTACATCAACGCCCAGAGCTCGGTGACCCTCGGCGCGCTCGCCTGGCTGTACCTGTTCCGCAACGAGTCGTTCTACTTCGTGCGCAACATGTTCGGCGTGGCGTTCGCGATCGCGCTCGTCGGCTACGTCGTGTACCCGACCGCGCCGCCGCGGTTCATGCCGGAGTGGGGCTTCCAGGACACCGTCTCGGAGTACACCGGCGTGCCGCAGGACAGCGTCGCCGTCAACGCGCTCTTCAACCCGTACGCGGCGGTGCCGTCGATGCACGTCGCGTTCGCGCTCATGATCGGCTGGCCCCTGGCCCGGCTCGTGCGCTGGCGGCCGCTGAAGGTCTTCTGGTTCGTCTACCCGTTCATCGTGACGTTCGTGATCGTCGTCACCGCCAACCACTTCCTCGCCGACGCGTTCCTGGGCGCCCTCACCGCCGGCGCGGGCGCGTACGCGGCGGCCTGGATGGCGCGGGCGCGGCCCGAGGCGTGGCGCTTCCTGCCACGCGAGGCGCGCGCGACGGCGTAGCCTCCGCGCGATGAACGCTGAACGACAGCCCGTCCGGGAACGGCTCGTCGCGCGCTCCGCCCAGCAGCGCGAGATCGTGCGCACCCGCCTGATCGAGTCGCGCCTCACCCCGAACGCGATCTCGCTGACCGGCCTGGTGCTGAACGTCGTCGCCGCGGTGCTGGTGCTCGAGCGGATGTACTTCCTGGCCGGGATCGCGTTCATCGTCGGCTCGGTCTGCGACACGCTCGACGGCCGCTACTCGCGCATGAGCGGCAAGGGCTCGCCGTTCGGCGCGTTCCTCGACTCGACGCTGGACCGCATCGAGGAGGGCATCGTGCTGGCCGCCGTCTGCGTGGTCTTCGCCGACGACGGCCGCGAGTGGGCGGCGGGCGCGGTCGTGATCGCGGTGCTCGCGTCGCTGATGGTGTCCTACACGCGCGCGCGGGCCGAGGCGCTCGGCGTGGAGTGCAAGGTCGGCATCGCCACCCGGGCGGTGCGCGTGGTGATCCTGTCGATCGGACTGGTGTTCGCCAAGGGCGCTTCGCTAGGGTCGTTCGAGCTCCTCGAGCCGGCTGTGTACGTGCTCGCGGCGCTATCCGTCTTCACCGTGTTCCAGCGGATCTTCCACGTGCGCGCGGCGCTCAACGCCCCGCCGGCGACGTAACGTCACCGCGCGCGCGGGGTACAGAACGCAGCTACGAGATGCCCCAGGAGGGTGTGAATTGAGCACGACGACCAACGGCGCCAGTCGCTACCAGACCGGGAAGGTCCGCGTGGCGATCATCGGCGTCGGCAACTGTGCCTCTGCCTTCGTGCAGGGCGTGCACTACTACAAGAACGCGGATCCCTCCGAGCGCGTGCCCGGCCTCATGCACGTCGACCTCGGCGGCTACCACATCCGTGACATCGAGTTCACCTGCGCGTTCGACATCAACGCGACGAAGGTCGGCAAGGACCTGGGCGAGGCGATCTGGGCCGAGCCGAACAACACGATCAAGTTCTGCGACGACGTGCCCGCTCATCTGGGCGCGCCGGTGTACCGCGGCATGACCCACGACGGTCTGGGCCGCTACCTCAAGGAGAAGATCACCAAGGCCGAGGGTCCCACGGACGACATCGTCCAGATCCTCAAGGACACGCACACCGACATCGTCGTGTCCTACCTGCCGGTCGGCTCCGAGGAGGCGACCAAGTGGTACGTCGAGAAGGTCATCGAGGCCGGCTGCGGCTTCGTGAACTGCATCCCGACGTTCATCGCCTCGTCGGACTACTGGAACAGCCGGTTCGAGAAGGCGGGTCTGCCGATCGTCGGCGACGACATCAAGTCGCAGGTCGGCGCCACGATCACGCACCGCGCGCTCGCGCGCCTGTTCCACGACCGCGGCGTGAAGATGATCCACACGTCGCAGCTGAACGTCGGCGGCAACATGGACTTCTACAACATGCTCGAGCGCGACCGGCTCGAGTCGAAGAAGATCTCCAAGACGCAGGCCGTCACGTCGATCATGGGCCACACGCTGCCCGCCGACGACGTCTACATCGGGCCGTCGGACTACGTGCCGTGGCTGACGGACCGCAAGTGGGCCCACATCCGCGTCGAGGGCCAGGCCTTCGGCGACGTGCCGCTCAACGTCGAGATGAAGCTCGAGGTGTGGGACTCGCCGAACTCGGCCGGCATCGTCATCGACGCCGTCCGCTTCTGCAAGCTGGCGCTGAACCACGGGCTGGCCGGCCAGCTCGATGGGCCCAGCTCCTACCTCATGAAGTCCCCGATGAACCAGCGCCCCGACGACGAGGCGCGCCGCCTGAGCGAGGAGTTCATCGAGCAGTACAAGGGCCTGCCCGGCACCAAGCCGGTCGGCGAGCCGGTGGTCAAGCCGGTCGCCGCCGACGCCTAGGCCCCTGCACGAGCGCCTGCGCGCGCCACGGCCCGACTATCCTGGCGGGCCGTGGCGCCGCTGACGATCGCCCAGGTCACCCCGTACACGTGGGAGTCCGGGCACGAGATCAACCGCCTGGTCGCCCAGGTCTCCGAGGAGCTGGCGGCCCGGGGCCACCGGGTCCTGGTCGTGACGCCGTCGGGCGACCACGCCGCCGTGCGCGCGACGCGCGCCGCGATCCGCGGCGCCCGCGACCGGCCCGACGCGCTCTTCACCGAGGGCGCGCCGCGGGTGCTCGCCGTCGGCGAGGGCCTGCCGGCCGGCTCGCGCCGGGCCGCGCTGCCGATCGACGTGTCGCGCACGGTCGACGCGCTGCACGCCGGCGTCGCGCTGGACCTGTGCCACGTCCACGACCCGTTCGCGCCGACGGTCGCGGCCGCCGCGCTGCGCGCCTCGCGCTCGCTGAACGTCGGGACGTTCCACCAGCCGACCGAGCGCATCCTCTCCACGCAGGTCGCGCGCAAGCTCGTCGAGCGGATCTTCGGGCGCCTCGACGCCCGCACGACGCCCTACCAGACGACCTCGCGCCTCATGGAGCGCTGGTTCCCGGGCGATTACCGCGTGATCGCGCCCGGCGCCGCCCCGGTCGAGCGGCCGGACCGCGACCCGTCCGGGCCGCTGCGGATCGCGTTCGTCGACATCGAGGAGCGCCAGGCGCTGCGCACGTTCCTGCGCGCGCTGCGCGCGCTGCCGCTGGAGGAGGCATGGGAGGCGACGGTGCTCACCGCCCGCGGCCCGTCCTCGTCGACCCCGCTGCGGGCCGACGTCCGCGCGCGCGTGCGCTGGGCCGCCCCCGGCGAGCTCGACGAGCGCGAGCTGCTGGCCGCCAGCGACGTGCTCGTCGCCGCGTCGTCGGGCGACGCGCCCACGCCCGGGCTGCTGCTGCGCGCCCGCGCCGCGGGCGCGATCCCCATCGCCAGCCGCCTGCCCGTCTACGAGGAGGTGCTCGGCGACGGCGCCTGCGGCCTGCTGTTCGAGCCGCGCGACACCGAGACGCTCGCCGCCCAGCTGCGCCGCGTCGCCACCGACGCCGAGCTGCGGGCCCGGCTCGCGGCAGCGCCCCCGCCGCGCACGCCCGCCGAGGTCGTCGACGAGCTCGAGGACGTGTACGCGCAGCTGCTGGCCCGCCGCCACGACGGCCGCGGCGACCCGGCGCTGCGCGCCCGCCTGCGGCGCCGGCGGCTCATCGACGTCGACCTGCACATGCACACCGACCACTCCGGCGACTGCGCCACGCCGGTCGAGGTGCTGCTCGACACGGCGCGCCGCCAGGGGCTCGGCGCGATCGCCGTCACCGACCACAACGAGATCTCGGGGGCGCTGGAGGCGCAGGCCAAGGCGGCCCGCTTCGGCGTGAAGGTCATCGTCGGCGAGGAGGTCAAGACCGCCAGCCAGGGCGAGGTGATCGGCCTCTTCCTGACCGAGAAGATCCCGCGCGGCCTGACGCTCGAGGAGACCGTCGCCGAGATCAAGCGCCAGGGCGGGCTCGTCTACGTGCCGCACCCGTTCGACCGCATGCACGCGGTGCCCGACTACGAGAACCTGCTGGCGATCATCGACGACATCGACGCGATCGAGGTCTTCAACCCGCGCGTGGCGATCGGCGCCTTCAACGAGGAGGCCGAGCGCTTCGCGGCCAAGTACGGCATCGTCGCCGGCGCCGGCTCGGACTCGCACGTCGCCCAGGGGCTGGGGTCGGTGCGGATCCGGATGCGCGACTTCGACGGGCCGGAGGAGTTCCTCGAGTCGCTGCGGGACGCCGACATCGTGCGGCGCCCGACCTCGCTGCTGTACGTCCAGGCGCTGAAGTTCCTGGAGACGAAGGCCACCCCGCCCGGGGCCCGCGCGGCCCGCAAGGCGAGGCGCGTGGCGCGCGCGACGCGCAAGTCGTGATGCAGGCGCAGGGACCACGGGGCCAGCCGGTGAATGAGACCGGCGACGCCATGCGGGCCACTGACGACGAGATCGCCGAGAAGTACCTGGAGCGGGCCATCCGCGAGCTGAACGCGCTGACCCGGGAGCTCCAGTCCTGTCCCCACTGCCCTCGCGGGAGCCTGATGCCGGTCCTCGGCTCCGGGCACCCGCAGGCCGACGTGATGCTGCTCAAGCACGCGCCGGTGCCCTCCGAGATCGAGGAGGGCGTCGCGTTCTACGGACGCGCCGGGACCGCGCTCATGAAGTCCCTCAAGCGGCTGGCGATCGACCCGCTCGCCGTGTACGGGACGGTCTGCGTGAAGTGCCCGGTCGGCGACCCGGCGCTCGCCGAGCCGGCGTGCGTGGCGCGGATCGTCGAGGAGATCGCGATCGTCCAGCCGAAGATCGTGGTCGTGATGGGGGCCGACGCGCTGGCCACGCTGAACGAGGTGGCGGTGCCGCTGGCGCGCGAGCTGGAGCCGGCGCTCGGCGTCGTCCAGCCGCTCACGCCGTCGATCGAGGCGCTGTACGTCCCGAACATCGACGACGCGCTCGACGAGGAGGACGCCAAGCGCGCGTTCTGGCGCGCGTTCCGGGTCCTCGGCGACTGGTACGCGGATCTGCCCCCGTACTGAGCCGCCGTCGCGATACGGTGTCGCCATGGAACTCGAGGAGCGCGAAGGCATCGAGCCGATCGGCGAGCGGTGCGAGGAGTGCGGGGCGAAGCTGACGCCCCAGGAGATCCAGGCCGCGCTCGAGACCGGCGGGCCGGCGCTCTGCACGGTCCACGCGGCCGAGCTCGAGGCGCTGCCGGCGCCCGACGACGAGCCGGTCTGAGCCCGATCAACCGGACAGCAGCACGATCTTGCCGAGCTTGCCGCCGCCGGTGAAGCGGTCGTAGGCGGCCTCCGCCTCGGCGAGCGGGAACGTGTCCGCGACCGGGACGCGCACGCGCCCGGCCGCCAGCGCGGGCAGGACCTCGCGCTCGACCGCGCGGGCGGTCAGCGCCTTCTCCTCCAGCGGGCGGGCGCGCAGCGTCGAGCCGCGCACCGTCGCGCGCTTGCCCATGACCGCCAGCAGGTTCAGCTCGGCCTTGAAGCCGGCGCCGACGCCGATCACCACGATCCGCCCGCCGGTGTCCAGCGCCTTCAGGTTCGCGGGCAGGTTCGGCGCGCCGACGAGCTCGAGCACGACGTCGAAGGGGCCGAGCGCCTCGAAGCCCTCGGGCTCGGCGACGGTCTCGGCGCCCAGCGCGGCGACCGCATCGCGGGCGTCGGGGTTGCGCACCGTGGCGGTGACCCGCGCGCCGGCGAGCGCGCCGAGCTGGACGGCGGCGGTGCCGACGCCGCCGGCGGCGCCGTGGACGAGCAGCCGCTCGCCGGGCCGCAGGCCGCCCTGCGTGAAGAGCGCGTCGTGGGCGGTCGTGAACACCTCGGGGAAGCCGCCCGCGGCCGGCCAGTCGATCCCGTCGGGGACCGGCATGAGCTGGCGCTCGTGGACGACGGCCAGCTCGGCCTGGCCGCCGCCGCCGACGATCCCCATCACGCGGTCGCCTTCGGCGAAGCGCGTCGCGCCGGGGCCGAGCGCGGCGACCTCGCCGGCGAGCTCGAGCCCGGGGATGTCGGGCGGCGAGCCGGGCGGGGCGGGGTAGCCGCCCTTGCGCTGGAGGATGTCGGCGCCGTTGAGGCCCGCGCCGCGCACGCGAATCAGGACCTCGCCGTGGCCCGGAGCGGGGTCGGGGTGCTCGGCGAGCTCCAGCGCGCCGCCGTCTCGGATCGTCACCGCGAGCATGGGCGCAAGGGTACGCGGCGCTCGAGGGCGAGCATCGCGAGGGCGCCGAGGACGAAGCCGAGCAGGTGCTCGACGTTGGCCAGCAGCGACGAGTCGGTGACGCTGATGCCGATCCCGGCGAGGACGAACGCGCCGACGAACAGGGCCATCCGCCGGCCGCCGACGACGGCGAGCGCGCCGAGCTCCCCGGCCAGCACGACGGAGACGCCGTAGTCGGGCTCGTGGACGACGCTCTCGACCAGGCCGCGGTCGGCGAGCCACAGCACGCCGATGCCGGCGTAGGCGATCAGCGCCGAGCCGACGTGGGCGACGAGCGCGACCGTCCACAGCCGCAGCGCGCCCAGGCGCTCCAGCGCCACGGCGAGGACCAGCGCGAGCACGGCGAGCTGCAGCCACGGGAGGCCGTCGATGACGAGGCCGCTGGTGAGCAGCAGCCACACCTGGCCGTCGGCGATCTCGTCCGGCGAGGACGCCAGCGTCCGCCGGTCCGGCTCGCCGGTGGCCTGGACGACCGCGAGCGCGGCCAGATAGGCGACGACGGACGCGGGCCCGATGAGCGCGCGCGTCCGTGCCATCGCCCCTCCGTCAGCCCACCAGCGTGATGCGCGCGCGGCGGACCATGTCGCCGCCCTGCTCCTCGGGGCAGTGCTGGCGCGCGACGATCACCGCCCGGCCGGCCGGGAACTTGCTCTGCGGCGGCGTGAAGCGCAGCCGGAACGCGGCCGTGGTCGGCCGCACGCGCCCGACGCCCACGGGGGCGCTCCAGCGCTCGCCGTCCGCGCGCCCGCGGATGCGCACGCGCACGCGGTCCGAGCAGCCGGCCCCGACCACCCAGGACTGGCCCTGGATGATCGCCGTCTCCCCGAGCGTGAGGCGGCGGGGCTCGACGCGGATGGACGGGTCCACGGAGGCGGCGGCGGGGCCGGCCGCGACGGCGGCCAGCGCGGTCGCGGCCGCGGCGGTGGTGAGGGAACGACGCATAGCCGCGCCAGGGTAGTGGCGGGGTCGCGGTCCGTGCCTCCGGCTCGCGGTCGGGCGGCATCCGTCCGCACCGCTCACGTGCGCGCGGCGCCTGCCGATTGGTTGGATCGTGGCGGTCTGGTCCGAGCGCCACACGACGTTCCAGGGCACCGGGGAGATCCTGGAGTCACGTTCGCCCGCCCTCCCGCGTTGAGCAGGCATGGGCCTCCCGCGCGACCGCTCCTGGCAGCTCCCGTTCGTCGCCCTCGCCGCGATCTGGGGCGCGAGCTTCCTGTTCATCAAGGTCGCCGTCGAGGACCTGCCGCCGGTGGCGGTCGCGCTGGGCCGCGTCGCGCTCGGGGCCGCGGTCCTGCTCGCCGTGCTCGCCGCGCGCCGGGAGGCGCTTCCGCGCGGGCGGGTCGTGTGGGCGCACCTCGCGGTCGCGGCGGCGCTGGTCAACGCGGTGCCGTTCACGCTGTTCGCCGCGGGCGAGGAGCACGTGTCCTCCGTCCTGGCCGGGATCTGGAACGCGACGACGCCGCTGTGGACGCTGGCGGTCGTGACGATCGCGCTGCCCGAGGAGCGGCCCACGCGGGCGCGCGTGGCGGGCCTGGCCGTCGGCTTCGCGGGGGTGCTCGTCGTGCTCGGCCCCTGGCGCGGGCTGGGCGGCGCCGAGCTCGAGGGCCAGCTCCTGTGCGGGGCGGCGGTGATCGGCTACGCGCTCGGGTTCCCCTACATGCGCCGGTTCCTGTCGGGCCGGCCGGAGTCGGGCGTGTCGATCGCCGCCGGGCACCTCGTGTGCGCGACCGCGATGCTCGCCGTCGCCGCGGCCGTCACGGGCGCCGCTCCCCGCGGGCTGGCGACCGACACCGTGGGCGCGATGCTCGGGCTCGGCGTGCTGGGCACCGGGCTGGCCTACGTCCTCAGCTTCGCGATCGTCCGCCGCGCCGGGGCGACCACGGCGACGAGCGTCACGTACCTCATCCCGCTGTTCTCGACGGCGCTGGGGATCGCCGTCCTGGGCGAGTCGCTGACGTGGAACCAGCCCGTCGGGGGCGCGATCGCGCTCGCGGGCATCGCCCTGTCGCAGCACGCGATGCGTCTACGATGGCGCGCATGGCAGGCGCGCGCAGGGGTGTCGCAGCAGCCGCCGGCGGCCTGGCCGCCGCGCTCGCGCTCGCCGCGCCCCCGGCCCATGGACACGGCGACCTCGCCTCCCCGGCGGGCCGCACCACCGTCTGCTTCGCGCTGAATCGCGACGCGCCGCCGTGCGCCGCCGCCTGGCGCGCCGAGCCGCAGGCGCTGTACGACTGGATGGAGGTGAACATCGGCGACGCCGCCGGCCGCCATCGCGCGCTCATCCCCGACGGGAGGCTGTGCTCCGCCGGCCGGGCCAAGTACGCGGCGTTCGACGCGCCCGGCGGCGACTGGCCGGCGACCCCGCTGCAGCCGGGGCCCACCACCTTCGTCTACCGGGCGGTCGCCCCGCACGCGACGCTCTACTACCGCTTCTACCTCACCCGCGAGGGCTGGGACGACCGGCGCGCGCTGCGCTGGGACGACCTCGAGCTGATCCACGACTCCGGGCGCCGCCCCGCGTCCGCGCGCGAGACGTTCGACGTCGACGTGCCGGCCCGCACCGGCCACCACGTCCTCTACCTCGTGTGGCAGCGCAGCGACAGCCCGGAGGCGTTCTACTCGTGCGCCGACGTGCGCTTCGGCGGCGACGGGCCGACGGTCGCGCCGGCCCCCGCACCGGAGTCCGGGACGTCCGGCCACGGCGACCACGGCGGCCGCGCCGGCGCCCGCCCGGCGCGTCCGACGGTGACCACCCGCCGCGGCCTGCGCCTCCGCCGCACCGTGACCACCGACTGGGGCTCGGGCTACTGCGCGACCGTCCGCGTGACCAACCGCACCGCCCGCCGGGTCGCGTGGCGCGCGAGCGTGGCGGCGCCCGGGAAGGTCACGTCGCTGTGGGACGCCGTGGGCCGCGACACCGGCGCGCGGCTGCGCGTGCGCGGCCCCGAGTACGCGCCGACGCTCGGCCCGCGGGCCAGCACCGAGTTCGGGTTCTGCGCCGACCGCTGAGCGCGGCCGCCGCCCCGGCTGGCGGACATCCCCGATGCGCGCCCGGGCGCGGCGCGCGATCGTCGCCCGCATGCATCGACTGCTCCTCCTGGCGCTGGCGCTGGCGGGGCTGGCGCTCGCCGGCGCCACCTCCGCCCAGGCCGCGTCGCTCACGTTCATCAAGGACCACGACGTCTGGATCTCCAACCCCGACGGCAGCGGCGCCGTGCGCGTGACGCGCGACGGCACCGCGAAGGAGCCCTACCGCTCCCCGACGCGCAACGCCGCCGGCACGATCGCCGCCCTCAAGGGCTTCCACGTCCACCTGCTGCGCGCCGACGGGCGCCGCATCCGCCGCTTCCTGCCCGGCGCGCTGCGCGACGGGATGGGCGCCCAGACCACCGGCGGCACCGCGTCGCTGGACTTCTCGCCCGACGGCACGAAGCTCGCCTACGCGAAGGTGAGCCTGAACTGCGCGAACGTCGACTGCATGGCGCGCGGCGTCAGCGGCGTCATGAACCTGCGCGGCCGCGTCCTCGCGACGCAGAAGGAGTACACCGGCGCGTTCCCGAGCTGGGTGACCGACCGGATCGTCCTCAGCCACGGCGGCTACGGCCACCAGAACCTGCTCTGGAACACCGAGACCGGCGCCTGGGAGAACTGGTTCGACGACAGCGACCTCGTGGCGCCCGAGCACACCACCGACCTCGGCGACGGCGAGGTGTCGCGCGACCGCCGCGCCTACGTCGCCGTCCGCGGCTACGACGCCACGACCGCGATCGCCACCTACCACGTCAACGGCGACCTGGCCGCCCCGTCGCCCCCGCCGCCGACGTTCCTGTGCACCGCCCAGGGGCAGGTGTCCTCGCCGACGATCTCCGGCGACGGCGCGACCGCGTGGTGGGAGGAGCCCGACGGCGTGTGGACGTTCCCGGTCTCCGCGGACTGCCCCGACGGCCGGCTGCTGATCCCGGGCGCGTCGGAGCCCGACTGGAGCCCCGCGGACGTGCGGCGCGGGCGCGCCGGCCGGCGCGGTTGACGTTCACCCGGCCTGCAGGTCACCCTGTCCTGACGCGGGCCGCTACGCCGCCCGGTCGAGCACCGCGACGCACTCGATGTGCGGCGTCTGCGGGAACATGTCGACCGGGCGCACGCGGCGCAGCACGTAGCCGGCCTCGGCGAGCTGCGCCGCGTTGGGCGCCAGCGTCGTCGGGTTGCAGGAGACGTAGACGATCCGCTTCGGCGCGGCCTCGATGAGCCGCCGCACGATCTTCTGCGACAGGCCCGCCCGCGGCGGGTCGACGACGATCACGTCGGGGCGGCCGGCCCGCTCGACCAGCTCGCGCATCGACGTGCGCACGTCGCCGGCGAAGAAGCGGGCGTTGCGCACGTCGTTGGCGCGGGCGCTGTTGATCGCGTCGGCGACCGCCTCCTCGACGATCTCCACGCCCCACACCTCGCCGGCGCGCGGCGCCAGCGACAGGCCGATCGTGCCGATGCCGCAGAACAGGTCGTAGACGCGCTCGAAGCCGGTCAGCGCGGCGTACTCGCCGGCCACCGCGTACAGGCGCTCGGCCATCTCCGTGTTCGTCTGGAAGAACGCCTCGGGCGAGATCGCGAACGTCAGCCCGCACAGCTCCTCCTCGAGCGCGGGCACGCCGGCCAGCAGCGTCGTCTCGCCGCCGGCGGTGGTCTCGGCGAGCTGGTCGGTGCGCGTCCAGAACAGGCCCTCGCAGTCGACGGCGGCCGTGAGCGAGTCGACGTCGAGCGCGTCGTCGGGCGCCGGGCCGGTCACGAGCCGCACCTGCAGCTGACCGGTGCGCCGGCCCTCGCGCACGACGAGGTTGCGCAGCACCAGCTCGCGCTGGGGCTCGCGGTTGCGGCGGCGGTCGAGCGCGGACAGGCCCTGCGCGCGCGCCCACTCGAGCACGGCGCGGCGGGCGGCGTCGGCGCGCTCGGAGATCAGCAGGCACTCGCCCATGGGCGCGACGACGTCCCAGCGGCCGGGCGGGTGGAAGCCCAGGTGCAGCGCGCCGTCCTCGCCGTTGCCGAACGAGAACTCGGCCTTGTTGCGGTAGCGCCACTGCTGCTCGGCGGGCACGATCGGCTCGAGCGCGAAGCCGTCGAGGCGGCCGATGCGCCGCAGCGCGTCGTCGACCTGCTGCGCCTTGATCTCCAGCTGGCGCTCGTAGGGCAGCACCTGCCACGGCGCGCCCGGGTGGTCGGCGACCGGCTCGATGCGGTCGGGCCCGGGGCTGAGCACCTCGAGCGTGCGCGCCTCGCCGTAATGGCGCTTGCGCTTCGTCACGACCGCGCGCACGCGGTCGCCGGGGATCGCGCCGGCGACGAACAGCACGTAGCCGTCGAGGCGACCGACGCCCTTGCCGCCGTAGGCGAGCGAGTCGATGGTCAGCTCGACCTCGGCGCGCAGGTCGGGGCGCGGCGGGCGAGCGGCGGTGTCAGGGGTCGAGGCCTCCACCCCTCGCAGGCTAGAGGTCAGGCGAGGCGCTGCTCGACCGCGCGCAGGACCGTCTTGCGGTTCGCGTGGCGCCGCTCGTGCTCGCGGACCCGGCGCAGCTCGTCGGGCGTCAGGCCGCCGAGGCGGCGCACGACCTCCGCGGCGGTCAGCTCGTCGTAGCCGGCGATCGGCGGCGACGACCCCAGCCCGACCGCGCGCCGCGCCCGGTCGCCGAGCGAGCGGCCGACGAGCGCCTCGAGGTCGTGCAGCAGCTCCTCGGTCTGGCGGCGGCCCGCCTCGACCAGCGACTGCATCAGCTCCTCGGCGTCGTGGCGGGTCATGCGCCCGCGGCGGACCGCGTCGTCCATCGCCGCCTGGATGCGGTCGCTCGTCAGCAGCAGCCCCTTGGCCAGCAGATCCAGCAGCGAGCTGGGATCGGCGTCCGGGGCCGGCTTCGGCTTGGGCTGGGGCATGCGCTCTCGTCTACCCGATCGACCGGCGACCCTACCCGACGCGGCGCGCCCGCCGCCTCAGGCGACGAGCAGCTCGAGCAGCGCCTTCTGGGCGTGGCGGCGGTTCTCGGCCTGGTCCCAGATGCGCTGGCGGTCGCCGTACATGACCTCGGCGGTGATCTCCTCGCCGGGGTGGGCGGGCAGGTCGTGCAGCGCGATCACGCCGGGCGCGGCCAGGTCCAGGAGCGCGTCGTCGACCCGGTAGGCGGCCAGGTCGCGCCGGCGCGCCTCCGCGGTCTCCTCGTCGCCCATCGACACCCACACGTCGGTGTAGACCGCGTTCGCGCCGCGGACGGCCTCGGCGGGGTCCTCGACGAGCGTCGCGCCGGCGGTCGGCTCGAGCTGGTAGCCGGGCGGCGAGGCGATCGCCACCTCCACCCCGGCGAGCGCGCCGAGGATCGCCAGCGACCGCGCGACGTTGTTGCCGTCGCCGACGTAGGCGAGCTTGAGCCCCTCGAGGCGGCCGAACGCCTCGCGCAGCGTCACGAGGTCGGCGAGCGCCTGGCACGGGTGGTGCCCGGCCGTGAGCATGTTGACCACCGGCACCGACGACCAGCGCGCGAGCTCCTCGACGAGCGCGTCGGGGCCCGTGCGGATCCCGATCGCGGCCACGTGGCGCGAGAGCACGAGCGCGGTGTCGCGCGGCGACTCGCCGCGCGAGAGCTGCATCTCGTCGGGGCGCAGGACGAGCGCGTGCCCGCCCAGCTCGGCGATGCCGACCTCGAACGAGACGCGCGTGCGGGTCGACGGCTTCTGGAAGATCAGCGCGACGCTGCGCCCCTCGAGCGGGCGCGCGGCGAGCGGCGCGGCCTTCATCTCGAGCGCGCGCTCGACGAGCGCGGCGACCTCGTCGCGCGAGAGCTCGGCGCCGGTGAGGAGGTGACGGGCCATGGCAGGGCGGGGAGGATACGCGGGCGTGCGCGTCCTCACCTGGAACCTCTTCCACGGCCGGGCGGTCCCCCCGGCCGGCCGCGACCTGCTCGCGGAGTTCGCCGCGGCCCTGGCCGGCTGGGACTGGGACGTGGCGCTGCTGCAGGAGGTGCCGCCGTGGTGGCCGCCGCGCCTGCCCGCCGCCGACCACGACCTCGTGCTCACGTCGCGCAACCTGTTGCTGCCGGTGCGCCGCTGGCTGGCGGAGCGGTGGCCCGACGTCGTGAAGTCCCAGGGCGGCGGCGCGAACGCGATCCTCGTGCGCGACGGCGCGATCGCGGCGCGCGCGCAGGTGCGGCTGCGCTGCCTGCCCGAGCGGCGGATGGCGCACGGCGTGCGGGTGGACGGCACGTGGTTCGTGAACCTGCACGGCAGCGCGCACGTGCCGGCGCGCGCCGAGGCCGACCTGCGCCTGGCCGCCGACAGCGCCCTGCGGTGGGCGGGCGACGGGCCGCTCGTGCTGGGCGGCGACGTGAACCTGCGCGCGCCGCGGCTCGACGGCTTCGCGTCCGCGGGCGGCCACAGCGTCGACCACCTCTTCGCCCGCGGGCTGGAGCCGCAGGGCCTCGAGCGGCTCGACCGCGGCCCGCTCTCCGACCACGTGCCGCTGGTGGCGACGTTCAGCGCGCCGTGACCGCCGCGCCCGCGCCGGTGCGGCGCGTGGCCGCCAGCACGGCGAGCGCGCCCAGCCCGAGCGCGACGCCCACGAGCGACACGCCGGTCCACCCGTCGAGCTCCCACGCGGCGGCCGCGGCGAGCGTGCCGACGGTGCCGCCCAGGAAGTAGCTGACCATGTAGGCGGTCGTCACCCGGCCACGCGCCTCGGGGCGCAGCGCGTAGATCGCCGACTGGTTGGAGATGTGCTGGCCCTGGATCGCGAGGTCGAAGAGGACGATCCCGGCGATGAGGGCGACGAGGGACGTGCGCCCCGCCGCCAGCAGGCCCCAGGACGCGACGACGAGGACCAGGAACGCGACGAGCACGGTCCGCCCGTGGCCGCGGTCGGCCCAGCGCCCGGCGACCGGAGCGATCAGGACGCCGGCCAGGCCCGCGAGCCCGAACAGGCCGATCACGCCCTCGCCGTAGTGGTAGGGCGCGTCGCCGAGCAGCAGCGCGATCGCCGTCCACAGCATCGAGAAGCCGGCCATCGCGATCGCCCCGAGCGCCATCCGCTGGCGCAGGACGGGCTCCGCGCGCACCAGCGTGGCGATCGAGCGCAGCGCCGCGCCGTAGGGGATCCGCTCGGCGGGCTCGACGCGCGGGAGCGCGCGCCGCAGCACGAGCGCGAGGACGAGCATGAGCGCGCCGCCGAGCGCGAACACCAGGCGCCAGCCGCCGAGCTCGGCGACCCCGCCGGCGACCGTGCGCGCGCCCAGCACGCCGACGAGCAGGCCGCTCATGACGATGCCGACGACCTGCCCGCGCTCGCCCGGCGCCGCGAGCAGCGAGGCGAGCGGCACGACGATCTGCGCCACCGCGGCGGTGAGGCCGAGCGCGAGCAGCGCGACGAGGAGGGCGGCCATCGAGGGCGCGAGCGCGCACGCGGCCCCGGCCAGCGCGGTGGCCGCGAGGACGCGGACGATGAGGCGCCGGCGCTCGAGCAGGTCGGCGAGGGGCACGAGGAACGCGAGGCCGAGGACGTAGCCGGCCTGGACGGTGGTCACGAGCAGGCCCGCCGCGGCCTGCGAGGCGCCGAAGCCGTCGGCGATCTCGTTGAGCAGCGGCGTGACGTACCAGAGGTTGGCGACGGTCGCCCCGCAGGTCAGCGCGAGGAGCGCGACCAGGCGGCGCGACATCCGGGGCGCATCAGCGGTCACGTCCTTCGAAGGTAGAGCCCCCGGTCTCGCCCAATGGAACCGAGCCCCCAGGGCCGGCGTCCTCAGTCCCTGATGCCGAAGCCCCGCATCATCAGCAGGGCCCGCTCGCCGATCGTGCCGGACTTCGGGAGCACGCCGAGCTGCACCGCGGCGGCGTAGGCGTCGTAGAAGGCGCGCACGCGCCACAGCCGCTCGCCGTCGGGCGTCAGCTCGCAGTACAGGACCGCGTGGAGCGCGATCGCGCGGTTGGTGGCGGGCAGGCGCGGAAGATCGCCGCGGTGGGTGCCGGTGACGCGGACGGGCGCGGCCAGCCAGCGCCCGTCGGTGAGCCGCTCGCCGGCCTTCTCGACGAACGCGTCCGGGAACGCGTGCCACAGCCGGGCCGCGTGGTCGGCGAGCGCGTCGAGGCCCTCGCGCGGGCCGCCGCTCAGCGGGTCCTCGTAGTGGACGTCGGGCGCGCAGCAGCCGGCGAACGCGTGGCGGACGCGGCCGGCGAACGCGGCCTGGAAGGCGTCGACGAGATCGTCGACCTCGCTCATGAAGCGGTGGGCGCCGCCAGGTCGGCGAGCCCGTCCATCGGCGACGACGCCTGCGCGTAGCGGCGGCGCGGGATGCGCCCCGCCTCGAGCGCCAGCCGCCCGGACTCCACGGCCAGCCGGATCGCCTTCGCCATCGCCACCGGATCCTGCGCGCGCGAGATCGCGCTCGCGCACAGCACGCCGTCGCAGCCGTGCTCCATCGCCAGCGCCGCGTCGGACGCGGTGCCGATGCCGGCGTCGAGGATCACCGGCACGTTCGCCTGCTCGCGGATCAGCGTGAGGTTGTACGGGTTGGCGATCCCCATGCCGCTGCCGATCGGCGAGCCCAGCGGCATGACCGCCGCGCAGCCGACGTCCTCCAGGCGGCGCGCCAGCACCGGGTCGTCGGTCGTGTACGGCAGCACGACGAAGCCGTCGGCGACCAGCTCCTCGGCGGCGGCCAGCAGCTCGGGCGCGTCGGGCAGCAGCGTGCGCTCGTCGCCGATGACCTCGAGCTTGACCCAGTCGGTCTCGAACGCCTCGCGCGCCAGCCGCGCGGTCATGACCGCGTCGCGGGCGGTGAAGCAACCGGCCGTGTTGGGCAGCAGGTCGACGCCGGCCGCGTCGAGCACGCCGACGAGCGAGCCGCGGGCCCGATCCCCACCCATCCCGATGCGCCGCAGCGCGACCGTGACGAGCTCGGTGCCCGACGCCTCGATCGCCGCCGCGAGCAGGTCCAGCGACGGGAAGCCGCCGGTGCCGAGGATCAGGCGCGAGCGCAGCGTGCGCCCGGCGATCACGAAGTCGCTCATGGTGGGGTCATCCTCCCTGGACGGCGGTCACGATCTCCACGGTGGCGCCGTCGGGCACCGTGGTCTCCTCCCAGGCGCCGCGGCGCACGACCTCGCCGTCGATCGCCACCGCGACGCCGCGCCCGCCGGCCGGGACGCCCAGCGCCGCGATCGCCTCGGCCACCGTGCGGCCGGCGACGTCGTCGCGCGGCTCGCCGTTCACGCGCACGCTCATGCGGCGGCCCCCGCGCGGTCGAAGCGGGCCGGGTCGCACAGGCCCAGCAGCTCCTCGTCGGGCGCGCCGGTCAGCAGCCCCGCGACGAGGTCGGCGGTCAGCGGGGCGAGCAGGATGCCGTCGCGGCCGTGGCCCGACGCGACGACGACGCCGTCGACCTCTCCGATCAGCGGCAGCGTGTCGGGCGTGGCGGGCCGCAGCCCCGCCAGCGTCTCCTCGACGACGAGCTCGGTGATCCCGGGCACGAGCTCGAAGGCGTCGCGCAGCAGCTCGTACACGCCGCCGGCGGTGACGTCGGTGTCGAACCCGCGCTCCTCCATCGTCGCGCCGATCACGTAGCGGCCGTCGGCGCGCGGCACGAGATAGACGTGCGAGAAGCGCAGCGTGTGCGTCACGAGGCCGGGCCCCGAGGAGTCGCGGAGCCGCACGACCTGGCCCTTGAGCGGGCGCACCGGCAGGCCGAGCAGCTCGCCCGTCCACGCGCCGGCGGCCACGACGACGCGCCCCGCGGCGACGACCTCGCCGGAGGCCAGCTCGACCTCGCCGGCGGCGACCCGGACGGCGCCCGCCCCCGGGCGCACGGCGTCGCCGAGCAGCGCGCGCAGGCCCGCGACGACGCGGCGCGGGTCGACCGAGTGGTCGCCGGGCACCTCGAGCGCGGCGCGCAGCGTCGGCGCGAGCGCGGGCTCGCGGCGGCGCGCCTCGCTGGGCAGCAGGCGGGTGACCGGCAGGCCCAGGCCCTCGCGGTAGGCGGCCTCGCGCTCGAGCGCCTCGGCCTCGTCGCGGTCGCGGCCCAGCACGAGCGTGCCGCTCGCGCGCAGCGCCGGGTCGATGCCCGACGCCTCGCCCAGCTCGTGCGCGGCCGACGGCCAGCGGTCGGCGGCGGCCAGGCCCAGGCGCAGGCCGCGCGCGCCGTGCTCGCCGAACTGGGCCTCGGAGACCGGGGCGAGCATGCCGGCCGCGACCGGCCACGCGACGCCGTCGCGGTCGCCGGCCTCCAGCACCGCCACGGTCAGTCCGCGCTCACGCGCGCGCCAGGCGCAGAACAGGCCGACGATCCCGCCGCCGACGACGGCGACGTCCACCTCGATTGGCTGCTGCTGCGTGGTCACAAGCTCCTCCCTGCGCCGGCATGACCCGGATCAGGTGCTGACGGTCGGCGGCGTCGGCCGCCCTCTCAGCCCGGTGTGGGCTCCCGTTGGCGTCGAGTCTAGTCTCCGATGGCATGGATCGCCGCGAGCGCCTGCGCACCGCGCGCCTGTACTTCATCTCCGACGCCCGCCCGGGCGGCCGGCCGCTGGCCGAGGTGCTCGGCCCCGCGCTGGAGGGCGGCGTGGACCTGTTCCAGCTGCGCGACAAGGACGCCCCCGACGACGAGATCCTCGCGGCGGCCGCGGTCGCCCGCGACCTGTGCGCCGCCAACGGCGCGCTGTTCGTGATCAACGACCGGCCCGACCTGGCGGCCGCGGCCGGCGCCGACGGCGTGCACGTCGGCCAGGAGGACGCGAGCGTCGCCGACGCGCGCGCCGTCGTCGGCCCCGACGCGCTCGTGGGCCTGTCGACCCACAGCCCCGAGCAGATCGACGCGGTCCCCGGCGACGCCGACCTGATCGGCGTCGGGCCGGTCTACGCGACGCCGACGAAGGCGGGCCGCGCGCCCGCCGGCCTCGAGCTCGTCGCCCACGCCGCCGCGGCCGCGCGCGTCCCCTGGTTCGCGATCGGCGGCATCGACCGCGAGACGACGCCCGAGGTCGTCGCGCGCGGCGCGACGCGGATCGCCGTCGTGCGCGCGATCGCCGACGCGCCCGACCCCCGCGCGGCCGCCGCCGACCTGCGCCGCGCGCTGCCATGAGCCAGCGCGACGACGACCTGCGCCGCGGCTACGCGCGCGGTCGCGCCCGCGACGAGCAGATCCGCGCCGCGCTCGTCCCGCTGCAGCCCGGCGAGCGGACGACCGCGCTCACGGTCGCCGTGGTCGTCGCCGTGCTGCTGGCGATCGGCGTCGTCGTCGGCGCGCTCACCACCGACGACCTCGGCGACAAGGGCGGCACCGTCCCGTTCGGCGTCTTCCTGGCGGCGCTGCTGCTCGCCTGCGCGTGGGGCATGTGGAACGCGCGCTACTGGGCCGTGCTCGGCTTCGAGGCGTTCCTGTGGTTCCAGGTGATCATGGCCACGCTGGCGCTGGTCGTCGCGTCGAGCTGGGCCGCGTTCGCGGTCTGCATCGTCGTGATCGGCCTGAGCGGCTGGCTGGCCTGGAAGCTGATCCGGGTGATGGCGCGCATCCAGGCCCGCGACCGCGCCCCCGGGCCACCTGACCCTCTGTCCTAGACTCCGGCGCGCCATGGCTTCCTCCTCCTTCGACACGATCGTCATCGGCTCGGGTCCGGGCGGCTACGTCGCCGCCATCCGCGCCGCCCAACTCGGCATGAAGACCGCGGTGGTCGAGAAGGACACCGTCGGCGGTCGCTGCCTGAACTACGCGTGCATCCCCGCCAAGGCGGTGCTGCGCGTGGCGGATGTGCTGAGCGAGGTGCGCGAGGCCGGCGACTTCGGCATCAAGGTCGCCGAGCCCGAGATCGACTACGGCGCGGTCATGCAGCGCCGCGAGAAGGTCATCACGACGCTGACCGGCGGCGTGAGCGGCCTGTTCAAGAAGAACAAGATCGAGCTGATCGAGGGCGAGGCGCGGCTGGCCGGCTCCGGCACCGTGGCCGTCGGCGACCAGACCTACGAGGCCAAGAACATCGTCCTCGCGACCGGCAGCGTGAAGCGGCCGATCCCGGGCGCGAGCTTCGGCGGCCGCGTGATCGGCACCGAGGAGGCGTGGGCGCTCAGCGAGCTGCCGCGCCGCATCGCGGTCGTCGGCGCCGGCGCCTCGGGCGCGGAGATCGCCTCCGCCTACGCGCGGCTGGGCACCGAGGTGATGCTGTTCGAGGCGCTCGACCGCGTGCTGCCGACCGAGGACGCCGACATCTCCAAGCTGGCCGAGCGCGGCCTCAAGAAGCAGGGGATGCAGATCTTCACCAAGACGTTCGTGCAGGACGTCGAGACGGGCGCCGACAGCGTCACGTTCACCTACAACGGCGAGAAGGGCGAGGTCGACTGGCTCATCATCGCCGCCGGCCGCGGCCCCGACGTCGAGGCGCTCGGGCTGGCCGAGGCGGGCGTCGAGGTCGACGAGAAGACCGGCCTGCTGAAGGTCGACGGCGCGCTGCGCACCACCGCGTCGGGCATCTGGGCGATCGGCGACATCGTCCCCGGGCCGGCGCTGGCCCACAAGGCCTCCGACGAGGGCATCATCGCCGTCGAGGACGCCGCCGGGCTGGAGACGCACCCGATCAGCCACCCGGACATCCCCCGCGCCACGTTCTGCACGCCGAACGTCGCGAGCTTCGGGCTCACCGAGCAGCAGGCGCGCGACGCCGGCCACGACGTCGTCGTCGGCAAGGTCCAGTACGGGGCCGTCGGCGCCGGCACCGTGTACGGCGACCGAACCGGGCTGATCAAGATCGTCGGCGACCGCAAGTACGGCGAGCTGCTGGGCGGCCACATCGTCGGCAGCAAGTCGACGGAGATGATCCAGGAGCTCGTGAACGTCAAGGCGCTCGAGGGCGGCTATCCCGAGGTCGCCCGGATGATCCACGGCCACCCGACGATGTCGGAGGCGGTCATGGAGGCCGCGCGTGCCGCTGACGGTTGGCTCATCCACGGGTAGCCACCCGGGCCCGCGCTTCCTCTACGACCTGGCGTCGCCGGCCTGCTGGCTGGTGGCCGAGCGCATCCTGCAGGTGATGCCGGTGGCCACCGAGTGGGTGCCCGTCCACGTGCCGTCGCTCGGCGAGGGCGACGGCTTCCGCTGCGCCGCCGAGGAGACGATCTGGCGCGAGTCGATCGAGCGGCGCGCCGCCGAGCTCGCGCTCCAGCCGGTGCGCTGGCCGGCCGAGGTGCCGTTCGACTCCGAGCTGGCGATGCGCGCCGCCACCTACGCGAAGGGCACCGGCCGGGCGGTCGCGTTCTCGCTGGCCGCGTTCCGCCAGGCGTGGTGCGCGGGGCGCTCGCTCGCCGACCCGGACTGGGTGGCGATCGCGGGCGCCGCCTGCGAGCTGCACCCGCGCGCGCTGCTGAAGGGCGCCGACCTGCGCTCGACCCGCGCGGCGCTGGCGCGGGCGAGCGCCGGGGTCACGATGGTCCCCGCGATCGTGCTGCCCGGCGGCGAGTCGTTCGTCGGCGAGGACGCGCCCGAGCGCGCGGCCGCGGCCCTCGCGAGCGCGGCGGCGTGATGCGCGCCAACCGCCGCCTGCGCATCCTGCACGGGCGCGGCAGCCGCCTGCCGGCCTGGCTGGCCAGCCCCGACGCGCTCGACCGCATCGAGATCGTCGAGATCGAGACCGCGGAGACGGTCCTGTTCTGGGACCGCCCGCCGCAGGAGGCGGCGCGCATGCTGCGGGCGTTGCGCGCCGACCTCGCGCAGCTGGAGGTCGAGGACTTCCTCGCGAAGTGGTCGGCCGTGGCGCCGGAGGACTAGCGCTCAGGCCCCGAGCGTCTCGTCCAGCCAGTCGTAGGCGACGGCGTTGGACAGCGCGAGGTTGCCCATCTGGCAGTGCATGTCGGCGCCCTGCGCCGCGGTGAACGCGACCGTGGTCACCGGGCCCGAGACGCCCTCGGCGAAGCGCCTGGCCTGCGCGCCCGGCTCCCCGCCCTCGCCCTCGCCGACCATCGCCAGCGCCGGGCAGCGGATCGCCGACAGGTCCTCGATCGCGAACCCGCGCAGGTAGTCGAACGTCTGCTTGAACGTCGGCTGGCCGAAGCGCAGGATCAGCATCCGCGACATCTCCTTGATCGTCGCCGGCATCACCTCGTCGGGGATGTCGGGGAGATCGGCCACGCCGAAGTCGTCCTCGGGCGGGAGCGTGTCCGGGTCGAAGCCCGAGAACGAGACCATGTAGGCGCGCAGGTCCACGACCGGCGAGTTGGCGACCAGCGCCCGGATGCGGCCCTCGTGCGCGGCGGCGCGGGAGGCGAAGTAGCCGCCGAAGCTGATGCCCAGGAGCGCGAGCCGCTCGGGATCGACGTCGGGGCGCGCGAGCGCGGCGTCCACGGCGGCGCTCACCCACCGCTCGGTGTCGGGCACGAAGTGCAGGTCGGGATGGTCGCGCGCGGTGTCCATCTGGCCCGGCCCCGCCAGCAGCAGCACCCGCCAGCCGCGCTGCAGCCCGGCGAGCCCGACCTCGAAGTAGATCTCCTCGAGCGTGCCGTCGAACCCGGACATCGCCAGCAGCGTCGGCCCCGGGCCGTCGGCGCCCGCGGGCGCCAGCCAGTACGCGGGCATGCGACGGCCCTCGAGCTCGTAGCCGACGTCCTCGAAGCGGTGGTCGACGTGCTCCATCGCGGCCAGGAACGCGTCGCGCGACGCGGCGCTGAGCGCGCGCTGGCGATCCTCGCCGAAGCGCGCGAAGTACGCGGCCGCCCGGAAGCTGTTGGCCGCCCGCAGCAGGCTGTCGCGGGCGCTCACGGCATGTCCGCGCCGCGCCCGGCCGGCCCCGTCGACGCGCTGGCGCTCGGCGAGCTCCGCGAAGCGGTCGACCCACTCGACCGGGCCGGAGATGGCCGGCACGAGCGCCAGCGTCTCGCCGACCGAGGCGCCGCCGTAGGACGTGGCGCCCAGCTGGCGCATGAGCTGGAAGTCGAGCTCGCCGTCGGAGAACCCGGCCACGCGCGTGGCCGATCGGGTGACGTGTTCGGACATGGGCCGCAGTATCGCGGCGATGGCCGCACCTACGGCACTGCACGCGCACCGCTCAAGCTCGATGGCCGAATGACCGATGGGGGCCGCGGGATGGAGACACCCGCCGCGGCCCTGCGCTTCCTGGAGCTGGTGGACAACGTCGCCCTCGTCGTGCGCTTCGACGGGTCGATCGCGCACGCCAACGAGGCGGCCGCGCGGCTGGCCGATCCGGGCGTCATGCGGCGGGGCGTGCTGCGCGACCTCGTCCACCCCGACGACCACCCGCAGCTCGGCGAGGCGCGCATGCGCCTGGCCGCGGGGGTCGAGCGCCAGACCGTCCTGGAGATCCGCGCGGGCGGGCCGCGGCGCGGCTGGCGCTGGCACCTCGTCAGCGCGACCGCGGACCTGGCCGCCGGGCTCGTCTACGTGATCGGCCACGACCTGACCGACGCCCGCCGCACCGCGGCGCGGCTGGCCGAGGCCGAGGACCGCTTCCGGGCCGCGTTCGAGGACGCCGCGATCGGCATGTCGATCGTGTCGCTCGACGGGCGCTTCCTGCGCGTCAACCCGGCGATGTGCGCGCTGCTCGGCCGCAGCCCGGACGAGCTCACCGGCCGGCCGGTCGCCGAGCTCACCCACCCCGACGACCGCTCCCTCACCGACGACGCGCTGCAGGCGCTCCTGCGCGGCGAGCGCCAGACCGTGATGGACGAGAAGCGCTACCTGCGCCCGGACGGGACCGCCGTGTGGGTGCTGCGCTCGGCCTCGCTGGTGCGCGAGGGCGACACGCCGCGCTACTTCATCGGGCAGGCGATCGACATGACCCACCGGCGCGCCGCCGAGACCGCGAAGCGCGCCAGCGAGGAGCGCTTCCGCGCGCTGACCGCGTCGGCCCCGCACGGCGTGTGGGCCGCCGACCTGGAGGGCTCCTGCGTGTACGTCAACGAGCGGCTGTGCGAGATCGCCGGGCGCCCGGCCGAGGAGCTGCACGGCTTCGGCTGGCTGCGCGTGTTCCCCTACCGCATCACGCGCGACCGCGGCCACCGCCTGTTCCGGCGCGTCCTGGGCGCCGGCGCGGGCGGGCACGAGCTCGCGATCGTCACCGCCGCCGGCGAGACCCGCTGGGTGCGGGCGCGCGCGAACCTCCTGCACGCCGGCGACGGCCGGCCCGACGGCATCGTGGGCTCGGTCGAGGACGTCACCGAGGAGGTCGCCAACCGCCGCGAGCTGGCCGCGCGCGAGCGCGAGCTGCGCCTGCTGACCGAGCGCTCCAGCGACTTCCTCGCGCGCCTCTCGCCGACGCTGGAGATCCGCTTCGCCTCGCCGGCCTGCCTGCCGCTGCTGGGCTACTCGCCGGCGGAGCTGGCGCGCCACCGGGTCGTCGACATCGTCGTCGACGAGGACCGCCCCGCGCTGCGCGAGGCGGCCGAGCGCCTGCGCACCGACGACTCGGCCACCGTCGTGTGCCGCGCGCGCCGCCGCGACGGGCGGGTCGTGTGGCTGGAGTCGACGATCTCGCCGATCCACGACGGCGACGCGATCACCGAGCTCGTCGTCGTGTCGCGCGACGTCACCGAGCGCAAGGCCGCCGAGGTGCAGCTCGCCCACCGGGCGCTGCACGACTCGCTCACCGGGCTGCCCAACCGCACGCTGTTCCTGGACCGCCTGCGCCACGCGCTCGCGCGCCGGGTCCGCGACGCCAGCGGGGTCCTGGCGGTCCTGTTCCTCGACGTCGACCGCTTCAAGGTCGTCAACGACTCGCTCGGGCACAGCGTCGGCGACCGGCTGCTCGTCGACGTGGCGGGCCGGCTGGACTCCGCCCTGCGCCCCGCCGACACGGTCGCGCGCTTCGGCGGCGACGAGTTCACCGTGCTGTGCGAGGACATCTCCGGCGAGCACGAGGCGGTCGCGATCGCCCAGCGCATCGTCGACCTGTTCGCCGAGCCGTTCGACGCCGACGGGCGCGACGTGTTCCTGTCGACGTCGGTGGGGATCGCGATCGCGTCGGGCGCCGACCCCTCGCGGCCCGAGGACCTGATCCGCGACGCCGACGCGGCCATGTACCGGGCCAAGGAGCGCGGCAAGGCGCGCTGGGAGCTGTTCGACGCGGCGATGCGCGACCAGGCGCTGCGGCGGTTGGAGCTGGAGAACGCGCTGCGGCGCGCGGTGCGGGCGCTCGGCGACGGCACGAGCGAGCGCCCCGACGACGAGCTGCGCATCCACCTGCAGCCCGAGATCGCGGTCGCGGGCGGCGCCGTCGTCGGCTTCGAGGCGCTCGTGCGCTGGCAGCACCCCGAGCACGGCCTCCTCGGGCCGGCCGAGTTCGTGCCGCTCGCCGAGGAGACCGGCCTGATCGGCCCGATCGGCGAGTGGGTCCTGCGCCGCGCGTGCACGGAGGCGGCGCGCTGGCAGGGGCGGGGGCTGACGATCTCGGTGAACGTGTCGGCCCGCCAGCTCGTGGACGTGGGGTTCGTCGACGTCGTCGGCGGCATCCTGCGCGGGAGCGGGCTGCGGCCGCAGTCGCTGTGCCTGGAGCTGACCGAGTCGGCCGTCATCGAGAGCGGCGCGACGACGCTGTCGACGCTGAACGGCCTCAAGCGCCTGGGCGTGAAGCTGGCGATCGACGACTTCGGCACCGGCTGGTCGTCGCTGGGCCACCTGCGCCGCTTCCCGATCGACGTCGTCAAGCTCGACCGCTCGTTCGTCAGCGGCCTCGACCGCGAGCCGCAGGACGTGTCGATCGCGGCGGCGATCATCTCGCTCGCCCACGCGCTCGGGCTGTCGACGGTGGCGGAGGGGATCGAGACCGGCGAGCAGCTCGCGGTCCTCGCCTCGCTGGGCTGCGACCTCGGGCAGGGCTACCTGTTCGCGCGCCCCGGCCCGCTGGAGGCGTTCGCCGAGGTGCTCGGCGCGCAGGCGTAGCGCGCGGGCCTGTGGCACGCTGGCCGCCGTGATGGCGGACGAGCTGCCCGAGGCGCTGGCGGCGGTGCTGGCGCTGCTGCGCTGCCCGCACTGCGCGGGCGCGCTGCGGCCCGAGGGCGGGCGGGTCGTGCGCTGCGCGGCCGGCCACGCGTTCGACGTGGCGCGCCAGGGCTACCTGAGCCTGCTGGCCGGCGGGCGCGCGCCCGCGGGCGACACGGCGGAGATGGTCGCCGCGCGCGAGCGGGTGCTCGGGAGCGGGCGGTTCGACCCGCTGGCCGCGGCGGTGGCCGAGGCGGCGGCGGGCGGCGGGGAGGGCGCGCTGGTCGAGGTCGGAGCGGGCACGGCGCGGTACCTCGCGGTCGCGCTGGATCGCGCGCCGGGACGGCGCGGGATCGCGCTGGACGTGTCGCGCCCCGCGCTGCGGCGCGCCGCGCGGGCGCACCCGCGGGCCGCGGCGGTGGGCGCCGACGTGTGGGGGCCGCTGCCGCTGCGCGACGGCGTCGCGGGCGCCGTGCTGTGCGTGTTCGCGCCGCGCAACGGGCCGGAGCTGCACCGCGTGCTCGCGCCGGGGGGCGTGCTCGTGGTGGCGACGCCCGAGCGCGAGCACCTCGGCGAGCTGCGCGCGGCGCTGGGGCTGCTCGACGTCGACCCGCGCAAGGCGCAGCGGCTGGCCCGGCGGCTGGGCGACGGGTTCGCCCGGCGCGCGAGCGAGCGCGTCGCCTGGACGATGCGCCTGGACCGCGAGGCGCAGCTCGCGCTGGCGGCGATGGGGCCGAGCGCGTTCCACGCCGACGCGGCGGAGCTGGAGCGGCGGGCCGCGGCGTTGCCCGCGCAGCTCGAGGTCACCGGGGCGGTGACCGTCGCCGTCTACGCACGGCGCTGAGGGATCGGAGCGCCGGTCATCGCCCCTCGCCGCCGAGGAAGGTCGCGTTCGGCGCCGGGTTGGGGTCGCGCCGCAGGCCCGGCGGCGACTGGCTCGTGTCGACGAAGAGGCACAGCGACCGCTCCGGGTCGTCGCCCGGCACGCACGTGCGGTACAGGTCCTCGCCGAACGGGAGCGTGTCGAGGCGGTCCAGGTGGCGGCGGTGGCGGCGCACCTGCGGCTCGGAGCTGTGCGCCACCCACCGCCGCACGGCCGCGGCCTGCGCGGCGAGCTCCTCGCGCTCGGCGGCGAGGCGGTCGCGCTGGCCGATGCCGATCGCGACGAGGACCGCGGTGGTCGCCACCAGCGCCACGGTGCCGCCGCGGTCGGCCGCCACGATCCGCGGCAGGTCCGGCCGCCGGCGCCGCACGAGCAGCCCGAGGACGGTCCCGCCGAGCGCGACCGCGACGACGTTGAAGAACAGCGCCAGCACCGCCGCGGCGAACCAGTCCGGCCCGTCGCCGGCGATCGGCAGCTCGTGCAGCAGCACCGTGTCGGCGGCCAGGAGCACCGCGAAGAGCGGCCACTGCCAGGCGCCGCGCAGCCGCCAGCGCAGGCGGGTGAGCGGGGCGCGCTCCATGCCGATCGAGGGTACGCCTCCCGTCCCGGACCCGACACCCGGGGGGTGGGCGCCGCCCGGACGACGGGTAGACTGGCCGCACCCGGCGTGGAGCGCGGAGATCCCGCGACCTGCGCAAGAACGGCGCCGGACGGAGATCCCGATTCCGGCACGACCAGGGAGAGAGATGGAGATGGCGACCGAGACCGCGGGGCCGGTTCACGTACCGGCGGACCGCGCGCCCCAGCAGCTCACCACCGGCGATCGCGTCGAGCTCCTGCGATTCATGCTGCTCATGCGCAGCATCGAGACGCGGGCGCTCACCCTGTACCGCCAGGGCAAGGTGCCCGGCTCGTTCTACGACGGCCACGGCCAGGAGGCGGTGTCCGTCGGGGCCGCGTTCGCGATGGCGGCCGACGACCGGCTGTGCGTCCTGCACCGCGACCTGGGCGCCCATCTGGTGCGCGGGGTCGAGCCGGAGCGGATCTTCGGCCAGTACATGGGCCGGGCCGGCGGCGTGACCGGCGGGCGCGAGGGCAACGTGCACTTCGGCGACCCGTCGCGCGGGTGCGTCGGCATGGTGTCGATGCTGCCCGACATGATGGTCGTGGCGACCGGCATGGCGATGGCCTTCAAGCTCCGCGGCGAGCGGCGCGCGGCGATCACCTGGTTCGGCGACGGCTCCACGTCGCGGGGCGACTTCCACGAGGCGCTCAACTGGGCGGCCGTGCAGCAGCTGCCGGTCATCTTCGTCCTCGAGAACAACCAGTACGCGTACTCGACGCCGACGGACCGCCAGTTCGCCGTCGACCCCGTGCGCCGCGCCGACGCGTACGGCATGCACGGCGAGACCGTCGACGGCAACGACGTCGAGGCGATGTTCGACGCGGTGCGCCGCGCCCGCGAGCGCGCCGTCGACGGCGGCGGCCCGACGCTGCTGGAGGCGGTGACGATGCGCATGCACGGGCACGCCGCCCACGACGACATGCGCTACGTGCCGCCCGAGCAGCTCGAGGAGTGGGCCAAGCGCGACCCGATCGACCGCCAGGCCGCGCGCGTCGCGGAGCTCGGCGTCGACGTCGACGCGCTGCGGGCCGAGGTCGACGCGCTGGTCGAGGCGGCCGCGGAGGCGGCGCTGGCGATGCCGATGCCCGATCCCGCCACCGCGACGGACGGCGTGTTCGCCGACGAGGCGGTGCCCCTGGGCGACGGCGACGCGCCGTGGTCGGGCTGGTCGGAGGCGGAGCGATGAGCGCCGTCGCCGAGACCACCGGGACGCGGACGCTGACCTACCTGCAGGCGATCTCCGACGCCCTGCGCGAGACGATGCGCGAGGACGAGCGCGTCCTGCTGATGGGCGAGGACATCGGCGCCTTCGGCGGCGCGTTCAAGGTCACCGACGGCTTCATCGACGAGTTCGGCGCCGACCGCGTGATGGACACGCCGCTGGCGGAGTCGGGGATCGTCGGCACCGCCGTCGGCGCCGCCGTCGTCGGGATGCGGCCCGTCTGCGAGATGCAGTTCTCCGACTTCATCTCGTGCGGGTTCGACCAGCTCGTCAACGTCGCCGGCAAGATGCACTACCGCCAGGGGCTCGCGGTCCCGATCGTCGTGCGCCTGCCCACCGGCGGCGGCTTCTCCGGCGGCCCGTTCCACTCGCAGAACCCGGAGGCGTGGTTCATGCACGCGCCCGGGCTGAAGGTCGTCGCGCCGTCGACGCCCGAGGACGCCAAGGGCCTGCTGATCGCCGCGATCCGCGACCCCAACCCGGTCGTGTTCTGCGAGCACAAGCACCTGTACCGGCGCGTGAAGGGCGAGGTGCCCGAGGGGCTGTACGAGACGCCGTTCTCGGCCCGGATCGCCCGCGACGGCGACCAGCTCGTCGTCATCGCGTACGGCGCGATGGTGCACGTGGCGCTCGAGGCGACCGCCGAGATGGAGGGCGTGCGCGTGCTGGACCTGCGCTCGCTCGTGCCGCTGGACGAGGCGGCGATCCTGGAGTCGGTGCGCGCGTGCTCGAAGGTCGTCGTCCTCGACGAGGCCAACGAGACGTGCGCGGCCGGCGCGCAGGTCGCGGCGCTGATCGCCGAGAAGGGCTTCGAGGACCTCGACGGCCCGGTGACGCGCGTCGCGACGCCGGACGTGCCCATCCCGTTCTCGCCGCCGCTGGAGCAGGCGCTGCTGCCGTCGGTCGAGCGCGTGAAGGAGGCGTGCCGTGAGCTCCTCGCCTACTGAGCAGACGACGCTCGTCGACGTGACGATGCCGCAGATGGGCGTGTCCGTCGCCGAGGGCACGATCGTCGGCTGGACCAAGCGCGTCGGCGACTGGGTCGAGCGCGACGAGACGGTCCTGGTGGTGTCGACCGACAAGATCGACACCGAGGTGCCGTCGCCCGCGAGCGGCCAGCTGGCCGAGGTGCTCGCCGAGGTCGGCGAGACGGTCGAGGTCGGCGCGCTGCTGGCGCGCATCGACACCGGGGCCCGCCCGGGCCAGCCGCACGTGAGCGAGCGCACCGGCGGCCGCTTCTCGCCGGTCGTCCGGCGGATGGCGGCCGAGCACGGGCTCGACCTGTCGCAGATCGACGGCACCGGCCGCAACGGCCGCGTGACGAAGCGCGACGTGCTGGCCGCGCTGGAGCGGGGCGCCGGGCGCGCGCCCGCCCGCGACGGCGCACCGGCGCAGCCGGCCGAGCCGCCGCTGCACATCGAGTCGCCCTACCGGCCCGATCCCGAGCCGGCGGTGGCGTCGACGGCCGAGGCCGCGCCGGCCGGGACCCTGTCGCGGATGCGCCGGGCGATCGGCGAGCACATGAAGCGCTCGCTCGAGACCGCGGCGACGTGCACGACGTGGATGGAGGTCGACTTCTCCGGCGTCGAGGCCGAGCGCGAGCGCCTCGGGCTGACCGCGCTGCCGCTCGTCGCCCGGGCGACGGTCGACGCGCTGCGCGAGCACCCGGCGCTGAACGCGACGCTCGAGGGCGAGGCGTACACGCGCCACGACGCCGTCCACCTCGGGATCGCCGTGTCGCTGGGCGAGGAGGGGCTGATCGTCCCCGTCATCCGCAACGCGCAGGACCTGTCGGCCGAGGGCCTGGGGCGGGCGATCCGCGACGTGGCCCGCCGGGCGCGGGCCGGGCAGCTGCAGCCCGACGAGGTGCGCGGCGGCACGTTCACGATCACGAACCCGGGCCAGTACGGGTCGCTGATGGCGACGCCGGTCATCAACCAGCCGCAGGTCGGGATCCTGGACCTGGAGGCCGTGGTGAAGCGGCCGGTCGTGGTCGAGGGCCCGGGCGGCGACGCGATCGCGATCCGCCCGATGTGCATCCTCGGCCTGTCGTGGGACCACCGCGCGCTCGACGGCGTCGAGGCCGCCCAGTTCCTCGGCGCGATCCGGCGCCGGCTCGAGTCGCTGTAGGCGCCGCTCGCTACGCCGCCAGCCCGTCGAGGTGCTCGCGCAGCCCCTCGGCGAGCTGCGGCGCGGCGAGCGCCTGCGCGGCGAGCGCGCGGTCGACGAGGATCGCGTCGGACACCAGCGCGACGGTCACGCCGTGGTCGGGGCGGTCGACGATCTCCACCGGGTCGCCCGCCCCGAGCTCGCCCTCCTCGACGATGCGCAGGTACGCGCCGGGCCGCGACGCGCGGCCGAAGCGGCGCACCATCGTGCCGTCCTCGAAGCGCAGCCCGAGCTTGAAGCAGGGGATCCGCGGCTGGCAGACCTCCAGCAGCGCGGTGCCGACGCGCCAGCGCTCGCCGATCACGGCGCCCGAGCAGTCGACGCCCTCGGTCGTGAGGTTCTCGCCGAACATGCCGTGCGGCAGCTCGCGGCCCAGCTCGCGCCCCCACCAGTCGGCGTCCTCGCGGGCGTAGGCGTAGACCGCCTTGTCGGGGCCGCCGTGGACGCGCCAGTCGGTCTGGCGGTCGCCGGTGAGGTTCACGCCCTCGGCGCGCACGCGCCCCTCGACGGGCGTCTTGACGATGGAGCTGTGGATGATCTGGCCGCGCCAGCGTCCGAGCGGCGCGGGGCCGCCGACGTTGACGGACACGATCCGCGCGGGCTCGGGCATGCCATCATGGTCGCATGGCCGACCTGCACGTCGTCAACCTCGGCCTCGTCGAGTACCGCGCCGCGCTGGAGCTGCAGCACCGCTACGCGGACGCGCGCGCCGCCGACGCGATCCCCGACACGCTGCTGCTGCTGGAGCACCCGCTCTGCTACACCCGCGGCCGCCGCACGCCGCCCGGGGAGCTGACGCTCCCCGAGGCGTGGTACCGCGAGCGCGGCATCGACATCATCGACGTCGACCGCGGCGGCAAGGTCACCCACCACGCGCCCGGCCAGCTCGTCGGCTACCCGATCATGCGCGTGGAGCGCGCCCGCGACCACGTCGCGCGGATCGAGCGCGCGCTCGTCGCGGCGCTCGCCGACGAGGGCGTCGAGGCGCGCGGGCGGATGGCGGAGGACGTGTCGCTGACCGGCGTGTGGGTCGGCGACGCGAAGATCGCCTCGATCGGCGTACACGTCTCGCGCGGCGTGACGACCCACGGGTTCGCGATCAACCTCGACAACGACCTCGAGCCGTGGAGCTGGATCGTGCCGTGCGGCCTGCCCGACGTGCGCACGACGTCGCTGGCCGAGGTCACCGGCCGCACCGGCCTGCTGCCGTGCTTCCGCAAGCGGATCGCCTGGCGCTTCGCGCAGGAGTGCGGGCTGCGCCAGCGGATCGTGTCGCCGGCGCGGGCGCTGCCGGAGCCGGCGCACGCCTGAGGGGCGGCGCGGCGCCGAGCGGTCCCACACACGATCCTGGCCGCAATCCTGCACGCCGCCCCCTCGCGCTGCGCAAGAATGCCGCGGATGCGCCCGCTCGCGACTCTCCGCACCCTTGCGCTGGCCGCCGCACTTGGCCTGTGCGCGCCGGCGGCCGCCTCGGCCGCCGAGCAGCTCGCCGGTCTCACCGAGGACAACCAGATCCTGCTGTTCCGCTCCGACTCGCCCGGCAACCTGCAGGGCGCGATCACGGTCAGCGGGCTGCAGACCGGCGAGACGCTGGTCGGGATCGGGTGGCTGGACAGCACCGGGCGCCTGTACGGGCTGGGCTCGACCAACCGCGTGTACGTCATCAACCCGCTGACGGGCGCCGCGACCCCGCTGAGCAACACGCCGTTCAGCCCGCCGCTGAACGGCGCGACGTTCGCGTTCGCGATCGACCCGTGGTCGCAGCAGGCGCGCTCGTACTCGAGCACCGCGCAGAACCTGCGCATCTCGGTCATCAACGGCCAGGTCGCCGGCGTGGACCCGCCGTTCGCCTACGACCCGAGCGATCCGGGCACCGGGACGACGCCGGTCCTCGCCGCGCTCGCGTACACGACCCCGCCCACCGGCGGCGGCGCGGCGTCGCTGTACGGGATCGACACCGCCCGCGACGCGCTGGTGACCGCGCCGACGTTCGCCGCGCTCGTGCGCTCGATCGGCGAGCTCGGCGTGCCCGCCGAGGGCCCCGCGGGCCTGACGCTCACCCGCTCCGGCACCGCCTTCGCGGCGCTGCGCCCCGGCACGGACGAGATGCCGCGCCTGTACACCGTCGACCTCTCGACCGGCGCGGCGAGCCCGGTCTCCAACGACAGCCAGCGCGCGACGATCGCCTACCGGACCTCGTCGTCGGCGACCGCCGACACGCCGATCATCTCGCTGACCTCGTTCGGCGAGGTGCCCGACGACACGAGCGACCCGCGCGCCGTCGTGGCGGTGACGACGAACCCGCGAGCGACCACGCTCATCCGTCGCGGCCTGCCGTTCACCGTGTCCTGCAACGAGGCCTGCTCGGTGTCGGCGACGCTGCGCGTCGGGCGCCAGCGCCAGACCGCCGTGACCGGCCAGGTGCTGGCGACCGCGGGCTGGGTGCGGCTCACCTCGCGGATGAACTCGGCCACGCGGACGCTGCTGCGGCGCGACGCCACGCAGGGCTTCAGCCTGCGCGTGACGGTCACCGACGCGGCCGGCAACCGCACGAACATCACCACCAACGGCGCCACCCGCTGAGCCCCGGGGCCGGCGGTCGCGGCCCGATAGGCTTGGGGACGTGGCGGTCGAGCAGCGCACGCATCAGACCCGCTCGCGGGCCAACCCCGGCGGCATGGACGTGCTGACCGTGCTGGGCCCCGACGTGCGGCCGCTGCGCGAGCGCAAGCCGCGCTGGTTCAAGGTCCCGCCGCCGGGCGGCGCGAAGTACCGCGAGCTGCGGGCGCTCATGGACGCCGAGAACCTGCACACGGTCTGCCAGGAGGCGGCCTGCCCGAACGTCGGCGAGTGCTGGGAGCGCGGCACCGCCACGTTCATGATCCTCGGCGACACCTGCACGCGCCGCTGCGGGTTCTGCCACGTCAAGACGGGCAAGCCGACCTGGAACGACCCGCTCGAGCCGGCCCGCGTCGCGCGCTCGATCGCGCGCCTGGGGCTGCGCCACGCGGTCATCACCAGCGTCGACCGCGACGACCTGCCCGACAAGGGCGCGCGCATCTGGGCGGCCACGATCCGCCAGGTCCGCCGCCAGGCGCCCGGCTGCCAGATCGAGGTGCTGACCCCGGACTTCCAGGGCCAGGAGATGCCGCTGGCCACCGTCATCGCCGAGCGGCCCGACGTCTTCAACCACAACGTCGAGGTCGTCCCGCGCCTGTACCCGGTCGCCCGCCGCGGCTCCACCTGGCAGCGCTCGCTGCGGGTGCTGCGCAACGCGAAGGCGATGGGCGGCGACGAGGTCACGACGAAGTCCGGCCTGATGGTCGGACTCGGCGAGACGCACGAGGAGATGGTCGCCGCCTTCGAGGACCTGCGCGAGGCCGGCGTCCAGGTGCTCACGGTCGGCCAGTACCTGCGCCCGACCGAGCGCCACCTGCCGGTCGTGCGCTACTGGCATCCCGACGAGTTCAAGGCGCTGGAGGCCGCCGCCTACGAGCTCGGCTTCGACCACATCGCCGCCGGGCCGCTCGTGCGCTCCAGCTACCACGCCGACCAGCACGTGCCCCAGCGCCGGCCCGGCCACGGCCCGGTCGCCGCGGCCTGACCGCCAGGTGCGCCGGTAGGGTCAGGCCGTGATCCCGGTGACCGACGACATCCCGCGCGATCGCTTCCCGATCGTGACGGTCGCGCTCCTCGCCGCGATCGCGATCGTCTTCCCGGTCGCCGGGCTCGACGCGAGCGTGTTCGCCGTGCTCGCGAACCTGCTGTTCCTGTGGCTGCTCGGCCCGACCGTCGAGGACGCGCTCGGCCGCGTGCGCTTCGCCGCCTTCCTCGTCGCCGGCGGCGGGCTGGCCGCGCTCGCCCAGCTCGCGCTCGGCGCCGACGGCCACGTCGCGCTCGCCGGGGCCACCGGCGCGGTGGCGGCCGTCCTCGGCGGCTACCTGCGGCTCTACCCGTGGGGCCGCGTGCTCGCCGTCGTCCTGGCGGTCGTGTTCTCGACGATCGTCGCGCTGCCGCTCGCCCTCGTGCTCGGCGCGTGGGCGGCGGCGCAGGTCGCGCTCGCCGTCCTCGCCGGCCCCGCGACGCTGCTGGCCGCCCAGGCCCTCGCGTTCGCGCTGGGGCTCGCCGCCGCCCGCCCGCTGGCCACGCGCGTGAAGACGCCCGAGGTGCTGCTGGCCCGCGGGCGCGCCGCCCTGTCGTGAGGACGGCGATCCTGGTGGGCGCGCTGGCGATGATCGCGATCCTCGGGGGCCTGACGATCGCGGTCGCCGTGCGCAACGGCCCCGACCCGCTGACCGCCCTCTCGCTGCTCGTGCTCGCCCTGCTCGGCTTCGGCGTGCTGGGCGCCCTGCGCGAGCCTCCGCCGCCGTCGTGAGCCGGGCCGCGCGCGCACTGACGGCCGTGCTCGCGCTGCTCGTCGTCGGCGGGCTGGCGGCCTGGGGCTGGTCGCAGCGCGACGGCGGCTCCGAGCCCGCGGCGACCGCCGGGACGCGCACCGCGCCGCTCGTGCAGCAGGCGTTCAACGGCCCGCCGACCGCCGAGGTCATCGCGCGCCGGCCGCTCGACGTGGCGCTGGCCGGGACCGCCGACGTCGTCGACGTGCGCCTGCGCAAGCCGCCGCGCGCCGGGCTGCTGTTCGACCTCGACACGGGCGAGGTGCTGTGGCGCCGCGAGCCCGAGCGGGTGCTGCCGATCGCCAGCCTCACGAAGATGATGACCGCGCTGATCGTCGCCGACCGCGCCGAGCCCGACGAGCGGGTGCGGGTGACGCGGCAGGCGCTCGCCTACGAGGGCTCGGGGATCGGGCTGCTGCCCAAGGGCAAGCGGGTGCGGCTGGAGACGCTGCTGAACGGGCTCCTGGTCGTGTCGGGCAACGACGCCGCCATCGCGCTGGCCCAGCACGTGTCCGGCAGCCTGCGCCGGTTCGTCGCCGCGATGAACGCGCGGGCGGAGCGGATGGGCCTGGCGTGCACGCGCTTCGCGCGGCCCGACGGCCTGCAGGACCGCGGCAACCACTCGTGCGCGGCCGACCTCGCCGCGCTGGCGCGGGCGGTGCTCGACGAGCCGCGCCTGGCGCGCATCGTGCGCCGCCGCCAGGTCGTGCTGCCGTTCCCGATCAAGGGCGGCAAGCTGTGGCTGACGTCGCACAACCCGCTGATCCTCACCGGCTACCGCGGCGTGACCGGGATCAAGACCGGCTACACCGAGAAGGCCGGCCGCTGCCTGGTGGCCAGCGCCACGCGCGACGGGGTGCGCCTGGGCGTCGTGCTGCTGCACTCGCCCGACCCGGGCGTCCAGGCCCGCAAGCTGCTGGACGCGGGCTTCCGCGCCGCAGCGCGCCGCTAGAGGGGGAGCTTGGAGCGGCCCTCGCGGCCCTTGGCGGCGCTGCGGTTCGTGGCCTTGCGCGACGAGGAGAACGGCTTCTGCAGCCAGCGCCCGAGCGGGCCGGGCGCGGACCCCGCGCCGCTCTGGCCGACGCCGAGCACCTTGTCGACGCCCCGCTGCGGATGGCGCGACAGGCGAGGGAGCAGGAAGGCGAGGACCGCCAGCACGATGCAGACGACGATGATCGCGGCGATGAGCATGGCGCCCGGTTACCCAGCCGCGCGCCGCGCCACGCGCCGGCTCAGAGCTCGCCCGCGCGGGTTTCGCCCCCAGGGCGAACACCCGCAATGGAACCGAGCCCTCAGGGCGAGCGTTCCACCGCGACCGACTGGATGGTCCGCCCAGCCGCCCGGCCGTAGGCCTCGATCGCGACGCGCAGCGCCGGGATCGGCGAGTCCTCGATCGCCGTGTGCGACAGCGGCGGGTCGGACTGCGCGAACAGCATCGCGGCCGGCACCCGGCGGCTGACCTCGGTCGCGTCGTGCAGCGGGCCGCTGGGGATCGGCGGGCCGTCGCCGCCGCCGGCCGCGGCGACCGCCTCGGCCGCGATCGCGACCAGCCGCGGGTGGAACGGCGCCGGCGCGGCCACGAACAGCGGCCGCGTCTCGACCGTGCAGCCGCACGCCGCCGCGGCGCGCTCGCACGCGGCGACCGCCTCGGCGCGCATGGCCGCGAGCGCGTCGGGCTCCAGGTGGCGCAGGTCGACGAGCAGCTCGACCTCGCCGGCCATCGCGGTGACGATCCCCGGCTGCGCCCGCACCGACCCGACCGTGGCGACGCCGTCGTGGCCGATGCCGATCTCGCGGATCTCGAGGATCGCGGTCGCGGCCGCCGCCAGCGCGTCGCGGCGCAGGCGCATCGGGGTGGACCCGGCGTGCGCGGCCTGGCCGGCGAACGTGGCCGCCAGCCGCTCGACGCCGACCGTGCCGCTGACCGCGCTCGCCGGGCGCCCCGCGTCGAGCAGCACCGGCCCCTGCTCGATGTGCAGCTCCAGGTAGGCGCGGGCGCCGTCGAGGCGGGCGCTCGCCCGCGGCGCCTGGTCGAGGTCGACGCCGCAGGCGGCCATCGCTTCGGCCAGGCGCACGCCGTCGGCGTCGACGAGGTCGCGCACCGCGTCGGGGTCGAGCGTGCCCGCGGCGGCCGACGAGCCCAGCAGCGAGCGCCCGAAGCGGGCGCCCTCCTCGTCGGCCCAGTCCACAAGCGCGACCGGCACGGGCGGCGGCGACCCGGCCTCGGCCAGCGCGCGCAGGACGCCGAGGGCCGCCGCAACGCCGAGCGCGCCGTCCAGCCAGCCGCCGGCCGGGACCGCGTCGACGTGCGAGCCGACGATCACGAACCCGCGGTCCGGCGCCGCGCCCGCCATCCGCGCCCACAGGTTGCCGGCCTCGTCGCGGTCCACCTCCACCGGCAGATCCGCCAGGCGGTCGGTCAGCCAGCGGCGCGCCTCCAGCCAGCCCTCGGTCCAGGCGACGCGGCGCGCGCCGTCGGGTCCGCCGGTGCGGGCGGCGAGGTCGCGGAGGTCGGCGATGACGGCGTCGGCGTCGACGAGCAGCTCGGGCATGGCGGGAGCATGACGCGCGGCGGTAGCGTTGCGCCATGTCCCGCCTGATCGCCGCCGCGCTCGCCGCGGCCACCCTCGGCGCCGGCGCCGCCGTGGCGCTGGCCGCGCCGCCCGCTCCGCCCCAGCCGCGCCCCGTGGTCGTCGACTACTACGACAGCGGGCGGTACACCCGCGACACGGTCCCGCAGCTGCGCAAGGCCCGCCGGGCGCTGCGCGCCGAGCTGCGCACCCTCGAGCAGGGCCGCAAGCCGGCGATCGTGCTGGACATCGACGACACGTCGCTCTCGCAGTACCCGTGCCGCAAGCCGGGCGACCTGCCGTTCGACGACGCCGCCGCCGGCGTGAACTGCGTCATGAGCGGCGCGCTGCCGCCGATCGTCGAGACCCGCCAGCTCTACCAGCTCGCCCTGCGCCGCGGCGTGAAGGTGTTCTTCATCACCGGCCGCGTGACGTCGATGCGCGACGCGACGATCCGCAACCTGCGCGAGGCCGGCTTCACCCGCTACCAGAAGCTGATCCTGCGCCCGACCGCGGACCTGTCGGCGCCGTCGGTGATCCCGTTCAAGTCGAGCCAGCGGCGCAAGATCGAGCGCGCCGGCTACGACATCCTCGTCAACGTCGGCGACCAGGACTCCGATCTGGCCGGCGGCTACGCGAACCGGACCTTCAAGCTGCCCAACCCGATGTACTTCATCCCGTAGGCTTTCGCTGACTGGCCGGTCAGCCAACGGAGGAGGGACGGGTGGACCTCAACGACACCCCTGAGCAGGCAGCGTTCCGGGCCCGGGTGCGGGCCTGGCTCGACGAGCATCGCGACGAGGCGCCGCCGGCGCGGCTGCCCGAGGGCGGCGACGAGGCCGACTACCTGGCGGCGCGGCGCGCCTGGCAGGGCAAGCTGGCCGAGGGCGGGCTGGCCGGGGTCGTGTGGCCCAAGGACGTCGGCGGCCAGGGGCTGGGGCCGATCGAGCAGGTGATCGTCAACCAGGAGATCAGCCGGGCCGGCGTGCCCGGGATCCTCGACGTGATCGGCGTCGGGATGCTCGGGCCGACGATCATCGCCCACGGCACCGAGGAGCAGAAGGCCCGCTACCTGGGGCCGATGCTGCACGGCGACGAGGTGTGGTGCCAGCTCTTCTCCGAGCCGGCCGCCGGCTCGGACCTGGCGGGCGTCCAGGCCCGCGCCCGCGCCGAGGACGACGGCTCGTGGACGCTGAACGGCCAGAAGGTGTGGACGACGAACGCCCAGTTCGCCAGCTTCGGGCTGCTGCTGGCGCGCACCGACCCCGACGTGCCCAAGCACAAGGGCCTGACGATGTTCGTCGTGCCGATGGACGCGCCGGGCGTGACCGTGCGCGGGCTGCGCCAGATCTCGGGCGAGGCCGAGTTCAACGAGGTCTTCTTCGACGACGTGCGCCTCGACGCCGACGCGGTCGTGGGCGGCGTCGGCAACGGGTGGGCCACGGCGCTGACGACGCTGATGTTCGAGCGGCTGACGATCGGCCTCGGCTCCGAGGGGCTCGGCTACCGCGCCGACCGGTTCGCCGCGCCGATCGCCGCCGACCCGGCGGCGCGCCGCGACCCCGACGTGCGCAAGCGCCTGGGCGAGGTCGCCGCCGACCTGCTCGCGCTGCGCTTCACCGGCTACCGGACGCTGACCGCGCTGCAGGGCGGTCAGATCCCGGGCCCGGAGTCGGCGCTGGCGAAGGTGACGACCGTGAACGCCGCGATCGCGGCGACCGACCTGATCGCCGACGTCATCGGGCCCGACGCGCTCGAGGACGGCGGCGAGTGGGCGTACGCGATCTCGTTCCTGCCGGGCCTGAAGTCGGCCGGCGGGACCGAGGAGATCCTGCGCAACACGGTCGGCGAGCGCGTGCTCGGGCTGCCGTCCGAGCCGCGGCTGGACAAGGGCGTGCCGTTCTCCGAGCTGCGCGCGAAGGAGCGGGAGGCGGGCACCCGCGCCGCCGTCGCGACCCGGGACGACGATTCGGGGCGGGTCGGGGCATGAACCTGGCGCTGAGCGACGAGCAGGAGCTGCTGCGCGAGGCCGCGCGGGGCACGCTGTCGCGCGTGGCGACGGTCGAGGCGGCGCGCGCCGCGCTCGAGGGCGGCGCGCTGCCCGACCTGTGGCCGGCCGCCTGCGAGGCGGGCTGGAGCGGGCTGCTGGTCTCCGAGGAGAACGGCGGCGCCGGGCTGGGCGCGTTCGACGCGATGCTGGTGCTGGGCGAGTGCGGGCGCGTGCTGGCGGGCGTGCCGCTGCTCGGGCATCTGCCGGCGTCGTGGCTGCTGGACCGCGGCGGCTGGGACGGCGTGGAGGCGGTCGCGAGCGGCGAGCGCCGCGCCGCGTTCGTCGGCGCGATGCCGCCCGGCGACCTCGACCCGGGCTGGACGTGGGACGCGCCGGAGGGCAAGGCACGCGTGCCCGCGGGCGGCGACCGCGCCGCGTGGGTGGTCGACGCGCCGGGCGCCGACGTCTTCGTCGTCGTCGGCGCGGGCGGCGCGGTGAGCGTCGTGGAGGGCGCGCAGGTCGAGGCGGTCACGCGCTACGACGCGACCCGCTCGCTCGGGCACGTGACGCTGGCGGGCGCGACGGCGACGCCGCTGGACGTGAGCCCCGACGACGCCGCGGCGGCCTGGCACCTGGCGCAGGCCCTGATCGCGGCGGAGTCGCTGGGCACGGTCGAAACGTGCCTGGACCTGGCGGTCGCCTACGCGAAGGAGCGCTACACGTTCGGGCGCGCGATCGGCTCCTACCAGGCGATCAAGCACCAGCTCGTCGAGGTGCTGCGCCTGCTGGAGAACGGCCGCTCGCTCCTCTACTACGCGGGCTGGGCGGGCGAGTCCAAGCCCGACGAGCTGGCGCTGGCGGCGTCGGCCGCGCGGTCGGTGGCCGGGCGCGCGCTCGACTACGCCACGCGCGTGAACATCTCCGTCCACGGCGGCATCGGCGCGACGTGGGAGCACGACGCGCCGCTGTACTTCCGCCGCGCGCAGCTCTCGCGCCGGCTGCTGGGCGGGACGGGCGCCGCAACCGACCGGGTGGCAGGGGAGGTGATGGCCGCGTTGCCGGCGTAGCGCCGCCAGGTAGGGTGCGTGCGCATGAGCTGCGCCGAGATCGTCGCCCCGCTGGCCGAGCGCATCGACGCGCTCGCCCCGGGCGCCCGCCTCCTCCGGGTCCGCTTCTGGGACGGCAGCGAGCTGCCCGCCGTCGACGGCGACCCGTCGCACCCGGCCGTGATCCTGCGCTCGCCGCGCGCGCTCGCCCACGTCGTGTGGCGGCCCGGAGAGATGGGCATCGCCCGCGCCTGGGTGAGCGGCGAGGTCGACGTCGACGGCGACATCGAGGACATCCTCAGCCTGCGCACGCGCTTCGAGGGGCTGCACCTGGGGCCGTCCGAGCTCGCGCTGCTCGTGAAGACGGCGCGCCGCCTGGGCGCGCTGCGGGGCGGCAAGCCGCCGATCCCCGACGCCGAGTTCCGCAAGGAGGGGCGCGTCCACTCGCTGCGGCGCGACCGCCGGGCGATCCGCCACCACTACGACGTCTCCAACGAGTTCTACCGGCTCGTGCTCGGCCCCACGATGGTCTACTCGTGCGCCTACTTCGCCGACCCGAGCGAGAGCGTCGACGTCGCGCAGGAGCGCAAGCTCGAGCTGATCTGCCGCAAGCTGCGCCTCGCCGAGGGCGAGCGGTTCCTCGACGTCGGCTGCGGCTGGGGGTCGCTCGTCATCCACGCCGCGCGCGAGCACGGCGCGCGGGCGGTCGGCGTGACGATCTCCGAGGCGCAGGCCGAGCTGGCGCGCGAGCGCGTGCGCGAGGAGGGCCTGTCGGACCGCGTCGAGATCCGCCTGGCCGACTACCGCGAGATCGCCGACGGGCCGTACGACAAGATCGCGTCGGTCGGCATGTACGAGCACGTCGGGCGCGACAAGCTCGGGGAGTACTTCACCCGCGTGCGCTCGCTCCTGCGGCCGGGAGGCCTGTTCCTCAACCACGGCATCTCGCGCGTCGCCCCGCACGTGAAGCGCAAGCCGTGGGCGAGCGACGCGACGTTCCTGTCGCGCTACGTGTTCCCCGACGGGGAGCTGTCGCTGCTGGGGACGGTCGTCGAGGCGGCCGAGCGCGCCGGTTTCGAGACGCGCGACGACGAGTCGCTGCGCGAGCACTACGCGCTGACGCTGCGCGAGTGGGTGCGCAACCTCGCCGCCAACCGCGAGCGCGCGATCGAGATCGCCGGCAGCGACCGCGAGCGCGTGTGGCGGCTGTACATGACCGGCGCCGCGCTGGCGTTCGAGGCGGGCGAGATCGGCGTGCACCAGACGCTGTTCGCCAACCCGGGCGCCCCGCACGGCCTGCCGCTCGTGCGCAAGGGGCTCCTTCCCCACGCCTCAAGCACGAATTAGGGTGGCCTAACCTGCGCTGCTACGCTGCGGCGCATGGTCACCGTCAGGCTCGATCTGCGCGCCTGCTCCCCCGACGAGGGGCGCGCGCTGGTGGCGGGCCTGGGGCTGCGGACCGCCCCGGTCCACGCCGACTCCTGGTTCCCCGCGCACGCGCCGCTGGAGGACGAGCCGCTGCTGGCGCTGCTGCTCGCCCGCGTCGCCGCCACGACCGGCGCCCTGAACCCCGAGCGGACCTACCTCGACCACCACGCCGCGCTCGTCGCCACCGCGGTCGAGGACGCGGTTGCGCGGCTGCGCGCGGTCCCGCCGCTGCACGACGCCGAGCTGCGCTTCGGCGCCCGCGGCCTGCCGGAGGCGATCGCCCTCGGCGTCGACGGCTGGGTCACCGGGCCCGACGTCGCCGGCCTGCGCGCGCTGGCCGCCGAGCGCGTCGACGAGCACCTGGCGCCGCTGGCCGCGCGCCTGGGCTGAGCCTCTCGAGTGGAGCCAGCCGGGATCGAACCGGCGACCTCCTGCTTGCAAAGCAGGCGCTCTCCCAGCTGAGCTATGGCCCCGCGCCGCCGAGTCTAGCCGTCGATCGGCGGCCGTCGGCCAGCCTCGCCGCGCGTGAGCGACCGGCGCGGCGGGCATCCTTGCCCGCATGGCCGACGATGACGACGACTGGGTCGGGACGCCGCCCGAGGGGCGCTACAGCGCCGACCGCGCCGACCCCGGGTTCTGGTGGCGCCAGAAGCCGGTCAGCATCACCGCGACGCTCCTGCTGATCGCGGTGGTCGTGATCGTCGTCGTCGCGCTCGTCTCCTGAGCCGCGCTACGCCGGCAGCGGCGGGCCGGTCACGCGGACGCGGCCCAGCAGCGGCGCGAGCAGCGCGGCCGCCAGCAGCACCACCGCGTCGATGCGGAAGGCGACGTGGAAGCCGTCGGAGATCGCCTGCATCTGCGGGGCGCCGGCGGCCACCATCGACGCCGTCTCCGAGCTCGCGATCGTGACGAGCACCGCGACGCCGATCGCGCCGCCGATCTGCTGCGACGTGCTCAGCAGGCCCGACACGATGCCGGCGTCGGGGCCGGTGGCCGCGCTCGTGGCGGCCGCGGTCAGCGGGACGAACGCGAGGCCCATGCCGATCGCGGCGACGGCCATCGCCGGCAGAACCGTGCCGACGTAGCCGCTCTGGGGGTCGGTCCGCGTCCACAGCAGCAGGCCGATCGCCGCGATGCCCGACCCCGCCGCGATCATCGCCCGCGCGGGCACGCGCTCGACCAGGCGGGTCGCCAGGCCGCTGACGAGCAGGAACACGATGCTGAAGCCCAGGCCCGACAGGCCGGCGCGCAGCGGCGACCAGCCCAGGACGACCTGCATGAACAGCGTCATGAAGAAGAACATCGCGTAGAGGCCCGCCGCGGCCAGCAGCGTCACGCCGTTGGCCACCGCGACCGCCCGGCGGCGCACGACCGCCGGCGGCACCAGCGGCGCGGGCGCGCGCTGCTCGTGGCGGGCGAACGCGGCCAGCAGCGCGGCGCCGAGGCCCAGCCCGATCAGCGTGCGCGCCGAGCCCCACCCGACCTCGGGCGCCTCGACGACGGTGAACACGATCGCCAGCAGGCCGGCCGTGGCCAGCACGGCCCCGGGCGCGTCGAGCCGGGCGCGCCGCGCGGGCGGCGGGTCGGCCGGCAGCACGCGCAGCGAAGCCGCCAGCACGGCCACGCCGATCGGCGCGTTGATGAAGAACACCCAGCGCCAGCCGGCGGTCTCGGTGAGCGCGCCGCCGGCGACGAGGCCCGTGGCGGCGCCCAGCCCCAGCAGGGCGGCCCAGACGCCCAGGGCGGTCGTGCGCTCGCGGCCGGCGGGGAACGTCGTGACGACGATCGCGAGCGCGGCGGGGGAGAGCATCGCCGCGGCCAGGCCCTGCAGGCCGCGGGCGCCGATCAGCAGCTCGGCGCTCGCCGCCACGCCGGCCAGCACCGAGAACGCGGTGAACAGGCCGACGCCGGTGCGGAACACGCGGGCGCGGCCGAGGACGTCGGCGGCGCGCCCGCCGAGCAGCAGGAAGCCGCCGAAGCCCAGCAGGTAGGCGTTGACGACCCAGGACAGCCGGCGCTCGCCGAAGCCGAGATCGGCGCCGATCGACGGGAGCGCCGTGTTGACGATCGTGTCGTCGACGGCGGCCAGGAACTGCGCGCAGCAGACCAGGGCGAGGATGAGCCAGCGGCGCGCGGGGGGCGCGTCCGCCGGGGCTGCGGGGGGCCGTGAGGTCGAGGTGGCGGACATGTGGAGCACTCTCTCCTAGAAACGCAGATAAGATTTCTACAAACGTAGAAGAGACTGCGCCATCTGTCAAACTGCGCGCCGTGGCCGCCAAGCCCGACCGCCGCACCGAGCTCCTCGACGCGACCCTCGCCGTCATCGCCGAGGGCGGCCTCGAGGCCGTCACCCACCGCGCCGTCGAGGCGCAGGCGGGCGTCCCCCACGGCTCGACGACCTACTACTTCAAGACCCGCCAGCAGCTCATCGACGCCGCCGTCGAGCGCCTCGCCGAGATCGACCACGCCGCGGTCGCCGGCATCAGCCACGAGATCGCGATGACGCTGGCCGCCGGCCGGGGCGAGCTCGACTACGAGCGGATCGCCGCCGGGATCACCGAGTGGATCCGCGCGCGGCCCGACGTGCAGCTCATGCGCTACGAGCTGTACCTGGCGTGCGCGCGGCGGCCGGAGATCGCCGCGAAGATGCGCGAGTCGCGCCAGCTGTTCGTGCGGCTGATGGTCCCGGTGGCCGTCGCGGCGGGCTCCGCGGCGCCCGAGCGCGACGCCGACCTCATGCTGACGCTGCTCAACGGGCTCATCTTCGACGAGCTCACCTCGCGGGAGCCCGGGCACGAGCCGACCATCGAGCCGCTCGCGCTGCGCAGGATCATCGCCACGGTCGCCGTCACGTAGCGCGTGGAGAGGCGCCCCCGCTCATCGGAGGGGCGCCTCTCACGCGTTACCTTGGTGCGCGACGCCTGTTCCCCGGGGGCGCCGCGCGGTATGTGGCACTCCCTTGGTCGGCAGCGAGCGGCGCCACTTGCGTCCCCGCGCCCTCGTTTGGACGGACGACCGAGGGTCCGCGCGTCAGAGCTCGACCTGGGACTCGAAGACGACGGTCACGTCGCCGCCGACGCGGGGCCGGCCGCCCTCCATCGCGCAGTCGATCACGCAGCGGCGGCGCATCTCCGCGCCCTGCACCACGCGCATGCGCTGCAGCCCGATCCGCGCGTGCAGATGCGCCATCAGCGGGCCGGCCGCCGACCCCGTGCCGGGATCCTCGCGCGGCAGCCCGTCCTGCAGGAAGAAGCCGCGGGCGCGCACCTCGCCGTCGCCGGCGCGCGCCGCCAGGTAGACGACGCCCTGGCCGACGTCGTCCATGAGCGCCGCCATCTTCGGCGGATCCGGCCGTACGCGCGCCAGCGCGCCGGGATCGGCGAGCGGGGCCATGACGTGGGCGAAGCCGGTCGACACGATCTGGCAGGGCACCTCGGGGTCGGCGTCCGCGCCCGACAGCCCCATCGTCTCGAGCACCCGCCCCGCGTCGAGCTCGCGGCCGAACTCGGCGGGGTCCTGGAGCATCGAGGCGTGCCCGCGGCGGCCGTCGCGCCGCACGTCGATCCTCTGCAGGCCCGGCTGGGTCTGCTGGACGTAGGTCGCCTCGTCGACGCCGCGCGCCAGCGCCACGGCGACCGCCGTCCCCAGCGACGGATGGCCGGCGAACGGGAGCTCGCGGTGCGGCATCCAGATGCGGTTGCGATAGTCGGCGCCGTCGGCCGCCGGCGACTGCACGAACGTCGTCTCCGACAGGTTCGTCTCGGCCGCGAAGCGGCCCATGACGTCCTCGTCGACGCCGTCGGCGTCGTGGACGACCGCGAGCTGGTTGCCGAGCAGCGGCTCGGCCGTGAAGACGTCAAGCCAGGTCAGGCGGCGGGCCACCGCGGTTCAGCCGTCGAAGTCGAAGTCCCGCGGCGGACGCTGCTCGAACCAGAGCCGGTCGTGCTCCGGCGTCTCCTGGAGGAAGTCCGGCGTCTCCTCGAGCACGTCCTCCTCGCCCTCGTCGTGCGACGCGGGCGGCTCGTGCGCGGGCGGCTCGGCCGCCGCGGGACGGCGCTGCGCCTCCTCGACGTCGGCGGCGTCGAACGCGACCGTCGGCTGGTCGAGGTCCTCGCGCGGGGCGGGCGGCGCCTCGGCGGCGGGCGGCGGCGCGGGCTCGGGCTCCGGGTCCGGCTCGTGGACCGGCTCGGGCTCGGGCTGCGGCTCGTGCACCGGCTCCGGCGGCGCGACCGCGGCCTCGGCGACCGGCTCCGGGGCGGGCTCGGGCTCGTGCGCCTCGGCGTCGTGGCCCCAGTCGTGCTCGGCCTCGTAGTCCGCCGGCGGCGGCGCGGGCTCGGGCTCGGGCTCGGGCACCTCCAGCGGCTCGGGTCCGCGGCGGGCCGGGCCGAGCGCCTCCTGCTCCTGGCGGGCCACCTCGGACGGATCGGCGCCGTGGCGCCGCTTCAGCTCGAGGTGCTCGCGGATGGCGTCGTCGAGCAGTCCCATCGTGAGGCCTAGACCTTACCGTCCGCCCGCACGGTCTGGTTGCGGCCCGCGCGCTTGGCCGCGTACAGCGCGGCGTCGGCCGCCGCGATGAGGCTGCCGCCGTCGTCCGCGTTGGCCGGCAGCGAGGCGACCCCGAGGCTGGCGGTCACCCGGATCGACCCGCTGCCGTCGATGAGCGGGATCTCCAGCGCCGCGACCTCCTGGCGCACGCGCTCGGCGAGCAGGTACGCGCCGTCGAGATCCGTCTGCGGGACGACCAGCGCCAGCTCCTCGCCGCCGTAGCGGGCGGGGGCGTCGATCTCGCGCGAGCTCTCGCGCAGCACCCGCGCGACCTCGGCGAGCACGCGATCGCCCTGCTGGTGCCCGTACGTGTCGTTGACGCGCTTGAAGTGGTCGATGTCGAGCATCACGAGGCTCACCGGCTGGTTGAACCGGCGCGCGCGCTCGACCTCGGCCACGATCGCCTCCTGGAAGCGGCGGTGGTTGAACAGCCCGGTGAGCTCGTCGGTGACCGCCTGGCGCTGCACGGCCTCGTGCAGCGCGACGTTCTGGATCGAGACCGACGCGGTGCCCGCGAGGTAGGAGAACAGCTCGCGGTCGCGGTCCTCGAACGGGGCGCCCGTGCGCACGACGGACAGCAGCCCGATCAGCTCGCCCGGCTCGGGTCCCGACAGCGCGTGGGCGAGCGCGTGCGCGTCGCCGTCGGAGGCCTCGGCCGCCTGGCCGCCGGCGAGCGCCTCCGCCTCGGCGCGGCGCAGGGTCTCGAGGCTCTCGTCGATCTCGCCGGCGCGCACGACCTCCTGCAGCGGGCGCCCGGGCGCCGGGCGGGCGCTGGCGCGGCCGCCGCCGGCCCCGAGGCCGTCCACGGCGGTCCGCACGACGATCTCCAGCAGCGCGTCGCGGTCGAGGTTGGAGGCGAACGTCTGCCCGATGCGCCGCAGCGACGTCTGCAGCCGCGCGCGCTCCTGGCGCAGGTCCTCCAGGCGCGCCTCGAGCTGGTGGGACATCTTGTTGAACTCGGCGCCGAGCTCGGCGAACTCGTCGCGGCCGCTCGTCGTGACCTCGGTCGAGAAGTCGCCCGACGCGATGCGGCGCGCCGCGGCGAGGAACGACCCGATCTGCGCCTGCAGCGAGCGCGAGACGGCGACCGCGAACGTCAGCGCGAGGACGAGGAACCCGGCCAGGATGCCGGCCGCGAGCCACCGGCTGCGGGTGACGGCGCCCTCGCCCGCCTCGTCGCCGAACACGGTGACGGCGACCGTCTCGCCGCCGAACCCGGGCTCGTCGACGGTCACCGCCCGGTAGCGCTCGCCGTCGACCTCGACGTCGACCGGCCCGCCCGCCGCCGGCACCTGCTCGAGCGTCAGCCCGCGGACCGTGCTGGCCAGCAGCCGCCCGCCGGCGGTCACGGCCACGTCGTCGCCGGTCGTGGCGCGCACCTCGCGCGCGTACTCGCGGGCCGCGGTCACCGACACCTCCAGGCGCCCGAACCGCTCGCCGCCCTCGCCCACGAGGTTGCGCTCGGTCGGCGCGATCGCGTCGGGGGAGCCCACGGCGAGCTCGACGTCGCCCCCGGTCAGCTCGATCCGCTCGATCGCGCGCGTGGCCAGCAGCGCCCGCGCGCGCTCCTGCGCGGCCGGCTCGCGGCGGTCGCGCAGGGCGGCCGCCAGCTCGCGGTCGGTGCCGACCGCCGCCACCACCTCGTCGGCGGCCGTGCGCGCCTCGTCGTACAGGCGCACGGCGACGCGGCTGGTGACGCGCAGCCCCGCGTCGGCCTTCCCGGTCTCGTTGTCGGCGATGAGCCGGAAGAGCACGATCGCCACCGAGAGCATCGGCACGATCACGATCAGCACGAAGAAGAGGGTCAGCCGCGCGCGAAAGCTCATCGGTGCCTGGCTACACTAGGCCAGCCCGGGGCTATAGCTCAGTTGGGAGAGCGCCTGGATCGCACCCAGGAGGTCGCCGGTTCGAGTCCGGCTAGCTCCATCGATCGAGACCCCCGCCACAGCGGGGGTTTCGTCGTCTCCGGCGGAGCTTCCTGCGCGCCGGCCTCGCCGTCGGCCGGACGAGTGGCCGGGCGATCAGTCGAGCGGCAGGTCCGGGCAGGTCGCGCCCACCGGCGGAAGGGCGCGCGTGAGCAGGTAGCGCCCGGCCTTGCGCGCCACGCACGGCGAGGTCGTGATCGCGGTGTGCCCCATCCCGCGCCACACGAGCAGGCGCGAGCCGCGCAGCGCCTGGCTCATCTCCTGGCTGTTGACGAGCGGCGTCTCGGCGTCGTTGTCGTTGCCCACGACGAGCACCGGCGGGATCGCGTCGCTGCTGATCGCCGGCACCGGCCTGGCCGCCACGGGGCACGCGGTCGAGTTCATCATCGCGAAGGCCACGCCGAACGCGCCCAGGCGCGGGGCGACGCCCTTCACGCTCTCGATCGTGGCCGCGACCTGCGCCGGCGTCGGGCGGTCCTGCCAGTCGAGGCAGTTGATGAACTGGAACGTCTCGGTGCCGTTGTTCCCGTAGGACCCGTCCGGCCCTCGGGCGCCGGCGATGGCGCTGCCGAGCTCGTACAGCGCGGTCGGATCGCCGGTGCGCCGATACGCCGCGATCGCCTGGCCGGCGGCGCCGCTGGACCCCTGGTAGTTGATGATCAGGGCCAGCGTCACCTGGTTGAAGAGGCCCATCGTCATGCGCCGGCCGCCGGTCCCGGGGACGATGGGCGGGTCGCTGCGCAGGGTGGCGGCGATCGCGTCCCAGCCCGCCGCCGGATCGTCGCCGAGCGGACACTCGTCCATCCGGGCGCATCGCCGGAAGTACTCGTTCAGCCCGCCCTCGAAGGCGGTCGCCAGCCCGATCGAGACGCTGGTGACGGTGGAGACCGGCGGCATGTTGCCGTCGAGCACCATCGCGCGGACGCGACGCGGGAGGGTCTGCGCGTAGACGCTGCCCACGCGGGTGCCGTACGAGAGCCCGAGGAACGTGGCCCGGCGGTCGCCCACGGCCGCGCGGATCGCGTCGAGGTCCCGGACCGTCTGGTCGGTTCCGATGTCGCCGAGGTAGTGGCCGTAGCGCGCGAAGCAGGCGTCGGCGCGCTCGCGGACCGCGCCCGCCATGGCGGCCAGCCCCTCGGCCGTCGCCGGGTCGGCGTCGTAGTAGGCGTCGTTGCCCTCCGGGCAGCGGATCGGGGCGCTCTCGCCCACGCCGCGCGGGTCCCAGCTGACGACGTGCATGCGGCCCTTCGTCGCCCGGCGCAGCAGCCGGCCCGACCCGCGCAGCGACGAGACGCCGCTCGCCCCGGGGCCGCCGAAGTTGACCAGCAGGGAGCGGACGTGGCCGTCGCCCGGGCGCGTGGCGGGCAGGCGGATCAGCGACAGGCGGATGCGCTGCCCGTGGGGCCGGGCCCAGTCGCGCGGGACCGACAGCGTCGCGCACTGGAACCCGTCGCCGCACGCGCGCCACTGCAGCGAGCGCGCCTCCGGGGCCGCGGGCGCGGCCGAGGGCAGGGCCAGGGCGGCGAGGAGGGCGACGAGGATGCAGCGGCGGCGTGTCACGGACGAGACGGCACGTCCCGCTCGTCCCATCAGCGGCCGGCGGGCACTCTGGACGACGCATCCGACGCTACCCGGGCGGTGGCGCGCCGGTCAACCGACGGCGGCGCGCCACCGGACCGCGACTACGCCGCCTTCGGCGTGATCGTGATCGGCTTGCGCTCCTCCTCCTTGGGCTTGGGGAAGCTGACCTCGAGGACGCCGTCCTTGCAGGTGGCCTCGATGTCGTCGGCGCCCACGCCCTTGGGCAGGGTGATGGAGCGCGAGAAGGAGCCGTAGCGGCGCTCGCGCCGCACGTAGGTGTCCTGCTTCTCCTCCTCGGTCTCCTCGTGCTGGGCGGAGACGGTCAGGACGTCGTCGTCGACCTCGATCTTCACGTCCTCGGGCTTGACGCCGGGGACGTCGGCGCGCAGGACGTACTTGTCGTCGCGCTCGACGAGGTCGATGGCGAGGGTCCAGCTGCGGCCCTTGCCGTCCCCCATCTCCTCGAACATCCGCTCCATTCGCCGCCGCATGTCCTCCAGCTCGGCGAACGGGCGCCAGCGGGTCATGGTCGTGGCCATGTCACCTCCTCCGATCGTTCGCTTGCCAGATCGACGCTATGTCGCATCCGGCCCGGCGTCATCGGCGGTCCGCTGCAGGGCCGGTGCGGGGTTCGCCCGGATCCGGGGTCCGGGCTCGGCCCTCAGGCGAACTCGTCGCTGTGGACGGTCGCCGCCCACAGGATAAGGGCGTTCACGGCCAGCAGGATCACCGACCAGATCGGGTACGCGCCGATCGACAGGAAGTTCGCGAGCAGCCCGACGAACCCGAGCGACGCGGCCACGACGGGCCCGCCGCTGCGGCGCGTGATGACGAGGAAGGCGCCCACGAGCTGGACGGCGCCGACGATCAGCGCGATCCACCCCCACGTGCTCAGCGTCGACCAGATGAGGCCGTCCTCGGCGAAGTTGCGCTTCTCGGCCAGCGCGGCCGCGCCCCACAGCACGTTGAGCACGCCCGCGATCGCGAGGTAGCTGCCGACGAACGTGACCCAGCCGCTCGCGCGCGGTCCCCCAGTCGTTCCCATGTCCGATCCTCCTTGCTTGCGCCCGGGCGAGAGCCTACGCGGCGCTCAGGTCGGCTGCAGGGTCTCGTCGTCGCTGGCGCGCCAGGCGACGACGCGGTCGCGCCCGGCACGCTTGGCCGCGTACAGCGCGGCGTCGGCGCGGGCCAGCAGCGCCGCGGGACCGGCGTCCTCGTCCAGCGCGGTCGCGATCCCGGCGCTGATCGTCACGACCGCCCCGACCGGCGAGCCCGCGTGGGGGATCGCCAGGTCGCGCACCGCCGCCCGCGCGCGCTCGGCGACCGGCAGCGCCCCGTCCTCGCCGGTCTCCGGCAGGACGACGGCGAACTCCTCGCCGCCGTAGCGGGCGACGACGTCGCCGCTGCGCCCGGCCGCCCGGACCAGGGCCTCGGCGACCCGGCGCAGGCACGCGTCGCCGGCCGGGTTGCCGTAGCGGTCGTTGTAGTCCTTGAAGCAGTCGACGTCGCACAGCACGAGCGACAGCGGGCGCCCGTCGCGGCGCATCCGGCCCCACTCGCGCGCGAGCTGGTCGTCGAGCGAGCGGCGGTTGGCCACGCCGGTGAGCGCGTCGAGGCCCGACAGCCGCTCGAGCTCGCGGTTGGTCTCCTGCAGCGCGGCCTCGGTGCGGTCGATCTCGACGCGGAAGCGGTGGGAGATGTAACCCGCGAGCGCCATCGCGCCGGCGGCGCTGCCCGCGTACATGACGTCGGCGGCCGGCGGGCGGATGTCCAGCGGCGTGTCGCCCGGCGCGAACGCGAACTGGCAGACGACGAACAGGCCGAACGCCAGGAGCGCAAGCGCGAGGAGCTGCGCCTCGCGGCGCACGACGAACAGCAGCGACAGGCTCGCCCCGGCCGTGAAGGAGAAGAGGTGGACGCCCGCGCCGGCGCCGATCAGCGCGGTCACGACGAAGATCTGGACGTAGACCGTGCCCAGCATCACGTTGCGCGCGGTGTCGTAGCGGCCGGTGCGGATCAGCGCCGGCGACGACAGGTAGGCGGCGATGAACACGACGTTCGCCAGGATCACCGGGAGGTAGCGCGCCGCGTCGGCGACCAGGTAGTAGACCTGGTACGGGAGCGTCGCCGCCACGGCGAAGGCGGACACCTCGCGGACGATCGCGATCTGACGGAGCCGCGCGGGGGCCGGCGCCGGGTCCATGGGCCGATCATCTCCGCCCCGGCGGACGGCGGCCGTGCGCCGTCAGCTGCGGCGCATCAGCCGCCCGACGGCGGCCATGAGCTCGTCGGTGAGCTCCTCGGGCTCGCCCTCGCCGTGACCGCCCACCACGCAGTGGCGCGCGTGCTGGTCCAGGAGCCCGAGCGCGACCTTGTCGAGCGCGGCCTGGACGGCGGAGATCTGGGTGAGCACGTCGATGCAGTAGCGGTCCTCGTCGACCATGCGCTCGATGCCCCGCACCTGGCCCTCGATGCGACGCAGCCGCTTCTGCAGCTGGTCCTTGGTCGCGCTGTAGCCACGGGTGGGGGTCGTCTCGGTCGCCATGCGGACATGGTACCCCCTCCCGGTATTTTCGTGATACCCTCCCGGGGTATGAGCACCACCGTGATGAGCTACTCCGTCCCGGGCGTCAGCTGCGAGCACTGCCGCACCGCCATCACCACCGAGGTCTCCAGGGTCGCCGGCGTCGATCAGGTCGAGGTCGACCTCGACGCCAAGCGCGTCACCGTGACCGGCGCCGGCGTCGACGACGCCGCCGTCCGCGCGGCCATCGACGAGGCCGGCTACGACGTCGCCTGAGGTGCGCCGATGCCTGCCGCCGCCCCCACCGAGCACGTGGAGCTGCCGATCAGCGGGATGACGTGCGCCTCGTGCGCCAGCCGCATCGAGCGCCGCCTCAATCGCCTCGAGGGCGTCACGGCCACCGTGAACTACGCCACCGAGCGCGCGACGGTCGACTACGACCCCACGGCCGCGCGGCCCGAGGACCTGCTCGGCGCGGTCGCCGCCGCCGGCTACCGCGCCGAGCTGCCCGCCGCCCCCGGCGACGCGGACGCGGACGCCCCCGACGAGACGGCGGCGCTGCGCGTCCGCCTGATCGCCTCGGCCGTGCTGTCGCTGCCCGTGCTGGTGCTGGCGATGGTCCCCGACCTGCAGTTCGAGTACTGGCAGTGGCTGAGCCTGCAGCTCGCCACGCCGGTGATCCTGTGGGGCGCCTGGCCGTTCCACCGCGCCGCCTGGCAGAACCTGCGCCACGGCGCCGCGACGATGGACACGCTGATCAGCCTCGGCGTGCTCTCAGCGTGGCTGTGGTCGATGTACGCGCTGTTCCTCGGCGACGCCGGCGAGCCCGGCATGCGCATGCCGTTCGAGCTCGTCCCCGAGCGCGGCGCCGGCACCGACGACATCTACCTCGAGGTCGGCGCGGTCGTCACCACGCTGATCCTGCTCGGCCGCTGGCTGGAGGCGCGCGCCAAGCGCCGCGCCGGCGCCGCCCTGCGCGCGCTGCTGGAGCTGGGCGCCAAGGACGTCGCCGTGCTCGACGACGACAACCGGGAGACGCGGATCGCGATCGACCAGCTCCGCGTGGGCCAGCGCTTCGTCGTGCGCCCCGGCGAGAAGATCGCCACCGACGGCGTCGTCGAGGAGGGCGTCTCGGCCGTCGACATGAGCATGCTCACCGGCGAGCCGGTCCCGGTCGAGGTCGCGCCGGGCGCCGAGGTCGCGGGCGCCACGGTCAACGCGGGCGGCCGCCTCGTCGTGCGCGCCACGCGCGTCGGCGCCGACACCGCGCTCGCGCAGATCGCCCGCCTGGTGACCGAGGCGCAGAGCGGCAAGGCGCCGGTGCAGCGGCTGGCCGACCGCGTCGCGAGCGTGTTCGTCCCGTTCGTGATCGCGCTGGCGGCGGCGACGCTGGTCGCCTGGCTGGTCGCCGGCGAGGGCGCGGGCTTCGCGTTCACCGCGGCGGTCGCCGTCCTCATCATCGCCTGCCCGTGCGCGCTCGGGCTGGCCACGCCCACCGCGCTGATGGTCGGGACCGGCCGCGGCGCGCAGCTGGGGCTGCTGATCAAGGGGCCCGAGGTGCTCGAGTCCACCCGGCGCGTCGACACGATCGTGCTCGACAAGACCGGCACGGTGACGACCGGGCGCATGAGCCTGGTGGACGTCGCCGTCGCCGCCGGCGAGGACCGCGCGCAGGCGCTGCGCCTGGCCGGCGCGATCGAGGACGCCTCCGAGCATCCGATCGCGCAGGCGATCGCCGCGGCCGCGCGGGACGCGGGACCGCTGCCCGGCGTCGAGACCTTCGCCAACCGCGAGGGCCTGGGCGTCGAGGGCACCGTCGAGGGCCGCGACGTCGTGATCGGGCGCCCGGCGCTGCTGGCCGAGCGGGGCATGGCGCTCCCGCCCGAGCTCGACGAGGCCCGCCGGACGGCCGAGGCGCGCGGGCAGACCGCGATCGCGGCCGGCTGGGACGGTCGCGCCCGCGCCGTGCTGACGGTCGCCGACACGATCAAGCCGACGTCGGCCGAGGCCGTCGCCGCGCTGCGCGCGCTGGGCCTGCGCCCGGTCCTGCTGACCGGCGACAACGCCACCACCGCGCGGGCCGTCGCCGCCGAGGTCGGCATCGACGAGGTGATCGCCGAGGTGCTGCCCGCCGACAAGGCCGACGTCGTGCGCCGCCTGCAGGCCGACGGCCGCGTCGTCGCGATGGTCGGCGACGGGGTCAACGACGCGCCCGCGCTCGCGCAGGCCGACCTGGGCCTGGCGATCGGCACCGGCACCGACGTGGCGATCGAGGCCTCCGACCTGACGCTCGTCTCCGGCGACCTGCGCGCCGCCGCCGACGCGATCCGCCTGTCGCGCGCGACGCTGCGCACGATCAAGCAGAACCTCGGCTGGGCGTTCGGCTACAACGTCGCCGCCCTCCCGCTGGCCGCCGCCGGCCTGCTGAACCCGGTCATCGCCGGCGCGGCCATGGCGTTCTCCAGCGTGTCGGTCGTGCTGAACGCGCTGCGCCTGCGCGACTTCCGCAGCTCGCGCGCCGACGTCGCGGCGGCCCCGCGCACGGCCGGCGCCGTGCTGCGGCGCGTCGGGCCCGCGCTCGCCGTGGCGGCCGCCGTCGCCGCGGTCGTGGCCGTCGCCGTCACCGCCGACCGCGACGACCGCGCACAGGCCGACGCCGCGTTCGTGGCCGACATGACGGAGCACCACGGCGGCGCGATCGCGATGGCGCGGACCGCCCAGGCGCGCGCCGAGCATCCCGAGATCCGCGCGCTCGCCGACGACATCGTCGCCGCCCAGCGGGCCGAGATCGCGACGCTCGGCGAGATCGCCCGCGACCTGCCCGAGCCCGACGCGGACATGGGCATGAGCGACGACGAGATGGGCATGGCGATGGACCCGCTGGAGCTCGAGACGGCCGAGCCGTTCGACCGCGCGTTCATCGACGCGATGATCCCCCACCACGAGGGCGCGATCGCGATGGCCGAGCAGCTCCTCGAGGACGGCGAGGACCCGCGCCTGCAGCGGATGGCGCGCGAGATCATCGACGCCCAGTCGCGGGAGATCGAGCAGATGCGCCGCTGGCGCGCCGAGTGGTACGGCGCCGGCACGGGCGCCGGCCACGGCGGCTGAGCCGAGCGCCCGCGCGCCCGCGCGGGGCGCCGGATCGATGAGTTCCGGGGGCGGCCGCGGTCCAAGCACCATGGCCGCCCAACCGGAGCGCTCGATCCTGTTCGCGATCAGCGGCCCGATCGCGCGCGCCGACCTGCCCGGGCTGTGCGACCGCGTCTGCGCGCTCCTGCGCGAGACGGCGCCGCGGGTCGCCTACTGCGACGTGCGGACGGTCCCGGCCGACGCGGTCACCGCCGACGCGCTCGCGCGGCTGCAGCTCGCGGCGCGCCGGACCGGCTGCGAGGTGCGCCTGCGCGGCGCCTCGCGCGACCTGCTCGACCTGCTGGAGCTCATGGGCCTCGGCGAGGTCATCCCCGCGGACTAGTCGTCGAGGCGGGGCGGCACGCCGAACAGCGGGAACAGCCGCTCGGTGCTGAGGAAGAACGTCATCTCGGCGATGCCGCCGTCCGCGACGCGGATGACCTGCAGCGCCCACGGGTCGAAGCCGCCCTCGGGGCTCGGCTTGTACTGCGCGTAGGCGGGCAGGCCGTTCGCGGTGCCGGCGGGGATGACCCGCGAGCCCTTGCAGCCGATGCCGCGGCCCCACCACCAGCCGAAGATGTCGTCGCGGCCCTCGAGCCACAGCTCGTACGGCGGCATCGACTGGATCGCGTCGTCGCGGATCAGGTCGGTGAGCGCCTCCATGTCGTAGCGCTCGAAGGCGGCGACGTAGCGCTCCAGCAGCTCGGCGTCGGCGGACCCGACCTCGGGCGCGACCTCGTCGGCGTCCATGTCGCGCTGCTCGAGCGTGGCGCGGGCGCGTTGCAGGGCGCTGTTGACCGACGCGACGCTCGTGTCCAGCAGCTCGGCGACCTCGCTGGCCTTCCACCGCAGCACCTCGCACAGGATCAGCACCGCGCGCTGGCGGGGCGGCAGGTTCTGCAGCGCCGCGATGAACGCCAGGCGGATGGTCTCGCGCGTGTCGGCGACCGCGGCGGGGTCGGCGTCGTCGGGGACGACGAGCGCGTCGGGCACCGGCTCGATCCAGGTGACCTCGGGCAGGATGTCGCCGACGGGCCCGTCGGGGGGCCGCGCCGGGCCGAGGTCCATCGGGCGGGCCCGCCGCTTGCGCGCGTTGAGCATGTCGAGGCACACGTTCGTGGCGATGCGGTACAGCCACGAGCGCACCGCGGCGCGGCCCTCGAAGCGGTCGCGGGCGCGCCAGGCGCGCAGCAGCGTGTCCTGCACGGCGTCGTCGGCGTCGAACGGCGAGCCGAGCATGCGGTAGCAGTAGGCCATCAGCTCGCGCCGGTGCTGCTCCAGTTCGCCGAACGCCGGTGCGACGGTGCCTGCCACGCCCTCCACACGACCATCGTAGGCGCTGGGCGGGGCACTGGCCAGGGGTGCGCGGTCCATTCGGCTCATCCTGTCCGGATCCCGTCCGCAACCGTCGGGAGGTGCGCCTCCAGCCAGGCCGACCAGGCGGGCTCGATCCGCGCGAGGGCGGCCTCGGGGTCGCCGCCGAACGCGACGAGCTGCAGGCGCGCCAGCGTGCGGTCCCCCATGTCGGCCGCGGCGAGGAAGACGAGCGCGTCGGCGGGCGCGTGCGCGCGCAGGACGAGCGCCCGGTCGGTGGCGAGGGCGACCACGCCCTGCAGCGGCGGGTCGGCGAGCGCCACCCGGTCGCCGACCGTGGCGTCCTCGAGGCCCAGCGCGGCGCGGTAGCGCGCCCAGCCCTCGCACAGCGGCGCGGGGACGGCGCCGTTGCGGATCGCCGACGCGCTCGGCCGGCCGGGGAAGTGGGTGCGCACGAGGCGCAGGACGTCGAGGCACAGGGCCCAGCCGTGGGACACCCGCTCGACCGGGTCGTCCCAGTCGGCGCCGGTGCCGAAGCCGCTGGCGACGAGCCGCACGATCGACGTCCCGCCGTCGCGGCCCTCGACCAGCAGCTCCGTGGCGATGCGCTCGGCGCCGGCGCCGGGCGCGGGCTCCCAGGCGTCGTCGGCGGCGAACGCGAAGCGGCGCGGCGGGTCCCAGGCGGTGACGGTCGCGGTCACGACCCCGTCCGGGCCCTCGTCGTGGTGCTGGACCATGCGCCCACCCTCGCGGCCCTCGACCTCGCTGGGCACGAACCAGGCGCTGATGCCCTGGCCGGTGGCGATCGCCTCCCACACCTCCTCCGGGGTGCCGGGCACCTCGACGGCGAACGCGATCTCGCCCGGCCCCGGGAACGTCCGTCGAACCACCGCTGCCAGCGAGGCTCGTCGCGGGCGGCCGCGCGGGCGGCGTCGGGGCCGAACAGGAACACGCGCAGGCCGGTGCTGACTCCCTCCTCGTCGTCGCCGAAGACGTACGCCAGCGCCACGCCCGGGCACGGCCCGTCGACGCGCACGACGAGGTCGTCCTCGCCGCGGCTGTCGAGGACGCCGGTCAGGGTCGGCCCGCCGGGCGGCGCGATCGTCACGCGGTCCCCGGGCCGCGCCGCCGGCAGCCCGAGGGCGTCGACGAGCCGCAGCCAGGCGGCGGGGCGCGGGCCGCGGGTGCGCCCGCCGGCCAGGATCGAGGCGGACGGGTCGTCGGGGTGCTCGCGCAGGACGACCTCGAGGATGCCCAGGACGCGGCGCCAGCCCTGCTCCATGGCGTCGCACAGCTCCGCCCAGTCGGCGCCGTCACCGAAGCCGCTGGAGACGACGCGCACGACGCAGGTGCCGCCGGCGCGCGCCTCGACGAGGAACTTGTGCGCGAGGCGAGCCGGCGGCTGGTCCGGCGCGAGGGCGACGTCCTCCTCGTAGGCGAAGCGGCGCGGCGGCTGCCACGCGCTGACGGTGGCGCGGTCGTCGGCGCCGGGCGCGTGGCGCATGCGGATCTCGCCGCCCTCGCGCTCCTCGACCTCGGCGGGCATGAACCAGGCGCTGATCCCCGGCCCGGTCGCGATCGCCCGCCACACCTGCTCGGGGGTGGCGGCGACCTCGATCTCGGCCGAGGCGTGCAGGGGGCGGTCGGGCGAGGTCACGGCGACTCCTCGGGCTCGGGGACGGGATGGGCGACGACGACGAGGCGGTGGGCGCGGCCGCCGGGCGCGGACTCGTCGTGGTAGCGGGAGGCCAGCGCGGCGACGGCGCCCGCGAGCTCGTCGGCGAACGCGGCGCGGTCGGCGGCGGAGCGGAAGCGGATCTCGGTGTCGATCGACAGCGTCGCGACGCGCCGGCCGCTGCGCTGCGCGCGGCGCGCGAGCTCGCCGACCTCGCGCACGGCGCGGGCGGCGAGCGCGACGAGGTAGCCGGCCGAGAGGCGGTCGGCGGTGCGGCCGGGATCGCTGGCGGCCTCGCCGAGGGCGGCGGGCGAGACGACGTACGAGGCGGCGGTGGCGACGAGCAGACGCTCGGTGAGGCCGCCCCACCGGCGCTCCTCGGCGACGGCGACGAGCCCGTGGGCCTCGAGCGCGCGCAGGTGGTAGTTGACCTTCTGGCGGCTCAGGCCGACGCGCTGGGCGAGCGTGGCGGCCGACGCGGGCTCGGCCAGCTCGGCCAGGAGGCGGGCGCGGATGGGGTCGAGGGCGACGACGGCGGCGCCGGCATCCTCGATGACCTCGACGTCGAGCATCGCTCCATGGAACCATTGACAACATTTTTTGTCAAGGCCATCGCCGCACGTGTGGCACATGACGTCCGTATAGCGGCTGCCATGTGCCACACGTCCCCCGGAGGGGGCGGGATGCAGCGTGCGCGGGGCCGCGCGCGCTACTCGTCGCGCGGCGTGATCTGGTCGAGCTCGACCTCGGCCGGCTCGCGGGAGTCCTCGAACACGACGTAGGCCAGCGGCGGGCCGCCGAAGAACGTCGCGTTGTCGCCGCTGCCGACGTAGACGGCCGGACGGGCGGCGCCGCCGGGGCCGTGGACCCACACCTTGGTGCCGCGCTCGAACGGGCCGTCGTCGTCCATGAGGCTGGCAAGCTACCGCAGCGTGCCCGACCTCCTCGCCGCCGCCCGCCGGATCGCGGCCGACGTGCTCGCTCCGGCGGCGGCCCGGACCGACGCCTCCGCCACCCTCCCGACCGCCAACCTCGACGCGCTCGCCGACGCCGGCCTCTACGCGCTCGGCACGAGCGGCGAGCCGCTCCCCGAGGTCGCCCTGGCCGCCGAGATCGTCACGGCCGGCTGCGCGGCGACCGCGTTCGTGTGGATGCAGCACATCGGGGCGGCGGGCGCGGTCGCCGGCCGCGAGCCCGACGCGCTGCGCGACGCGTGGCTGGAGCCGATGCGCCGGGGCGAGCGGCGCGCCGGCGCCGCGTTCACGGGCGGCGCCCTGCCCGGCCCCGCGAGCCTGCACGCCACCCGGGTCGACGGCGGCTGGCGCCTCGACGGCGTCGCGCCCTGGATCACCGGCTGGGGCCACATCGACATCATGCGCACGGCCGCGCGCACGCCCGACGACCGGGTCGTGTGGGCGCTCGTCGACGCGCGCGAGGGCGACGGCCTGACCGTCGAGCGCCTGCGGCTGTTCGCCCTCGACGCGAGCGCGACCGTCCGCGGGCGCTTCGAGGGGCTCGTGGTGGACGACGCGCGCGTCCTCGAGGTCGCGCCGCCGCCCACGCCGCCCTGGCTCGTCCCCGGCACCGCCCGCGTCCACGCGGCGCTGTCGCTCGGCGTCGCCGCGCGCTGCTGCGCCGCGATCGGCCCGAGCCCGCTCGACGACGAGCTCGCGGCCACGCGCGAGGCGGCCGACGCGGCGCTCGCCGACCCCGGCGGCGCGGCGATCGTGGAGGCGCGCGCCGCGTCCGCCGAGCTCGCCATCCGCGCCGCGGCGGCGCTCATGGCGATCGAGGGCGCGCGGACCGTCGTCGCCGGCGGGCTGCCCGAGCGCTCGGCCCGCGAGGCGCACGCGCTCGCCGTCTTCGGCCTGCGCGCGCCGATCCGCGCCGCGCTGCGCGAGCGCCTCGGCGCCGGCGCGGCGCCGTGACGCCGGTAGGATCTCCGCGCATGCCGGCCGCACACGGAGGGGGCGAGACGTGCCGCGCGGTCCGCTGACCGTGCTCGTCACCGGCACCTCCTCGCCCACCGGCATCGGCGCGGCGACCGTGCGCCGCCTGGCCGCCGACGGCCACACCGTCTACGCGACGATGCGCGACCCGTCCGCCGGCGTCGACCTGACGACCGACACCGGCCCGGGCCGCGTGGAGGTGCGCACGCTCGACCTCCTCGAGCCGGAGGGGATGGCCCCGCTGATCGCCGAGATCGTCGAGAAGGAGGGCCGCCTCGACACGCTCGTCAACAACGCCGGCTACGGCGTCATCGGCGGCGTCGAGCAGGTGCGGATCGAGACCGCCCGGCGCAGCTTCGAGACGAACGTGTGGGGCACGATGGCGCTCGTCCAGGAGGCGCTGCCGCCGATGCGCCGCCAGAGCGGCGGGCACGTGCTCGTCGTCTCCTCGTGCTTCGTCGCCGGCCTCCCGGTGATCGGCATGGGCTACTACCTGGCGGCGAAGGCGGCGCTGGAGACGATCCTCTTCAGCCTGGCCGCCGAGGCCGCGCCCCACGGCATCAAGGTCACGAGCTTCCAGCCGGGGCCGGTGATGACCGACCTCGAGCGCGTGTGGCCCGACCGCGAGCCGCCGGGCGGCGACCCGCGGCCCTCGCTCAGCGACGAGCTGTACGGCTGGGTCGCCAACGCGGGCCCGCCGCCCCAGCAGCCCGCCGAGGTCGCCGACGCGCTCGCCGCGCTGGTCGCCGCCGACGACCCGCCGCTCGCCGCGCCGTCGGGCGACGCCTCGCAGGCCTACGCGGCCGCCGCGCTGCGCGACCCGTCGCGCCGGGGCGAGCTCGCCGCGCTCCTCGACCAGCTGGACCCCGCCGCGCGATGAGCGCCGCCGCGATCCCCCGCGACGGGCTGGCCGCGCTGCTGGCCCGCGAGCGCGAGACGTTCCGCGAGCGCAACCCGCGCTCGCGCGCCGCCTACGAGCGCGCCACCCACCTGTTCGGCCGCGTCCCGATGACGTGGATGAACAAGACCGCCGCCGGCTTCCCGCTCTACCTCGACCGCGCCCAGGGCGCCCACGTGCGCGACCTCGACGGCCACGACCTCGTCGACCTGTGCCTCGGCGACACCGGCGCGATGGCCGGCCACTCCCCCGCCCCGACCGTCGCCGCCGTCCAGCGCCGGCTCGGCGAGCTCGGGGGCGCGACCGCGATGCTCCCGACCGAGGACGCCGAGTGGGTCGGGGCCGAGCTCGCGCGGCGCTTCGGGCTGCCGCTGTGGAGCTTCTCGCTGACCGCCACCGACGCGAACCGGTGGGCGATCCGCCTCGCCCGCGCGGTGACCGGCCGCCCGAAGATCCTGTTCCACAGCTACTGCTACCACGGCAGCGTCGACGAGTCGCTCATCGTCGTCGGCCCCGACGGGCGCGCGGCCAGCCGCGAGGGCAACGTCGGCGCCCCGTGCGACGTCACCGACACCAGCCGCGTCGTGGAGTTCAACGACGTCGAGGCGCTGGAGCGCGAGCTGGCCCACGGCGACGTCGCCGCGATGCTGATGGAGCCGGCGCTGACGAACATCGGGATCGTGCTGCCCGAGCCCGGCTACCTGGAGGCGGTGCGCGAGCTGACCCGCGCGCACGGGACGCTGCTGATCAACGACGAGACGCACACGTTCAGTGCCGGGCCCGGCGGGGCGACCGCCGCCTGGGGCCTGCAGCCCGACGCGGTCACGATCGGCAAGGCGATCGGCGGCGGGATCCCGTGCGGCGCGTACGGCCTGTCGGCGGAGCTGGCCGAGCGCATCGACGCCCGCGACGACCTCGACCTCGTCGACATGGGCGGCGTCGGCGGCACGCTGGCCGGCAACCCGGTGTCGGTCGCGGCGATGCGCGCGACGCTGGAGCACGTGCTGACCGAGGACGCGTTCGCGCACATGACCGCGCTCGCCGGCCGCTACGTGGACGGCGTGCGGGCGACGATCGAGCGCCACGGGCTGCCGTGGTCGATCGTGCAGCTCGGCGCGCGGGCGGAGGTGCGCTTCACGAGCCCGGCGCCCGCGAGCGGCGGCGCGTCGGCGGCCGCGCACGACCCCGACCTCGACGACTACGTGCACGTCGCGCTGGCCAACCGCGGCGTCCTGCTGACGCCGTTCCACGCGATGGCGCTCATGTCGCCGGCCACCACGCAGGACGACGTCGACCGCCACCACGCGGCGTTCGCCGAGGCCGTCGGCGCGCTCGTCGCGGCGGCGTAGAGACGTCCGGCGCTACTGGCGGCCATCACGGATTCGACTGGGCCCGGCGGCGCCGGCGCGCGACGCTGGGCCCATGACCCCCATCGCCACCGTCGACGACGACCACTTCAGCGCCGACGTGCTCGAATCCGACCGGCCGGTGCTCGTCGACTTCACCGCCGACTGGTGCCCGCCGTGCCGCGTGCTGAAGCCGGCCCTGGCCGAGCTGGCCGGCGAGCGCCCCGACGTGAAGGTCGTCGCGCTCGACGTCGATGCCTCGCCGGCCACCGCCGCCCGCTACGAGGTGCTGTCGCTGCCGACGCTCGTGCTGTTCCGCGACGGCGCGCCGGTCGGTCGCCTGATCGGCTCACGCCCCAAGCGGCGGCTCCTCGGCGAGCTCGACGAGCTGCTCCAGCAGCAGCCCGCCGGCCGCTGACGGCCCGGCCTCCGGGGCGAGGACCGCGACCTGGTGCGACGGCGGGTCGGCGAGCGCGCGCACCGCGACCGCCGGCCCGTCGAGCGCCAGCCACGCCCCCGGCACGAGCGCGACGCCCAGGCTCGCGGCGACGAGGTGGCGCACCGTCGCCGGGTCGCCGACCTCGAACAGCGGCACCGGGCTGAAGCCGGCCGCCTGGCAGGCGCCGAGCACGGCGGCGCGCAGCGGGCTGCCCGGCTCGGCCAGCACGAAGGGGCGCTGGCGCAGGCCGGCGAGCGGCAGCGGCGCGCCGTCGCCGGCGGCGAGCGGGTCGCCGGGCGGCAGGATCGCGCGCAGCGCGTCGGCGGCGGTCGCGGCCACCCGCACGCCCGCGGGCGGCGGCCCCGCCAGCGCCGCCAGGCCCACGTCGACGGCGCCCCGCGCGACCATCGCCGCCACCTCGGCGGCCGGCGCCTGGCGCAGCGCGACCTGGATGCCCGGATGGGCGCCGTGGAAGGCGGCCAGGGCGGCCGGCAGTGCGACCGCGTCGCCCGGCGCCGCGGCCACCGCCACCCGTCCCCGAGCGGCGCCGGCGTGCTCGTCGAGCTCCGCGCGCGCGGCGGCCGCCTGCGCGAGCATCGCCTCGGCCCGCGGCAGCAGCGCCTCGCCCGCCGCGGTCGGGCGCACGCCGCGCGGTCCGCGCTCCAGCAGCCGCACGCCGAGCTCGGCCTCCAGCCGGCGGACCTGCTGGGAGAGGGCGGACTGCGTGAGCCACAGCTCGTCGGCCGCCGCGGTGAAGCTGCCGTGGCGCGCGACGGCGGCGAAGTACTGAAGCTGGCGCAGCTCCATGCCGCGCCACGCTAACGATCGGCGTCAGTTCATCCGAGCGGCGATGCGGTCGCACTCAGCGGCCAGCGCCTCGCGCGTCGCGTCGTCGAGCGGGAGGTCGAGCCGCAGGCGCGCGGCGCGCAGCGCCTCGCCGTGGCGCCCGGTGCGCGTGGCGCGGGCGACGAACCGGTCGGCCAGCATCAGCGTGAGCTGATGCGAGCAGCGCCAGCGCAGCTCGCCGGACGGCAGCTCGCGCGCGTCGAGCAGGACGTCGGGCGCGAGCGGCTCGACGACGAGCGGCCGGCGCAGGCGGCGATGGGCGACGAGCACGTGGCCCTCGTCGTCGGCGATCGCGCCGAGCGGGATGTCCGCCTCGCCGGCGGCCGACAGGCAGATCATCGCCCAGCACACCGGGTCGCCCGCCCCGTCGACGAGCGCGTGGTCGACGAGCAGGTCCTCGACGCTGGCCGGGCGCACTCGCGCGCGGATCGCGGCGCCGACCTCGCGGCCGGCGTGCTCGAGCTGCTCCTCGGGCGACGCGTCGCGCAGGTCGGCCAGCCCGTCGGCGAGCCGCCGCACGCCCGCGATCGCGCCGTCGATGTCGGCGTCGTGCAGCTCGCACGCCATCGCCAGCGCCAGCGCGGCGGGCGACGGGCAGCCGGTCGACGCCAGACGCGCGAACGCGGTCATCCGCGGGACAGGAGCTCGACGATAAGCTGCTCGTTGACCGGGGCGTCGATCTCCGCGCGCTCGGGCAGGCGCAGGACCTTGCCGGTGAGGCCGTCGAAGTCGGCCTGCAGCCAGGGCGCGACGCGGCCGATCAGCTCGGTCGCCTCGTGCGCGGCCTCCCGCACGGGGCTGTCGAGCGCGATCGCGACGACGTCGCCGGGAGCGACGAGGAAGGACGGGATGTCGACCCGCCGGCCGTTGACCTGCACGTGGCCGTGGTTGACGAACTGGCGCGCCTGGGCGCGGGTCGTGGCCAGGCCGAGGCGGTAGACGACGTTGTCGAGGCGCCGCTCGAGCAGGACCATGAGGCGCTCGCCGACCTGGCCTTCGCGCCCGCGGTTGGCCTCGCGGAAGTAGCGACGGAACTGGCGCTCGCGCACGCCGTAGTAGCGCTTGGCGCGCTGCTTCTCGCGGAGCTGGAGCCCGTAGACGGACTCGCGGCGGCGGCGCGCGCGCCCGTGCTGGCCGGGCGGTGCGTCGCCGCGACGCTCCAGCCCGCCCTTGCGCGCCAGCCGGCGCGCGCCCTTCAGCTCCAGTTCGACGCCCTCGCGGCGCGAGAGCTTCTCGGTCGGCCCGGTGTAGCGGCCCACGGCAATCTCCCGTCGTCGTTGTTAGGGCACCCTAACACACTCGTCCTGGCACCCTGGAGAGGACCCGTGCGCGCCACCCGGATCGCCATCGCCCTCACCGCGCTGGCGGCGCTGATCGTCGTCGTCACGCTCGTCCTGCGCGGCGGCGACGACGAGCCGCCGCCGCCCGCCGTCCTGTCGCCCGGCGCCGGGATCCCCGAGCAGGACCCGCTGGCCTGGACGCCCGAGCGCTCCGACGAGTACGCCGAGCGCGCCGCCGACGGCTGGTCGCACGCGCTCTACACGCGCACCGCCGACGGGCTGCCCACCGGGACCGCCCGCACGCGGGAGTGGCGCGACGAGATCGAGGCCGCCACCGAGGGCACCGGGGTCTCGCCGGACACGCTCGAGGCGATGGTGCTGCTGGAGAGCGCGGGGCGCCCGGAGGCGCAGGCGTCCGACGACCTCGCCGGCGCCGTCGGGCTCGTGCAGATCGTCGCCGAGACCGGCCAGAGCCTGCTCGGGATGCGCGTCGACCTCGAGGAGAGCCGCCGCGTGACCCGCCGGATGCACCGCGCCGCGAAGCGCGGGAAGACGGAGCTGGTCGAGCGGCTGCGGGCCGAGCGCCGGCGCGTCGACGAGCGCTTCGACCCGGTGAAGTCGCTGGCCGGCGCGGTCCGCTACCTGGAGTTCGCGCGCGAGCAGCTCGGCCGCGACGACCTCGCGGTCGCGAGCTACCACATGGGCGTCGGCAACCTGCAGACGGCGCTGGCCCGCTACGGGCAGGGGACCGTTCCCTACGTCCAGCTCTACTTCGACTCGACGCCCACCCACAGCGACGGCGCCTGGCGCTTCCTCAGCGGCCTGGGCGACGACTCCTCGACGTACCTGTGGCGCGTGCAGGCGGCGCGGGAGATCCTCGACCTGGCCCGCGACGACCCCGAGGAGCTCGAGCGCCGCACCGCGCTGATGAACGAGCGCAACTCGGCCGAGGTCGCGCTGCACCCGCCGGACGAGACCGACCCCTACGACGATCCCGACGAGCTGCGCGACGCCCGCGACGAGGGCGAGGTGGCGCCGCTGCCGCGCGGGTACCTGGCGCGCCACGGGCTGCGGATCGACCCCCAGATGGGCGAGCTGGCCAGGCGCGTGGGCGAGGAGCGCCCGACGTACCGCGGGCTGCGCCGCGAGGCGCTGGCGACGCTCGCCTACCTCGGCGCCGGCGTGCGCGCGATCTCGGGGACGCGGCGCCCGCTGCGGGTGACGAGCACCGTGCGCGACGCCGAGTACCAGGCGGAGCTGGCCGGCGTCGAGATGCAGGCCACCGACGGCTACTCGCTGCACACGACCGGCTACGCGTTCGACATCGCGCGCGACTACGCCGACCGCGACCAGGCGCTCGCGATGCAGTTCCTGCTCGACCGCCTGACGGCGCTGAACCTGATCGCGTGGGTGCGCGAGCCGGGGGCGATCCACGTGACCGTGTCGGCGGACGCGGCGCGGCTGCTGGAGCCGATGGGCGTGCTGCCGCCCGAGTGACCCGGTCGTCACGATCGCGGCGTGGGAGGTCGCACGCAGGTCGGTGCGGGGATGGTCTGTGCGCTGCTCGCCGTCGTGGCGCTCGGCGCGGCGGCTTCGGCCGCGCTCGGGTCGCGCCCGCCCGAGCCGCGGCGCGGCGGTGAGCTCTGCGGGGCGTTCGAGGTCGCGTATCCGTTCGGCCAGCCCGCGGCGATCCGCACGTTCGACGCCGGCTGGGCGCTCGAGCATCCGCGCCGCTTCGGCGCCAACGCGGTCATCTGGTCCTGGGCGCGAGGCGGCGGCCGCTGCGACGAGCTGCGCGCGCTCATGGTCGACATCCTGCGCGCCACCGACGAGCTCGTCGGCCTCGAGCGGCACGGGTGGCGCGTCGAGCTGGTCCAGCGCCAGCGGATCGGCGGGGTCCGCTTCCACGAGGTCACCGCCCGCCGGGGCGACGCCTGGATCGTCTACGACCGCCGCGGGGCGCACCCGCGGGTGGACCCGGAGATCATCCGCCCCGGGCAGTTCATCGGCTTCCCGCGCAGCGACAAGACGTGCACGGCGGGCTGGCTGCTGCGGCTGCGCGCCACCGGCCAGATCGTCGGCTCGGCGACGGGCCACTGCGCGGATCCCGAGTTCTCCGGCGGCGAGCAGGCCGACGTGCCCGAGCGCTTCCGCCGCGTCGGCGGCCGCACGGTCACGCAGCCGCTCGGACCCGTGCTCCAGAACGCCTACCTCGACGAGCACCTGCCCGACGCGCTCGCGTACTCGCTCTTCGGGGTGCCGCTCGCCGCCCAGCAGGTCGACCACCGGGGCGGACCGCCCTACCGCGTCGTCGGGGTCCTGCCGCTGCCCAAGCAGCGCAAGGGCCGGGTCGTGTGCTTCAACGGCTTCGGGATCCCGCGCTCGCGCTGCGGGCGCATCGTCGGGCGCGACAGCTTCCTCGCGCGCCCGGTGACGTGCGTGGACCGGCGCTCGGTGGACGGCGCGAGCGGCGGCCCGGTCTACACGAAGCCGAACCGGTTCGGCGAGGTGCGCGCCGTCGGCGAGATCACGCGCCGGACGGTGTTCCGCGACCGGATGTGCTTCACGCCGATCCAGGAGACGATGGAGGCGCTCGGGGCCACGTTCCCGATCGGGTCGTTCGGCCCGTCGTCGCCCGGATAGCCTGCCCGCGTGGAGCTGCGCCCGGTCGCGATCGTCGAGTCCCCGCTGCGCACCCGCGCCGAGGCGCCCAAGCAGGGCAGCGAGGGCGCGCCCGCCGCGTGGCTGGCGTTCACCCCCGACGTGGCCGACGCGGTCGCCGACGTCGCGGTCGGCGACCGCCTGATCCTGCTGACCTGGCTCGACCGCGCCGACCGCTCGGTCCAGCGCGTCCGCCCGCGCGACGACCCGGCCCGGCCGCTGACCGGCGTCTTCTCGACGCGCTCGCCCGACCGCCCCAACCCGATCGGCCTGCACGAGGTGACCGTCCGGGAGGTCGACGGCCTGCGGGTGCGGGTCAGCGATCTGGAGGCGATCGACGGGACGCCGGTCGTGGACGTCAAGCCGGTGCTCTGAGCGCGGAGCGCCCTACGCGGCGGCCGCCGCGGGCAGGCGCCCGAGCGCCTCGACCATCGGCGCCAGCTCCGGCCGCTGCGCGGCCTCGGCGAGCGTCGCCGCCAGGACCGCGTCGTGGGTCGGGCGGGCGGTGTCGAGCAGCGCGTGGCCGGCCTCGGTCAGCTCCGTGTAGATGCCGCGGCGGTCGTCCTGGCAGAGGACGCGGCGCAGCAGGCCGCGGTCCTCGAGGCGGTTGACGAGCCGCGTCGTCGCGCTCGCCGAGAGCGCGGTCGCGCGCGCCAGCTGGTGCATCCGCATGTGCCAGCCGTCCTGGCGCGAGAGCGCGTCGAGCACCGTGTACTCGACGACGGACAGGCCGTGCTCGTCCTGCAGCGCCCGCTCCAGCGCCGCCTCGATGAGGCCGTGCAGCGCGGTGAGCGTCCGCCACCCCTGCGCCCGGACCTCGACCGCGTCGTCGTCGGCGATGGCCATGCCGCGCAGTCTAGGGCTGACGCAGATAGGCGGCGTACGCGGATAGTTGCAGACGCGGTATAATGGCGCGCGCCATGACCACGACGACCGCTTCGTCCCGCCCCACCCTGCCGATCGCGATCGTCGCCCTCGCGCTGGGCGCGTTCGGCATCGGCCTCACCGAGTTCGTGATCCTCGGCCTGCTGCCCGACGTCGCCGCGGACCTGGCCGTCGACGAGCCCACCGCCGGCTGGCTCGTGTCGGGCTACGCGCTCGCCGTCGCCTTCGGCGGCGTCGTCCTCACCGCGTCGGTCACGCGCCTGCGCCGCAAGCGCGTGCTGCTGGGCCTGATCGGCCTGTTCATCGCCGGCAACCTCATCTGCGCGCTGGCCCCCGACTACGGGACGGCGCTCGCCGGGCGCGTGGTCGCCGCGCTCTGCCACGGCGCGTTCTTCGGCATCGGCGCGGTGGTCGCCGCCGACCTCGTCGAGCCGGCCCGCCGCGCCACGGCGATCGCGACGATGTTCACCGGGCTGACCGTCGCCAACGTGCTCGGCGTCCCGCTGGGCACGCTGCTCGGCCAGCAGCTCGGATGGCGCGCCACGTTCTGGGCGATCACCGCGATCGGCGTGGTGGCGCTCGCGGCCATCGCGCTGCTCGTCCCCGGTGCCGGCGACCGCCCGGCCGGCGCGGGCGTGCGCGCCGAGCTCGGCGCGTTCCGCAGCGGCCAGGTGTGAGCGTCGATGGCGATCACCGTCTTCGGCTTCGGCGGCCTGTTCGGCGCGTTCACCTACATGGCGTTCACGCTCACCGACGTCAGCGGCTTCCCCAGCGTCGCGGTTCCCTGGCTGCTCGTCCTGTTCGGGATCGGCATGTTCGCCGGCAACCTCCTCGGCGGGCGCGCGGCGGACCGCTCGATCCACCGCACGCTCGCCGGCGGGCTCGCCGCGCTGGCCGCCGCGCTCGCCCTGTTCGGGGCCGCCGCCGGATCCCGCCCGGCCGCGGTGGCCGCGATGCTGGGCCTCGGGGCGCTCGGGTTCCTGCCGGCCGCCGCCTACCAGATGCGGATCATGCAGCGGGCGGGCCGCGCGCCGACGCTCGCCTCCGGCGCGAACATCGCCGCGTTCAACGTCGGCAACGCGCTCGGCGCCTGGCTGGGCGGCCTGACGATCGACGCCGACCTCGGCTACACCGGCCCGATCTTCGCGGGCGCGGCGATGACCGTCGTGGCGCTCGGCATCGTGCTCGTGGCCGACCGGCGCGCCGCGGCCCGCGCGAGCGCCAGCGCCACGGCCCCGGTCACGCCGTCGGGGTGACCAGCGCACCCGGGCGCGCCCGGGTGCGCGGGGCTGCGGGCCCCGCCTGCCACCATCGGCCCATGCTGGCAGCCCGCTATCCGACGACCGGCCCGCAGGCCGGCGTCCTCGAGATCGCCGAGATCGACGCGCCCACGCCGGGGCCGGGCGAGGTGCTCGTGCGCGTCGCCGTCTCGGGCGTCAACCCGACCGACGTCAAGACCCGCCAGCGGCTCGACGGCACCGCGCCCTGGCCGGACATCACGCCGAACCAGGACGGCGCCGGGATCGTCGAGGCCGTGGGCGACGGCGTGCCCGAGAGCCGCGTCGGCCAGCGGGTGTGGCTCTACCACGCGCAGTGGCAGCGACAGCGGGGCACCGCGGCCCAGCTCATCGCACTGCCCGCCGTGCAGGCGGTGGCGCTGCCCGACGGGGTCGACCTCGCGCTGGGCGCCTGCCTCGGCATCCCGTACATCACGGCCTTCCACGCGCTGCACGCCGACGGGCCGATCGCCGGCGCGCCCGTGCTGATCCACGGGGGCGCGGGCTCCGTCGGCCACGCGGCGATCGAGCTGGCCAAGGCGGCCGGCGCGCGGGTGGCGGCCACGGTCTCCAGCGACGCGAAGGCGCAGGTGGCCCGCGCCGCCGGCGCGGACCTGGTGATCGACTACCGCGCCGAGGACGTGGCGGCGCGCGTCCGCGAGTGGGCGCCCGACGGCGTCGCGCGCATCGTCGACGTCGACCTCGTCCACAACCTCGCCACCGACGCCGAGGTGATCGCCTCCCACGGCACGATCGTCGGCTACGTCGAGACGCCGGGCGCCGAGCTGCCGGCCGGGGCGCTCATGGCCCGCAACGCGCGCGTGCGGATGATGCTCGTCTACACGACCACGCCCGAGGAGCAGGCGGCGGCGACCGCCGGGATCACCGCCGCCCTGGGGGCGGGCGCCATCCGCCCGATGGAGCTGCACCGCTTCCCGCTGGAGCGCATCGCCGACGCGCACGACGCGGTCGCCGCCGGCCTCACCGGCCGCGCCCTCGTCGACCTCCCGTGAGCGGTCAGGTGGTGGGCGTGACCTTGCTGAGCCCCGGCGGCTGATCGGGATCGACGCCGCGGGCGCGCGCGGTGGCCAGCGCCAGCTGCTGCAGGCGCACCGCGTGCACGAGCGGGCGCAGGTGCTCGGGCAGGTCGCCGGGCACGGGGATCGTCGCGCGCGCGCCGGGCAGCTCGTCGCCGACGACCCACACGTCGACGCCGCGCTCGCGCAGCGTCGCGGCGTCCTCGGCCGCGTCCTCGGTGACCGGGCCGCGCGCGTGGTGCAGGACGACCGGGCGGCCGGGCGTGGCGAGCGCCACCGGGCCGTGGCGCACGTCGACGGTCGACCAGGCCAGGTGCGCCGTCGCCGTCGTCTCGATCAGCTTGAGCGCGGTCTCGCCGGCGATCGGCAGCAGCACGCCGCGCCCGAGGTGGATGGCGATGTCGGCGCCGGCGAGCACGCCGGCCAGCTCCTCGACCACCGGCGGGACCGAGGCGAGGGCCTCCGCGATCGCCGCCTCGACCGCCGGGCCGTCGACGCGGAAGCGCCCGCTCTCGTCGAGCGCCGCCGTCAGCAGCGCGAACGCCAGCAGCGTCGCCGTGAACGTCTTCGTCGCCGGGACCGCCCGCTCCGGGCCGGCCCGCAGCGGGATCGTCACGTCGGCGGCCGCGGCGAGCGGGCTGTCGGGGTCGTTCGTGATCGCCACCCCGACCGCGCCGCCCGCGCGGCTGCGCTCCAGCAGCGTGACGATCTCCGGCGTGCGGCCCGACTGGCTGACGGCGATCGCGAGCACGCCGTCCAGGCGCGGGTGCGCCCCGTAGCGGGTCACCAGGCTCGGCGCCGTCGACCACACCGGCACCGACAGCGCGGGCTCCAGCAGGTAGCGGCCGTAGTTGGCCGCGTGGTCGGAGGAGCCGCGCGCGGTCGTCGCCACGCCGACGAGCCGGTCGGGAAGCCGCTCGCGCAGCGCCGGCCCGAGGTCGCCGGCGCCGGCGATCAGGTCGGCCGCGACGCGCGCGGTCTCCCCGATCTCGGCCTCCATCGCGGCCCCGAGCGGCACCGTCATCCCTGCATGGCGGCCTGGAAGGCGGGCAGGTGGCGCTGGCTGGCCTCGAGCATCCGCTCGCGGTAGATCCCGTACACCTCGTCGGTGTCGTGCAGGGTCACGCCCGGCACCGTGGGCGACGCGAACGTCGGCAGCTCGATGCCGCGCCGCGCGAGGCCGGCCGCCGTGCGCGCGATCAGCTCGTGGGTGAGGGCCATCGCCATGACCGTCGAGCTTCCCGCGACGGGCCGCGACCAACCGTCCACCGGCACGATCGCGTCCTCGACCGGCGCGCGCGTGTCGATCACGACGTCGGCGACGTCGGGCAGCCGCTGGCCGGAGGAGTGCGACGCGGGCCGGTCGAGCATCGCCTTGCAGGTGACGGCGACGACGAACACGCCGCGCTCCTTGGCGTACAGCGCGGTCTCGATGCCGGCCGCGTTGCGGCCGCTGTGGCTGTAGACGATCAGCGAGTCGCCCGCGTTGATGGGCTGGTGGGCGAGGAACTTGTCGATGTAGCCCTCGGTGCGCTCGAGCCACAGCAGCTCGCGCACCCCGCCGGGCCCGAGCACGTTGTGCCACATGACGCGCGGGTCGGTGAGCGGGTTGAGGCCGACGAAGCTGCCGTAGCGGGGGAACGCCTCCTGGCAGGGGAGGACCGAGTGGCCCGATCCGAACAGGTGGACGAGCCCGCCGTCGGCGATCGACGACGCGAACCGGTCGGCCGCCTCGGCGAGCGCCTCGGCGTTGGCCCGACCGGCGTCCTCCAGCAGGCCGATCAGCCGGGACAGGTAGAGGTCAGCCATCAGGGGGTCCTTTCTTGGTGGTACGACGTGCGCAGCGTGGAGCGGATCTCGTAGCGGTCACCGCGCATCGTGGAGGCGGTGAACTCGAACGGCCCGCGGGCGTCGACGGTGGTCCGCTCGACGATGAAGACGGGGCTGTCGGGCTCGATCTCGAGGATCTCGGCGTCCTGCGGCGAGGCCGAGCCGACCCGGTACACCTCGCGCGCCTCCTCGGGCACGATGCCGTAGCGCTCGCGCAGCAGCTCGTACAGCGACGCGACGCCGCCGACGTGCTCGGCCAGGTCCGGCGCGCGGTCGGTGCGGATGTGGGCGGTCTGGACGCCCATCGGGGAGCCGTCGCCGAGGCGCAGGCGGCGCACGACGGTGACGTCGTCGCCCGCCTCGATCCCGAGCGCGTCGGCGACGTGGGCGCCCGCGGGCTCGACGCCGGCGCCGATCACGCGCGAGCCGGCCTTCACGCCGAGGCGCAGCACCTCCTCGGTGAAGCTCGTGAGGCCCGAGTCGCCGGCGATGAGGCGGGCGTCGCGCACGAACGTGCCGCGGCCCTGGTCGCGGCGCAGCAGGCCCTCGGACTCCAGGCGCGCGACGCCCTGGCGCACGGTGATGCGGCTGACGCCGAACGTCTCGCACAGCTGGTCCTCGGTGGGGATCTGGAAGCCGGGCGGCCACTCGCCGCTGGCGATGCGGGCGCGCAGCGCCTCCGCGAGCTGGTGCCACAGCGGCTCGGGCCGGCTGCGGTCGAGCGGCTGCAGCGACATGTCGGGGGTCAACGCCCCACCTCCCACCAGGTCGTTCCGTGACGTGCGGCCAGCAGGGCGCCGGCGATGCCGGCCCGGGCGCCGAACGCGCCGGCGCGGACGGGCACCTCGCGCAGGTGCGCGGGCAGCCGGCGGCGCAGCGTGGCGGCGAGATCGTCCTCGAGGACGTCGAGCGCGTCGGCGACGCCGCCCGCCACGAGCACGAGCTCCGGGTCCAGCAGGGCGACCGCGCCCGCCAGCGCGGTGCCCAGGGCGTCGGCGGCGCCCGCGATCGCCGCGCGCGCGGCGGGATCCCCGCGGCGCGCGGCCGCGATCAGCCCGCCGCCGTCGAGCGGCGGGTCCAGGGCGGCGCCCGCCGCGTCGAGGGCGCGGCCCGACGCGCGCCGCTCCAGCCAGCCGCTGCGCGGGTCGCCCTCGTCGGCGAGGTCGGCGCAGGCCCAGCCGAACGAGCACGCGCCGCCGTGCGCGCCGCGGACGATGCGGCCCTCGGCCAGCACGGCCGACCCGATCCCGGTCCCGACCGCCAGCAGGATCGCGTCGCGCGCGCCGGCCGCCGCGCCCAGCGTCGCCTCGGCCAGCAGCGCGAGCTGGGCGTCGTTGGCGACGACGACCTCGGCGCCGGTGGCCGCGAGCGCGACCGCCAGGTCGACGCCGTCGAGGAACGGCAGGTTCGGCACCCACCGCGCGCGCGTCCCGTCGGCCAGGCCGGGGATCGTCACCCCGACGCGGACGACGTCGCCGTGACGCTCGCGCACGGCCGCCGCGTGCGCGCCGACGCTGCGGGCCAGGTCGTCCACCGAGAACGGCGCCGCGGCCTCGCCGAGCGGCTCGATCTCCAGCGGGCCGTCGGGGGGCGCGCAGGCGGCGCGGAGGCGGGTGCCGCCCAGGTCGATGCCGAGGACCGCGGTCACCCCGACAGCCCCGTGCGCGCCATCGTGTTGACGAAGAACCGCTGCAGCACGACGAACAGCAGCAGCGGCGGCAGCACGGCGAGCGTCGCGCCCGCCATGACGATCGGCGTGTTCTGCGCGCTGCCGGTGTACGTGAGCAGGCGCGCGAGGCTGAGGACGATCGGCGCGTGGTCCTCGTTGCCCTGCAGCACCGTCAGCGGCCACAGGTAGCTGTTCCAGTGGTAGACGAACGCGAACAGGGCGAGCGCGGCCAGCGCCGGCAGCACGACCGGCGCGACGATCGAGAACACGATCCGCAGCTCCGACGCGCCGTCCAGGCGCGCCGCCTCGATCAGCTCGTCGGGCACGCCGGCGATGAACTGGCGCATGAGGAAGATGCCGAACGCGTTGGCGAGGTTCGGCACGATCACGCCCGCGAGGCTCCCGTCGATCCCCAGCTGCCCGACGATCCGGAACAGCGGGATGAGCGTGACGATCGGCGGGAGGAACATCGTGGCGATGAGGAGCGCGAAGAGCGCGTTGCGACCGCGGAAGCGGTACTTGGCGAACACGTATCCCGCCAGGAGGCTGGTGACAAGGATGCCGGCGGTGGTGATCGTCGCGATGAGCGCCGAGTTCAAGAACGACCGGCCCACGTCGATCACGTCGCCGACCTGGCCGTAGGCCTCGAGCGTCGGCGAGCCCGGGATCCACACCGGCGGGCTCTGCAGCGCCTCCGACGGCGTCTTCAGGCTCGTCGCGACCATCCACAGGACCGGGAACGCGGTGACGACGCAGACGAGCAGCGCGAACGCGTACAGCGACGTGCGGCTGGCGAGGCGGCCCGCGGTCATCGGTCCTCCGCCCTGCGCGCGAGCGCGAACACGAGCGTCACGACGACCATCAGCGACAGCAGCAGCATCACCGCCATCGCGCTCGCCAGGCCGCCCTGGGAGCGCTCGATCCCGACCTGGCGGATGTGGTAGGTCAGCACGTTGGTGGACCCGACCGGGCCGCCCTGCGTGATCGCCACCACCGGCTCGAAGACCTGGATCGCGTTGATCAGCGCGATCACCACGCAGAACAGCAGCGTGCGGCGCAGCAGCGGGATCGTCACGTACGCGTGCAGCTTCAGCGTGCGCGCGCCGTCGAGCGCGGCCGCCTCGAACACCGACGGCGAGATCTGGGTCAGGCCGGCGACGACCAGCACGGTGAAGTAGCCGAGCTGCTGCCAGACGTTGAGGAAGACCAGCGACACCAGCGCGGTGCTCGTGTCGCTGAGCCACGGCTGCGGCGCGATCCCGAACCAGCCGAGCGCCTCGTTGATCGGCCCCTCGCTGGGCGAGTACAGCTTCGACCACACGATCGCCACGGCGATCATCGGGATCGTGTAGGTGGCGAACAGCACGGTCCGCAGCACCGTGCGCCCGCGGATCGTGCTGCGCTGGATGATGATCCCCAGCACGACCGAGAGCGGCAGGATCAGCGCGATCGACAGCCCGGCGTAGACGAACGTGTTGCGCCACGACTGGCGGAAGTCGCGCCCGACGATCGCGCCCTCGAACAGCGCCTTGAAGTTGTCGAGCCCCACCCAGGAGGCCTCGCCGAACGGGGTCGCGGTGGACCACTCGTGCAGCGACAGCCACAGGGTGAGGCCGATCGGGACGAGCACGAAGACGCCGATCAGCGCGACGCTCGGCGCCAGGAAGGCGGCCGTCCACAGCGGCTGTCGCGCGACCCGCATCTCGTGCTCGTCCCGTCCGGGCGGCGTGCGCCTAGCCCGCGGCCCCCAGCACCGACTCGGCGTCGGCCTGGGCGCGCTCCTGCGCCTCCTGCGCGGTCATCTGGCCGGCCTGCAGCGCCTCGAGGTCCTTCTGCAGGGCCTCGGTGAACTCCTGGCCGCCGAGCACGATCGGGAACGGCTTGGCGTTCTCGAGCTGCTCGGTGTAGCCCTTCAGGAACGGGCGGTCCAGCTCGTCGGCGTAGGCCTCCAGGTCGGAGGTGCGCGACGGCAGGATGCCCATCGACTGCAGCAGCTCGGCCATCGCGGACGCGCCGTCGGTGCCCGACTCCGGCGAGTTGAGGTAGTCGAGGAAATCCCACGCCGCCTGCTGCTCGGCGTCGTCGGCCTTGCCGCTGACGACCGTCATCCACGAGTAGGAGACCGGGTGCGGCCCGTCGCCGCTGGGGCCGACCGGGATCGGCGCGGTGGCGACGTCGTCGAAGGCGTCCTTCATGCCGGCCTTCAGCGCCGACTCCCACCAGTTGGCCATGATGATCATCGCCGTCTTGCCGGAGACGAAGCTCTCCAGGTACGGGCCGGTCGTGTTCGCGTCGGCCGTGCTCATGGCCGGGTCGCTGACCTTCGCCTTGCTCATCAGGTTCTCGACCAGCTCGAACGTCTGCAGCGCCTGCGGCGTGTTCAGCGCCGGGTTGCCGGCCTCGTCGATGAGCTCACCGCCGTTGGAGTACAGCAGCGACGTCCACGGGTGGACGGTGCCGGCCGCCCACGAGCTGATGAGGCCGAAGCCCTGCTGCGTGATGCGGCCGCCGTCGCGCTTGGTGAGCTTCTCGGCGTCCGCGATGAGCTCGTCCCAGGTCGCCGGCGGCTCGCTGATGCCGGCCTCCTCGAACAGCTTCGTGTTGTAGTTCAGCGCATAGAGGTCGACCTCGTTCGGGAAGCCGTACACCTTGCCGTCGACGCTCGCCGCCGCGGCGAGGTTCGCGGGCCAGTCGCTCTGGATCTCCGCGGCCTGGGCCTCGGGCGCCTCCGCGACGACGCCGTCGCGCACCAGCTCGGGCAGCCACAGGTCGTAGATGCCGGCCATCGTGGGGCCGTTGTCGCTGCCCGCCTGCGAGCGCAGCGTGGTCAGCAGGTCGGCGAACGGCACCGCGCGGACGTCGATGGAGACGTTCGGGTGCTCCTGCTCGTAGGCGTCGACGACCGACTCGAGCTTCGTGACCTGGTCGGGCGCCCAGTGGGTCAGGAACGAGATCTCGACCTGCTCTCCGCCGCCGCCGCCGGTCGACGCGCCGGTGGATCCACCGGAGTCGTCGTCGCCGCCGCAGGCGGCCAGCGCCAGCGCGCAGACCGTGCCGACCGCGACGGTGCTCAGCCATCGGGACCTTCTCAGCATCGTTGTGCCCCCTCTCGGGAACGTCCCTCCCGCGCTCGCGCATCCGACGCAAGTGGGAATGACGATAGGACGTTATAATGAATTATCGGACGGAGTGATCGCGTGTCAACCACCACCCTCACCGGGCCGCGCCTGCTGATCGACGGACGCTGGCGCGACGGCGCCGTGACGATCCGCGACGGCCGCATCCACGCCGTCCTCGACGCGCCCCCTCCCGAGGAGGACGGCGCCACCGTCGAGCGCCTCGACGGCGGCCTCCTCACCGCCGGGCTCGTCGACCTGCAGGTGAACGGCTCGGCCGGCGTCGACCTCGCCCACGCCGACCGCGCCGGCTGGCGCCGCGTCGCCGAGCACCAGGCCCGCCACGGCGTCACCGCGTTCGTCCCCACGTTCGTCACCGCCCCGCTCGAGCGGCTCGCGGCGGCGGTCGGCGCGACCGTCGACGCCGCGCTGGACCTGCGCGACCGGCGCGCCGCGCAGGCGCTCGGCGCGCACCTCGAGGGCCCGTTCCTGTCCCCGTCCAAGCCCGGCGCCCACCCCGTCGACCTGCTGCGCCTGCCCGAGCCCGCCGCCGTCGACGCGCTGCTGGCGGGCGGCACCCCGCTGATCGTCACGGTCGCGCCCGAGCTCGACGGCGCCGCCGAGGCGATCGAGCGGCTGCTCGCCGCCGGCGTGCACGTGTCGATCGGCCACAGCATGGCCACCGCCGAGCAGGCGGCCGCCGCCGCGGACCGGGGCGTGCGCCTGGTGACCCACCTCTTCAACGCGCAGCGCGCGTTCGGCCACCGCGAGCCCGGCCTGCCCGGACGCGCGCTGGTCGACGAGCGGCTCGTCAGCGGGCTCATCGCCGACCGCGTCCACGTCGCCGACGACGCGCTGCGGCTCGCGTTCGCCGCCGCCGCCGGGCGGATCGCGCTCGTGTCCGACGCGGTCGCCGCCGCCGGCATGGCGCCCGGCCCGTTCCGCCTCGGCCCGATCGAGGCGGTCGCGGTCGCCGACGGCCCGCCGCGCCTGCCCGACGGGACGCTGGCCGGCAGCGCGCTGCACCTCGACGAGGCGGTGCGCAACGTCGTCGCGCTCGGCGTCGACCCGGCCGTCGCGATCGAGGCCGCGAGCGCGGTGCCCGCCGCCGCGCTCGGCGACGACGAGCGCGGCCGGCTGGCCTCCGGGCGCCGCGCCGACCTCGTGTGGTGGGGCGACGACCTGCGGGTGCGGGCCGTCTGGATCGGCGGGGAGCGGATCGACCACGGATGAGGAGGAGCGGATGGCGGAGATCGCGTTTCACGAGGTGACCAAGCGCTACCCGGACGGCACGGTCGCCGTCCAGGGGCTCGACCTGCGCGTCGAGGACGGCGAGCTGGTGATCCTCGTCGGGCCGTCGGGCTGCGGGAAGTCGACGGCGCTGCGGATGGTCGCCGGCCTGGAGGAGGTCAGCGAGGGGCGCATCGAGCTCGACGGCGAGGACGTCACGCACCGCCCGCCGGCCGATCGCGACATCGCGATGGTCTTCCAGAACTACGCGCTGTACCCGCACATGAGCGTCGCCGGGAACATGAGCTTCGCGCTGAAGCTGGGCGGCATGCGCCGGGCCGAGCGCACCGCCAAGGTCGCCGAGACCGCGGGCACGCTGGGCCTCGACGCGCTGCTGGGCCGCAAGCCGGCGCAGCTGTCGGGCGGCCAGCGCCAGCGGGTGGCGATGGGCCGCGCGATCGTGCGCCAGCCCAAGGCGTTCCTGATGGACGAGCCGCTCAGCAACCTCGACGCGAAGCTGCGCGTGCAGATGCGCGCCGAGATCGCGCGCCTCAAGCAGCGCCTCGGCGCCACGATGCTCTACGTCACCCACGACCAGACCGAGGCGATGACGCTCGGCGACCGGGTCGTGGCGATGCGCGGCGGCGTGCTGCAGCAGGCCGGCACGCCGGGCGAGCTGTACGCGCGCCCCGCCAACGTGTTCGTGGCCGGGTTCATCGGGTCGCCGGCGATGAACCTCGTCGGCGCGCACCTGGAGGGCGACGAGGTCGTGCTCCCGTTCGGCCGCGTGCCGCTGCCGCGCGGCCGCCGCGAGGCGCTGGCGGTCGCCGACCGCGAGCCGCTGGTCGCCGGCATCCGCCCCCCGGCTTCGCCCGCGCGCAGGCGGGCGAGCCGGGGGCGTTCACGGTCGCGATCGACGTGCTCGAGTCGCTCGGCTCCGAGGCGTTCGCCTACTGCCCGATTCCCGCCGCCGACGTCGGCGCCGACCGCGTCCGCGAGCTGGCCGGGATCGCCGAGGAGGCCGATCCGATGCTCACCGTGCGCCTGGAGGCCGACGCGCCCGAGCGCGCCGGCGACGCGCTGACCCTGCGGGCCGACCCGGCGGCGCTGCACCTGTTCGCCGCCGACGACGGGCGGCGGCTGGGGTAGCGGCGGGCGCGCTCAGGCCAGCGCGGCGACGAGCGCGTCCAGCAGCGGCACCTGGCCGGGCACGAGCTTGCGGCGGGCGGTCTCGACGTCGAACCAGGCGACGCGGTCGACCTCCGGGAACGTCGCCCGCCGCCCCGATCGCGGCGGCCACTCCATCTCGAACGTGTTGCTGTGCGTGGAGTCCGGGTCGAGATCGCCGGGGATCGCCCACGCCACGACCCGCTTGCCGCTCTTCTGCCGCGCCTCGCCGAGCGCGATCGGCGCGGCGTCGGCGGGCGCGGGCACGCCGAGCTCCTCGGCGAACTCGCGCCGCGCCGCGTCGTAGGGGTCCTCGCCGTCGGCCAGCTCGCCCTTGGGGATCGACCAGGCGCCGTCGTCGCGGCGCGCCCAGTACGGGCCGCCCGGATGCGCGAGCAGGACCTCGAGCGACCCGTCGCGCATCCGGTACAGCAGCAGCCCGGCGCTGATCACCCGCGGGCCAGGAGCTCCTTGGCCCGCGCGACCACGTTGTCGACGCTGAACCCGAGCTTCTCCATCACGATCGCGCCCGGCGCGGAGGCGCCGAAGCGCTCCAGCGACACCGAGGCGTCGACCCACTTCGCCCAGCCCATCTCGATGCCGGCCTCGACCGACAGCTTCGGCACGTCGGGCGGCAGGACGGACGCGCGGTAGGCGTCGTCCTGCTTGGCGAACACCTCCCAGCACGGGAGCGACACCACGCGCGTCGGCGTGCCCTCGGCGTTCAGCCGCGCGGCCGCCTCGACGCACAGCGACACCTCCGAGCCGGTGCCCACGAGCACGAGCTGCGGCGCGCCGTCGGGGTCCGACAGCACGTAGCCGCCGCGGCGCACGCCCTCCCAGCTCGTTCCCTCGAGGATCGGCAGGTTCTGGCGCGAGAGCATGAAGGCGGCGGGGCCCTCGAGCTCCTCGAGCACGTAGCGCCAGCAGTGCGCCGTCTCGTTCGCGTCGGCGGGCCGGAACAGGTGCATGCCCGGGATCGCCCGCAGCGCCGCGTGGTGCTCGACCGGCTGATGCGTCGGGCCGTCCTCGCCGAGGCCGATCGAGTCGTGCGTGTAGACCCAGGCGACGTCGAGGTCCATCAGCGCCGACAGGCGCACCGAGCCGCGCATGTAGTCGGAGAACTGGCCGAACGTCGAGCCGTACGGGCGCAGGATGCCGCCGTGGCCGGCCATGCCGTTGACGATGCCGCCCATGCCGTGCTCGCGCACGCCGAACTTCACGTTCCGGCCGGGCGCGCTGGCGTCGAAGATGTGCGACTGCGGGAACTCGGTCTTCGTCGACTCCGACAGGTCGGCGGCGCCGCCGACCATCGTCGGCGTGAACGGCTCGAAGGCGGCCATGACCTTCTGGCCGGCCGAGCGCGTCGCGATCGGCTTGTCGTCGGTCGACCACGTCGGGAGCGCCTCGGCCAGGCCGGGCAGCGGCCGCGCCGGGCTCGACCAGGCCGCCTCCCACTCCTCGGCCAGCTTCGCGTGCGACGCCTTCCACGCCTCGAAGCGCTCGGTCCAGGCGCGGTGGGCGGCGCCGCCGCGCTCGACCTGCGAGAAGTGCTCGTACACGCCGTCGGGGACGAAGAAGTGGGCGTCGGGGTCCCAGCCGAGGACCTCCTTCGTCGCGCGCACCTCGTCCTCGCCCAGCGGCGAGCCGTGCGCGGCGTTGGAGCCCTGCTTGTGGGGCGACGGCCAGCCGATGATCGAGCGCACCGAGATCAGCGTCGGGCGGTCCTCCTCGGCGATGCCGGCGTCGATCGCGGCGGTCAGCTCGTCGAGGTCGTTGGCGTCGTCGACGCGCAGCGTGTGCCAGCCGTAGGCCTCGAAGCGCTTGGGCACGTCCTCGGAGAACGACTCGCGGGTGGGCCCGTCGAGCTGGATGTGGTTGTCGTCGTAGAGGTAGACGAGCCGCCCGAGGCGCAGGTGGCCGGCCAGCGAGGCCGCCTCGTGGGAGATGCCCTCCTGCAGGTCGCCGTCCGAGCAGATGCAGAACACGCGGTGGTCCTGCACCTCGGAGCCGAACTTGTCGCGCAGGAAGCGCTCGGCGATCGCCATGCCGACGCCGTTGGCGAAGCCCTGGCCCAGCGGGCCGGTGGTGATCTCCACGCCGGGGGTGACGTGGATCTTGTCGCGCTCGGGGTGGCCGGGCGTGATCGACCCCCACTGGCGGAACGCCTTCAGATCGTCCATCGAGACCGCGTAGCCGGACAGGTGCAGGAGGGCGTACAGCAGCATCGAACCGTGCCCGGCGCTCAGGACGAAGCGGTCGCGGTCGGGCCACGCCGGGTCCTTGGGGTCGTGCGTCAGGTACTTCGTGAACAGCAGGTAGCCGACCGGCGCCATCGCCATCGGCATGCCCGGGTGGCCGCTGTTGGCCTTCTGCACGCCGTCCATGGCCAGCGTGCGAATCGTGTCGATTGAGAGGCGGTCGAGATCGACCGCGGCGGGGGTGTCTTCGACCGTGCTCATCGGAGGTCACACTACCCGCCATGTCGAGGCCCGATGTCGATGTCGCCACGCCCGTCGCGATCTTCGCGGGCGGCGCGCTGGGCGCGCTCGCCCGGGCGGGCCTGCACGAGGCGCTGCCGGCCGGGCCCGGCGAGTGGCCGTGGGCGACGTTCCTGGCCAACGTCGCGGGCGCGGCGCTGCTGGGCTGGGCGGCGGCGCGGCTGATGGCCCGGCGCGGCCGCTGGGCCGCGGCCTACCCGTTCCTCGGCGTCGGGCTGTGCGGCGCGCTGACGACGTTCTCGACGTTCCAGCTCGAGCTGCTGGAGATGCTCGACGCCGGCCGCGCGGGCCTGGCGGTCGCGTACGCGGCGGCGTCGCTGGCCGCCGGCCTGGCGGCGGCCACGATCACGACCGGGCGCCGGCGCCGCCGGGTGGCGGCGTGAGCCTCGGCGCGTGGGTCGGGGTCGCCCTGGCGGGCGGCGCGGGCGCGCTCGCCCGCTGGTGGGTGGGCGGGGCGGTGCTGCGCCGAGCCGGCGCGCGCGCACGCGGCCTGCCCGTCGGGACGCTCGCCGTGAACCTGAGCGGCGCCCTCGCGCTCGGGGTGCTGTCGGGCGCCGGCGTCGAGGGGGACGCGCTGGCGATCGCCGGCACCGGCATCCTCGGCTCCTACACGACGTTCTCGACGTGGATGCTCGAGAGCCGCCGCCTGGCCGGCGAGGGCCGCCGGTGGGCGGCCGCCGCCAACCTGGCCGGCAGCCTCGCGCTCGGCCTGGCCGCCGTCGCCCTCGGCCGGGCGCTGGCCTGACGCATGAGGCGGCGGCTCGACCGGGCATGCTGTGTGCCGTGACCGACGCCGCCCCCGCCGACGACGCGCCCGCCGCGGCCGCCCTGCGACCGCCGCGCCACCGCGTCAGCCCGCGAGCGGTGCGCTACTGGACGCTGCGCGCCGGCCTCGGCTGGCTCGTCGTGATCGCGGCCGAGGCGGTCTGGCTGGGCGTCGCGCCGGCCGACGCCGCGCTGCAGGCGATCGCGCTGGCCGTCACGGTCGTCGTGGCGGTCGCGCACGCGACCGGGATGCCGCGCTGGCGCTACCGCATCCACCGTTGGGAGGCCGCGCCCGAGGCGCTCTACACCCAGGTCGGATGGTTCGACCAGGAGCGACGGATCGCGCCGATGTCGCGCATCCAGACCGTCGACACCGAGCGCGGCCCGCTCGAGCAGCTCCTCGGCCTGGCGACGGTGACGGTCACGACCGCGTCGGCCGCCGGCCCGCTGCGGATCGCCGGGCTGGACCGCGAGACCGCCGACGCCCTCGTCCACGACCTGACGCTGGCGGCGCGCGCCGGCGACGACGACGCCACGTGAGCCCCGGCGACGGCTGGCGGCGGCTCAGCCCGCGGATGCTCGCGGTCCAGCCGGTGCTGGAGCTGGTGCGCGCGATCCCGGCGATCCTCGGCGTCGCGATCATCGGCAGCGGAAGCGGGCGCGGCGGGCAGTGGGCGCTCGCCGCCGCCGTCCTGTTCGCGGCCATCGGCACGCTGCGCTGGCTGACGACGACCTACCGGATCACGCCCGAGCAGGTGCAGCTGCGCCGCGGGCTGCTGCGCCGCCAGGTCCTGAGCGTGTCGCGCGACCGCGTGCGCACCGTGGACGTCACCGCCAGCCCGCTGCATCGCGTCGTCGGCCTGGCGCGGGTGCAGGTCGGCACCGGGCACGGCGGACGCTCGAAGGACCAGTCGCTGACGCTCGACGGGCTCGGCGCCGCCGACGCGGCCCGCCTGCGCGGCGAGCTCCTGCACCGGGCCGCGGCGCCCGGCCTCGAGGCGCCGGAGGCCCCGGCCGCCGCGGCCCCGGAGCGCGAGCTGGCGCGGCTGGACCCCGCCTGGATCCGCTTCGGCCCGTTCACGCTGTCGGGCGTCGCCGCCCTGGCGCTCGCGCTGGCGCTGGCCGCCCGGCTGGCGTCGGAGACCGACGTCGACCCCGAGGACTTCGGCATCCTGCGCGACCTCGTCGACCACCTCACCGGCATCCCGACCGCGGCGGCCGTCGCGGAGGTCGCGGCCGCCCTGCTCGTCGTCGTCGTGCTGGCCTCGACGGGCGGCTACGTGCTGTCCTACTGGGGCTTCCGGCTCACCCGCCACGAGGGCGGCACGCTGCACGTGCGGCGCGGGCTGCTCACGACCCGGGCGGTCAGCATCGAGGAGCGGCGGCTGCGCGGCGTGGAGGTGGGCGACACGCCGCTGCTGCGCGCCGCCGGCGGCGCCCGCTGCACCGCGATCGCGACCGGGCTGCGCCGCGGCGAGGGCGCCTCGCGCGGCGGCTCGCTCCTGCTGCCTCCCGCGCCGCGCGCCGAGGCCGAGCGCGTCGCCGGCCTCGTGCTCGGTGACCCCGCCCCCGCGACCGCGCCGCTCACCCCGCACGGCCCGGCCGCCCGGCGGCGCCGCCACACGCGGGCGCTGGGCACGGTCGCGCTCGTCGCGGCGGCGCTGCTGGCCGCCGACCTGCTGGGCGCCTGGCCCGCGTGGCCGTGGATCGCCGCGCTCGCGCTCCTGCCGCTCGCCGCCCTGCTGGCCGCCGACCGCTACCGCAGCCTCGGCCACGCGCTCGTCGGGCCGTGGCTCGTCGTGCGCAGCGGCTCGCTGCGGCGCCGGCGCGCGATGCTGGCGACCGACGGCGTCATCGGCTGGAACGTGCGCCGCTCGTACTTCCAGCGGCGGCTCGGGCTGGCGACGCTGACGGCCACGACCGCCGCCGGCCGCCAGCGCTACCTCGCGCTCGACGTCGACGAGGCCGAGGCGCTGCGGATCGCCCGCGCGGCGACGCCGGGGCTGCTGGACCCGTTCCTGGCCGAGGACGCGCCGGGACGCTGAGCGGCCGCTACGAGGCGGTCTCGCGCTCGCGCTCGCCGGCCGGCAGCTCCGCCGCGTCGGGGGCCGCCGCCAGCGCGGGCTCGGAGCGCGCGGCGCGCAGCTCGTAGTCGCGGCGGCGCTCGACGTCGACGTCCCACAGCGGCCGGTCGGTGCGCAGCGCCCGGGCGAGGCCCTCGCGGGCGCGGCGCGGGACGATCGACGTCGCCGTGAACAGCGCCCTGTTCTCGTTCGGGATCCACACCTCGAAGCGGCCGGTGCGCAGCGCGTCGACGGTCGCGTCGGCGACGTCCTCGGGCCGCAGCTCCTTCTGCCCGACGGGCTTGGACAGGCCGCCCCCGAGCTCGGTCGCGACGATCGCCGGCATCACGACACTGAGCCACACGCCGTCGGCGCCCATCAGGCGCAGCTCGCCGCGCGCCGCCTCCGAGAGGCCGACCACGGCGAACTTCGTGGCCGAGTAGGTGGCGCCGCCCGGGAAGCCGATCTTGCCGGCCTGCGAGGCGACGTTGACGATGTGGCCCCGGTTGCGGGCGATCATCCCCGGCAGGACCGCCTTCATGCCGTGCAGGACGCCGTGGAGGTTGATGTCGACCATGCGGCGGGCGGCGTCGTCGCTCTCGTCGACCAGGCGCGACAGGGACATGATCCCGGCGTTGTTGACGTAGACGTCGATCGGGCCGTGCGCGGCCTCGACGTCGGCGACGAACCGGTCGACGGAGGCGCGGTCGGTGACGTCGAGCGGCAGCGCGACGGTCCCGGCGCCGATCTCCTGCGCGGTGCGCTGCGCGGCCTCGACGTCGAGGTCGCCGATCGCCACGCGCATGCCCTGGCGCACGAACGCGTACGCCATGGCGCGGCCGATGCCGCGCGCGCCGCCGGTGATCGCGGCGACCTGGCCGGTCAGGACCCTGGGTTGCTTGGCCATCGGTGCTCCTCCTGCGGTGACCCTGCGATGACGGGGGCGTCACGTTAGCGGCCAGGCGGCCGCCGGGCGCCGGTCAGAAGCGCCGCTCGAACCGCGCGAAGGCCGCCCGCTGGGCTCGCAGGGCCGCCGCCTTCTCCGCGTCGGGCAGGAACGCGTGCAGCAGCGAGTCGCGCGCGAAGCGCTTCAGCGCCCGGTAGCCGAAGCCGTGGTCGGTCACCGCCTGCTCGAACTGCTCGGTCAGGTCGGTGCGCGAGACGCCCTCGTCGTCGGTGGCCAGCGCAACCGGCACGCCGGAGCGCACGTAGAGGCGGATCGGGTGGCGCCGCCCGCTGACGCGCAGGATCTGGCGGTTGGACGTCAGCGGCGACTCGACGAGGATCCCGCGCTTCGCCATCGTCCGCAGCAGGCCGTGCGCGTCGCGCTCCCAGGTGACGTCGACGCCGTGGCCGATGCGCTCGGCGCCCGCCACCTCGACCGCCTCGCGGATGTGGAAGCGCAGGTCGGCCGGCGTGGCCAGCTCGGGCACGAGCTCGCCCGCGTGCAGCGTCAGGTGCCCGGCGTCGTAGCGCTCGCGCAGGAAGCGCAGCATCCGCATCTGCGCCCGGTAGTCGCGCAGCGCGATCGGCCCGTCCTCGGGCTGGACGAGGTTGAACGCGACCCAGCGCGGATCCGCGGCCATCAGCTCGAAGCCGTAGACCATCTGCGCGAACACGACGTTGGGCGGGAACCCGCGCAGGCCCTGCACCTGGAAGCGGACGGGCATCGAGCACGCCGCGTCGGGCGCCGGCGTGTCGCAGCCCAGCAGCTCGCGCTGGCGGGCGATCATCGCGTCCAGCAGGCCGCGGCCGGCCGGGACGAGGTCGCGGATGCCGGCGTCGAGCAGCCGCTGGTGCTGGACGGCGAGGTCGTCGGTCCAGCCGACCTGCGCGGCCAGGCGCGACACCGCGCCGAACGCGGGCGTGACCATCGTCTCCAGGTACTGCTCGTTCTGCGCGGCGGCGCGCCTGGTGACCTCGGCGAGCATGTCGCCGCCGCGGAGCGTGTTCGCGCCGCCGAAGCGGTCGAACGTCGCGAAGAAGTGGTCGTGGCCGGACACCAGGCCGTCCTGGAAGCCCTTCATCGACCAGGCGCGCAGGATGCTGTTGTAGAGCTCGTTGTCGGACAGCGCGTCGCTCAGCGGCCGCTCGCCGTCGTCGCAGGGACCGGCGTCGGCGACCCACGTCGCGGTGGAGACGCAGACGCCGTCCTCGGCGCCCCAGCGGACCATCGACTCGGCGTACACGGCGCCCGACAGGTGGTTGTGCAGGTCAGCGCCCTTGGGCATGTCCCACAGGAAGTCGCGCAGCGCGGCGGGGTCGTCGCGGATCTGCTGGAGGTGGCGGGCGGTCGAGCTCTCCGAGGCCGGCGCGGCGGCCGGCAGCACGAACAGCGACAGGGCGGCCAGCACGGCCGCGCGCGGCAACGGCAGCGGGAATCGGCGCACGGGCGTAGGATCGCCGACGGGTCGGAAGGACATCCCGGGGAGGAGCGCCTCATGGCCGTGACCGTCGTCCTGTCGGAGATCCAGCGCGCGGCGCTCGCCGCCCTGTGCGACACGTTCGCGCCCGCGCTCGAGGTCCCCGACGACCCGGCCGGGCTCTACGGCCGCAGCGCGTCGGCGATGGGGATCCCCGACGCGATCGAGCAGACGCTGGCCGAGACGGCGGGCGAGGAGCAGCTCGCCGGCGTGCGGGCGCTGCTCGACGCGCTGGCGGCGCACGACCTCCCCGCGCTGCCCCAGGAGGGGCGCGAGGCGCTCGTGCACGGGCTGATGGACGCCGACCCCGGCGCGCTGGCCGGCCTCTCGAGCCTGCGCGCGCTGACGTTCCTGCTGTTCTACGGCCTGCCCGACGAGGCGGGCCGCAACCCGAACTGGCCCGCGATCGGGTACCCGGGGCCGCGGTCGGCCCCGCCGTCGCCGCAGGAGGCGCCCAAGCGCATCGCGCTCACCCGGCCGCAGGGCGACCTGCTGGAGCTGACCGCCGACGCGGTGGTCGTCGGCTCGGGGGCGGGCGGCGGGGTGGTCGCCGCCGAGCTGACCGCGGCCGGGCGGGAGGTCGTCGTGCTCGAGGCGGGCGGCTACTACAGCGAGGCCGACTTCAACCAGCTCGAGCTGTGGGCCTACCGGCACCTGTACCGCGGCGGCGGGGTGACGCAGACCGCGAGCGGGTCGATCGCGCTGATGGCGGGCGCCAACCTCGGCGGCGGCACGACCGTCAACTGGACGAACATGCTGCGCACGCCGGCGTGGGTGCGCGAGGAGTGGGAGCGCGACTTCGGCCTGGAGGGCCTGGCCGGGCGCGACTTCGACACGCACCTCGACGCCGTGTTCGCGCGCACGCGGACGAACCTGCGCTGCTCGGACCGCAACGGCCCCAATGAGCGCCTGCGCGAGGCCTGCGACGCGCTCGGCGTCGGGTGGCAGCCGGTCGTGCGCAACACCGACCCGGGCGCCTACTCGCCCGAGACCGCCGGCTACCTGGGCTTCGGCGACCAGTCCGGCGCCAAGCAGGGGACGCTGAAGACCTACCTGCAGGACGCCGCCGACCGCGGCGCGCGCATCGTCGCCGGCTGCCGCGTGCAGCGGATCCTCGTCGAGCGCGGGCGGACCGCGGGCGTGGAGGGCGTGGCCGTCGGCGCCGGCGGGCAGGCCGCCCGGGTCGTCGTGCGCGCGCCCGTCGTCGTCTGCGCGGCCGGCGCGCTGGAGACGCCGGCGCTGCTGCTGCGCTCGGGGATCGGCGGGCCGGCCGCCGGCGCGTACCTGCGCCTGCACCCGGCGACCGTCCTCGGCGGCTTCTACGACGAGCCGCAGCGCGGCTGGTGGGGACCGCCGCAGTCGGCGCTGTCGGCGCACTGGGCCGACCTCGAGGACGGCTACGGCTTCCTCGTCGAGACCTCGCACGCGTCGCCGGGCCTGACCGGATCCGCGATGCCGTGGGAGAGCGGGCGCCAGCACAAGGACGACATGGCCCGCGGCGCCCACCTGGCCGCGTTCGTGCTGCTGCTGCGCGACCGCGGCCACGGCCGCGTGACGATCGACGCGGCCGGCGAGGCCGTCCACCACTACGACCTCGTCGACGAGCTCGACGTCCGTCACTTCCGCCGCGGCCTGGCCGAGCTCGCGCGCCTGCACGCGGCCGCCGGCGCGCACGAGATCCTCAGCTTCCACCGCCGGCCGCGGCGGTGGCGGCGCGACGGCGACGAGCCGCTGGAGGCGTTCGCCCGGCGCGTCCACGACGGGCCGCTGACGCCGCACGAGCACCCGATCTTCGCGCTGCACCAGATGGGCTCGGCGCGGATGGGCGGCGACCCGGCCACGAGCGTGGCCGACCCGTGGGGGCAGCTGCACGACACGCCCGGCGTGTGGATCGGCGACGCGAGCGCGTTCCCGACCGCGACCGGGACGAACCCGATGGCGACGGTGATGGCGCTCGCCCGGCGCACCGCGACGGCGATCGCGGCGGGCTGAGCCGGGCCGACCGGCGGCGGCGAGGCCGGGGTCCCGCTAGATTCACCGGCCCATGTCAAGTCGCCAGGAAGAGAAGGAGCGGCGCCGGCGCGAGCGCCAGGAGCAGGAGGCGCAGGCGCAGTCGCAGGCGGCGCGGACCCGGCGGCTGCAGATCGTCGGCGGCGTCGTGGTCGCGCTGGTCGTGGTCGTCGTCGCCATCGTGCTGATCACGTCGGGCGGGGACGACGGCTCGTCCATGAACGCCGCCGAGGGCGACGCGTCGACGGTCGCCGCCAACGCGGTGGCGCTGCCCGAGCGTCGCATCGAGAACCTCGAGGAGGCCGCGGAGGCGGCCGGCTGCACGCTGGTCGACCCGCCGAACGAGGGCGCGACGCACGTCGACGAGGTCGTCGAGTACGAGGCCAACCCGCCGACGTCGGGCAACCACAACCCGACGCCCGCCGCGGACGGGATCTACGACCCGGGCAACGCGCCGGCGAAGGAGAACTACGTCCACTCGCTCGAGCACGGGCGCATCCTGTTCCAGTACAAGCCCGGCGCGTCGGCGGAGACGATCGGCACGCTCGAGGCGCTGTTCGACGAGGAGCTCAACGGCCTGGGCAGCGGCTACCACATGCTCGTGTTCGAGAACAACACGGGCATGGAGGCGGAGGTCGGGGCGACCGCGTGGGACCACGCGATCCTGTGCCCGGAGCTCAACGACGAGGCGATCGACGCGCTGCGCGCGTTCCGCGAGCGCTACACGGACAAGGGCCCGGAGTTCGTCCCGTAGGGACGCCGGTCCTCACCGCCCGTGACCTGAACCGGGCGACGCTCGCGCGCCAGATGCTGCCGGCGCGCGAGCGCGTGACGGCCGAGGCGGCGGTCGCCCGCCTGGCCGGGATGCAGGCCCAGGAGCCGCGCCACTGCGTCGCCGACGCCTGACTCAGCCGAACAGCTCGAGCTCGCTGATGCCGACCGACGTCGAGACGCCGTCGTCGGGGCCGTCGGCGAAGTAGACGAGGACCCAGCGGACCTTCTTCGTCCCGACGCCGTCCTCGCCGAGGGTGATGCGCGTGGGCCCGTCGACGTCGAGCTGGGTGGCGAGCACCTTCCAGCCCTTGTCGCCGAGCGACTCCGGCGGGGTGTCGCCCGTCGCGCCGTAGACCTCGATCGTGGTGCCCGGCGTGGTGGGCGTGACCTTCAGGCGGCGCAGCTTCTGCGCCGTGCCGAGGTCGATGAGCAGCCCGGCCTGCGGCTCGGCGATCAGCTCGGGCGTCGCGAGGGTCACCGACCAGCTCGTGGCCGGATCGCCGTCGAACGCCATCTTCGGCTCCCCGGTGAAGTCGGTGTCGGCGTGGACGCGCGGCGCCGGGGAGCCGTCGGCCGGCGGCTCGGCGCCGGGCTGCGGCGGGTTGAAGCTGAGCGCGGGCGTCGCCTCCGGGTCGAGCTCGACCGGCACGAGCGGGGCGCGGGTGACCGGCTTGGGCCGCTCCTTGCCCTTCGTGCCCCCGCCGGTGGAGTCGTCGGCGGCGGGCGGGGTCGCCGGGGGCGGCGCCGGGGGCGTCACGGGCGGAGCCGCGGGCGGCGGCGCGGGGTCGAAGATCGGCGGCTCGGCCGGCGGCGGCTCGACCGGCGGAGGCACGTCGGCGGAGGCGCCGGGGTCGGCGGGCGGAACGACGTCCTCGGGCGGGATGTCGACGGGCGGCGGCGTGGGGACGGTGTCGCCCGCCGGCGCCTGGGCGACCTGCTCGGGCGGCGGGGCGTCGTCGCCGCCGCGCAGCGCCGCGTATGCCGCGGCGACCGCGCCGGAGGCCATGACGAGCGTCACCGCGATGACGGCGGCGGCGGTGCGCCATCCCGGCAGCCCGCCGCGCTCCTCGGGCGGCACGGCGGCCGCGCCGCACTCCAGGCACCACTCCTGGTCCTCGGCGAGCGCCGCGCCGCACGTCGCGCACGGCCGCTCCACGGGCGGCGGCGCCGCCTCCTGGGCGTCGTTCTCGGGGGTGGGCTCGGCGGCCTCGGGGTCTCGGAGGAGGGTCTCCACGCTGGGGATCAGTCTTGCAGCTTGCGGATCCTGGAACGTCCGGGCTTCCCCGAAGTCGCGCTCCCTCAACGCGGGACGGGCGGGCCCCCGGGCACGATGTCGCGGCCGGTCGGCTCGAGGTTCTCGTCGAGCTCGAGCTGCCAGAAGTAGCGCGTGAACGTGATCCCGCGCCGGTACTCCCCCACGTGCGGCTCGACCCGCTCGCCGCGCGCCATCGCGACGATCAGCTCCGGGTACGTGCGGCCCGGGAGCGCGGCGTACATCGGGGCGGGGAACGCGCCGCCGAAGCGGGTGTTGACGTCGGTGATGCCCAGCCCGATGTCCTTGTCGCGGAACACCTGCACGGTGCACGGCCCGCGCACGCCGAGCGCCTCGACCAGCGATGACGCCAGGTCGACCAGCTCGGGGTCGTCGATGACCGTGCCCTTGATCGACTCGCCGCCGCGGGACTCGATCATCGTGCGCGGGATCGCGTTCAGGCAGCGGCCGTCGCGGTCGGACAGCAGGTCGATCGAGAACTCCGGCCCGTCCATGAGCTTCTGGACCATCACCGGCTCCTCGACGTAGTCGCAGAAGAACGCGGCCTGGGCGGCGTCGCGGGCGGGGTGGATCGAGCGGGCGCCGGAGCCGCGGCGGGGCTTGACCATCACCGGGTAGCCCTCGACGGGCTCGCCCGGCAGCACGGTCGGGGGCGACGGGAACCCGAGCCGCTGCAGCAGCAGGTGCGCCTCGTACTTGTCGTAGGTCGCGCGCGCGACCTCAGGGTCCGGGACGAGCGCCTGCGGGAGGCGGCCGTCGGCGCGCGCCTGCGCCAGCACCTCGATGTCGAGGTCGGTGAGCGGGACGATCGCGCCGACGTCGTGGCGCTCGCACAGCTCCATCAGCGCCGGCACGTAGTCGGGGTCGGCGATGCGCGGGACGCTGGTGCGGACGGTCGCCGCGTACTGCGCGGGCGCGAGCGGGTTGGGGTCGGCGGCGACGACGGTCGTGTGCTGGGCGAAGCTCGCGACGATGTCGTAGCGCTTGCCGACGCCGGTGAGGAGGACCGCTTCGGGCATCGCGGCGGCACTTTGGCAGGATGCGCGCGCACATGATCGTCCGCAGCTGCAGGCGCCTCGTCGCCACGACGTGGTTCGACCCGGTGATGCTCGTGGTGATCGTGTTCAACGCGGTCGTCCTGGGCATGCAGACCTACGACGCCCTGGACCGCGAGATCGGCGGCGCGCTCGACGTCGCCAACGACGTGATCCTCGGCCTCTTCGTGCTCGAGCTGGCGATCCGGATCGCCGCCTACGGGCGCCGGCCGCAGGACTTCTTCACGAGCGGCTGGAACGTGTTCGACTTCGTCGTGATCGCGGCCAGCTTCGTCCCGGGCGTGCGCGAGAACGCGACGCTGCTGCGCCTCGTGCGGCTGCTGCGCGTCGTCCGCGCCGTGCGGCTGCTGCCCGACCTGCGCGTCCTGACCGTCGCCGTCGGCCGCTCGATCCCCGGCGTCGCCAGCCTGGCGGCGATCACCCTGCTGCTCGTCTACGTCTACGGGATGATCGGCTGGCTGATCTTCGACGAGCACGACCCCGCGAACTTCGGGAACGTCGGCCAGGCGATGATCACGATGTTCGTCCTGCTCACGCTCGAGAACCTGCCCACGTACATCGAGATGGGCCAGGAGCTGTCGGACTGGACGATCCTGTTCTTCGTCTCCTACGTCCTGCTGGCGTCGTTCCTGATCTTCAACCTGTTCATCGGGATCGTCCTGAACTCGATGGAGGAGGCGCGCGCGATCGAGCTGCACCGGGCCGAGCGGGCCCTGCTCGACGACGACACGGCCAACGACGAGGAGGCCCGCCACGTGATGGTGGCCGAGCGGCTGCACGCGCTGAAGCAGGCCGTGGAGGACCTGGAGCGCGAGCTGGCGGCGCAGCGCGCCGGGCGCTGACGGCGCGATCCAGTACGCGGTACTGATGCGCTCGCCGGGCCGCGCGCGCAGACTCTCGGCGTGCCGCGTCTCGCCGCAGCAGGGATCGTGGCGGCGTTCGCCCTCGCGCTCGCCGGCCCGGCCGGCGCGGCCACCCCGTCGGGCTCGGTGACGTTCGCCGATCACGGCCCCGACCCGATCCACTGGACCGTCCCCGCGGGCGTCGGCTTCGTGACGATCACCGCGCGGGGCTCGGCGGGCGGCTGGGACGACCACACCGCCCCGTCGGGGCGCGGCGCGCTCGTGACCGCCACGTTCCCGGTGACGCCCGGCCAGGTGCTCGACGTGTACGCGTCGCACGACGCGGACGGCTACGGCCACGGCGGCAGCCACGGCACCGTGCCCGGCGCCAGCTCCGCCCACTCCGGCGCCGGTGGCGGCGGGTCGAGCGCGGTGGTCACGGGCTCGCCGCCCCAGCCGCTGCTGATCGCCGGTGGCGGCGGGGGCGGCGGCGGCGCCGGCACCTCCTCGGGCGACTCGGCCAAGGGCGGCCGCGGCGGCGATGCCGGGATCCCCGATCCGTGGCCCGGCGCGCCCGGGCTCGACGACGCCAACCGGCCCAACGGCCACGGGCTGGCCGGCGGGTGCGGCGGCTGCGAGCACCACATGCACGGCGGCCCCGGTGACAGCGTCGAGGACGTCCCCTGGCCCGCCGGCGGCGGGGGCGGCGGCGGCGGCGGCCTCCGCGGCGGCGCCGGCGGCCAGGACGGCTGGACGGGCGACCCCGGGCAGGACGAGCCGATCGGCGGCAGCGGCGGCGGCGGCGGGTCGTCGATGGTCGCGGCGGGGGCCGTCGACGTGACGTTCTCGCTGGCCAACACGTGCACGCACCGCAGCGCCCCGGGCTGCAGCGGCCTCGTGACGATCGCGTGGGGCGGCGCCCCCGCGCGCCTGCTCGTGTTCTCCGGCAACCGGCAGCGGGTGCCGGTGACCGGGGACTTCGGGCCGGTCAGCGCCCAGGTCGTCGACGCCGACGGGATCCCGCTGTCGGGCGTGCCGGTCACGTTCACCGCGCCCGACGACGGGCCGTCGGGGACGTTCCCGGGCGGGCGCCGGTCGATGACCGCGGTGACGGGCCTGGACGGCGTCGCCACCGCCGCGGGCCTGCGGGCGGGCGCGACGAGCGGCGCGTGGATCCTCACCGCCGCCGCCGCCGGCATCCCGGTCCCCACCGACTTCGAGCTCGAGAACGCGCCGATCGCGACCACGACGACGATCGCGTCCTCCCGCAACCCGTCGACCCCGGGGAGCCCGCCGTCGTTCACCGCGACCGTGTCGGCGGCGCAGGCCCAGGACGGGCTGCCGCCGACCGGCTTCGTGTCCTTCGAGATCGACGGCACGCCGATCGCCCCGGCCGCCGCGCTCGACCCGGCCACCGGGACGGCCGTCCTCCCCGCGTCGTCCGTCCCCGCGCTGGACGCGGGCGCCCACCCCGTCGTCGCGCGCTACCTCGGCGACGACGCCCACGCCGCGTCGGAGGCGTCGCTCACCCAGCAGGTCGACCCCGAGCCGACCGCGCTGACGCTCGCGGTCGACCCCAACCCCTCGCAGGCCGGCGAGGAGGTCGCGCTCACCGCGACGGTCACGCCCGGCGCGGCCGGGACCGTCACGTTCCGCGTGGGCGGCACCGACCTGGGCAGCGCGCCGCTGGGCGCCGACGGGCGGGCGGCGATCGCCGTCGACGACCTTCCCGAGGGCGAGCACGCGATCACGGCCACCTATCCCGGCGACGCGACCCACGCGCCGGCGTCCGGCAGCGCCACCGCCGACGTCGGCCCCGACCGCACCGCGACGCTGCTGGCCACCGCCGCCAACCCGGTCCCCTACGGCGACGCGCCGACGATCACCGCCACGACGACGACCGTCGACGGCCCGGTCGACGGCGGGACCGTCACGTTCACGATCGACGGGGACCCGGCGTGCGCGGACGTGCCGGTCGGCGCCGGCGGCACGGCCGCGTGCCCGTTGCCCGCGGCGCCCACGGCGGGGACGCACGACATCCTCGCGACCTACCTGCCCCCCGCCGGCTCGCCCGACCTGCCCAGCGCCGGCAGCCTCGTGCTCGTCGTCGTCCCGGCGCCGAGCGCGACGGCCGTCGCGGTCACGCCGGTCCCGTCCGTCTTCGGCCAGACCCTCCTGGCGCAGGCGACGGTCACGACCGGCGGGACCGCGCCGCCCGCCACGGGCACCGTGCAGTTCGCGGTCGACGGCGCCGCCGTCGGGGCGCCGGTCGCGGTGAGCGGCGGCGCCGCGGCGCTCGCGCTGGCGTGCGACGCGCCGCCGCCGTCCGGGCTGGACTGCCCGCTGCGCCCCGGGCCGCACGTCGTCGAGGCCGTCTTCACGCCCGCGTCCGGTGACGTCACCGCCAGCCGCGGCGTCGCGACCGCCCGCGTGGAGCCCGTGGCCACGACCACCGTCGTGACGCCGAGCGCCGACCCGATCCCCGCGGGCGACCCGCTCGTCCTGGACGCGCACGTGACCGCGCCCGCCGCCGCCGGGGTGGTCGCGGGCGCGGTCCAGTTCCTCGTCGACGGCGTCGCGGCCGGCGACGCGGTCGCGGTCCGCGCGGGCACGGCCCGGTCCGAGCCGGTGACGACGCTCGCCCCGGGCCCGCACGCCGTCGACGCCCGCTTCCTGGGCGCCGGGCCGTTCGCCTCCAGCGACGCCTCCACGACCGTCACGGTCACCGGGCCGGTCGTCCCCTCCGGCGGCGGAGGCGGAGGAGGCGGAGGTCCGTCGGACGCGCCGGACGCGCCGTCGGCGCCGTCGGGCGCGCCGGCCGCTGGCGAGCCGGCCGGGCGCCTGGTCGTGCGCGCCGGCCGCGTCACGCCCCGCGGCACGATCCCCCTGACCGTGACGTGCGAGAGCGGCGGCCACTGCCGGCAGACGCTCGTCCTGCGCCTCGACGAGGCGCTGCGCGACCACCGCGGCCGGCGGATCCCGGCCGGAACCGTGCTCGCCCGGCGCACGATCTCGCTCGCGGCCAGGGCGACCGGCCGCCGCGAGGCGGAGGTCACCCGCGCGGCCGCGCGCCTGCTGCGCGCCCACGCGTCGCTCCCGGCCCGCTGGGAGCCGCTGGGCGAGCGGCTGGCGCTGACCGGGTACCGGGCGCCGGCGGTCACGCCGCGCGCCGCCCGCGCCGGCCGCGACGGGCGCGCGCTGCGGGTGCGCCTGGCCTGCGCGCGGCCGGCCGAGGAGCGGGCCCGCTGCCGGGCGCGGGTGCACGCGCCGGGCGCCGAGGCCCGGACCGTGCGGCTGCGGCGCGGCCAGGCCCGCACCGTCGCGCTGCGGCTGCGCGGCGCGGCCCCGCGCCGCGTGCGCGTGACCGCCCGCACCACGATCCCGGCCGGCCGCCCGCGCGTGGTCGCCCGGGTGCTGGAGGTCCGCCGGTGAGGTGGCGCGTGCTGCCGCTCGCGATCGCCGCGCTGGTCGCCCTGGCCGCCGCCGCGCCGGCGGGCGCGGCGTGCACGACCAGCGTCCAGACCGTCACCTGCACCGTCACGGGGGCCGTGCAGACCGTGGTCGTGCCCACCGGCGTGGAGCGGGCGCTCGTGCACGTGCGCGGGGGCGCCGGCGCCCAGGACGACGAGCACATGGGGCCGGGCGGCCGCGGCGGGATCGCCGAGGCCGTGCTCCCGGTCCAGCCGGGCCGCACGCTCGAGGTGTACGTCGCCCGCTCCGGCTACCAGGCGGGCGGGGGCTGGGGCTTCGCCGACGGCGGCGATCACGGCACCGCGCCCGGCTGGTCGCTGGGCTACTCGGGCGGCGACGGCGGCGGCGCCAGCGCCGTGGCGTGGGCGGGCGCGTCGACGCCGCTGCTCGTCGGCGGGGGCGGCGGAGGCGGCGGCGGCAACGGCGCCGGCGACACCCACAAGGGCGGGGCCGGCGGCGACGGCGCGGGCGGCGGCGGGCCCGGCGACGCGAACGGCTCCTCCGGCGGGACGTCGGTGTACCCGCCCTACGGCTCCTCGACGGCCGGGATCGGCGGCGACGCCCCGGGCGCCCAGGGCCAGGGCGGCATGGACGCCAACGTGTACTCGCTCAGCTTCGACGTCGGCGCGGGCGGCGGAGGCGGCGGCGGCTACCCCAACGGCGGCGGCGGCGGCACCGTCTACCTCCCGCCCCAGAACAAGCACTGGGGCTACGCCTTCGGCGGGGGTGGCGGAGGCGGCGGCGACTCCTACGCCGCGCCGGCGGCGATCGACCCGGTCTTCCGGGTCTCCGACAGCGTCTGCCCGCGCGGCGGCGGCGAGCCGGGCTGCGACGGGCTCGTGGCGATCACCTGGATGGCGACGCCGGCCACCGTCCTGGCGCGCGGCGGCCAGAACCAGGAGGTGCCCGTCGGCCGCGCCTACGCGGAGCGGCTGCAGGCGCTCGTGCTCGCCGACGACGGGCTGCCGGCGATCGGCGCGGAGGTGACGTTCACGCTGCCGGCCGACGGCCCGTCGGCGACCTTCGACACCGGCGCGCCGCGGACGGCGACCGTCACCACCGACGAGCTCGGCGTGGCGACGGCGCCGCCGATGACGGCCGACGGCGTCGAGGGCGCGTGGGCGGCGACCGCGACCGTCCCCGGCGTGCCCCGCGCCGCCCGCTTCCCGGCCCGCAACCTGCCCGCGGCGACCGTCACCGCGGTGAGCGCGCCGGCCGGCGCGGTCGCCGGGCAGACGGCGCGTCTCACCGCGGTCGTCGCCGGCCCCGACCCCGCGCTCGGCCCGCCGACCGGGTCCGTGCTGTTCGAGCTGGACGACGAGCCGGTCGGCGCGGTCGCGCTGGACGCCGCCGGCGTCGCCGAGTCCGACCCGATCGCCCTGACCGCCGGCGAGCACCAGATCGCCGCCGCCTACGTGCCCGAGCCGCCGTTCGCGCCCAGCCGCGCCGAGCAGGAGCTCACCGTCGCCCGCGCGACGCCGGTCGTCACCGTGACCACCGACCCGAACCCGTCGGACGTCGCGGAGCCGGTCACGGTGACCGCGACGGTGGAGGCGGCCCCGCCGAGCGCGGGCCTGACGCCCACCGGCCTCGTGCGCTTCCGCGAGGGCGACACGCCGCTGGCGACGGTCCCGCTGGCGGGCGGCGCGGCGAGCTTCACGACCGACGCGCTGCCGCTGGGCCGCCACGAGATCGTCGCGATCTACGACGGCGACGACGAGGTGGCGCCCGGGTCCGGCACCGCCGTGCAGGCCGTCGGCCCCGACGCGACGGCGGTGACGCTCACGTCGTCGCAGCAGCCGGCGACGTACGGCGCCCCGCCGACCTTCACCGCGGTGATGCGCTCCGCCGCCGGCGACCCGGCCGGCACGGTCTCGTTCAGCGCGGACGGCGTCCCGCTGTGCGACGGGGTCGCCGCCGAGCCGCAGGGCGGCGGGGAGAGCCGGGCCACCTGCATGCCGGCCCCGGACGCGCTGAGCGTCGGGACGCACACGGTCACCGCCGAGTTCGCGCCGAGCGCCGGCGACGTCCTCCCGGGGACCGGCACGCTCGCGCAGACCGTCCAGCCCGCGCCCACCACCGTGGCGCTCGACCAGGACCCGCCGCAGACCGTGTTCGGCCAGAGCCGCGGCCTCCTCGCGGTCGTCTCGGCCGCCGGGCCCGGCGCGCCGACCGGCCTCGTGCGCTTCGGCGCCGACGGCGCGCCGTTCGGCGACCCGGTCGCGCTCGGGCCCCTGGGCGCGGCGATCACGTGGCCGGCGCCCGGCGGCCTGCCCCGCGCGGGCGCGCACGTCGTCACCGCCCGCTACGGCGGCGACGCCGGGCACGCCCCCGCGCAGGACCAGGCGATCGCCCAGGTCGCGCCCGCGCTGACGACCCTGACGCTGACCTCGTCGGCCGACCCGGCGTCCGCCGGCACGCCCGTCCGGTTCACGGCGCAGGTCGCCACGGCCGGCCCCGGCCCTGCGACGGTGACGGGCGCCGTCCGCTTCCGCGTCGACGGGGCGCCGCTGGGCGACGCGGTGCCGCTCGCGGGCGGCACGGCGACGTCGCCGCCGGTCGCCGATCTGGCGCCCGGGCGCCACGACGTGCGGGCGACGTTCACGAGCCCCACCGGCGACTTCGAGCCCAGCGGCGACGCCCTGGTCCAGCAGGTCGAGGGCGGCGGGCCGGCGCCCGCCCCGGCCGGGCCGAGCGGTGGTGGCGGAGGCGGCGCCCCGGACGCGGGTCCGCCCGGCGTCGCGGCGTCGGGCGAGCCGCCCGCCGTCGCGGAGGGCCGCTGCCGCGGGCGCCTGCTGGCGATCACCGAGGTGCGCCGGCGCGGCCGCCACGTGCGGATCGCCGGGGTCGCGCTGGGCTTCTCGTCCGAGCGGGACGTGCGGATCACCGACCGCGGGTTCCACGTCGCCCGCACTCCGGTCCGCGCCGGGGGCCGCTTCGCGGTGCGCGTCCGCGCTCCGCGCCCGGACCGGCGCGCCGCCGTCCGCTACCGCGCGCACCTCGACCGGGCCCGCACGCCGGCGGCGCGGCTGGCCGGGCCGCGCATCGGCGTGGACGGCCGGGTCGACCGGCGGGGCGCCGACGTGATCGCCACCGCGCGGCTGGTGCCGGGCCGGCGCGCCCGCCTGACGCTCCTGCGCGAGGCGCGCTGCCCCGACCACCGCCGCGAGCGGGTGAAGGTGGTGCGCACCGGCCGGGACGGGCGCGCCCGGATCGCCCTGCCGCGGCCGGCCCGTGACGCCGGTCCCGTCGCCTACGTGCTGCGCCACGGGCGGCTGACGTCGCCCGCGGTCGTGATCGACGCCGAGTGACGCGCGGTCAGCCGGACGGCGCCCGCCCGTCGAGCGCACCGGCCAGCTCGTCGCGGCGGCGGACGCCGAGCTTGGTCATCGCGTGGTACAGGTGCGACTCGACCGTTCGCACCGACAGCGTGAGGCGCGCGGCGATCTCGGCGTTCGTCGCGCCCGCCGCGGCCAGCCCGGCGATCTCGCGCTCGCGGCCGGTGAGCCCGTCCCGGGCGGTGCGGGTCGCCCGCAGCGCCGGGGTCGTCGCGCCCTCGCACCCGGCCAGCAGGCGCTCGGCGCGCGCGGCCGCCCGCCGCGCGGCCGCGGTCCGGCCCGCGGCCGCGTCGTGGACGGCGGCCTGGGCGAGCGCCTCGGCCGCGGCCAGGTCGGCGCCGATCGCCTCCAGGTCGTCGGCCGCCGCGGCCAGCGCGGCCCCGTCGCGCGCCTGCAGCGCCTGGGCGCGGGCCGCCGCGGCGGCCGCCAGCGGCGCGTCGGAGCGCGCCGCCGCCGCGGCGAGCGGCGCGGCCACCTTCCTCGCCGGCGCGCCCAGCGACAGCGCCTCGGCCAGGACGTGCGCCTGCAGCACCGGCCACGGGTCGAGGCCGGCGGCCGGCTCGAGCAGCAGCCCCGCGCCGCGGGTCGGCTCCCCGTCGGCGGCGGCGATCCAGGCGGCCGCGCACGCCAGGCGGGGCCGCTCGTGCCAGGCCGGCTCGCGGCCGCGCAGGCGGCGCAGCGCCTCGGCCTCGGCCGCGCGGGCGTCCGCGACGTCGCCGAGCAGCGCCGCGGCGTGCGCGGCCTGGGCCAGGATCACGACCGACAGGCCGCGCGGGTCGTGGTCCTCCAGATGCGCGGCCGCCTCGCGCAGGAGGCGCAGGGCGGTGGCCGGCCGGCCGCGCTGGAGCGCGAGGTGTCCCAGCAGCCCGGTCGCGGGCCCGGCGCCGAGCCGGTCCTCGCGGGCCAGCGCGGCCCGCTCGATCCGGGTGACGCGCTCCTCGACGGCGTCCCACGCGACGCCGGCGTCGAGCCGGCTCAGCGCCCAGGCGATCAGGGCCGCGAGGCCGCGGTCGTCGAGCCGCTCGTCGGCGGGCGGCGCCGGCACGGCCCGGTCGGAGGCGGCGCGGGCGCGCTCGGTGCGGCCGCTGTGCAGCCAGGCGATCGCGCCGCCGGTGCCGACCACGCCCGCGACCCACGGGTCGGGGTCGGGCGCCGCGGCCAGCTCGTCGGCCAGCGCGGCGGCCTCCTGCGAGGCGCCCGAGGCGCTGAGCACCATCAGCCGCATCGCCGCAACCCGCCGCCGCCACGCCGGGTCGTCCCACCAGGTCTCGGCGCGCGCCACGAGCGCCCGCGCGTCGGCCGGGCGGCCGAGGCCCCAGACGATCGCGTTGATGCGCGCGAACAGGTAGGGCAGCGCCGCCTCGGGCGAGGGCAGGCGGCCCTCGACCCGGGCCAGGGCCGCCTCGGCGTCGGCGTGCCGGCCCAGCGCGCCGAGCGCCCGGCCCAGCGCGATCGCGGCCGCCGGCCCGCCGCCCTGGCGCTCGGCGCGGGCGGCCAGATCGGCGGCGAGGGCCGGGTCGCGCGCGCGGTAGGCCTCGTCGGCCGCCGCGAGCAGCGTCGCGACGTCGATCGGGGCGTCCGCGTCGCGCAGCCACGTCGCCACCCGCAGCACCCCGGCGGAGGACCCGCCGCGCTCCCGCTCGGCGTCGGCCAGCAGGACGCGCAGCGCGCGCAGGCGCTCCTCGGGGACGCGGGCGAGCGCGACCTCGCCGTACAGCGGATGCGCGAGGCGCAGCACCCGGCCGCCGGCGCCCGCCTCGACGGCGATCAGGCCCCGCGCGCGCAGCGCGTCGACGTCCGCCGGGTCGCCGGCGCCGTCGAGCAGCGCCTCGCCCAGCGGCTCGGCGAGCGCGACCGCGGCCAGCAGCTCGAGGCGGCGCGGGCCGAGCCCGTCGATGCGCTCGCCCAGCAGGTCGCTGAGCGCCGGCCCGATCGGGTCGCGCCGCAGCAGCCGCCACAGCCCGGACCGCTGCGCGAGCGCGCCGCTCTCGACCGCCTCGGCGACGAGCTCGCGCAGGTAGAGCGGGTTGCCCGCGGTCAGGCCGTAGGTCCAGCGCAGGGCGACCCGCTCGACCGGGCCGCCGAGCAGCCGCTGGACCAGCTCGGCGGCGTCCGCCTCGGCGAGGTTGCCCAGCTCGACCCGGCGCGCGCCCTCGTCCTTCCACAGCGCCGTGACCGCGTCCGGCGGGCGCGCGCCGCGCCGCACGGTCGCCAGGATCGACGCCGCCCCGCTCGACGACAGGTGCAGCAGCAGCGCGGCCGAGCTGGGGTCGAGGAGGTGCGCGTCGTCGACGCAGACGACGAGCGGCCGGCCGGCCGCGCGCTCGCGCAGCACCGCGGCGCTGGCCTGGAACAGCCGCAGCGGGTCGCCCGCGTCGGCGTGGTCGGGCAGCAGGTCGACGACCGCCGCCAGCGGGATCGACGCGGCCGAGGCGGTCGCGCGGACCCAGTGCGCGGCCGCGCCGCCGGCCGCGGCCTCCTCGAGCGCCGCCCGGGCGAGGCGGGTCTTGCCGACGCCAGGCGCGCCGTGGATCACCGCCCCGCGGCAGCGGGGGTCGCGCAGCGCCTCGGCGACGACCGACAGCTCCTGGCGTCGGGCCACGAGACCGGCGTCGTGCTGTGTCCGTGCCGCCATCCCTCCGCGCGGGCCAGCATAGACGGCGGCGCGGGGACGCCGCGCACGATGCCGGGACGGCGGCCCGAGTCGCCACCGAACCCCTCCTCCCCTCGTTGCTTGTCAGGTTTTGCGTCGCAGGAACGAAAAACCTGACAAGCAACGCCACGTGAGGCACCGCGCGGCCCGCTTGGCGCAGCGGTGCCGGACGCTCAGCGCGTCCAGGACGGCGCGCGCGCCGCGCGCGCCAGGACCGTCCGGCGGTTGCCGTCGTAGGGGACGCTGATCACGTCGTTGTCGCGCGGCTCGTCGTAGAAGCCGTCGCTGCCGAGGATCGTCGTGCCGTCCTTGGACAGCGCGGTGGCGACGATCCCCCACTCGCGCCGCGGGCCGACGCGCCGCTGCGCGCCCGTCGCCGGGTCGACGGTGACCGGGTACGTCGTGTCCTGGCCGCCGAACTGCGCGAGCAGCTTCGTCCCGTCGGCCGACCACGCCGTCGGCGTCAGGCCGGTCAGCAGCCACGGGATGCGCCCCCGCGTGAGCTGGCGCGCGCCGCTGCCGTCGGGCGCCATCAGCCACAGGTGGTACTTGGGGCCGTCCTCGTGGCGGTGGCGGCCGGTCGGGCGGCTCCAGCGCGTGTAGGCGATCTGCGTCGGTCCCCACAGCGGGAACAGGGAGCGCCCGTCGGTGGTGAGGCGCCGTGGGGGCTGGCTGCCGTCGACCGGGACGATCCACACGTCCGACGGCGCCCACATCCGCTCGGCCGCCTGGCGCCCGTAGACGAGCTGCGTGCCGTCGGGCGAGAAGCTCGCGCCGTGGAAGTAGCCGGTGGCGACGGTCCGCCTCGCGCCCGTGGCGACGTCGACCAGCACGAGCGTCTGGCGCCCGACCTCGGGGCCGGTGACGGTCGCGATCGTGCTCGAGTCGGGCGACCACGCGAACGGGCCGTACACCCAGTTGCGCAGCAGGGTGCGCGGCGTGCCGCCCGCGGTGGGGATCGCCAGCAGGCGCGGCGTCCGCTGCGAGTACTGGTTGCCGTAGGCGACGGTCTGGCCGTCGGGCGAGATGCGCGGGTCGCGGCCCGCGGTCAGCCGGCGCTGGTTGCTGCCGTCGTCCTCGGCGACCCAGACGTGCGACGGGATGACGCCGCGCTGGAACACGAGGGTGGCCGACGCGCTCGCCGGGAGCAGGAGCGCGACCAGCAGGCCGGCGAGGAGCAGGAGCCGCGACATGGCCGAGGACCGTACCGCCCGTGGCGGTCGGGCGCCAGCGCCGTCAGCGAAGGTCGAAGCCGCCGCGGTCGCCCTTGTAGAGCCCGTCGCCGGCGACGAGCACCTTCAGCGTGCGCCGCAGGATCTCCAGGTCCAGCCGCCAGGAGCGGTGCTCGATGTACCAGAGGTCGAGCTCGATGCGCTCCGACCACGGCAGCGCCGCGCGGCCCTGCACCTGCGCCCAGCCGGTGATCCCCGGCTTCACCGCCAGCCGCCCGCGCTGGCGCTCCGTGTAGCGCGCGACCTGGACGGGGATCGTCGGGCGCGGGCCGATGATCGACATCTCGCCGCGCAGCACGTTGACGAGGTTGGGCAGCTCGTCGATCGAGAAGCGCCGCAGGACCGCGCCGACGCGGGTGATGCGCGGGTCGCCCTCGTTGACGGCCATCCCCGCTCCGATCCCCTCGGCGCCGTGGACCATCGTGCGCAGCTTGAACACGTCGAACTCGCGCCCGTGCTGGCCGACGCGCCGCTGGCGGTAGATCGCGTGGCCGGGGGTCTCCAGGCGGATCGCGACGATCGCGGCCAGCAGGATCGGCGACGTCACGACGAGCGCCACGCTCGCCACGACGAGGTCGAACAGGCGCCGCGTCACCGCGTGCCCTCCGGGGCGTCCCAGCCGGCCGGCGTGCCGTGGCGCAGCCAGTCGTAGAGGCCGGCGGCGAGCGAGGCGGTCGTCATCACGTAGTAGCGCGCGAGCAGCAGCGGCCGCGCGCGCACGCGCCCCCCGGCGGCGGCCGCCGCGAGCAGCCCGAGCTGGGCCGCCAGCAGCAGCTTGTGGCGGCGCCAGCGCGCGATCGTCGCCGCGAGCGCGATCAGATGCAGGAACGGGGTGGCGTAGCGCAGCGCGCGGTGGGAGGCGACGAACAGCGCGTAGCGGGCGTCGTAGCCGCGCGGGTCCAGCAGGCCGCCGCGCAGGACGATCGGCCAGCCGTGGCTCATCATCCGCCGCTTGCGGGCGAACTCGCCCTCGATCGACGGCACCATCTTCTCGGTCGCGCGCGCCTGCGGCACGTACACGGCGCGCCACCCGTTCTTCACCATCCGGAACGGGAACGACAGGTCGTGGCCCATGATCGGGTCGACCTCGACGTAGGCCTCGCGTCGGGTCGCGTAGATCGCGCCGTTGCCGCCGGTGACCGACGCGAGGTCGGACTCCATCTCGCGCAGCCACATCTCGTAGCGCCAGTAGACGCCCTCCTGGTTCGTGCCCGCCTCGTTGACGAACGTGACCTGGCCGCACGCGTAGCCGACCTGCGGGTCGGCGAACGCGGTCACGAGCTCGCGCAGCGCGTCGGGCTCCCACAGCGCGTTGGCGTCGGAGAACGCGACGATCTCGCCGGTGGCCGCGCGCACCGCGGCGTCCTGGGCGCGGATCTTGCCGCCGCGGGGCAGGTCGAGCACGAGGTCGGCGCCCGCGGCGCGGGCCAGCTCGACCGTGCGGTCGGTGGAGCCGTCGGAGGCGACGATCACCTGCAGCCTCTCCCGCGGCCAGTCGAGCGCGAGCGCGTTGGCGACCTTGCGCTCGATGACGACCTCCTCGTCGTGGGCGGCGATCACGAGCGTCACGCGCGGCTCGATCGGGGCCCGCCGCACCGGCCGCGCCGGCAGCACCCGCCGCAGGAGCGCCAGCAGCAGCCCGTAGCCGGCCTGGGCGTAGGCGATCAGGGCCAGCGAGGCGTACAGGACGGCGCGGAGCATCGCGGGGAGGGTACGGACCCCGGGTTGCGCCCTCGGGCCGCGCTGTGGATTCATTGGGCCGGATGTCCCTGCGCGCCTGGTCCTGCTTCGCCGCCGTGTCGGTGCTGTGGGGCATCCCCTACCTGTTCATCAAGCTCGCCGTCGAGGAGGTCCCGCCCGCGTTCGTGGCCTGGGGCCGCGTGGTGATCGGCGCGGCGATCCTGCTGCCGTGGGCCTGGCGCGCCGGGCTGCTGGCCGGCCTGCGCGGGCGGATGCGCTGGGCGCTGCTCTGGGGGCTGACCGAGGTCGCGATCCCGTTCCCGCTGATCGCGTTCGGCGAGCAGCACGTGTCCTCGTCGCTGACGGCGATCCTGATCGCCTCCGCCCCGCTGATGGTCGCGCTGCTGGGCGAGGTCCTCGACCCGGCCGAGCGCGTGCGCGGCGCGCGCCTGGTCGGCCTGGTGATCGGGCTCGGCGGCGTCGTCGCGCTGATGGGCATCGACGTCGCCGGCCGCGCCGACGAGCTGCTCGGCGCGGGCGCGATCCTGCTCGGCACGCTCTGCTACGCGGTCGGCCCGTTCAACCTGCGCGGCCCGCTGGCGGGCGCCGACTCGATCGGCGTCGTCGCGGTCGCGCTGGCGTTCGCGGCCGTGGCGCTCACGCCGCTGGTGATCGCCGACCCGCCCGCGCAGGCGCCCTCGGCCACCGCGACCGCGTCGATCGTCGTCCTCGGCGTGCTGTGCTCGGCCGCGGCGCTCGTCCTGTTCGCGATCCTCGTCGCCGAGATCGGCGGCGGGCGGGCGATGGTCATCACCTACGTGTCGCCGGTCGTGGCCGTCGCGCTCGGGGTCACCGTGCTGGGCGAGAGCCTGGGCGCCGCGGCGGTCGCCGGCCTGCTGCTGATCCTGGCCGGCTCGTGGCTGGCCACCGGCGGGCGCCTGCCGCCCGGCCTGGGCGGGCTGCTGCGCATCGGCACGCGGCGGCGGCCGTCGCCCGGCCCCGGCTGACGGTCAGGCGGGGGCGCGGTCCGGCCGGTCGCCGAGGAGGTACCGGGGCCCGGCGCCGCGGCGGGCGGCGAGGTCGCCGGGGTTGGCGAGCTGGCAGCGGTCCAGCGACAGGCAGCCGCACCCGATGCACTCGGTCAGCCCGACCTTCAGGCGCTCGAGCTCGGCGATGCGCTCGTCGATCCGCGCCGTCCACGTCGACGACAGGCGGCCCCAGTCGCGCCGGTTCGGCGCGCGGTCGGCCGGCAGCTGCGCGAGCAGCTCGCCGATCTCCTCCAGCGACAGCCCGATCCGCTGCGCGAACACGATGAACGCCACCCGCCGGATCACCGCGCGGCGGTAGCGGCGGTGGCCGGCGCCGGTGCGCTCGGGCGAGATCAGGCCCCGGTCCTCGTAGTAGCGCAGCGCCGAGGCGGCCACCCCGCTGCGGCGCGCCACCTCGCCGATCGTGAGCAGGTCGTCCACGGCTCCGACAGGACAGCACACGCGCGACTTGACTTCAAGTGCGCTTGAAGGTGCAGCATGCCCCGCCATGCCCCTCACGACCGAGCTCCTGCTCCTCGCCGCCTGGACCCGCGACGGCGCCGGCCCCGCCGATCTCGACGACCTCGCCCCGGCCCTGTGGGCCGCGGCGCCGCCGATCCCGGCTCACGCCGGCGAGCCGCTCGGCGCGACGAGCGCCTCGACCCCCACGATCTCCGAGCGCGTCCCGTCCAGCGCGAGCCGCAGCGCGGGGGCCACCGTGCCGTCGAAGCGCGCCCGCGCCTCCGCCGCGCCGGCCGGCCGCCGCTCGGCATCGCCCGAGGTGCGGTCGTCGAGGAAGCCGACCGCGCGCAGGTCCGGCAGGACGACCCACGCGTACGCCTGGTGCGGCTGCTCGGGCGGGTTGGCGATCACCAGGCCGGAGTCGTTGAGGGGCTCGTAGGGCCCCAGCAGCGTCGGCGCCACGAACCCGTACAGGCCGGTCGGCGCCCGGCCGGGCGGGTGGAAGGTGCGCGCGTGCGCGGAGAAGAACAGGAAGTAGCGGCCGCGATGCGCGACGACGTGCGGCCGCTCGAGCTCGTGGTGGATCCCGTCGGCGACCAGGAGCGGCGGCAGCAGCGCCCAGCCGCGCCCCCGGCGCGCGGCGATCCCGACCGCGCCGTCGAACCTGCGGGCGCCGGCGACGGACGCGGCGATCAGCAGGTGCTCGCGGCCGTCGGCGGGGTCGGCGAACCAGCCGGGATCGCGGAACGCCCGGATGCGTCCCGGCCCGCCGTCGATCTCGTCGGCGGGCAGGTAGGCGCCCGTGGGCCGGACGACCTCGCGGTGGGCGCCGGCCGCCTCGAAGCGCACGCCCCCGCCGGCCGGCGCCAGGCGCCCGGTCGCCTCCATGACGCGCTGGAGGAACGTGCGGCGCGGCTCCCCGCGGCGCCCGGCCGCGGTGTAGAAGACCGAGACCGTTCCGTCGGCCCGCCGCACGGCCGAGCCCGACCACTCGCGGCTCCCGGGCGACGCGCCGTCGGGGAACACGTGACCGCAGTCCGTCCACGCCGGCCCGCGTCGATGCAGCAGGCGCAGGCGCGCGACGTCGTGGCGGTCGTCGGGGTGGCCGCGCGCGGGCGCGGAGAGCGCCATCCACACCTCGCCGCCGTCGACCGTCGCGATCCGCCCGTCGGTGTCGAGCACGGGCCAGGGGTCCCACACGTCGTCGTCGGGCAGCACCCGGGCGACCTCCTCGGGGCCGACCGGCGGGGCCGTGGTCGCCGGATCCGGACGCAGGCGCTCGAGGTGGGCCGGCGTCCAGAGCGTCCGGCTCATCCGCTCCCGCCCGCCCGGCGGGCGAGCACCTCGTGCGTGGCGTCCAGCAGCGCCCGCGCCCGCGCGTCGACGCGCGCGTCGTCGCGCATCTGGTTCATCGCGTAGGAGACGCCGGCGCGCAGCGACGGCCAGGCGGCGTGGACCGAGCCGCCCGCGCCGCAATGGCCGAACGCGTCGTCCGGCGGGCCGAGCGCACGCGCGTCGGTCTGCAGCTCGAAGCCGACGCCGAACACCTGGCGGTCCCCCGCGATCGGATCGAAGCGATCGCTGACCGGGCGCCGGCCGCGCTCGAGCGTCGCCCGATCCAGCAGCCGCACGCCGTCCAGCTCGCCGCCCAGCGCCAGGCACCCGTAGAGCCTGGCCATCGACCGGGCGGTGGCGATCGCGCCGGCGCCCGGGATCTCGGCCTGGTGCCAGCGCGGCTCGTTCCACCGGATCGGCCCCCGGCCGAACAGCTCCGGGTTGCCCCAGATGCGCCGCAGCAGCTCGTCGGCGGCGAACGCCGCGTCGTCCCAGCCGTTGCGCCGGCCCCAGTCCGGGCCGTGGACCAGCCGCGAGACCCGCGGCTCCAGGCGCGCGGGCAGCCCGATCCAGATCTCGAGCCCGAGCGGGTCGGCCACCTCCTCGGCGAAGAAGCGGCCGATGCCGCGGCCGTCGACCCGCCGCACGAGCTCCCCGCACAGCCATCCGTACGTGAGCGGGTGGTACGTGACCGCGGCGCGCGGGTCGGTCTCCTGCGCCTGGGCGGCCAGCAGCGAGGCGACGTGGCGGGGGTCGAGGACCTCGTCGGGCGACAGGCGCCCGGCGACCCCCGGGAGCGCGGCCCGGTGGGACGCGACGTCGACGACGCGGACCCGGTCCTTGCCGTTCGCGGCGAACTCGGGCCAGTAGCGCGCGACCGGCGCCTCCAGGTCCAGCCGGCCGCGGTCGGCGAGCATCAGGAGGCAGAGGGCGACCAGCCCCTTGGTGCCCGAGAAGATCGCCTGCAGCGTGTCGCGACGCCACGGGCGCCCGCGCTCGGGATCGGCCAGCCCGCCCCACAGGTCGACGACCGGCTCGCCGTCGCGGGTGACCGCGAACGCCGCGCCCACCTCGCCACGCTCGCGCAGGTTGGCCAGGAACGCGTCGCGCACGGGCTCGAACCCCGGGGCCACGAAGCCGTCGACGCGCGGCGCGCCCGGACGGCGGGTCGCCTCACCGCTCAAGCGCGGATCCCGTCGCGGCGTCGAACAGGTGCAGGCGCTCGGCGTCCAGCCACAGCCGCGCGCGTCCCGGCTCCCGGATGGCGGTGTCCCCGCCCAGGCGCGCGACGACCGGCCCGGGCGCGGCCAGCCCGGCGCCGTCGGCCTGGGCCGCGAGGTGGACGAACACGTCGGCCCCCACCGACTCGACCAGCTCGACCTCCGCCTCGAAGCGGCAGCCGGGACGGTCGCCCACGAGCGCGGCGTCCTCGAACGCCTCCGGCCGCACGCCGACGACGACGGCGCCGCGCGCGCGGAGAGCCGCCCGCCGCAGCCGGTCGGGGAGGGGCACGTCGGCGAACGGCAGGCGCGCCCGGCCGCCGTCGACGGGGCAGGCGAAGAAGCTCATCGGCGGCGAGCCGATGAAGCCGGCGACGAACGCGTTCGCCGGCCGCTCGTAGAGCTCCTTGGGCGAGGCGACCTGCTGCAGCACGCCGCCGTTCATGACCGCGACGCGGTCGCCGAGCGTCATCGCCTCGGTCTGGTCGTGCGTGACGTACACCATCGTCGTCCCGAGGCGCCGCTGCAGGCGCGCGATCGACGCGCGCATCTGGACGCGGAGCTTGGCGTCCAGGTTGCTCAGCGGCTCGTCCATCAGGAACGCCTTCGGGTCGCGCACGATCGCCCGGCCCATCGCGACCCGCTGGCGCTGGCCGCCGGACAGCTGCGCCGGCCGGCGGTCCAGGTGCTCCAGCAGGTCCAGCAGCGCGGCCGCGTCGTGCACCTGGCCCTGGATCCGGCGACGGTCCACGCCGGCCAGGCGCAGCGCGAAGCCCATGTTCTTCGCGACGGTCATGTGCGGGTAGAGCGCGTAGCTCTGGAAGACCATCGCCAGGTCGCGGTCCTTCGGCGGCCGGTCGTTGACGACCGCGCCGGCGATGCGCAGCCGCCCGGCGGTCACGGTCTCCAGGCCGGCGATCATCCGCAGCGTGGTCGACTTCCCGCAGCCCGACGGGCCGACGAGGATCATGAACTCGCCGTCCTCGATCGACAGCGACACGTCGTCGACGGCGAGCGTCCCGTCGGGGTAGCGCTTCGTCACGCGCTCGAGCTCGATGGCGCTCATGGCCTCATCCCTTCAGCGACCCCTGCAGGAGCGCGGCCACGAACCGGCGCTGGAAGACGACGAACAGGATCAGCGTCGGCGTGAGGATCAGCAGCGACCCCGCGCACAGCAGCGGCATGTCGGTGCCCCACTGGCCCTGGAAGGCGCCCAGGGCGCCCGCCATCGTCCGCTTCGCCGGGTCGTCGACGAGCACGATCGCCAGCAGGAACTGGTTCCAGGTCCAGAGGAAGAGGAGGATCGCCAGCGACGAGATCGCCGGCAGCGCGAGCGGCACGTGGATGCGCCAGAACAGCTGCCAGGTGTTGGCGCCGTCCATGCGCGCCGCCTCCGACAGCTCGTCGGGCATGTTCACGAAGTGCGCCCGCATCCAGAAGACGGCGAACGGCATGAACAGGCCGATGAGCGGCAGGATGATCGCCCACCGCGTGTTCAGCAGGCCGAAGTCCCGCATCTGGTAGTAGAGCGGCGTGATGATCCCCTCGAACGGGAGGGTCAGGCCGAGCACGAAGAGCAGGAAGAGGAGGCGGCTGCCCCACATCCGCAGGTGGCCGATCGCGAAGCCCGCCATCGTGCCGATCAGCAGCGAGACGGGCACCACGCCGAGCACGATCAGCGTGCTCGACCACAGCAGCTCGCCCATGTGCGCCACGCGGAACGCGTCGAGGAAGTTCTCCCAGTGCGGGTCGCTGGGCCAGCTGATGCCGTCCGGATAGGTCCCGGACTCGTGCAGGGCCGTCGTGAAGAGGCTGACGAACGGCACGATCGTGACCGCCATCAGCGCGATCAGCAGCCCGCGGGCGACCCAGGTCTCCCGGCGCGCGACGATCACCGCTCGCCCCTCCGGGTCAGCCACTGGATCGGCAGCACGAACGCCAGCACCAGCACCATGAGGACGACCGCCAGCGCCGACGCGACGCCGATCCGGCGCTCGGAGAACGCCTGGTAGTAGATCTCCAGGCCGGGGACCATCGTCGCGTTCCCGGGCCCGCCCTGCGTGGAGACGTAGACGATGTCGAAGCTGGCCAGCGCCGCGATCACGGTCACGGTCACGCAGACGCCGATCTCCTGGCGCAGGCTGGGCAGCGTGACGTGGAAGAACTCGCGCAGCGGGCCGGCGCCGTCCATGCGCGCCGCCTCGTAGAGCACCGGGTCGATCTTCGACATGCCGGACAGCAGGAGCAGCGTGACGAGGCCGAGCAGGACCCAGGCCCCGATCGCGCCGACCGCGGGCAGCGCGGTCGAGAAGTCGCCCAGCCACGCCCGCGCGGCGCCGTCGAGGCCGACCCAGCGCAGGACCTGGTTGACGAACCCGTCGTCGGCGAGCATCCAGCTCCAGGCGATGCCGGCGGCGACGAGCGGGATGACCTGGGGCAGGAACAGGACCGTGCGGCCGACCAGGGCGAGCCGGCTCGTGGCGATGCGCCGGATGACCGACGCGATCGCCAGCCCGAGGAGGACCGGGATGACGCTGAAGAAGACGATCAGCTCGAACGCGTTCGTGATCGTCTTCAGCAGCTCGGGATCGGTGAAGACCTCGCGGTAGTTGTCCAGCCCCACCCAGGTCGACGGCCCGATGCCGTTCCAGCGGTACAGCGAGTACTCGAACGTCGCCACCAGCGGGCGCAGGACGAAGACGAGGTAGACGAGCAGCGCGGGGGCCACGAACAGCCAGCCGACCCACGCCGGCGTGCGCAGCCCCGCCGAACGGCGGGCGCTGCGCGCGCGGCGACGGGCGGACGCCTCGGGCCGGGCCTCGGTCAGGTCGACGATCGCGTCGCGGACGGACCCGGCCACCGGCGTCAGTCCTCCAGCTCGCTCTCGTACTGGCGCTGCACGGTCTCCAGCAGGCCCTTCGGGGTCTGCTCACCGGCGACCATCTTCTGCAGGTTGGGCGTCCAGCCCTTGGCGTAGATCGACCCGGTCGCGTTGGCGATGAAGTCCATCGCCCCGTTGTCCTCGGCGATCGTGGCGCCGGCCGCGAGCGTGGCCGCGGTGACGCTGCCCTCCTTCACCGGCGGCATGTAGGCGTCCGCCGGGCCCATGGGGTGCGACCCGCCGACCTCGACGGTGATGCGGCGCGCCGTCTCGTCGGTGGCGACCCAGTTCAGGAAGAAGGCGGCGCAGTCGGCGTTCTCGGCCCGCTCCGCGATCCCGTAGGTCAGCGGCGCGGACATCGCCGCCCGCGCGCCGCCCTCCTCGGCCGGCGGCATGAGGAAGAACCCCGCCTTGCCGGGCATCTGCTTGTCGAGCGTGCCCGACTCCCAGTCGCCGTCGAAGATCAGCAGCCCCTCGCCGTCGATGAAGCGGCTCATCATCTTCGCGTAGTCGATCGCGTTGGCGTCCTTGACGAAGTAGCCCTTCTCGATCCACTCCGCCAGGTGCTCGGCCGCCTTCAGGTTCGTCGGCGTGTCGATCGTCGCGCCGGGCTTCTGGAAGATCCAGTCGTTGATCGGGCCGGGCGGGCCGTACGCGGCCATCAGGTTCTGCAGCGGGAAGGCGAGGCCGCCGGTCGCGCCGCCGTTGAACTGCTGGATCGGGACGATGCCGGCCGCCTTGGCCTTGGCCAGCAGCTCGTCGAGCTCGGCGAGCGTCTGCGGCGGCTCGGTCATGCCGATCTTCTCGGCCAGCTCCTTGTTGTAGAAGATCCCGGTCATGCTGAAGTTGAGGCCCATCGCGTAGAGCGAGCCCTCGCCGCGCGGGCGGCCGCCCTCTCCGAGGCGCATCTGCGACAGCTGCGACGCCGGCCACTGGTCCCAGCCGAACGCCTTCGCGTAGCCGTCGAGGTTCTTCAGCAGCCCGTCCTTGACGAGCTCGGACACCTGGGGCAGGCGCATGAGGTCGGGCGGATCGTCGGCCAGCACGCGCGGCGCGTTCTGGGTGAGGACGGCGAACTGGTCCTCGCGGATGTCCCACTCGACGTTCGGGAACTGCTTGCTGAACTCCTCGGCGAGCGCACCGGCCAGCGGGAAGCCGGTCTCGAAGTAGGCGCGCAGCGTGACGGGCTCCGTGCCGCACGTCGGCGCCTGCGCGCTGGCGGTCGTGCTGCTCTGCGTGGACGACGACGTCTCGCTGCTGCTGCTGCCCGGGCCGCCGCAGGCGACGACGGCCACCGAGCCGGCGAGCGCGGCGATCGTCAGCATCGCCGGGCGCCAGCGGGTGCGAACTCGACCCAACATGCGTCTCCTCCGTTCGACGGTGAACCGCGGCGCGACGGATGCCAGCGCCGGTGGCTAAATCGAATTAGCAGGGCGCTAGTCTTACGGCCCATGCCAACGGCTGTCAAGGTGCAACCGGCGCCCGCGCGCCCGGCCCCGCCGCGATGAGCGCCCGCCGGGTCACGCTCGCGGAGGTCGCCAAGGCGGCCGGCGTCTCGCCGACCACCGCGTCGTTCGTCCTCTCGGGGCGGGGGCCCGAGATGCGGATCTCGCGCGACGTCGAGCAGCGCGTCCTGAAGACGGCCGACCGGCTCCAGTACCGCCCGAACATCGTGTCGGTCGGACTGCGCACGGGCACGACGCAGACGATCGGCTTCGTGTCGGACACCGTCGCGACGTCGCGCTTCGCCGGCAACCTCATCAAGGGCGCCCTCGAGGAGGCGCGCGAGCGCGGCGTGATGCTGTTCATCGGCGAGACCGAGGGCGACCCGGAGCTCGAGCGGCGGCTCGTGCAGGCGATGCAGGACCGCCAGGTCGACGGGATCATCCTCGCCTCGATGTACACGCGGACCATCACCGTGCCCCGCGAGCTCACGTCGGCGCCGGCGGTCCTGCTCAACGCGCTCCCGTCCGCGCCCTCGCCGCTGGCCTCGGTGCTGCCCGACGAGGCGGAGGCGGGCCGCGCCGCCGCCCGGGTCCTGCTGGACGCCGGCCACCGCGACGCCATCCACCTGATCGGCGCCGGGCCCGGGATCGAGGACGTGCCGCCGGGCGGCGTGGCCGCCGTCGAGCGGCTGCACGGGATCCTCGAGACGCTCGCCGCCGCGGGGCTCGCGGTCGCCGGCGGCACGCTGTGCCGCGCGTGGGAGCCGCGGGACGGGCGCGACGCGACGCGGGCGCTGCTGGCCCGGGAGCGCCCGAAGGCGATCATCTGCTTCAACGACCGGCTCGCCCTCGGCGCCTACCAGGCGCTCGCCGAGGCCGGGCTCGCCGTGCCCCGGGACGTGTCGGTCGTCTCGTTCGACGACGACGACATCGCGTCGTGGATCGACCCCGGGCTCACGACCGTGGCGCTGCCGCACTACGAGCTGGGCCGCACGGCGGTGGAGGTCCTGTTCGGCGCCATGGGCGGGAGCGACGGCGACGGTGGCGCGCCGGGCCCGGTCCATCGCGTCCCGATGCCCGTCCGGGTGCGCGAGTCGGTGGCGGCCCCGGCGGCCTGAGCCCGCGCCTACAGGCGCTTGGCCTCCAGCAGCCGGCGCAGGAAGCGGCGCGTCTCCTCGCGCTCGGGCGCGTCGAACAGCCGCTCCGGCGCGCCGCGCTCGACGATGAGGCCCTCGTGCAGGAAGCAGATCTCGTCGGCGACCTCGGCGGCGAACGACATCTCGTGCGTGGCGAGGATCATCGTCATCCCGTCGGCCTTGAGGTCGCGCACGAGCGCGAGCACCTCGCCGACGAGCTCGGGGTCCAGCGCGCTGGTGACCTCGTCGAGCAGGAGCGCCCGCGGCTTCGTGGCCAGCGCGCGCACGATCGCGACCCGCTGCTGCTGACCCCCCGACAGCCGGTCGGGCCTGTCGCCGGCGCGGTCGGCCAGGCCGAAGCGGTCCAGCAGCTCCAGCGCGTGCGCCCGCGCCGCGTCGCGGTCCATGCCGTGCGCGCGCACCGGGGCGAGCACGATGTTCTGCAGCACCGTCAGGTGCGGGAACAGGTTGTAGCCCTGGAAGACCATCCCCAGCCGGCGCCGCACGCGGTCGGGCCGCACGGACGGGTCGGTGATGACCTCGCCGTCGAGCAGCACGTCGCCGTCGTCGATCTCGTCGAGCAGGTCGATGCACCGCAGCAGCGTCGACTTGCCCGAGCCCGACGCGCCGATGAGCGCGACCGCCTGGTGCTCGTGCACGGCCAGGTCGATGCCGCGCAGCACCGCCTTGTCGCCGTAGGCCTTCGTGACCCCGCGGACCTCGACGACCGGGGTCATGCGGCGCGGCTCCGGCGCTGGACGACGTCGACGAGGCGCGCCATCGGGATCGTGACGCACAGGTACAGCATCGCCGCGGCCAGCAGCGGCGTGTAGTTGAACGTCGAGGCGGCCTCGATCTGGGCGACGCGGAACGCCTCCAGCGGCCCCAGGATCGCCACGAGCGCGACGTCCTTCTGCAGCGAGATGAAGTCGTTCAGCAGCGGCGGCACGACCCGCCGCACGGCCTGCGGCAGGATCACGAACCGCATCGCCTGGCCCTGGGTGAGGCCGACCGCGAGCGCGGCCTGGCGCTGGCTGCCGTGCACCGAGTCGATGCCGGCCCGGTACACCTCGGCCACGTAGGCGGTGTAGGAGGCGGTGAGCGCGATCCCGCCGAGGAACACCGGGTCGCTCGGGGCGCCCTCGAACGCGAGCGCGGGGACGCCGAAGCCGACGAGGTAGACGAGCAGGATCACCGGGATCCCGCGGAACACGTCGACGTACGCGGCGGCGAACGCGCGCAGCGGGAACAGCGCCGGGCTCGTCGTCGTGCGCACGAGCGCGACGACCAGCCCGAGGACGAGCACGCACAGCTCGACGATCACGAACAGCTTCACGTCGAGCCAGAAGCCCGACAGCACCTCCGGGAAGCTCGTGCGGAAGGCCTCCCAGGAGAAGAACGTCTCGCGGACGTCGGGCCAGCCGGGGCTGGAGCCGATCAGCCAGACGACGAGGACGACGACCAGGACGGTCGAGATCGTCGCGGTGGCGGCGCCGCGCCGCGCACGCCGCCGCTTGGCGGCGGCGCGGGCGGCACGACGATCGTCCATGGCGTGACGGGCGGCGCGCGGGGCGCTTACTGCAGCTCGGGCGCGCCGGCGGCCTCACCCATCCACTGCTCCTCGAGGCGATCGAGCTCGCCCGAGTCGCGCAGCGCGGTGATGGCCTGGTCGACGCACGGCGTCAGCGGCGAGTCCTTGGCGAGGACGACGCCCCACGAGTCGCCGCCCGGCGCGTCGAACTGGCCGACGATCTTCGACCCCTCGACCTGCGCGGCCGTCACGTAGAACGCGGTCGGCAGGTCCACGACCACGGCGTCGACCTGGCCCTGCTTGAGGGCGGTCACCACGTCGTTGGAGTCGTTGAACACCTTCGGCTGCGTGGCGGGCTGGACGACCTGCTCGACGGCCTCCAGGCTCGTCGTGCCGATCTGCACGCCGAGCTGGACGTCCTTGAGCTCGGCCAGGCTCGTGGCGCCGGCGGCCGGCGAGTCCTCGAGCGCGACGACCGCCTGCGGGGCGGTGTAGTACGGCTCGGAGAAGTCGACGCGCTCGGCGCGCTTGGGCGTGATCGAGATCTGGTTGATGTCGAAGTCGAAGTCCTTCGGGCCCGGCGCGTAGGACGAGTTGAAGGGCACGACCGTCCAGGACACCTCGTCGGTCGTGAAGCCGAGCTGGTCGGCGATCGCGTAGGCGACGGCGCTCTCGAAGCCCTTGCCGTTGGACGGGTCGTCGTCCTCGAAGTACGGCGGGTAGGCGGGCTTGTCGGTGCCGACGGTGAGGGTGCCGGGCTTGACGAGCTGCAGTTGGTCCTTGGCGCAGGCGTCGGGCGCGGCGGCGGTGGACGTGGCGGCGGCCGCCGCGGTGCCGGTGGAGCCGGAGTCGTCGTCGTCGGAGCCGCAGGCGGCGACCGTCAGGGTGACGGCGAGCGCCGCGGCGACGCCGAGCAGGGATCGGGTTCGGGTGCGAATCATGGAGTGGCGAGGATAACGCCGGGGTTGAGCAGGCCCTGCGGGTCCAGCGCGAGCTTGACGGCCCGCATCGCCGCGATCTCCTGGGGCGGGCGCACCAGCCCCAGGTGGCGCGCCTTGGCCACGCCGACGCCGTGCTCGGCGCTGATCGTCCCGCCGAGGGAGGCCGCGAGCTCCAGCACGGCGACGTCCACGGCGTCGTCGCGCGGCGGCGGGCCGAGGACGTTGACGTGCACGTTGCCGTCGCCGAGGTGGCCGAACAGGATCGTGCGGGCGCCCGGGGCGGCCGCCTCGACGACCTGCGGGGCCTGCTCCAGGAACGCCTGCAGGCGCTCCAGCGGGACGCCGACGTCGAGCTTGTGCGGCACGCCCGCGGCGGCGATCGCCTCGGTGTGGGCCTCGCGCAGGCGCCACAGCCGCGCGCGCCCGGCGGTGTCGTCGGCGACGAGCGCGTCGTCGGGCAGCACGCCCGCGAGCTCGCCGGTGGGGTCGGCGGGCCCGGCGGCCTCGACGGTCAGGTAGACGGCGGCGTCGCGCACCGGCGGCTCGATGCCCAGGTGCGCGCACACGAGCGCCAGCCCGTCGGGCAGGAAGAACTCGACCGCCTCCAGCGACGGGACGCCGGCGCGCAGCGCGGCCAGCAGGTCGACGGCGGCGGCGAGCGAGTCCAGCGGCACGAGCGCGGCGACCCGCGCGGCCGCCTGCGGCACGAGCCGCCAGCGCACGCGGGTGATGATCGCGAGCGTGCCCTCGCTGCCGACCAGCAGGCTCGGCAGGTCGTAGCCGGCGTTGTCCTTCAGCAGCCCGCTCATGCGCGAGACGACCGTGCCGTCGCCGAGGACGGCCTCCAGCCCGGCGATGCGGGCGCGGGCGGTGCCGTGGCGCAGCGCGACGAGCCCGCCGGCGTTCGTGGCCGCCAGCCCGCCGAGCGTGGCGCTGTCGCGCGCGGCGATGTCGAGGCCCGCGTCGAGCCCCGCCCGCCTGGCGTGCTCCTGCAGCGCGCCGAGCGTGACGCCGGCGCCGGCCGACACCTGGCCGGTGGCGGCGTCGACGGGATCGAGGTCGGTCAGGCGCGCGAGGCTGAGGATCGCCTCGCGGTCGCGCGGGACCGACCCGCCCACGAGCCCGGTGTTGCCGCCCTGCGGGATCAGCGGCACGTCCTCGTCGCGGCAGGCGGCGAGGACGGCGGCCACCTCCTCGGTGCCGCCCGGCCGCACGACGAGCGCCGCCGGCCCGCCGAAGCGGCCCGTCCAGTCGCGCTCGTAGGGGGCGCGCAGGTCGGCGTCGCACAGCACGTGCGCGTCGCCGACGATCGCGCGCAGGCGGTCGGCCAGCACCATGCGCCCGGACGCTATCGCGCGGCCGGGGCGTCGGCCGGCTCGCGCTCGCCGCGCGCGGCGCGAGCCGCCGCCGACGCGGCCGCCAGCGCCGTTCCGACGCCGAGCAGCGTCCACGCCGTCGGGTCCTCCAGGAACGCGGCGTAGAGCATCGTGTGCACGAGCAGCGCCACGAACGCGGCCGCGACGTAGGCGCGCAGCGGGTCGCGGCGCACGTCGCCGCCGCCGAACAGGCGCGCGAGCGCGGCCACCAGCAGCGCCAGGTAGACGGCCAGGCCGATCACGCCCTGCTCGGCGGCGACCGTGATCGGGATCGTGTGCGAGGCGGTCGTGGCCTTGTGCTCGCTGACCTCCTCCTCGATGCGGAACACGGTCGCGAACGAGCCCGACCCCCAGCCCAGCACCGGCTTGTCGGCGAACAGGCGCGCGCCGCCCTCGATCAGCTCCAGCCGCCCGCTGGTGGCCTTGTCGGCCGAGCGCGACGAGCTGAGGTCGAGGTTGATCGCGCCGGGGGCCAGCAGCACGATGCCGGCGCCGATCGCCACGCCCACCGCGACGAACGCGACGGTCCAGCGCACCGACCAGCGCAGCGCCGCCAGCACCGCGAGGCCCACGAGCAGCGCGGTGAACGACGACTGCGAGAACGACAGCACCAGGCCCGCCCACAGCAGCGCCAGCAGCGCCACGCCCCACAGCACGTCGCGCGTGCGCCGCGTCCACATCACGATCGCCGCGATCCCGAGCATCACCATCGCCAGGAAGCGGCCGTAGATGTTGGGGTCGAAGAACAGCGAGTTGACCCGGAAGTAGCTCTCGTACTGGCTGGCCGCGATCAGGCGCGGGTTGAGCAGCAGCTCCTTGCGGGCGTACTCGACGAAGCCGATGCCGACGAAGATCACCGCGAGCGCGACCAGCACGCCGAGGCACCGCAGCGCCAGCCGCGTCGTCCACGGCACCTCGCGCAGCAGGCCGAAGAGGAGCGCGAACGGCACGTAGAAGAAGACGACGTTGCGCAGGCCGTGGCCGAAGTCGTCGCTGTAGGTGGCCTGCACGGCGTACAGCACGATCGACGCGCACAGCAGCCACTCCAGCCAGCGCGGCGGGAACGGCGCGTCGTCGTCCTCGTCGCGCACGCGCGGCACCGCCCAGCTGAGCACGCCGGCCGCGATCACGAGGTACAGCGGCACGAGCAGGTTGGCGGTCTCGCCGCCGGCCGAGATCGGCACGCGGAACGGGAGCGCGGCGACGACGAGCAGCGGCAGCAGCGCCGGCCAGCGCCGCAGCACGATCGCGAGCACGACGACCGCGGCGAGCGCGCCGACGACGACGCCCGCCGCGACCGCCGGGCGGTCGCGCAGCGAGACCAGCGGGCTCGAGTCCCAGATGTTGGCGACCAGCAGGACCGGGGTGAGCGCGAGCGCCAGCAGCGCCGCCCACCCGCGCCCGCGCGTCGACGGCGCCAGCAGCGCGGCGCCCGCCAGCAGCGCGGCGGCGACGATCCCGAGCCGCTCGACGGCGTCGCCGAGCTCGGTCGCGGCGAGGATCAGCGCGACAGGAGCGTCCATGTCCTTCGCACCAGCTCGGTCTCGTTGCCGGGCGTCCCGAGCCGCTGCGTGAGCTGCGGCAGCCCGAAGCGGATCACCAGGCCCTCGCCGATCCGGGCCGCGACGATCACCTGCCGCCCGTCGTCGGTCGCCGCGCTGGCGACCACCTCGGCGTCCTCGCCGACGTCGGCGACCTCCTCGAACACGTCGTAGTCGCTGAAGACGCCCGTGCCGCCGTACACGTCGCCGGCGAACAGCTGGATGTCGTCCTCGTAGATCGTCAGCGTCGTCCCGGGCTCGCGCGTCAGCGGCCGCAGCCGCGCGCCGAACGCGTCGGTCGGGGCCGCCTCGGTCGGGTCGAGGATCTGGCGCTCGGTGAGGCGCACCTGGCGGCGCAGCGACTCGACGCCGAACGTGGCCAGCTTGCCGCCGCGGCGCACGAACCGCACGAGCGCCCGCTGCGTCGACGCCGGCAGCCAGCGCGTGTCGCCGGCGAGCACGACCCCGGTGTGGCCCTCCAGCCGCGGCCCGACGTTCGACGCGAGCGCGAGGTCCGTCGTCAGGTCGTAGCGCAGCCCGTTGCGGTCGAGGTAGATGAGCAGCGGCGCGACGCGCTCGACGAGGTCCTCGGGCAGCCCCTCGGCGAGCACCCGCTCGCGGCGCACGGGCAGGCCGTGGGTGAGCGTGTTGGGCCAGCCGTCGCCGTCGTCGTCGACCTGGTTGCGGCCCTGCCAGGTGATCGCCGGCAGCACGACGAGCACCTTGCGCGTCTGCACGGCCTGCACCGGGAACGGCACGACCGTCTGCGCCGCCCGCGTGTGCGCCTCGAACAGGTACAGCCCGGACTCCTCCACGTCGGGCGCGTCGATCGCGACGATCGGCCCGGTCCGCGGACGGCCGTCGCGGTAGGTGTCCCGCACGCCGACGCGCCGCACCGACCACGAGAACGTGCGCCCGCGCGCGTCGACGCCGAACGTGGCCGGCGACGCCGCGATCGTCGGCTCGAGGGTCGGCTGGACGCCGATCCGCCGGATCGTGATGCCGCCGTGGCCCGGGAGCTTCGCGCCGTAGGCGGGATCGGGCGGCAGCGGGAACGAGGTCCCGACGTTGCCGGCCAGGTCGCGCGTGCGCAGCGCGACGACGTACGTGCCGGGCGGCAGCAGCTCGCCGTCGGGGCCGGTCCCGTCCCAGCGCACCACGCGCTCCCCGCCGGGCACGGTCGTGCGCCACACCGGCTCGCGCGGCCGGTCGGGCGACGTGCGGTACACGAGCACCTCGGTCGGCTGCGTGCGCGCCGGGTTGTAGAAGCGGATCGTGCTGGGCACGCCGCCGGGGTTGGGCAGGATGTCGGTGCCCTCGTTGTCGGCGCCGATGCGCTGCACGCGCGGGCGCGGCGGGCGCGTGTCGATGCGCGTGCCGCGCGGCAGCAGCACCGCCCGGCCCTGGTCCTGGAGGTTCACGCGATAGCGGTAGACGCCGTCGGGGACGCGCCGGCCGGCCTCGTCGCGCCCGTCCCAGCGCATCGTGACGCGCTCCTCGCGCGCCAGCGGGCGGTTCGCCAGCAGCGTGCGGATCACGTCGCCGTCCTCGTCGACCACGCGGACCGTGATCGTGTCCGGCCGCTCGAGCTTGAACGAGATGCGGGCGACGTCGAGGCGGCCGTCGTCGTTGGGCGAGATGAGCTGGTCGACGGCGACGCGCCGCACGTCGGGCGGCTCGCGCTTGATCCGCTGCACCACGAAGAACGCCGCGAACGTCGCGACCACCAGCAGCGCGAAGGCCGCCGCGCGCAGCCGGTTCGTCGTCACCGTCGTCATCGCGGGCGCATCCTCATCGCCGCGTCAGAGCGCGACCAGCGCCCCGTTGGGCACGGCGATCTCGTGGTAGGCGTCGAGGCCCTCGTTGCGGGTGTGGCACAGGGCCGAGCGGATCACGCCGCGATGGCAGACGACGAGCGCCGGCAGCTCGTGGCTCTGCGTCACGTCGACGAGCCCGGCGATGATGCGCTCCTGCTGCTCGCCCAGCGACTCGCCGCCGGGGAAGCGCCAGTCGTCGCCGGCCGCCTGCCAGGCCGCCCACAGCTCGGGCTCCTCGCGCGCGACGTCGTCGAAGAGCCGGTCCTGCCAGCGGCCGACGTCGTGCTCGGCGAAGCGCGCGTCGAAGCGCGGCTCCAGGCCGATCGCCTCGGCGACGATCTCCGCGGTCTGGCGGGCGCGCCGGATCGGGCTGGCCCACAGCGCCACGAACGGCACCTCGCGGGCGGCGGCGGCGAGCTCGCGCGCCTGCTCGATCCCGCGCGCGTTCAGCGGCACGTCGTTCTGGCCCTGGAAGCGGCGCTCGGCGTTGTAGTCGGTCTCCCCGTGGCGGGCCAGGTAGATCATGCGTCGCGCCCCATCGTGTCCGACCGCAGCCCCAGGCGCAGCGTCTCGAGCGCGAGCACCTCGTCGGGGGCGATGTTGCCGAGGTTGACGTCCGGGCCGAAGCGGCGGATGAAGAACACCTGCTGGTCCTTGCGCGGGGCCTCGAACAGCAGCCGGTCGGGGTCGACGGCGTGCGCGATCTCGTCGATGAGGCCCATGCGCACCTCGCCGTCGTGGCGGTAGATGCCGGCGGTGCCCGACTCGCGCGCCTCGGTGATGACCTTCCAGGCGCCGGCGTCGAGCTCCGCCTCGATCTGCTCGACCCACCGGTAGGGGGCCATGATCTCCTCGGCGTCCTTGCTGCCGACCTCGCTGAGCACGGTGAACTCCTTCGCCAAGCGCCGGATCAGCCCTTGCTTGTCGGCCGGGTCGAGCGCGATCGTGCCGTCGGAGACCTCGACGTGCTCGAGGCCGAGCTCGTGCAGCCAGGCGACGAGCCCGTCGACGCGGCCCTGGCGGATCGCCAGCTCGGTCAGCGTGCCGCCGAGCACGGCGGGGATCCCGTGCTCGCGCAGGCGCGCGAGCTTGGGGCGCAGGTTCCCGGTCGCCAGCGCGGTGCCCCAGCCGAGCTTGACGAGGTCGACGCTCGCGCCCGCGACCTCGACGAGGTCGTCGACCTGGCGCAGCGACAGGCCGCGGTCCAGGACGTGCGTGAGGCCCCGGTCCCGGGGCTTGGCGCTGCGGACGGGCAGCTCGAGCGGGGTGTCCATCTACTGCTGCGACTGGTCCGCGCCGACCGTCACCACGACGAGCGCGTCGGCGCCGGCCGTCGCCTGGATGACCTCGTCGATCGGGACGACGGCGTCGCTGCCGGCGTTGATCGTGCGCGCGACCTGGCGGGCGATGCGCTCGTTGCCCGCCTGGTAGGAGACCTGCGTGGCCGAGCGCTGCTGGTCGGGCGCGTTGGTGACGTTGCCGATCTTGTAGCCGGCGGCCTCGATCCGGTCGGCGACCGCGCGCGCGAGCCCGGGGACCGTCGTGCCGTTGAGGACGGCGACCGTCGTCTCGCCGCGCGGGACCCGCTCCTCGCGCGTGCCCTCGCGCGTGGTGCGCGCCGGCTCGCCGAACGCGTTGCCCTCGGTGGTGGCGGCCCGCCCGCCGGACGGCTCGTCGTCGCCGCCGAGCTGGGTCAACGCGAAGACCCCGGCCGCGAGCACGAGCACGACCGCTCCGGTCACGAGCGCGATCGCGCGACCGCGGCCGCGTCCGCCGCCGCCCGCGGGCGCGCCGCCGCGCCCGCCGCCGCGGGGCGGGATCGTCGCCGCGGGGGTCGAGGCGCGCAGCGGCTGGGCGCCGCGCGAGCGCGCGGCGGGCGCGGGCCGCGCCGCGGGGGCGGGCCGGGCGGCCGGCGGCGTGAGCGGCTGCGGGACCCCGGTGGGCGCCGCGGGCGCGGGCTGGGCGGTGGTCGGCTGGTCGTCGCCCGCGGGGGTGGCGGCCGGCGCCGTCGTGTCGCCCGCGCCCTCGGCGGCTCCGGGCGCCTGGGGCGTCGCGGGCGCGCCGGGCGTGCCGGTCTGCCCGTTGGCGGGCGCCGGGGGCGCGCCGGTCGTGCCCGCCGCGGCGGTCGCGGCGGCGCCGGCGGCCGTGGCGGGCACCGCGGTCGCGGGCCGGGGAGCGGCCGGCGCCCCCGGCGTCGGCGCCGTGCCGGGCGCGCCCGGGGTGCCCGGCGTCGCGGCGGGCGCGCTGCCCGGGGCGCCCGGGACGCTGGGCCGCGCCTGGGCGGCCTGTCCCGCCGGCGTCGCGGGCTGCGCGGCGGCCGGGCGGGCGGGCGGCGCCTGCACGCGCCGCTGCTGGGCGGCGACGACCGCGCGCTCCTGCAGCTCGGCCGCGCGCTCGGGCGCCCGGCCGGCCCATTCGCGCAGGCGCTTCAGCTCGCGCGCCTGGGCGAAGTAGAGCATCGACAGGACGGCCAGACCGAGGATCGCGGCCAGACCGGCGATCGCTCCGATCGTCTCGACCTGGCTGGGCACGGAGAGGGCAGCGGGCAGCGCGGCGACAGCCATGGGATCCGTGGCAGTGTAGGCCGAGCCGGGGATCCACCCCGTCGCCGGACGCGCTCGCGCTACGTCGCGGCGTCGACCTGCGCGCCGCCGCGCACGGCCGACAGCTCGGTGACCTTGCGCGCCAGCGCGGCGGCGTCGCCCTCCAGCACCAGCAGGCCGACCTCGTCGAACATCGCGGCCACGACCTCCGGGGCGAGCGGCTCGCGCTCGGCCAGGTGGATCTTCTCGGCGGGCGTCGGCATGCGGCGCTCGTAGGGGTTGAAGAGGTCCTCGTGCAGCTTCTCGCCCGGCCGGCGCCCGACGACCTCGATCGCGATGTCCTCCTCGGGGCGCAGGCCCGAGAGCTCGATCATGTCGCGCGCGAGCTGCATGATCGACACCGGCTCGCCCATCTCCAGCACGTAGATCTCGCCGCCGGTGCCCAGCGAGCCGGAGCGGATGACGAGCTGCACCGCCTCCGGGATCGTCATGAAGTAGCGGGTCATCCGCTCGTCGGTGACGGTCACCGGGCCGCCCTTGGCGATCTGCTGGCGGAAGATCGGCACGACGCTGCCCGACGAGCCGAGCACGTTGCCGAAGCGCACCGTCGCGTAGCGCGTCTGCGGATAGCGGCCGCTGGCCTCCTCGACGGCGAACTCGGCCAGCGCCTTCGACGCGCCCATCACGGTCGCGGGGGCGACGGCCTTGTCGGTCGAGATGAGGACGAAGCGCTTGGCGCCGTTGTCGCCGGCCACCCGCGCCATCACGCGCGTCGCGAGCGCGTTGTTGCGCACCGCCTCGACCGGGTTGAGCTCCATCAGCCCGACGTGCTTGTAGGCGGCCGCGTGGAAGACGACCGTGGGGCGCAGGTCGCGGAACACCTCGCGCATGCGCTCCTCCTCCTTGCAATCGGCCAGCACCGCGGCCAGGTGGGAGGGGTGCACGTGGCGGTCGTCCTCGAGCTCGCGCTGGATGCGGAAGAGGTTGTCCTCGGCGTGGTCGAGCAGGATCAGCCGGCGGGGCGCGCCGCGGGCGATCTGCCGGCACAGCTCCGATCCGATCGAGCCGCCGGCGCCGGTGACGAGCACGACCTCGCCGTCGAGGTAGCGGCCGACGCGCTCCTCGAAGCGCACCGGCTCGCGGCCGAGGACGTCCTCGACCTGCACCTCGCGCACCTGGCGCACGTACGTCGACGAGCCGCCCTGCAGCAGCTCGAACACGGTCGGCAGCGTGCGGACCGGGATGCCGCGCTTGCGGCAGGCGCCGACGATCCGCGCGCGCAGCGTGCCCGGCGCCGACGGGATCGCGATCAGCACCTCGTCGGGCTCGACCTCCTCGAGGATGCGCGGCAGCTGCTCCTGCGTGTTGCCGAGGACCCGCACGCCGTGCAGGCGCATCCCGATCTTCGTGGGGTCGTCGTCGACGAACCCGACCGGGTTCAGGCGCAGATCGCGGTTGCGCAGGATCTCCTCCAGCACGTGGCGCCCGCCGTTGCCGGCGCCGACGATCAGGACCGAGCGCGCGTCGCCGCGGGGGCGGAAGCCGCGCGGGCGCTCGTGCAGGATGCGCGCGCCCAGGCGCACGCCGCACAGCAGCGCGATCGCGATGAGCGCGAACAGCGCCACGACCGACGACGGCAGGCCGAGCCCGACCTCGCCCTCGCTGGTCAGGCGCGTCACCGGGTGGAAGACCGCGATGCCGAACACGAGCGCCAGCGTCACGAGCACGACGGAGCGCACGACGACGAGCAGGTCGCGCTGGCCCGAGAAGCGCCACCACTTCCCGTACATGCGCGAGACGACGAAGACGATCAGGCCGCCGACGACGACCCAGGCGATCGTGTCGCGCAGCAGCTCCTCGTACAGGGCCGGGATCCCCTGGTCGAAGCGCAGGCGGAACGCGGCCCAGTAGGCGACCCCCAGCAGCACGCCGTCGGCGACGATCTGGGGGATCGAATGACGGTGCAGGGGAAGAGCCGACCGGATCCGGCGGAGCACCGGTCGAAGTCTAGGGCGGTGACGGGCCGTCAGGCGGGCGTGTCGGCCCGTCGCCGGGCGCGGATCACGTACTGGTAGGCCGTCAGGCGGGCGAGCACCTCGTCGCGCGACTCGCCGAACGTGGCCGCGAAGTCGGCGAGCTGCTCGACGGGCGGCGGCGCCGGGCCGATCGTGGTCGCCTGCACGGTGTCGGGGTCGAAGCCGACCTCATCGAGCATCTCGCCGATCTCCTCGAGCGTGAAGAAGTGCACGTGGGTGCGGTCGAGCAGGCCCTTGTCGTCGTAGCGCCAGCGGTCGCGGACGATCAGGTCGAGCACCACCGTCCAGTGCTTCACGTTCGGGATCGAGCAGACGATCGTGCCGCCGTCGCCCAGGTAGCGGCGCAGCGTGCGCAGCAGCCCGTGGGGGTCGTGCATGTGCTCGAGCACGTCCCCGAACGTCATCGCGTCGAAGTACCCGTCCGGGTAGGGGAGCTCGGTGAGCGTCTGCAGGTCGAGGCGGTGGACGGCGTCGAGGCGGGTCTCGGCGAGCGCGGCGGCCTCCTCGAACAGCTCGATGCCGGCGACCTCGGCGCCGGTCTGCGCCTTCAGCGCGGCGCCCAGGGTGCCGGCGCCGCAGCCGACGTCGAGGACGCGGCGCGCGTCGGCGGGCAGCAGCGCGCGGATCTCGGGGCGGTCGCCGGTGTAGTAGACGTCCTCGCCGCCGTCGCCGACGTCGGCGGCGCGGACTCCGACTGCGGGTGCGTTGGCCATCGTCCTGCTGATCGGACCCGGGGCCGGCGGCTTGACCCCTGCGATCGGGTCGCGGACGGACCTCAAGGGCCGCTCGCGCGCGCCGACTACCGGTGCGTGGCGACCACGCCCGTCACCGCATCCAGGGGCCTCCCCGCCTGCCACCTCGTCGCGCTGCCGCGGGTCGAGGACCCGCGCGGGAACCTGAGCTTCGTCGAGGGCTCGCGCCACGTGCCGTTCGACATCGCGCGCGTCTACTGGCTGTACGACGTCCCCGGCGGCGCCGAGCGCGGCGGCCACGCGCACCGCGAGCTCGAGCAGGTGATCATCGCGATGTCGGGCAGCTTCGACGTCGTGCTCGACGACGGCACCATCTCCCAGCGCTTCCACCTCAACCGCTCCTACGCGGGCCTCTACATCCCGCAGATGGTCTGGCGCGAGATCGACAACTTCTCCTCCGGGTCGGTGTGCATGGTCCTGGCCTCGCGCCCGTACGAGGAGGACGACTACATCCGCGACCTGGCCGAGTTCCGCGCGCTCACGCGATGAGCGTCCCCTACCTCGACCTGACGCCGCCGGCCGATCAGCAGGCGCAGATCGCCGACGCGCTGGCGCGGGTCGCGGCCTCGGGCCGGTACCTGCTCGGTCCCGAGCTGGACGCCTTCGAGGCCGAGTTCGCCGCGTTCGCCGGCGCCCGCCACTGCGTCGCGGTCGGGTCCGGCCTGGACGCGCTGCGCCTGGCCCTGCAGGCGCGCGGCATCGGCCCCGGCGACGAGGTGCTCGTCCCCGGCCACACGTTCATCGCCACCTGGCTGGCCGTCAGCGCCACCGGCGCCACGCCGGTCCCCGTCGACGTCGACCCCGACTCGCACCAGATCGACGTCGCGCAGGCGGCCGCCGCGGTCGGGCCGCGCACGGTCGCGATCCTGCCCGTCGACCTGTACGGCCACCCCGCCGACCACGTCGCGCTGCGCGCGCTGGCCGACCGCCACGGGCTGTGGCTGCTCGACGACGCCGCCCAGGCGCACGGCGCGCGCCTGCACGGCCGGCCCGTCACCGCGTGGGCCGACGCCGCCGCCTGGTCGTTCTACCCCGGCAAGAACCTCGGGGCGCTCGGCGACGGCGGCGCGGTCACCACCGACGACGAGCTGCTCGCCCGCCGCGTGCGGCGGCTGCGCAACTACGGCAGCGAGGAGAAGTACCGCCACCTCGAGCTCGGCACGAACAGCCGCCTCGACGAGCTGCAGGCCGCGGTCCTGCGCGTGAAGCTGCGCGGCTTCGCGGCCACCGCCGACCGGCGCCGCGCGGTCGCCGACCGCTACCTGGCGGACCTCGCGTCGGCGCCGCTGGGGCTGCCGCCCGTCGCCGAGGGCGCCGAGCCGAGCTGGCACCTGTTCGTCGTGCGCTCCCCCGACCGCGACGCGCTGCGCGACCGGCTCGCCGCCGCCGGCGTGCCGACGCTCATCCACTACCCGATCCCGCCGCACCGCCAGCCCGCGTACGCCGGCACGCCCGCCGCCGCCGCGCATCTGCCGGCCGCGGACCGCGCCGCCCGCGAGGTGCTGTCGCTGCCGATCGGGCCGCACCTGTCCGACGCGCAGGTCGCCGAGGTCGTGGCGGCCGTGCAGGCGGCCTCGCAGCGCAGCGCCGCGTAGCGCGCGGGGTTCAGATCGTCCGCGGCCTTCCGACAAACCGGGCATGGACGTATTGACAGGCGAGCACGTCGCGCTGCGCCCGCTCGAGCCCGGCGACGCCGAGCTCACGCTGGCCTGGCGCCGGGGGCCGCGCGCGCGGCTCCTGCTCGACGGCGCCGGCACCGTCGAGGAGCAGCGCGCGTGGATCGCGTCGCGCCCGCCGACCGAGCGCAACTTCGTGATCGAGCTGCGCGACGGGCGCCCCGTCGGGATGCTGTCGCTCGTCGACATCGACCTCGTCAACCGCCGCGCCGAGTCCGGCCGCTTCCTGATCGGCGACGAGGAGGCGGTGCGCGGCGTCCCCGCCGCCGTCGAGGCGATGCTGCTGCTCTACCGGCTCGCGTTCGACGAGCTCGGCCTGGAGCGCATCTACGGCATCGTCGCCGAGGAGAACCGGCGCATGATCAAGTGGCAGCGCTACCTCGGCATGCAGGAGGAGGGCCGGCTGCGCCGCCACGTGCGCATCGACGGCCGCCCCTGCGACGTCATCTGCCTCGGCCTGCTGGCCGAGGAGTACCGCGCGCAGGCCGAGCCGCGCATGCGCGCGCTCATCGCCGCAGCCAAGCCCCGGAAGGAGATGGTCGGATGATCGCCCAGCTCGACGCGGTGGCCGTCGAGGCCATCATCATCGCCGCGCTCGAGGCGCTCAACGAGGAGCTCGACGACGCCGACAAGATCGACGTCGGGCCCGACACCGCGCTGTTCGGCGTCGACGCCGAGATCGACTCGCTCTCGCTCGTGTCCGTCATCGTCGACGTCGAGACCGCGCTGAGCGTCGACCACGGCCTGGAGGTCTCGCTCACCGACGACCGCGCGATGAGCCGCGAGGTGTCGCCGTTCACCGACGTGCAGGCGCTCAAGGGCTACATCCTCGAGCTCCTGGAGGAGCGCCGATGAGCGGGCGCTACGACGGCCGCACGGCGGTCGTCACCGGCGCGCGCCGCGGCGTCGGGAAGCTGATCGCCGAGCACCTGCTCGACGAGGGCGCCGCCGTGATCGGCCTCAGCCGGGGCGAGGACTGCTGGGAGCGCGAGCGCTTCGAGCACCTCAGCGTCGACGTCGCCGACGCCGACGCGGTGCAGGGCGCCTTCCGCACGATCGCCCGCACGCACGGCACCGTCGACCTCGTCGTCAACAACGCCGCCGTGCTCACCTCCCAGTACGCGCTGATCATGCCGGCCGCGAACGCGGCGGCGATGGTGCAGACCAACCTGCTGGGCACGTTCCTCGTGTCGCGCGAGGCGGCCAAGCTCATGCGCAAGGCCAAGCGCGGGCGGATCGTGAACATCGGCTCGATGGCCGCGTCGCTGGAGCCCGTCGGCGACTCGGTCTACGCCGCCTGCAAGGCCGGCGTGTCGACCCTCGCCGGCGTGCTGGCCAAGGAGTTCGGCCCGTTCGGCGTGACCGTCAACACGCTCGGGATCACCGCGATCGAGACCGACATGCTCGACCAGCTCCCGCGCGAGAAGATCGACGAGATCATCGCCTCGCTGCCGGTCCCGCGCTACGCGGAGCCCGACGACATCTGCAACGTCGTCGACTTCTTCGCCGACGACCGCAGCTCGTACATCACCGGGCAGACCGTCTTCCTCGGGGGGATCAATTGATCACCTCGGTCCGCGACCCGCACCTGGGCGCCAACGCCTACGTCTGCGCGACGTCGGTGCCGGGCGCGGCGCTGGTCGTCGACCCCGGCCTCGACGGCGAGGCCGTCCTGGCCGAGCTGGACCGGCGCGGGCTGACCGCGCGCTGGGTGCTGCTCACCCACGGCCACTTCGACCACATCGGCTCCGCGCACGAGCTGCGCGAGGCGCACGGCGCCCTCGTGCACCTGCACCGCGCCGACGCCCGCGTCGCGCGCTCCGCGAACTTCCTGCTGATGGCCTGCCGGATCGACCGGCGCATCACCGTGCCGGAGATCGACGTGCTCGTCGGCGACGGCGACCGCGTGGCGATCGGCGACGACGAGGCCACGTTCCTGCACACGCCCGGGCACACGCCGGGCAGCTGCTGCATCGCCTGGCGCGACGTGCTCTTCAGCGGCGACACCGTCTACCGCGGCCACGTCGGCGCCGACGGCTTCCCCGGCGAGGACCCCGAGCGGCTGCGCGCGTCGGTGCGCGGCCTGTGGGACCGCGTCGACGACGCCACCCGCGTCCTCCCCGGCCACGGCGGCAGCGCCCCGTGGGGGCGGATCAAGGCCGACAACGCCGCGCTGCGCGCGTTCCTCGCGGAGGCGGAGGCTGCCTAATGCGTTTGTCAAGCAGCTTTGGCCGGGCGGACCTCGTAGGGCTGGCGGTTTCTGAGCATCGCGTGGAGGACGTCGACGCGGCGTCGGGCGAGCGCGATGACGGCTTGGTGGTGGGTC
>Ga0180221_1000093_pt1 | contig 148829 bp, 114 predicted proteins | sample eDN5th37CKraftMG_FD_151339 | JGI IMG/M metagenome (GOLD analysis project Ga0180221, IMG submission 151339) | Enriched Miracle-Growth compost microbial communities from Emeryville, California, USA - eDNA 5th pass 37_C Kraft MG (version 2) (version 2) ... | reverse complement strand
CGAAAGTCGCCGAAGCGCTCCGGAAGATCACGCCAGGGTATGCCCGCGCGATAGCGGTACAGCACGGCTTCAACGAACCGCCGATTGTCCTTCGCCGTCACCCCGACATGCCCGGGCCGGCCGGGCAGAAGAGGCTCGATGCGAACCCATTGATCGTCTCGAAGTCCATAGCGTCGGGTCATTGAACGGCTGCGCTCGCAAGAAAACCCAAGCTTCGCTTATCTAGTCAATTGATGACAGGCCCTAGCTGGAGCGCATGGAACCGGCCCCACCCCGGCGGCATGCCACCGCTTGCGCCGGCGCCGGACGCGCGCAGCCGGAGGAGCCGCGCACGCGCACGACGGCGCACCGCCGTCCGTCGAGGCGATGCGGTTGCGCCAGCCGCGGGCGCGTTCCTGGAATTCCGTAGCAATACGGCAAGGCGGGAGCGTCGCCGCCTTCGCGGCCCCCGGCCGCCGGACGGAACCCAGCGGCGGGACCGGCCGCGCCCCGCGACGGCGGCGTGGCGAATGCCACGCCGGCCAGCCCGGCAGACGGGTGGCATCCCGCCAGTGCGGACGCGCCGGCCTTGCGCGGGCCTGCGGTCGGAATGCGGACGGCTTCTGCTTGCATGGCGGCTCCCGAAACCTCCTCGACCCGTTTCCGCGGGAAGCAGCGCCAGCCGGGCGCGCCCTTGCGTGCGCGTCCTTAGCCCTCCCCGCCCCTCGATCCGGTCCGAGCCATCGCCGCTTCGCGGCCACGGCACGGCCTGGCGTCCCTTTCGGTTTGGATCGATCTAAATCCGTTGCGGTAAATTAGTACGCCGAAGCCGCGATATGTCACGCTGCGGCGCGGAAAAGCGCAGCGGTTGAAGCGAAGGCCGGCGCCAATGGCGAGACGCCAAGGTCTGTCGTCCCGACGACGCAGGTCTGTGCGAGGCAGGTGCCTGCCCCTGCTCGCGCGGCCGACGCTTGCTCAGCCGGCCGGCGGCCGGGCCGCGTTGAACGCCAGCTGGGCGGCGAAGGCCCGCTTGTACGCGGGGCGCGCCTCGCCGCGGGCGACATAGGCGGCCAGGCCGGGAAACTCGTTCAGGATGCCCGAGGGCTTCAGCCTGAGCAGCACCGACACCATCATCAGGTCGCCGGCGCTGAACGCGCCATCGAGCCAGTCCGCATCGCCCAGGCGCGCGGAAAGCTGGGCCAGCCGGCTGCGGATGCGGTCGACGACCAAGGGCAGGCGGTCCTTGCTCCAGGGCTTGTCGCCCTCCAGGAACTTGACGGTCACGAGCTCGAGGATCGGCGGCTCCACGGTGTTGAGCGCGGCGAACATCCAGGCGATCGCCCGCGCCCGGGCGTTGGCGTCGTCCGGCAACAGGCCCGCATGGCGCGAGGCGACATGCAAAACGATCGCGCCCGACTCGAACAGCACGAGATCGCTTTCCTCATAGGTCGGGATCTGGCCGAAGGGGTGGACGGCCAGATGCGCGGGCTCCTTCATCGCGGAGAACGAAACAGGGCGGACCTCGTAGGGTTGGCCCGCTTCCTCGAGCGCCCAGCGGACGCGCGTGTCGCGCGCCAGCCCCATGCCGCCATCGGGCGACCGTTCGAAGGCAGTGATGGTGATGGTCATCGGGGAGTCCTGGTGGCTGGCATTTGCGCGGCGCCATCCCCGGCAGCCATGGCGCCGACGATGGATTTCGACATGGGCTGCTTTTCTTGCCCTGCTCGAAAGGACGACGAACGGCCCGCCGCGGATCGACAAGCCCGCCCCGGGCGCTCGGCGACGGCAACCGCGCGCGGGCGGCGGCTCCGCAAGCCACCCTGGAGTTTCGGAGTCCGGCGTCGCCGCATGCGCGGACGAACCGCGCTTCGCTAGACTACACGGCCACTTTTTGCCGGAGACCCCACGCCATGCGCTTCCACGACACCCTGCAACGGCGCTGGCGCGAGCATGGCACGCTGGTCTGCGTGGGGCTCGACCCGGAGCCGGCGAAGTTCCCCGCGCACCTGCGCGGGCGGCCCGACGCGGTGTTCGAGTTCTGCGCCGCCGTCGTCGACGCCACCGCCGACCTGGTCTGCGCCTTCAAGCCGCAGATCGCCCACTTCGCCGCGCTGCGCGCCGAGGAGCCGCTGGAGCGGCTGATCGCGCACATCCATGCCAGGCATCCCGGCGTGCCGGTGATCCTCGACGCCAAGCGCGGCGACATCGGCTCCACCGCGCAGCACTACGCCGCCGAGGCGTTCGAGCGCTACCGCGCCGACGCGGTGACGCTCAACCCGTACCTCGGCCGCGACTCGGCGCAGCCCTTCCTCGACCGCGCCGACAAGGGCGTGATCCTGCTGTGCCGCACCTCCAACCCCGGCGGCGCCGACTTCCAGGCGCTGGACTGCGGCGGCGTCCCGCTCTACCTGCGCGTGGCCGAGACCGTCGCGCGCGACTGGAACGCCAACGGCAACTGCGCCCTGGTCGCCGGCGCCACCTGGCCGGAGGAACTGGGCCAGGTGCGCGCCCGCGTCGGCGACCTGCCGCTGCTGGTGCCCGGCATCGGCGCCCAGGGCGGCGACGTGGGAGCCGTGCTGCACCACGGCCTCACCGCCGACGGCGGCGGCCTGATGATCAGCTCCTCGCGCGCGATCCTCTACGCCGGCGGCGGCGAGGATTTCGCGCAGGCGGCGCGCGCGGCGACGATCGCGCTGCGCGACGCGATCAACCGCCACCGCTGACCGGCGGCGACTTCCCGCGCCGGCAGGGCAACCGGCCGCGCTACACTGCCGGCGCAACGACGCCACCGCCGCCCCGCGCCGGCGCGGCGGCCCCGCCCCACGGTGAAGCATGGACATCTCCGACGCCCCCCGCGATCCGTCGCGCCGCCGCCTGCTGAAGGCGGGCGCCCTGTCCGCGGCGCTGGCCGCCTGCCCCGCGCTGCTGCGCGCGGCGGACGCCGCGCCCGCGCGCCGCTCGCGGCTGGTCCTGCTCGGCACCGCCGGCGGCCCCACGCCCAAGGCGGCGCGCGCGGCGCCGGCCAGCGCGATCGTGGTGGACGGCGCGGTCTACGTGATCGACTGCGGCAACGGGGTGGCGCGGCAGATGGCCCTGGCCGGGCTCGACCTGGGCGCGATCCGCGGCGTGTTCATCACCCACCAGCATTCCGACCACAACGCCGACTACGGCAACCTGCTGTGGCTGGCCTGGAGCGGGCCGCTGCACACCCGCGTCGACACCTGGGGGCCGCCGCCGCTGAAGGAGATGACGCGGCTGTTCCTCGCCATGAACGACTACGACATCCGCACCCGCATCGCCGACGAGGGCCGCCCGCCGCTGGCGCCGCTGATCGTGCCGCACGAGATCACGCGGCCGGGCCCGGTGATGCAAGACGCGCGGGTGAAGGTCACCGCCGCGCTGGTGCAGCATCCGCCGGTGGCTCCCGCCTTCGCCTACCGCTTCGACTGCCCCGACCGCAGCATCGTGTTCTCCGGCGACACGCGGCCGTCGGACGCGCTGGTGGCGCTGGCACGCGGCGCCGACGTGCTGGTGCACGAGGTGATGTACCTGCCCGCGCTGGAGCAGCTGATCGCCAGCGAGCCGAACGCCACGCGCCTGCGCGCCCACCTGCTCGCCGCCCACACCACCACCGAGCAGCTCGGCCGCATCGCCACGCAGGCCGGCGTGAAGACGCTGGTGCTCAACCACTTCGTGCCCGGCGGCCATCCGCCGGTGCCCGACCAGGTGTGGCACGACGCGGTGGCGCGCCACTTCGCCGGCCGCGTGGTGGTCGGCCGCGACCTGCTGGAGCTGTAGCCGCGCCGCCCCGCGGCGGCTCGTCCGGCCGCTGCGGTCGCGCGGCGCGTCCTCAGTCGTCGGCCGCTGGGTCCAGGTCCGGAAACAGCACCTCGGTGAAGCCGAACTTGGCGAAGTCGGTGATCCGCGAGGGATACAGCCGGCCGATCAGGTGGTCGCACTCGTGCTGCACCACGCGGGCGTGGAAGCCTTCGGCGGTGCGGTCGATCGGCATGCCCTTGGGGTCGACGCCCTGGTAGCGGATCAGCGTGTAGCGGTTCACCGCGCCGCGCAGGCCGGGCACCGACAGGCAGCCCTCCCAGCCCTCCTCCATGTCCTGCGACAGCGGCGTGATCACCGGGTTGAGCAGGATGGTGCGCGGCACCGGCGGCGCCTCGGGATAGCGGTCGGAATGGTCGAAGCCGAAGATCACCAGCTGCAGGTCCACGCCGATCTGCGGCGCGGCCAGGCCCACGCCGCCGGCGGCGTGCATGGTGTCGAACATGTCGCCGATCAGCGCGTCCAGCTCGGCGCTGCCGATCATCGCGTCGGGCACCGGCGGCGCGATGCGCAGCAGGCGCGGGTCGCCCATCTTCAGGATCTCGCGGATCATGGCCGGCCTCGCAGCGGAAGGAGTCAGAGACCAGAGTGCGGACCGGCGCCGCTCCGCGCAAGGGCGGCGCCGGCATCCGTTCAGTGTCCGCCGAACACTTTCTTCAGCAGATCGCTGCTGCGCGCCGCGGGATCGTGGCGGATCGACTGCTCCTGCTCGCCGATCACCGTGAACAGACCGTCCATGGTCTTGCCGGTCACGTAGTCGTCCAGGTCCAGCGGGCCGCCGCCCCGACCGGACTTGCCGCCCAGCGCCCCGAGCGAGCCCAGCGCGCCGCCGAGCGCCCCGCCGCCGCTGCCGGAGGCGAACGCCTTGTATTTCTGCGTGACGCCCACGCCGTCGGTGGCCTGCGCCACGATCGGCCGGATGCGCGCGCGCAGCGCGTCGCCGGCGGTGCGGCGGAAGAAGTCGGTGGCGGCGTGGTCGCCGCCGGTGAGGATGCCGCGCGCGTCCGCCACGCTCATCCGGCGGATGGCGTCGCCGAAGATGTCCGCCACTTCCGGCACCGCCTTCTCCGCGGCGCGGTTGAGGCTGAGCTCGAACGCATCGACCTTCGCGCCCTGGCCGAGCCGGCGCGCGAGGTCGGCGGCCTGCTCCAGCTCGCCCGGCAGCGGGATGCGCACCTTGGCGTTGCCCCAGAAGCCGTCGGTGCGGCCGAGCGACTTGATCGCGCTGGTGGTGCCCTTGGCCAGCGCCTCCTTCAGGCCCGCGGCGATGTCGCCGTCGGCCAGGCCCGCGCCCGGCGAAGCGTTGCCACCGGCGTGGCCGGCGGCCTGCTGCTTGGCCTGCCTGAGCAGGTCCTTGAACTGCCCGGCGGCGCCGGCCGCCGTTGCGATGGCGCAGGCGGCGAGGCCGGCGAGGATGCGGCGCGACAGGACGTGCATGGTGCGGCCCCCTGCGGATGGACGAAGGCCCGAGTGTAGCCCGCGCCCCGGGCATTCGACCAAAGGCTAATGCCGCCGGCCCGGGTTTGGCATTGACCCCCGCCGCGGGCGGGACGACCCTTGCGGCATCCGAACAGGAGGGTTGCCATGCACACCACCGCCGCCGTTCCACCCAGCCCCGCCGGCAAGATCCTGTGGGCCGCCATCGCCATCGTCGGCGCCTGGTGCCTGGGCGTGGTCGCCCTGCGCCGCGGCGAGCCGATCAACGCGATCTGGCTGGTCGCCGCGGCGATCGCCGTGTTCGTGATCGGCTACCGCTTCTACGGCCGCTTCATCGAGCACCGCGTGCTGCGCATGGACCCCACCCGCGCCACCCCGGCCATGCTGCGCAACGACGGCCTGGACTACGTGCCCACCGACAAGTGGGTGGTGTTCGGCCACCACTTCGCCGCGATCGCCGGCGCCGGCCCGCTGGTGGGCCCGGTGCTGGCCGCGCAGATGGGCTACCTGCCCGGCACGCTGTGGATCCTGGTCGGCGTGGTGTTCGCCGGCGCGGTGCAGGACTTCATGATCCTGGGCCTGTCGGTGCGCCGCGACGGCCGCTCGCTCGGCAACATGCTGCGCGACGAGCTGGGGCCGACCGCCGGCGTGGTCGCCATGTTCGGCGTGCTGGTGCTGATGATGATCGTACTGGCGGTGCTGGCGCTGGTGGTGGTCAAGGCGCTCACGCACAGCCCGTGGGGCACCTTCACCGTGGCCTGCACCATCCCGATCGCGCTGCTGATGGGCATCTACCTGCGCTGGCTGCGCCCGGGCCGGATCCTGGAGGTGTCGATCATCGGCGTGGCGCTGCTGCTGCTGTCGATCTGGTACGGCAAGCACGTGGCCGACTCGCCCGCGCTGGCGGCGCTGTTCGACTTCGACGCCCGGCACCTGGCCTGGCTGCTGATCGCCTACGGCTTCTGCGCCTCGGTGCTGCCGGTGTGGCTGCTGCTGGCGCCGCGCGACTACCTGTCCACCTTCCTCAAGATCGGCACCATCTTCCTGCTCGCGCTGGCGATCTTCCTGGCCGCGCCGACGCTGCAGATGGCGGCGGTCACCAGGTTCGTCGACGGCACCGGGCCGGTGTTCCAGGGCAACCTGTTCCCGTTCCTGTTCATCACCATCGCCTGCGGCGCGGTGTCGGGCTGGCACTCGATCATCGCCTCCGGCACCACGCCCAAGCTGCTCAGCAACGAGGGCGAGGCGCGCATGGTCGGCTACGGCGGCATGCTGATGGAGGCCTTCGTCGCCATCATGGCGCTGGTCGCCGCCGCCTCGCTGCACCCGGGCGTGTACTTCGCGATGAACTCGCCGGGCGCGCTGATCGGCACCACCGTCGAGCAGGCCGCCAGCACGATCAGCCAGTGGGGCTTCGTGGTGACGCCGGACCAGCTGGCGCAGACCGCCAGGGACATCGGCGAGGGCTCCATCCTCAGCCGCGCCGGCGGCGCGCCGACGCTGGCGGTGGGCATGGCCCAGCTGCTGCACAACATCATCCCCGGCGAGAGCATGATGGCGTTCTGGTACCACTACGCGATCCTGTTCGAGGCGCTGTTCATCCTCACCACGGTGGACGCCGGCACCCGCGTGGGCCGCTTCATGATCCAGGAAATCGCCGGGCTGGCGTACAAGCCGCTCAGGGAGACCCACTCGTGGGCCGGCAACCTGCTCGCCACCGCGATCTGCGTGGGGCTGTGGGGCTACTTCCTGTACCAGGGCGCGGTCGACCCGCTGGGCGGCATCAACACGCTGTGGCCGCTGTTCGGCATCGCCAACCAGATGCTGGCGGCGATCGCGCTGATGCTGTGCACGGTGGTGGTGGTCAAGCTCAAGCGCGAGCGCTACGTGTGGGTGCCCGGCATCCCGGCGTGCTGGCTGGTGGTGTGCACGCTCACCGCCGGCTGGCAGAAGCTCAGCGGCCCGATCAGCTTCACCGCCGCGGCGGACAAGTACGCGCAGGCTCTCGCCGACGGCAAGCTGCTGGCCCCGGCCAAGAGCATGGAGGAGATGCAGCGCATCGTCACCAACAACCACGTGGACGCGGCACTCACCGCGATCTTCATGCTGCTGGTGCTGGCCATGGCCGCGTTCGCGCTGCGCGCCATCGCCAAGGCCTGGGGCGCCAACCATCCGACCGCGCAGGAAGAGCCCTACGTCGCGCTCGGCAGCGTGGCCGGCCGCTGAGGACGCCGGCATGATGCGGGCGCTGCGGGCGTTGCGCAGGTGGGCGGTGCAGACCGCCCGCCTGTGCTGCGGCATCCCCGACTACGACGTCTACGTGGCGCACCTGCGCGCGCACCATCCCGAGCGCCCGATCCCGTCCTACAAGGAGTTCTTCCGCGAGCGGCAGGAAGCCCGCTACAAGGGCACCGGCGGGCGCTGCTGCTGACCGCGGGGGTGCCGCCGGACACGGTTGGCATCCCGCGGCGGCGCCCCCACAATCGCCGGACCGTCCTTCCCCGCCGGTTCCGCATGCCAGACGACGCCCGCGCCACGCCCACCACCGTCCCGTCGCCGGAGGCGCAGCACAGCGTCGGCCTGCGCGTGATCGCGGTGTACAAGGCGGTGGAGACGCTCGGCCTGCTGCTGGCCGCGGCGGCGGCGTTCCAGCTGGAGCGCGAGCGGAACCTGCAGCACCTGCTGCGCTGGCTGGAACACCTCTCGCTCACCGACACCAGCGGCCTGCGCTGGCAGCTGGTGGACATGCTGCAGAAACTCGGCCCCGGCCGCTTCGTGGCGATCGGCCTGGTGGCGCTGGGCTACGCGGCGATCTTCGCCACCGAGGGCATCGGCCTGTGGCTGCGCAAGCACTGGGCCGAGTGGTTCACCGTGATCGCCACCGGCTCGCTGGTGCCGTTCGAGCTGTACGAGGTGTACGAGCGCTTCGGCTGGCTCAAGTTCGCCGTGCTGGTCGCCAACGTGGTGATCGTGGTCTACCTGGCGCGCATCGCCATGCAGCCGCACCGGCGGCGCTGAGAGAGCCTGTTCACGCCCTGAGCGCTCACACCTCGTGGTGCAGCGCCTCCGGCGGCGGCGCCGCGCGCCGCGGCGCCAGCTCCACCAGGTACATCGCCGCCAGCACCAGCGCGCCGCCGGCGACCATCCGCCAGGTCGGCGCCTCCACGCCCAGCGCCACGGCGAAACCCGCCGCGAACACCGGCTCGGTGGTCATCACGATCGCCGCGCGGGTGGCCGGCAGGTGCGCCTGCGCCCAGGTCTGCACCAGCATCGCGCCGGCGCCGGCGACCAGCGCCATGTACAGCACCGCCAGCCAGGCCGCGCGGTCGGGCGGCGGCTGCGGCCCGTGCGGCGCGGTGGCGAGCAGGCAGACCGCGGCGATCGCCACCATCTGCACCGCCGACATGCCGGGCGCCTGCTCCGGCCGCGACCACTGCCCCAGCCCGACGATGTGCAGCGCGTACAGCGCCGCCGAGGCCAGCGTGAGCCACACGCCGGCGTCCACCGAGAAGCCGTTGAGCGAGAGCAGCGCCAGCCCCGCGGTGGCCAGCAGCACCGCCAGCCACACCGCGCCGTTCGGGCGCTGGCGCAGCAGCACGGTGGCGAGCAGCGGGGTGAACACCACGTACATGCCGGTGACGAAGCCGCTCACGCTGGGCGCGATCAGCTTCAGGCCCCAGGTCTGCAGCAGCTGGGCCGCGCCGTAGAGCAGGCCCAGCTGCAGCGCGCGGACGGACTGCCGCCACCCCAGCCGCCACGCCGGCCGCGCGAACAGCGCCAGCATCGCCAGCGCCGCCAGCGCGAAGCGCACGGCGAGGAAATCCGCCACCGGCATGCGCCCCACCACGTCCTTGATCAGCACGAAGGTGGAGCCCCACACGGCGGTCATCGCCAGCAGGCCGAGGGTGGCGAGGGGGGAGGCGCGGCGCGGCGGGGTCATGGGGAACGAGGAGCGGAGAAACGAGGAGTGAGTGAAGAGGGGCGAGGGGTGAGGGTCTAGAGGGCGTGGTGCGGGCGCGCGGAGGCAACGTAGAGGCACGCGCCCTGCGCCGCCCATACTCTCTTCTCACTCCTCTTCACTCACTCCTCGCTTTCAGACGCCAGAGCTGCCCCGGCACCTGCACCAGGAAGTGCGCCCAGATGCCCAGCCAGACCGGCGCCGCCACGTGCGGCTTGCGCGCGGCCGGGTCGAACTTGCGGAACCAGCGCCACATGCCGCGGTGCTTGTGCCAGCTGACGAACACCGGCCGGTGCCGGCTGGAGCCGCCCTTGCCGTGCGGCACGCGCACGTCGCCGGCCAGCAGCACGCGCCGGCCGGCGTCGCGCACGCGGCGGCACAGGTCCAGGTCCTCGCAGTGCAGGAAGTAGCCCTCGTCGAAGCCACCCAGCTGCTCGAACAGCCGGCGCGGCAACAGCATCAGCGCGCCGGACACCGCCTCGGCCTCGACCACCGCGCGCGGCAGCTCGCCCTCCACGTTGACGCCACCGTCGCCGCGGCCGCGCAGGGTGGCCAGGGCGCGCGCGAGCAGCGGATCGCGGCGCAGCGAGGCCGGGTCCGGCCGCCCCTGCCCGTCGCACATCACCGCGCCGACCAGGCCGGCGCGCGGTTCCCGCGCCATCACTTCGAGCAGCCGCTCCAGCGCGGCCTGCTCCAGCAGGCAGTCGGGGTTGAGCACCAGCAGGAAGTCGCCGCCGGCCTCCCTGGCCGCGCGGTTCACCGCCGGGCCGAAGCCGAGGTTGGCGTGGTTGAACAGCACGCGCAGGCGCGGCTCGCGCTCGTGCGCGCGCGCGATCGCCTGCGGCACGCCGTCGGCGGAGGCGTTGTCGATCAGGACCAGTTCGAGCGGCACGCGGCAGGCCAGCACGCGCCGCACGCATTCGCGCAGTCCCTCGCCGCTGTCGGCGGCCACCACGATGACGCTCACCGTCGGCGCGGCAGGAAGGAGGCCGGAAGTTTCCATCAGCCAAGTATGACGCGGGCGCGGCGGTGCCGGAACTCGACGCCTGTCCACGCTCCTGCCGCGCCCCGCGACGGAGCCGATGGCGGTCCGGTATCGCGGCCGGAGGCCGCTCCCACAAGGCTTGCGAGGTTCCCGTGGGAGCGGCCTCCGGCCGCGATCAACCCGTGGCGGGACCGCCGGCGGTGGATTTCGAACGGCTCTCAGCCGGTGTCGCCGAGCACGTCCTTCAGCGCGAGCGGCGGCCGGTGCCCGCCGCGCACCAGCCACGGTCCCCCGGCGTGCCAGCCGTACAGCCGCCAGCCGCGCAGGCGGTGGCGGCGGCCGCGCTCGCGGTCCCACAGCAGCACGCCGCGCCCGGAGTCGACGCAGAACCAGCGCCCGTCCGGCGCGAAGCAGCAGCGCGCGCCCGCCGGCCCGCACCGGGTCCCGTCGTCGAATCGGTATTCGCCGTCCTCGCGGCGCACGCGGCCGCCGCGCGGATCGTCGAACGCCGGTTCGGCCAGCCAGCGCGGCGGCGCCAGCTCGACGATCGCCGCGGCGGGCCCGATCGGCGCCAGCGCCAGCTCCGGCCAGCTCGGCGACGGCGCGGCGGCGGCCGCCGGGCGGTGCGGATGGTCGAGCAGGTATTCGAGCAGCGCCAGCAGGCTGTAGCCGGCCAGCGCGCCGAGCAGGGCCGCGCCCCAGGCCAGCGCGTCGCCGCCCAGCGCGCGCTGCAGCGCGAACAGCATGCCGGGCAGGCCCCAGCGCAGCGCGCGCCGCAGCGTGGCGGCGTGCGGCCCGAGGCGCTCGGGCGCGGCCAGCAGGCTCGCGGCCAGCGCCAGCAGCAGCGGCAGGCCGCACCACCACGGCAGCAGCGCGAGCAGCAGCAGCCAGGCCGCGGCCGGCCACCAGCGCAACGGCGAACGGGCGCGCCCGGCCGGCATGGCTCAGGCGCGCGGCGCGCTCAGCCGCACCACACCCGCGCGTTGCGGAACATGCGCATCCACGGCGAATCCTCGCCCCACGGCTCGGGATGCCAGCTCAGCTGCACGCTGCGGAACACGCGCTCCGGATGCGGCATCAGGATGGTCACGCGGCCGTCCGCGGCGGTGAAGCCGGCCAGGCCGCCGGGCGAGCCGTTCGGGTTGAGCGGGTAGCTCTCGGTGGGCCTGCCGCGGTTGTCGACGAAGCGCACCGCCGCCTGCGCCTTGGACGGGCTGCACGCGCCGGGGAAATGCACGCGCCCCTCGCCGTGCGCCACCGCCACCGGGATGCGCGAGCCGGCCATGCCCCTGAAGAAGATGCTCGGCGAGTCGAGCACCTCCAGCGTGGCCAGCCGCGCCTCGTACTGCTCGGAGGCGTTGCGCAGGAACTTCGGCCAGTGCTGCGCGCCGGGGATGATGCCCTTGAGCTGCGAGAGCATCTGGCAGCCGTTGCACACGCCCAGCGCGAACTTCGCCGGGTCGTTGAAGAACGCCTCGAACTGCGCGCGCAGCGCCTCGTTGTAGAGGATCGAGGTGGCCCAGCCGCGGCCGGCACCGAGCACGTCGCCGTAGGAGAAGCCGCCGCAGGCGGCGAAGCCGCGGAAGTCGGCCAGCGCGTGCCGGCCGGCGGCGAGGTCGGTCATGTGCACGTCCACCGCCTCGAAGCCGGCGCGGGCGAACGCGGCGGCCATCTCCGCCTGGCCGTTGACGCCCTGCTCGCGCAGGATCGCCACGCGCGGCCGCGCGCCGGCGGCGATGTACGGCGCGGCGACGTCCTCGGCCGGGTCGAAGGCGAGCTTCGGGCTGATGCCCGGGTCGGCGTCGTCCAGCCGCCATTCCAGCTCGGCGTCGGCGCTGGCCGGGTTGTCGCGCAGGCGCTGCATGGCGTGGCTGGTCTCGTTCCAGGCGCGGAACAGCTCGCTCCAGTTCCACTTGAACAGCGTCTCGCCGCCCTGGAACAGCTTGATGCCGAGCTTCTCCTTCGGCCGGCCGACGCGGTGGCTCATGCCGGCGAGGTTGTGCCTGACCAGCAGCGCCTCGAACGCCTCGCGGTTGGCCTTGGCCACCTGCAGCACCGCGCCGAGCTCCTCGTTGAACAGCGCGCGCAGCGCGCTCTCGCCCCAGCCGTCCAGATGGATCTCCAGGCCGCAGTGGCCGGCGAAGGCCATCTCCAGCAGGGTGACGATGGCGCCGCCGTCGGAGCGGTCGTGGTAGGCCAGCAGCAGGCCGGCGCGGTTGGCCTCCTGCACCAGCTCGAACAGCGCGCGCAGGCGCCGCGGGTCGTCCAGGTCCGGCGGCACGCCGCCGCCGCGGTTGAACACCTGGGTCAGCGCCGAGCCGCCCAGGCGGTCGCGGCCGGCGCCCAGGTCGACCAGCCACAGCTCGGTCTCGCCGCGGTCGAGCTTGAGCTGCGGGGTGAGCGTGCGGCGCACGTCCTCCACGCGGGCGAAGCCGGTGACCACCAGCGACACCGGCGCCACCGTGCGCTGCGGCGCGTCGCCGTCCTTCCACACGGTCTGCATGGACAGCGAGTCCTTGCCGACCGGGATGGAGATGTCCAGCGCCGGGCACAGCTCCATGCCCACCGCCTTCACCGCGTCGAACAGCGCGGCGTCCTCGCCGGGCTGGTTCACCGCGGCCATCCAGTTGGCGGACAGGCGGATGTCGCCCAGCGCGGCGATCGGCGCGGCGGCGAGGTTGGTGATCGCCTCGCCCACCGCCAGCCGCGCGGCGTCGGCGCTGTTGAGCAGCGCCACCGGCGCGCGCTCGGCCATCGCCATCGCCTCGCCGGCGTAGCCGTCGAAGTCGGCCAGGGTCACCGCGCAGTCGGCCACCGGCACCTGCCACGGGCCGACCATCGGGTCGCGGTGGTTGAGGCCGCCCACGGTGCGGTCGCCGATGGTGATGAGGAAGCTCTTGCTGCCCACCGTGGGCAGGCGCAGCACGCGCTGCACCGCCTCGTCCATGGCGATGCCGGCCAGGTCCGGCACCACGTCGATGCGCGGCTTCACGTGCCTGGCGTCGCGGTGCATGCGCGGCGGCTTGCCGAACAGCACGTCCATCGGCAGGTCGATCACCGCTTCGCGGGACTCGGGACCCGGGACCCGGGACCCGGCAGAGCCAGCGCGGGAGGCGACGGCGCGTGTGACGCGCAGGCGGCGTTCCGCCGTCGCGGTGCCGACCACGGCGTAGGGGCAGCGCTCGCGCCTGCAGAAGTCCTCGAACAGCGGCAGGTCGTCCGGCGCGATGCCGAGCACGTAGCGCTCCTGCGACTCGTTGCTCCACACCTGCATCGGCGACAGCGAGGGATCGTCGCAGGGGATCTTCGACAGGTCGATCTCGCCGCCCACGTTGGCGTCGTTGAGGAGCTCGGGAATCGCGTTGGACAGGCCGCCGGCGCCCACGTCGTGGATGCTGACGATGGGGTTCCCGCCGCCCAGCGCCCAGCAGGCGTCGATCACCTGCTGGCAGCGCCGCTCCATCTCGGCGTTGTCGCGCTGCACCGAGGCGAAGTCCAGCTCCGCGCTGGACGCGCCGGAGGCCACCGAGGAGGCCGCGCCGCCGCCCAGGCCGATCAGCATCGCCGGCCCGCCCAGCACCACCACCGCGTGGCCGGGCTTGATCTCGTGCTTGAGCACGTGCTCGCGGCGGATGTTGGCCAGGCCGCCGGCGATCATGATCGGCTTGTCGTAGCCGCGGCGCACGCCGGCCTCGCCGGTCTCGTGCTCGTAGGTGCGGAAGTAGCCGCCCAGGCACGGGCGGCCGAACTCGTTGTTGAAGGCGGCGGCGCCGAGCGGGCCGTCGCGCATGATCTCGAACGCGCTGGCCATGCGCGGCGGCAGCGGGCGCTCGGTCTCCCACGGCTGCGGATGGCCGGGGATGCGCAGGTCCGACACCGAGAAGCCGGTCAGCCCCGCCTTAGGTCTAGCGCCGCGGCCGGTGGCGCCCTCGTCGCGGATCTCGCCGCCGGCGCCGGTGGCCGCGCCCGGCCACGGCGCGATCGCGGTGGGATGGTTGTGCGTCTCCACCTTGATCGCGTAGTCGATGGTCTCGCGGTGCGCGCGCCACACGCCGTCGGCATCGGCGAAGAAGCGGCTGCCCTCGCTGCCCTCGATCACCGCCGCGTTGTCCTTGTAGGCGGACAGCGTGTGCTTCGGCGCCTGCTGGTGGGTGTGCTTGATCATGGCGAACAGGCTCTTGTCCTGCGCCTCGCCGTCGATCGTCCAGCTCGCGTTGAACACCTTGTGCCGGCAGTGCTCGGAGTTGGCCTGCGCGAACATGAACAGCTCGGCGTCGGTGGGATCGCGGCCCAGCTCGGCGTAGCGCGCGGCCAGGTAGTCGATCTCGTCCTCGGCCAGCGCCAGGCCCAGCTCGCGGTTGGCGTGGTCCAGCGCGGCGCGGGCGTCGCCGCCCAGCGCCACGTGCGCCAGCGGCCCCGGCTCGCCGGCCAGGAACAGGCCCTGCGCCTGGTCCAGCGCGGTGAGCACCGACTGCGTCATCGCGTCGTGCAGCGCCGCCAGCACGGCGGCGTAGTCCGGCGCCGAAGGCCCGGGCAGGCCGGCGATGCGGTAGGCGGTGCCGCGCTCCACGCGGCGCATGCCGAAGCCGGCGCCGTGCAGGATGTCGGTGGCCTTGCTCGACCACGGCGAGATCGTGCCCAGCCGCGGCACCACCCACAGCGAGGCCGCCTCCGGCGCGGCGTCCTTGGCCTCCAGCACTTCCAGCAGGCGCCGGCGCTCCTCCCCTTCCGGCGCCTGCGCGGCGTCGAGGAAGTACACGAACCAGGCCGCCTGCACCCGGACGCCGCGGTGGATGGCCTCCAGGCGCGCGTTCAGGCGGTCCAGGCGGAACGGGGAAAGGGCGCTCTGCCCGTCGAGTGCGATCATGCGGGGGAGGATGGCGCAGGGAGGAAAGCGCCTATTCTACCCGATGCTGCAGGACAACATGCGCCGGCGCCGGGCCGGGCGCGGCCGGAACCGCCCGCCGGCACGGCAGACCGCCACCCGCGGCGGCGTGTCCCCCGCCCGCGGCGGCGGGGACACCCAGCGCGCTCAGCCGCCCGCCGAGGGGTCCTGCAGCAGGCGCAGCAGCTTGTCCGGCGGCACGAAGCCGCCGAGCACGCGGCCGTCCGGGGCGATCACCGTGGGCGTGCCGTCCACGCCCAGGCGCACGCCCAGGTTGAACTGGTCCTTCACGGGACTGGCGCAGCTGGCCGGCTTGGGCGCCTGGCCCTGCTTGGCCGCGGTGAAGGCCGCCTTGCGGTCGGCGGCGCACCACACCGAGACCATCTCGGTGTAGGTCGGCGTGTCGCGCCCGGAGGTGGTGGTGAGGCCCTCGCGCGGCCAGGCCAGGTACTCCACCGCGATGCCTTCCTTGTTGATCTCCGCGATGTGGGCGTGGAAGGCGCGGCAGTAGGCGCAGTTCACGTCGGTGAACACGGTGATCTTGTACTTGGGGTTGGGCGGCGCGAACACGATGCCCTGCCCCGGCGGCAGCTTGGCCAGCTCGGCCTTGCGGAACGCCGCCCAGGCGTCCTGGCTCACGTTCCTGCGCGAAGCCAGGTCCACCAGGTCGCCGTTGAGCATGTACTTGCCGTCGGCGCTGACGTAGACCAGGTGGCCGGAGGCGATCACCTGGTAGAAGCCCGGCAGCGGCGAGGGCGTCACCGCATCCACCTGCACGCCGGGCCCCAGCCCCTGCACCGCCTTGCGCACCGCCGCCACGGCGGCACTGTCGCCGCCGTCGGCCGCGCAGGCGGCGAGGGCGAACCCGCCGGCGAACAGCGCCGGCAACCATCTCTTCAGCATGTCGTTCTCGCATGCCGCGGCGGAGGGAGGGCCGCGGCGTCGGGCCGATTCTCGCACAGGCGGTCGGCGCGCTCGCGGAACGGGAGCCCACTGGCGCGGGTGGGCTGCCCGGAAGGAGCCGCCTCGCGGCCGGAGGCCGCTTGCCGCCACGGCGCCGCCGCCACGCCACTCAACCGCGCGGATGATGCTGCGCATGCAGCCGCTTCAGCCCCTCCCTCGCCACCAGCGTGTAGATCTGCGTGGTGCTGAGCGCGCTGTGCCCCAGCAGCATCTGCAGCGCGCGCAGGTCGGCGCCGTGGTTGAGCAGGTGGGTGGCGAAGGAATGCCGCAGCACGTGCGGCGAGATGCGCCTGGACTGGATGCCCGCCTGCAGCGCGTAGCGCTTCACCAGCGTCCAGAACATCTGCCGGGTCATCCCCCCGCCGCGCCGGCTGAGGAACAGCGCCGCCGGCTGGTGCCCCTTCGCCAGCGCCGGGCGCGCCTGCGCGAGGTAGGCGGACAGGTGCTCCAGCGCCACCTCGCCCACCGGCACCAGACGGTCCTTGCCACCCTTGCCGGTGACGCGCAGCACGCCCTGGCGCGCGTTGAGCGCGGCCAGCGGCAGCTCCACCAGCTCGGACACGCGCAGGCCCGAGGCGTACATCAGCTCCAGCATCGCGCGGTCGCGCAGTCCCAGCACGGTGGAGGTGTCCGGCGCGTTGAGCAGGCCCTCGATCTCGCGCTCGGCCAGCGCCTTGGGCAGGCTGCGCGGCGTCTTCGGCCGCTCGACCAGCAGGGTCGGGTCCTCCAGCCCCGGCTGCTGCCGCGCGCGCCAGCCGTAGTAGCGGCGGAACGCCGACTGCCGCCGCGCCAGCGAGCGCACCGCCACCCTCGCCGCGCCGTGGAAGGCCGACAGGTCCTCGCGCCGCGCCTCGCCCAGCGTGCGCCCGCGCGCGGACAGCCAGCGCGCCAGCGCCTCCAGGTCGCGGCGGTAGGCGTCGAGGGTGCGCGCGGACAGGCCGTCCTCCGACCACACGCCGTCGAGGAAGGCGGCGATGCTGCGGCGGTCGGCTTCGGCGATACTGGCGGGATGTTCTTCTTCCTGCATGCCGCGATGCTGGCCAAAAGCGCGCGCCGTGCGCAAGGCCGCCGATGACCGGACCCGATTACGCCCCGCTGTGGCGCCGCCTGCTGGCGCTCGTCTACGACCTGCTCGCCGTGCTGGCGATCGTGATGGTGGTGGGCCTGGCCTGCCAGCTCGCCACCGGCGGCCGGCTGATCGCCACCGGCGCGCGCACCGAGATCGCCTGGTGGTACCAGCCCCTGCAGGGGCTGGTGGTGGGCGGCTATTTCCTGCTCTCGTGGCTGCGCGGCGGGCAGACGCTGGGGATGCGGCCCTGGCGCATCCGCGTGACCGCGGCCGGCGGCGGCGCGGTGGCGCCGTACCGGGGCCTGCTGCGCCTGCTGGCGGCGGCGCTGCCGCTGCTGCTGCTCGCGCCGGCGCCGCGCTGGGGCATGGCCGCGTCCGGCTGGGCCATGCTGGCGGCGTGGGCGCTGTGGTTCGCGCCGGCGCTGCTCGACCCGCGCCGGCGCGCGCTGCACGACCTCCTCGCCGGCACCGAGGTGCGCCGCACCGGCTGAGCCGCGGCGCACCGCGCCGTCCCATCGGGCGTGCGCAAGCGCTTGATCCTTCTCGCAACCACTTTTGTGGCGTCGCAGCACGGCCGGGCCAAACCGGCTATCATGGCCGCTTCCGCAACCGCGACCGGTCGGCCCATGCTCTACCAGATCCACGAGTGGCAGCGCTCCTTCATGGGACCGCTCAGCTATTTCGCCCAGGCCAGCGCGAGGATGCTCAGCGAGCCGGGCAGCGTGCTCGCGCAGCTGCCGGGCGCGCAGCGCATGGCCGCCGGCTACGAGCTGATGTACCGCCTGGGCAAGGCCTACGAGAAGCCCGAGTTCGGCATCCACAGCATCGAGGCGCACGGCCATACCATCGCCATCGTCGAGAGGACCGCGCTGGAGCTGCCGTTCTGCCGGCTCAAGCGCTTCAAGCGCTTCAGCGACGACCCGGCCACCATCGAGCGGATGAAGGACGAGCCGGTGGTGCTGGTGGTGGCGCCGCTGTCCGGCCACCACGCCACGCTGCTGCGCGACACCGTGCGCACCCTGCTGCGCGACCACAAGGTCTACATCACCGACTGGGTGGACGCGCGCATGGTGCCGGCGGAGGCCGGCCCGTTCCACCTGGACGACTACGTCGCCTACGTCGAGCAGTTCATCCGCCACATCGGCGCCGGGCGCCTGCACGTGATCTCGGTGTGCCAGCCGACCGTGCCGGTGCTGGCCGCGGTGTCGCTGATGGCCGCGCGCGGCGAGCCGACGCCGCGCTCGCTGACCATGATGGGCGGCCCGATCGACCCGCGCCGCAGCCCCACCAGCGTCAACAACCTGGCCACCACGCAGCCGCTGGCCTGGTTCCGCGCCAACCTGATCCACACCGTGCCGATGAACTACCCCGGCCACGGGCGGCAGGTGTACCCGGGCTTCCTGCAGCACGCCGGCTTCGTGGCGATGAATCCCGGCCGCCACCTGACCTCGCACTGGGACTACTACCTCAACCTGCTGCGCGGCGACCTGGACGACGCCGAGGCGCACCGCAAGTTCTACGACGAATACAACGCCGTGCTGGACATGCCGGCCGAGTACTACCTGGACACCATCGGCACGGTGTTCCAGCAGTGCCTGCTGCCGCGCGGCCTGTGGGACGTGGACGGCGAACGCGTGAAGCCGGCGGCGATCCGGGACAGCGCCCTGCTCACCATCGAGGGCGAGCTGGACGACATCTCCGGCCTGGGCCAGACCGAGGCCGCGCACGACCTGTGCAGCGGCATCCCGGCCGACCGCCGCGAGCACCGCGTGATCGAGGGCGCCGGCCACTACGGCATCTTCAGCGGGCGGCGCTGGCGCGAGACGGTCTACCCGCAGGTGCGCGACTTCATCCGGCGCTTCGACAAGCCCGCCGGCTGACCCGCGGCGGACGCCCCGCCCGTCTCGCGCGCGACATGCCCGGCGCGGTTGCGCCGGCACTCAATCCAGCGGGTGGGCCGGGACGCCCTCGCGGGTGATCCTCACCGGGCGGATGAAGCCGCGCGCGTCGAACTCCAGCCGGTCGATGCACACCACGCGGTGGTTGGCCGCCGTCTCGCCGCGCGGCCGGCGGTGGTAGACGATGTACCACGCGCCGTCGGGCGCGTGCAGCAGCGAATGGTGGCCCGCGCCGGTGGCGATCGCCGGGTCCTGCTGCAGGATCTTGCCGATCCGCTTGAACGGCCCCAGCGGCGAGTCGGCGATGGCGTAGGCGACCGAGTAGTCCGGCCCGGTCCAGCCGCCCTCCGACCACATCAGGTAGTACCTGCCGCCGCGCCGGAACATCATCGGCCCCTCGACGTAGTGCTCGGGCGTGATCTCCTTGAACACCTCGCCGTCGGCGAAGGGCTCGAAGCCGGTGAAGTCGTCCTTCAGGCGCGCGATGTTGGCGTGGCCCCAGCCGCCGTAGACCAGGTAGTACCGCCCGTCGTCGTCGCGGAACACCGACTGGTCGATCGGCTGCGCCCCGTGGTGGAAGGCGCCCACCAGCGGCCGCCCGAGCAGGTCGCGGAACGGTCCCTGCGGCCGGTCCGCCACCGCCACGCCGATGCCGCCCACCTCGCGGTCGCCGTGGATGTCGTTGGCGGAGAAGAACAGGTAGTACTTGCCGTCCTTGGCCACGATGGCCGGCGCCCACAGCGCGCGCCTGGCCCAGGCCACGTCGCGCGCGTCGAGCACGTGCGGGTGCCTGGTCCAGCGGACCAGGTCCGGCGAGGAGAACGCATCGAAGAACAGCTGCCTGTCGTAGGCGTCGGAATAGGTCGGATAGATCCAGTACTCCCTGCCGAAGATCGCCGCCTCGGGATCGGCGTACCAGCCGGGGAACACCGGGTTGCCGGCGTGGGCGCGCGCCGCCGGCGCGCGGTCCGCCGCCGTGGCCGCAACGGCCGCCAGCAGCACGGCGGCACCGAGCAGAAAGCCTGCGAGCCGCCTCATCGCCCGCTTCCCGCAGCGGAGGCATCGTTGGCGGCCGGCGCGCCGAAGAAGCGGCGGAACGCCGCGATGGTGCGCTCGATGCCCGCGTCGTCCACGTCCAGGTGCGTGACCAGCCGCAGCGTGGGCAGGTAGCCGATGCTGATGCGGATGCGCGCCTCGCGCAGGTGGGCGTCCAGCTCGCGCAGCCGCGCCGCCGGCACGTCCACGAACACCATGTTGGTGTGCCGGCCCAGCAGGGCGACGCCGGGGATCGCGCCCAGCCCTTCCGCCAGCCGCGCCGCGCGCGCGTGGTCCTCGGCCAGCCGCTCGACGTGGTGGTCCAGCGCGTACAGGCCCGCCGCGGCCAGGATGCCGGCCTGGCGCCAGCCGCCGCCGGCGACCTTGCGCCAGCGCCGGGCCTTCTCGATCAGCGGCGCGCTGCCGGCCAGCACCGAGCCCACCGGCGCGCCCAGGCCCTTGGACAGGCACAGCGACACGCTGTCGAAGTGCCGCGCGATCGCCCGCGCCGACACCCCCGAGGCCACCGCCGCGTTGTACAGCCGCGCGCCGTCCAGGTGCAGCGCGAGGCCGCGTTCGCGCGCGAAGTCGTGCGCGGCGCGCAGGTAGTCCAGCGGCAGCACGCGGCCGTGCCAGGTGTTCTCCAGCGCCAGCAGGCGCGTGCGCGCGAAGTGCGGGTCGACCGGCTTCACCGCCGCGGCCAGCGCCTCCAGCGGCAGCGTGCCGTCGGCGGCGTGCGGGATCGGTTGCGGCTGGATCGAGCCGAGCACCGCCGCGCCGCCGCCCTCGAACTTGTAGGTGTGCGCATCCGCGCCGACCAGGTACTCGTCGCCGCGCTCGCAATGGCTCAGCAGCGCCAGCAGGTTGGACTGCGTGCCGCTGGGCACGAACAGCGCCGCCTCGAAGCCCAGCTCCCCGGCCACGCGCTCCTGCAGCGCGTTGACCGTGGGGTCCTCGCCGTAGACGTCGTCGCCGACCTCCGCCGCCAGCATCGCCTCGCGCATCGCGCGGGTCGGCCGCGTCACCGTGTCGCTGCGCAGATCCACCCAGTCCATGCCGCCACTCTCGCCGGGGAAGGCCGCCAGCTTAGCGCAGCCGCGCGCCGCCGCCCGCGGTGCCGATCCGATGGGCCATTCCGGCCGCCGGATCGGCGGGCATTTCATCGCGCATGTCCAGAACGGGGCTCATCGCCGCCTCGCTTCGGCAACTCAGGAGGCGATCGACGACCGGCACTCCTGTCTTGTATCGTTCATCGATATACGATGAAAGGCTATGAGCAAGTCCTTCGCCAGCAAGGACACGGAAGCTCTGTTCAAGGGCGTACCCCGTGCGCCGCTGGATCAACATCGAAGACCCGCCCGCCGGAAGCCGGAATATCTGAACGCGGCGCACGCGATCGACGACCTTCGCGTCCCGCCGGGCAACCGGCTGGAAGCCCTCAGGGGCAACCGTGCCGGACAGCACAGCATGCGCATCAACGACCAGTTCCGCGTCTGCTTCGTCTGGAAAGACGGCCACGCCTACGACGTCGGAATCACCGACTATCACTGAGGAACGAACATGGCCCGCCCTCCGCTCCGCCCGGTCCATCCCGGCGAAATCCTCGCCGAAGAATTCATGAAGCCGATGGAGCTTTCCTCGAATGCGCTGGCCCGCGCCATCGGCGTCACCCCTGCGCGGGTGAACGAGATCGTCAATGGCAAGCGCGGCATCACCGCCGACACGGCCCTGCACCTGTCGCGCTACTTCGGCACGACAGCGGACGTGTGGATGAACCTGCAGGCGCGCTTCGACCTTGAAACCGCGAAACGCGAGCTGGCCGAAACGCTGAAGCACATCCAGCCGCGCGCAGGCTGAACCCGAGATACGGGCGATCGGGAACGGCCAAGGAAATCGGCCAGGGCCACGCGGTGGGCGCTCGCGGTCCTGGCCGGATACTCGCAAGGCGAGAAAAAGCCTTGGAGCGATGCGATGAAGATGGTGGGTCGTGTGAGACTCGAACTCACGACCAACGGATTAAAAGTCCGCTGCTCTACCGACTGAGCTAACGACCCGCTCGACAAAGCGGGTCATTTTATCGATGCGCTCGGCGATGGCACAAGCAAGCCGTCGCCGGAATACGACGCGATGCTCATCCCGTGGCCGCGGCGGGCAATGCCGCGCGCCATCCCTCGGCACCGACCGGCAGGGGCGCGGGACGGCCGCGGCTCCAGTCCGCGGCGCAGGCGGGACAGGCGGTGCGGCCGCTGCCGCCGCAGATCCCGCACAGGTCCCACACGGTGCGCGCGCCGTGCGGGTCGCGCGTCAGGCCGCGCCCGCGGCAATTCGGGCAGTCGATCTCGTGCACCTCGCGGCACACGCTGCAGGCCTTGAACCAGGCAACGGACACGGCGGCTCTCCTTGGCAGTCGGGCGACGGCTGCCATTGGAGTGGAAGGCGGGCCGCCGCGATGCAGCGAATCGGCAGGCGCCTGCGCAAAACCGGCACGGCGGTGCGCAAATACGGCAGGCGGCCGCCCGCCGGCCGGGGCGCCGGGTCAGGCGTAGCGCGTGGGATCGGGCAGCCCGGCGGCGCGGAAGCCTTCCGCGCGCAGGCGGCAGGCGTCGCAATGGCCGCAGGCGCGGCCCTCGGCGTCGGCCTGGTAGCAGCTCACCGTGGCGGCGAAGTCCACGCCCAGGCGCGCGCCCTCGCGCGCGATGTCGGCCTTGCTCATGCGCATCAGCGGCGCGTGGATGCGGATGCCCGCGCCTTCCACGCCGGCCTTGGTGGCCACGTTGGCCAGCCGCTCGAACGCCTCGACGAAGGCCGGGCGGCAGTCGGGATAGCCGGAGTAGTCCACCGCGTTGACGCCGCACCAGATGTCGGCGGAGCCGAGCACCTCGGCCCAGCCCAGCGCGATCGACAGCATGATGGTGTTGCGCGCGGGTACGTAGGTGACGGGGATGCCCTGCCCCGCGCCGTCCAGCGGCACGTCGATGTCGGCGGTGAGCGCCGAGCCGCCGATGCTGCGCAGGTCCACCCGCACCGTCTTGTGCTCGGCGGCGCCGAGCATGCGCGCCACCCGCGCGGCGGCGTCCAGCTCGGAGTCGTGGCGCTGGCCGTAGGCCACGCTCAGCGCGTGCACGGCATAGCCCTGCTCGCGCGCGATGGCGATGGTGACGGCCGAGTCCATGCCGCCGGAGACGAGCACGACGGCCTTGCGGGGAGAAGTTTCGGACATGGGTTTCATCCACTGAAGTACGGCCGGTCACCGGCCGGGAAAGCGCTTGCGGCGGCACAGGCCACAGCGCATGCAACTTGGGAGCGAGGGAAGATGAATGAGAAGCGAGAGTTCGTGCTGCGTTGCTTTCCCGCCTCCCGCGCGCTTCTCTGCGCCGGGCAGGCTTTTCTCTCACTTCTCACTCCTCTCCACTCACTCCTCGCTTCACCTTCCCTGCGCGTCGTTCCACAGCAGCTTGTGCAGCTGCAGCTGGAAGCGCACCGGCAGGCGATCCTCGAGGATCCACTCGGCCAGCGCGCGCGGCTCCACCGCGCCGTGCACCGGCGAGAACAGCACCGTGCAGCGGCGGTCCAGGCCATGCTCGGCCACGACCTGGCGCGCCCACTCGTAGTCACCGCGGCCGGCGATCACGATCTTCACCTGGTCGTGCGGCAGCAGGTGGTCGAGGTTGGACCACAGGTTGCGCTTCTCCTCGCCGGAACCGGGGGCCTTGAGGTCCACCACCTTGCGCACGCGCGGGTCGACCGCGGCCACGTCGAGCGCGCCGGAGGTCTCCAGCGACACCTCGTAGCCGGCGTCGCACAGGCGCCGGAGCAGGACCAGGCAGCGCTTCTGCGCCAGCGGCTCGCCGCCGGTGACGCAGACGTGGCGCGCGCCGTGGCCGGCCACCTCGGCGAGGATGTCCTCGATCGCGCGCCACTCGCCGCCGTGGAAGGCATACTCGGTGTCGCACCACACGCAGCGCAGCGGGCAGCCGGTGAGGCGCACGAACACGGTGGGCCAGCCGATCGCGTCGGCCTCGCCCTGGATCGAGTGGAAGATCTCGGTGATGCGCAGCCGCCCGGCCACGGCCGGAGCCGACGTGGCCGGCGCCACGGTGGCGTCGCTGCCGCCCATCGCCGCGGCCTCAGTTGGCCGACTGCTGCAGCCGGCGCAGGCGTTCCTGCGCCAGGCTGGCCGCCTTGGTGCCGGGGTACTTGCTCAGCACCGACTGCAGGCTGGCCCTGCCGGCGTCGGTCTGCTTGAGCTCGAGCTGGCTGTAGCCGAGCTTGAGCAGCGCGTCGGGCGCCTTCTCGCTCTGCGGGAACTGCGCCAGCAGCCGCTGGAAGGCCTCCTGGGCCACCTGGTAGTTCATCGTCACGTAGTACGACTCGCCCAGCCAGTACCAGGCGTTGGGCGCCAGCGAGCTGTTGGGGTACTGCTGGATGAAGCCGCGGAAGCCGCGCGAGGCGCCCACGTAGTCGCCGCCGCGCAGCGCCTTGAAGGCGGCGTCGTAGGCGGCCTGCTCGCCGGCGGCCGGCGCGGGCGCCTTGCCGGCGGCCGGGGCCGCCGTGGCGGGCGCTGCCGTAGCGGCGGGCGCGGGCGCGGCGGCGGCCGGCGGCGCGCTGCCCGCGGCGGCCGGCTGGGCGACGGAGCCCGCGGCGGCGGGATGGGCGGCGCTGCCGCCGCCCTCCAGACGTCCGATCCGCGAATCCAGATCGACGTACTGGGCCTTGTTCTTGTCCTGGAGCTCCTGCAGCTGGTGCTGCAGCTCCTCGATCTGTCCCTGCATCTGCTGCAGCTGGGACTGCAGCGCCTGCACCTGGTTGACCAGGCCGGTGCCGCCCTGGCTTTGGCTCTGCGCCTGCTGCTCCAGCCGCGCGACGCGCTCGGCCAGGCTGAGCCGCGTATCCTGCGCGAGCGCCGGAAGCGCAAACAGCATGGCGAGCGCGAACGCGCCCGCCATGCCGCCACTGGCCTTCAAGTTGTCAGCCAGCCGTCGCTTCATCACTTCGCCGTGTAGATGATCTCGACGCGGCGGTTCTTGCTCCAGCAGTCCTCGTTGTGCTCGCGGCACACCGGCTTCTCCTTGCCGTAGGAGACCACGTTGAGCTGGCTGGCCGAGCCGCCGTTGGCCTGCAGGGCGCTGGACACGGCGTTGCCGCGGCGCTCGCCCAGGCCGAGGTTGTACTCGCGGGTGCCGCGCTCGTCGGTGTTGCCTTCCAGGCGGATCTGCGCCATCGGGCGATCCTGCAGGTACTTGGCGTGGCACGCCATGATCTGCTGGAACTCCGGCTTGATCTCGTCCTTGTCGAAGTCGAAGTACACGACGCGCTGGCGCAGGCAGGCGTCGGTATCGAGGTCGGCCGGGGTGTACTTGCCGGTTTCCGGCGCCGGCTGGGTCACCGGAGCCTGCTCCGGGGCCTGCTGCGGCTTGACTTCCTGCTTCTTCGAACATGCGGCCGCGCCAACGCAGAGCAGGGCGACCAGGGCGACGCGTGCGGTCTTATTCATGGTGACGTTCCTTACAAACGGGTTAGTTCCGACAGTCAATGACGATTGCGGTTTGGGACAGTAATCGCCGGTGGTTCCGGCTGTTGTTTTTACAACTTCGATGAAACCGTCAGCGGCAAGCGGACCTGCACCATGTACGACCGGCGCAGGCCGACATCGCCCTGACCGACAACCGGACGGGAACGCCGGGCGCTCCCGCCGGTCCCGTCCTTGAGTTTTCCATGCCGCCCCGCTTGCGCGGCGCGGCGCGGAGGAAATCAGCGTTGCCGATACGGACCCCAGGCAGGCTCGCGCACGTCGCCGTCGGACAGGACGAGGCGCTGGCGCACCATGCCGTCGGCCGAGACGGCATAGAGCACCCCGCGGCGCCCTTCCGTGGCGGCGTACAGCAGCATGCTGGCGTTCGGCGCGAAGCTCGGGGATTCGTCAATCGGGCCGGGGGAGAGGTAGCGCACCTGCCCGCCCAGACTGAGATCCATGACCGCAATACGATACACGTTCCCGTTGCCCTGCACCATGGCAATCTGCTTGCCGTCGTAGCTGACGCTGGCGTTGGCGTTGTTCTGGCCCTGGAAGCTGACCCGGGTCGGCGCGCCGCCGCCGGCCGGCATCTGGTAGATCTGCGGCCGGCCGGAGCGGTCGGAGGTGAAGTAGATGCCTTGCCCGTCCGGCGACCAGACCGGCTCGGTGTCGATCGACAGGCTGTTGGTCAGGCGGGTCTCCTGGCGGCTGGCCAGGTCGAGCACGAAGATCTCCGGGTTGCCCACGTAGGACAGGGCCAGCGCCAGCTTGCTGCCGTCCGGCGACCAGGCCGGGGCACCGTTGATCCCGCGCGGGTGCGAGGCGACCAGCTGGCGCGAGCCGGTGGTGATGTCCTGCACGTAGATCTGCGAGTTGCCGCTCTCGAAGGAGACGTAGGCGATCTTGCGGCCGTCCGGCGACCAGGCCGGCGACAGCAGCGACTCGCGCGACTTGGCGACCACCTGCGGGTTGTAGCCGTCGGAGTCGGCCACGATCAGCGAGTAGGTGGTGTTGTTGCCCAGGCCCACCGCGGTGATGTAGGCGATGCGGGTCCAGAACGCGCCGCGCACGCCGGTGATCTTCTCGTAGATGGCGTCGGCGATCTGGTGCGCCACGCCGCGCAGGTCGCCCACCGGCGCCGGCGGCATCGCCTGGTTGAGCAGGCTCTGCTGCTTGTTGACGTCCCACAGCTCGTACTGGACCTGCACCATGCCGTTGCCGGCGTCGTTGACGCGGCCGACCACGATGTAGTCCTGCTTGAGCAGGCGCCAGGTGGCGAACTTGATCTCCGCGCCGCGCGAGGGCGTCTCGACGATCTCGCTCTTGGCCAGCGAGCGGAACTTGCCGGAGCGGTTGAAGTCGTTGCGCATCACCTCGGCGACGTCGGTGGGCAGCGGCGCGCCGGTCTGGGCGAACGGCACCACGGCGATCGGGGTGGCGGTCTTCAGGCCGCCGGTGATCTGCACGTTGAGCGCCTGGCCGGCGGCGGGCCCGGCGACGAGGGCGGCGAGGCACAGCAGCAGCAGGGCGAAAAACGGTCGGTTTCGGCGCATGGGTCTGATCATCGCGGTGTGAAGGTGAAGTCGATGTCGCGGCGGAACACGCTCTCGAAGCCCTTGTACGGCAAGGGCTGGGCGCGCAGGACGGCGTTCTCGACCGAGCGCTTGCCCGCCTCGTCGTAGGGGCAGTTGGCGTCGACCTTGGCGCTCATCACGTCGCCGCCCGGCAGCTGGACGATGTGCACCACGCACGAAACGTTCGGCATGTTATCGGGGCGCAGCCAGTTCTGCGTGACCGCGTTCTGAATCGCCGCGATGTACTGGCCGAGCAGGCCGCTGTCCGGGCCGTTGGTGCCGCTCTGCCGCTGCGCGGCCGGCGGCAGGTCGGGCAGGCCGTCGTCCTTGGCGTTCTCCAGGTCCTTCATCTGCTGCTGGGCCTGCCGGGCCTTGCTGTCCAGCTTCCTGGTCTGCGCCGCCGCCTTGTCCATCTGGGCGAACAGCTCGTCGATCTTCTTCTTTTCCTCTTCCTTGCGCTTGGCCGCCTGGGCGTCCAGCTCGGCCTGCCGCTGGCGCTGCTTCTCCTCCTGCTCGCGCCTGGCGTCCTCGGCCTTCTGCAGGGCGTCGGCGACCACCTTCTCCTGGTCCTGCACGTCCGGATGCTCCGGCGGCGGCGGCAGGGTCCTGACCTTGGGAGCCTCCACGGGCGGGGTCGGCGGCGGCACCGCGGGGGGCGGCGGCACGGTGTCGGGCTGCGGCCTGACCTTCACCGCCTTGGGCGGCGGCGCGCCGGTGGGGCCGACCAGGGTGGCCTCGATGATCTGGCCGGGCAGTTCCAGCGGCTTGGCGCAGGCGATCGGGTTCCACTGCGCCGGCAGGCGCAGCAGCGCGAACACGCTCTCGTAGAACGAGCACGGCACGATCGCCAGCGCCAGGAAGCCGACGATGCCCAGGTGCAGGACGGCCGAGAGGAAGACCGCCCAGGGCGTGCCCTTACTTTCGCGCATCGGACCGGCTCGTCCCCTGCGGCTGGCTCATCAGGCCGACCTTGGCCACGCCGGCCTGCTGCAGCTGGGCCAGCACCTGGTACACGCCGTCGTACTTGCCGTCGCGGTCGCCGGCCACCAGCACGCTGATCTCGGGGTTGGCCTTGACGAAGGCGCCGACCTTGGCCTGCATGGTCTGGACGTCGACCGGCTCCTTCTTCGAGCCCTCCATGGTCAGGTACAGGCTGCCGTCGGCGGCGACCGAGACGATCACCGGGTTCTTCTTGTCCTGCATCGACTTGGCCTGCGCCTGCGGCAGGTTGACGTCCACGTTGGCGTTGAGCATCGGCGCGGTGACCATGAAGATGATCAAGAGCACCAGCATCACGTCGATGTACGGCACGACGTTGATCTCGGACTTGAGCTTGAGGCGCTTGTGGCGTGCGGAGGTACGCATGGCGGGACGCTCCGGTCAGCGCGCTTCGTCGGTCTGGATCTGCCGCTGCAGCACGGAGGAGAATTCCTCCTGGAACACCTCGTAGCGGGAGGCGACGCGCTCGACCTTGTTGGCGAAGCGGTTGTAGGCCCACACCGCCGGGATCGCGGCGAACAGGCCCATGGCGGTGGCGATCAGCGCCTCGGAGATGTGCGGGGCGACCACCGCGATGGTGACGTCCTTCATCTCGCCCAGGCCCTGGAACGCGCCCATGATGCCCCACACGGTGCCGAACAGGCCCACGTACGGGCTGATCGAGCCCACGTTGGCGAGGAATTCCAGGTTGCGCTCCAGCAGGCCGATCTCGCGCGTGCCGGCCACGCGCATGGCGCGCTCGGTGCCCTCCATCACGACGCGCAGGTCGTGCACCTTGCGCTGGCGCTGGCGGGCGAACTCGCGGAAGCCGGACTCGAAGATGGTCTCCATGCCGCCGTTGTCGGCGCCGCGCCCGCTCACCTCGCGGAACAGGCCGGCCAGGTCGCCGCCGGACCAGAAGCGCTCCTCGAACGCCTCGGCGTTCTCCATCGCCGCCTTCATCTGCGAGTACTTGCGGATGATGATGACCCAGGACAGGAAGGAGAACACCAGCAGCAGGAGCATCACCAGCTGCACCGGCAGGCTCGCTTCCGCGACCAGCTTGAAAATGTTCAGTCCACCGCTCATGGCTTGGGGGTACTCCGCCGAAATTGTCGTCTGTCAGGGGTCGCGGCCGGGCAGGGCCTCGTCGGGGATCCGCGCCGGCGCCATGCGGTGGAGGTCCACGCAGGCCACGCGCACCCGCGCGCGGATCAGCTCCGTGCCGTCGGCCCGGCGGATCGATTGGCCGAAGAGGATACTGGCAGCGCGCCGTTCTTGGACTTCCACCGTCACGATCAGTTCATCGTCCAGCAGGGCGGCCTTGAGGAAGTCGATCTCCATCGAGCGCACCATGAAGGCCAGCCCGGTGCGCTCGCGCAGCGCGGACTGGTCGACCCCGCCGGCGCGCAGCCACTCGGTGCGGGCGCGCTCCAGGAAGCGCAGGTAGCTGGCGTGGTAGACCACGCCGCCGGCGTCGGTGTCCTCCCAGTAGACGCGGACGGGCCAGGCGAAGGGAGCTTGGTCGGGAGCGGCGGGGGACATGGGCGGGGGCGGGGGCGGGCGCGAGTGGGGAGAAGTGAGTGAAGAGGAGTGAGAGGCTGGCGGGGTGGATTTTCTCTCACTTCCCTCTCCTCTTCACTCACTCCCCGGCCTCGGGGCCGAACAGATCCGCAGGCACTCCCTGCCGGGGCGGCGGCGCCAGGCCCAGGTGGCGCCAGGCCTTGGGCGCGGCCATGCGGCCGCGCGCGGTGCGCACCAGGAAGCCCTGCTGGATCAGGTAGGGCTCGACCACGTCCTCCAGCGTGCCGCGGTCCTCGCTGAGCGCGGCGGCCAGCGACTCCACGCCCACCGGGCCGCCGTCGAAGCTCTCGATGATGGTGGCCAGCATGCGGCGGTCGAGGTCGTCGAAGCCCTCGGCGTCCACCTTGAGCATGTCCATCGCCGCCCGCGCGGCGGCGCGGTCGATGCGCCCGCCGGCGCGCACCTCGGCGTAGTCGCGCACCCGGCGCAGCAGGCGGTTGGCGATGCGCGGGGTGCCGCGCGAGCGGCGCGCGATCTCGGCCGCGCCCTCGGCCTCGCAGTCGATGCCCAGGATGCGCGCCGAGCGGCGCACGATCGCGGCCAGCTCCTCGGGCGTGTAGAACTCCAGCCGCTGCACGATGCCGAAACGGTCGCGCAGGGGCGCGGTGAGCAGGCCGGCGCGGGTGGTGGCGCCGATCAGGGTGAACGGCGGCAGGTCCAGCTTGATCGAGCGCGCGGCCGGGCCCTCGCCGATCATGATGTCGATCTGGAAGTCCTCCATCGCCGGGTAGAGCACTTCCTCCACCACCGGCGACAGGCGGTGGATCTCGTCCACGAACAGCACGTCGTTCGCTTCCAGGTTGGTCAGCAGCGCGGCGAGGTCGCCGGCGCGCTCCAGCACCGGGCCGGAGGTGGAGCGGAGGTTCACCCCGAGCTCGTTGGCGATGACGTGGCTGAGCGTGGTCTTGCCCAGCCCCGGCGGGCCGAAGATCAGCACGTGGTCGAGCGCGCCGCCGCGCCGGCGGGCCGCCTCGATGTAGATCGACAGCTGCTCGCGCACCGCCTGCTGGCCCAGGTACTCGGCCAGCCGCTTGGGCCGGATGGTGGCCTCCAGCGCCTCGTCGTCGAGCTGGGCGGCGGGGGTGATGATGCGCGCTTCGGTCATGGGGGGATTATGGCCGAGCGGGGCGGGGAACGGGGAACGGGGAACGGGGAACGGGGAACGGGGAACGGGGAGAGCCTGGCACGCCTTGCCGATATCCACTACAACCGGATCGCCGGCACCTGCACGTTCCCCGCTCCCCGTTCCCCGCTCCCGCTCCTACCCATCAGATCTCCACCTGCGCCCCCAGCTCGATCAGCCGGTTGCCGGGAATCTGGAAGAACGCCGTGGCCGGCAGCGCGTTGCGCGCCAGGAAGGCGAACAGCTTGTCGCGCCACAGCGCCATGCCGGGGCGGCGCGCGTCGGCCACGATGGTCTCGCGCGAGAGGAAGAAGGTGGTGTCCATCATGTCGAAGGCGATCCCCTCGCGCGCGCACTGCGACATCGCCAGCGGCACGTTCGGGTCCTCGGCGAAGCCGAAGCGCAGCGCCAGGCCGTAGAATTCGCCGTCCATGCGGGTGATCTCGATGCGTTCCTCGGCCTCGGCCAGCGGCGTCTCCAGCACCTCCACCGTCAGCAGCACGTTGCGCTCGTGCAGCACCTTGTTGTGCTTGAGGTTGTGCAGCAGCGCGTGCGGCACGGCGTTCTGGTTGGCGGTGAGGAACACCGCGGTGCCCGGCACGCGCAGCGGCGGGTGCTCGGCGATGCTGGCGATGAACGGCTCCAGCGCCAGCCCGCCCTGCTTGATCTCGCGCATCACCAGCTCGCGGCCGCGGCGCCAGGTGGTCATCACGATGAAGATCACCACGCCCAGCACCAGCGGGAACCAGCCGCCGTGGGCGATCTTCAGCGCGTTGGCGCCGAAGTAGGACAGGTCCAGCGCCATCAGCAGGATGCCCACCGGCACCACCACCAGCCAGTTCCAGCGCCACATGCGGCGCGCCACCACCAGCGCCAGCAGGGTGGTCATGGTCATCGTGCCGGTCACCGCGATGCCGTAGGCCGCGCCCAGGTTGTCCGAGCTGCGGAAGCCGAGCACCGCGCCGACCACCAGCACCAGCAGCATGCGGTTCACCCACGGCACGAAGATCTGCCCGGACATCTCGCGCGAGGTGTGCACCACCGCCATGCGCGGCGAGTAGCCCAGCGACATCGCCTCGCGGGTCATCGAGAAGGCGCCTGAGATCACCGCCTGCGAGGCGATCACCGCCGCCGCGGTGGCCAGCGCCACCATCGGGTAGAGCAGCGCCTCGGGCACCAGCAGGTAGAACGGGCTGTCGATCGCCGCCGGGTTGCGCAGCAGCAGCGCGCCCTGGCCGAAGTAGTTGAACAGCAGCGCCGGCAGCACGAAGCAGAACCACGCCACGCGGATCGGCTTCTTGCCGAAGTGACCCATGTCGGCGTACAGCGCCTCCGCGCCGGTCAGCGCCAGCACCACGCCACCCAGCGCGATGAACGAGGTGTGCCCGTGGCTGACGAAGAAGCGCACCGCGTAGGCCGGATTGGCCGCGTACAGCACCTGCGGGTGCTGCACGATCTGGCGCGCGCCGAGCACCGCCAGCACCAGGAACCACAGCGTCATCACCGGCGCGAACGCCTTGCCCACCGCGTGCGTGCCGTGCCGCTGCAGGGCGAACATGCCGGCCAGGATCACCAGCGCGATCAGCACCACGAAGCGGCCCAGCGACGGCGCCGCCACTTCCAGGCCCTCCACCGCGCCGAGCACCGAGATCGCCGGGGTGATCACGCCGTCGCCGTAGAACAGCGCGGCGCCGAAGATGCCGAACAGGCCGAGCACCCAGCGCGCGCGCGCCAGCCCGCCCATCGAGCGCTGCGTCAGCGCCATCAGCGCCATGATGCCGCCCTCGCCCTTGTTGTCCGCGCGCATCACGAAGGTGACGTACTTGAGCGACACCACGATGATCAGCGACCACAGGATCAGCGACAGCACGCCCAGCACCGCCGGCGGCGTGGGCGACATGCCATGCGTGCCGAGGGTCTCCTTCATGGTGTACAGCGGGCTGGTGCCGATGTCGCCGAACACCACGCCGATGGCGCCCAGCGCCAGCTTCGCCACGCGGCGGCGCGAGTCGGCGGCGCCACCGCCCTGCAGGTGTGCGTGTCCCACCGCTCAGCTCCCGAGTGCGGCGCGCAGCGCCTTGCGGATGATGGCCTCGGCGCCGTCGCCGTCGGCGGCGACCTTCTGCACCAGCCGCGCCACCTCGGCCGGCTTGTAGCCGAGCTGCTGCAGGGCCACGGTGGCCTCGCCGGCCGGGTCGAGCGGCGCGCCCGCGGCGGCCGGCGCGCCCGGCAGGCTGGCGCCGCCCGGGCCCTCCACGCGGTCGCGCAGCTCCACCACGATGCGCTCGGCGGTCTTCTTGCCGATGCCGGGGATCTTGGTCAGCGCCGCCACGTCGCCGGCCTGCACCAGCCGCGCGAAGTGGTCGACCGACACGCCCGACAGCACCGCCAGCGCGATCTTCGCGCCGATGCCGGACACCTTCTGCAGGTTGCGGAACAGCGCGCGCTCGGCCTCGTGCAGGAAGCCGTACAGCGCGGCGCTGTCCTCCTTCACCGCGTAGTGGGTGAGCAGGGTCACTTCCTTGCCGGTGGGCGGCAGGTCGTAGATGGTGGACATCGGCGCCTCCAGCTCGTAGCCGACGCCGCCCACGTCCACCAGCAGCCACGGCGGCTGCTTGGAGACCAGGATGCCGCGCAGCCGGCCGATCATCGCCGCCTCCAGGCCGCGCGCGGGATGCCCACGCGCGCCAGGCTGGCACGGGTGTGCGCGTGCGCCACCGCGATCGCCAGCGCGTCGGCGGCGTCCGCCTGCAGCGGCCCCTTGAGGCCGAGCAGCACGCCGACCATGTGCTGGACCTGGTTCTTGTCGCCGCGGCCGCTGCCGACCACCGCCTGCTTGACTTCCGTTGCCGCGTACTCGTGCACCGCGATCCCCTGGCTGACCACCGCACAGATCGCGGCGCCCCTCGCCTGCCCAAGTTTCAGGGCCGAGTCCGCGTTGCGCGCCATGAACACGCGCTCCACCGCGCACTCGGTCGGCCGATGGGCGGCGATGATGTCACTCAATTCGTCAAAAATGCGTTTCAGGCGCAGCGGGAAGCTGGCCTCCCCGGCCACCGCCAGCGCGCCGTGGAACACGTGCGCCAGCCGCCCGGCGGCATCGACGTCGACGATGCCCACGCCGGTGCGCTGGCTGCCCGGATCGATGCCGAGGATGCGGACTTTCCGGGGCTCGGGACCCGGGACTCGGGACTCGGCAGAGCGACTCCCCGCGAGTACATCGTTTTGCGGGCCGATGGAGCCGGGGACTCCGGCGCTGGCGGGAGACTGCCTTTTCGAGTCCCGAGTCCCGGGTCCCGAGTCCCGGCAAGCCCAGGCTTTCACGGCAGCAGGGCGTTGTGGTAGACCTCGCTGACGTCGTCCAGCGCGTCGAGGCGCTCGAGCAGGTCGGTGAGGTCCTCCAGCGCCTCGGCGGGCACCGCGACGCGGTTGTTCGGGCGCATCACCACGCCGGCGTGCAGCGCGTCGAGGCCGGCGTCGATCAGCGCCTGCTGCACCGCCTCGAAGTTCTCCGGCGCGCACAGCACGGTGCTCTCGCCGCCCTCGTTGACCACGTCGTCGGCGCCGGCCTCCAGTGCCGCCTCCAGCACCTTCTCCTCGGCCGCCTCGTCGCCGCCGGTGGCGAACACCAGCTCGCCGCAGCGGGTGAACTGGAAGGCCACCGAGCCGGAGGTGCCGAGGTTGCCGCCGTGCTTGGTCAGCGCGTGGCGCACGTCGGCCACGGTGCGGGTCGGGTTGTCGGTGAAGCACTCGATGATCAGCGCCACGCCGCCCGGGCCGTAGCCCTCGTAGCGCAGCTCCTCCATCTTGGTGCCGCCGTCGGCGCCGGAGCCGCGCTTGATCGCGCGCTCGATGGTGTCCTTGCTCATGTTGGCCGCCAGCGCCTTGTCCACCGCCGCGCGCAGGCGCGGGTTCAGGGCCGGGTCGGGCACGCCGGCGCGGGTGGCGACGGTGATCTCGCGGATCAGCTTGGTGAACACCTTGGCGCGCTTGGCGTCTTCGGCGTTCTTGCGGCCTTCGATGGACGGACCTCTACCCATGGCGGTTCCCGGTGCAGCTGGCGGTGAAAGACAAGCGGCGAAGTCTACCGCAAGTGGCCCGCCGCGCCGCGGGCGCCCTGCGGCGGCCTGCCGCAGGGTCAGGCCGCCGGCGCGAAGCGTCCGGTGCGCAGGAAGCGCACCACCAGCGCCGCCACCTCGGCGGAGACCAGCAGGCCGGTGTGGCTGGTTTCGACCACGCAGTGGTCGGCCAGGCCCGGCAGCAGGGTCTCGGCGACCGCCACGGTGCCGTCGTGCTCGCCCTCGATCTGCCCCACCACGGCGCCCAGGCCCAGCGGCATGCGGCCGGCGATCACGCCGACCTCGCGCGGGCCGGCCCAGCGCTCGAAGCCCTGCTCCAGCAGCGCGCGGTTGTGGCCGAGCAGCATCTCGCCGCCGCGCCCCAGCCGGGCGAAGGCGCGCGCCGCGGTGCTGCCCTTGAGCGGCGAGCCCAGGCAGACGATGCGCCCCGGCGGCAGCTCCGCGGCGCCGAGGCAGGCGCGCAGCGCGAGCAGGCCGCCCAGGCTGTGCCCGACCAGGTGCACCGGCCCGGGCGCGCAGTCGGCGATGCGCGCGGCCAGGCGCTTGAGGATGTGCTCCTGCGTCGCCGCCACGCTCATGTAGTCGAAGCGGTGCACGCGGTAGCCCTCGGCCATCAGCCGCCGGTGCAGCAGGCCCAGCGCGAAGCCGCGCATCCACAGGCCGTGCAGCAGGATCACATGTTCGGTCATCGGTTCGCGCGCTTCGCCGTTACTCCCTCTCCCCTCCGGGGAGAGGGCTGGGGTGAGGGGCCAACCTGGCGACACCCTGCATCGGAACCGGCTTCGAACCGGCCCCGGCGCAGGAGCGCCCCCTCACCTCGCTCCTCTCCCCAAAGGGGAGAGGAGGCAAAAATCAGTCTTCCGCGGCCGCCACCGCCACGTGCAGCTCCTTCAGCTGCGCCTCGCCCACCGGCGAGGGCGCGTCGGTCATCAGGTCCTGCGCGCTGGTGGTCTTGGGGAAGGCGATCACGTCGCGGATCGACTCGGTGCCGGCCATCAGCGCCGCGATGCGGTCGATGCCGAAGGCCAGGCCGCCGTGCGGCGGCGCGCCGAACTTCAGCGCCTTGAGCAGGAAGCCGAACTTCGCCTCGGCCTCCTCCGGCCCGATGCCGAGCAGCTCGAACACCGCGCTCTGCATCTCCGGCCGGTGGATGCGGATCGAGCCGCCGCCGATCTCGTTGCCGTTGAGCACCATGTCGTAGCCGCGGCTCACCGCGATGGCGGCGTTGGCCTTCAGGTCGTCGATGTCGTCCACCTTGGGCGCGGTGAACGGGTGGTGCAGGGCGACGTAGCGCCTTTCCTCCTCGTCGTATTCGAACATCGGGAAGTCGGTGACCCACAGCGGCTTCCAGGCGTTCTGCACCAGCCCGCGGTCCTTGCCGACCTTCAGGCGCAGCGCGCCCATGAAGTCGGTGACCGTCTTCCACTTGCCGGCGCCGACGAACACGATGTCGCCGGACCGCGCGCCGGCGGCCCCGAGCAGCGCCGACAGCGCCGCGTCGTCGAGGAACTTCGCCACCGGCGAGCTGACGCCCTCGCGGCCCTTGGCGAGGTCGTCCACCTTGATCCAGGCCAGACCCTTGGCGCCGTACTTGGCGACGTACTCGGCCAGGCCGTCGATCTCCTTGCGGCTCATGCCGGCGCCGTCGGGCACGCGCAGCGCGGCGACGCGGCCGGCCGGGTCGCTGGCGGGCTCGGCGAACACCTTGAACTCCACGCCCTTCACCGCCTCGGCGACGTCCGCCAGCTCCAGCGCGATGCGCAGGTCCGGCTTGTCCGAGCCGAAACGGCGCATCGCCTCCTCCCAGGTCATGCGCGGGAAGGGATCCTCCAGCTCGACGTCGACCACTTCCTTGAACACGTGGCGGATCAGGCCCTCCACGAAGTCCTGCACGTCCTTCTCCTCGACGAAGGCGAACTCCAGGTCGAGCTGGGTGAACTCCGGCTGGCGGTCGGCGCGCAGGTCCTCGTCGCGGAAGCAGCGGGCGATCTGGTAGTAGCGGTCGAAGCCCGCCATCATCAGGATCTGCTTGAACAGCTGCGGCGACTGCGGCAGCGCGTAGAACTGGCCCGGATGCACGCGGCTGGGCACCAGGTAGTCGCGCGCGCCCTCCGGCGTGGCCTTGGTGAGGATCGGCGTCTCCACGTCCTGGAAGCCGCGCGCGTCGAGGTAGCGGCGCAGCGCCTGCACCAGCCTGATGCGCGTGCGGATCATCCGCTGCATCTCCGGGCGGCGCAGGTCGAGGTAGCGGTAGGTCATCCGCAGGTCCTCGTTGGGGTTCTCGTGCAGCGCGAACGGCAGGTCGCGCGCGGCGTTGAGCACCTGCACCGTGTCGGCCAGCAGCTCCACCGTGCCGGTGCGCAGCTTGTCGTTGGCCGCCAGGCGCCTGCGGACGGTGCCGGTGACCCTCAGGCAGTACTCGTAGCCGACCTCGCCGGCCACCGCGAAGGCGGCGGCGTTGTCGCGCTCGACCACCACCTGGGCGATGCCCTCGTGGTCGCGCAGGTCGATGAAGGCGACGTGGCTCTGCAGGCGGAGGGTGTTGACCCAGCCGCACAGGGTGACGGTCTGGCCGGCCAGCGACTCGTCGATGAGGCCGCAGTAGTGCGTGCGCATGCGAAAGGGACTCCGGGCCGCGGGCGCGGCTGAAAGCGTAGAAAAGTCCGGAATGTTAGCACCGGCGGGGCCGGCTCCGCGCCGCCCCGCCGGCCGGGCTCACCGGCCCCGGCTGACCACGAAGCGGCCGCGGCAGCCGCGGTCCACCCAGATGCCGTCGCGGTTGACGCCCCAGTTGTAGCCCTCGCGGCAGCGCGTGTCCGAGTCGTTGTTGACCAGGCGCACCCGGGTGTTGCGGTCGATCCGCAGCGGGCACAGCCGGTAGCGGTTGTCGACGCTGCCGCACTGCACGCTCTCCTCGTGCGACGGGCGGCCGCCGTGCCAGCCGCCGCCCCAGCCGCCCGCCTCGACGAAGCGGCCGCGGCAGCCGCGGTCGACCCAGATCGCGCCGCGCTCCACGCCCCAGTTCTGGCCGCGCACGCAGCGCGTGTCCGAATCCTGGCGCACCATCTGCGCGTCGCGCCAGCCCACGTCGCAGCGCGCGTAGCGGCCGTTGACGCTGCCGCAGCTCACCTCGCCGCGCGCCTGCGCGCGGGCCGGTCCGGCGGCTCCCAGCGCCAGTGCGCCGGCGGCCAGCGCCAGCACCAGGCCACCCCACACGGACATCGCACGCATCGCAGCTCTCCTTTTCCAAACGCGCCCGGGGCGCGGACGGCGGCAGCTTGCATGCAGACGCGGCGCAAGGGAATACGCCGCGGGCAGCTTCCTGCGGCGTCGGTTCAGGCTCGCGGCTCGGTTTTCCGCGGCGGGCCATCGCGGCCGGAGTCCGCTCCCGCAGGGGCTCGCGTAGCCTTCGCGGGAGCGGCCTCCGGCCGCGATGGACGGACTCAGGCCTCCGCCGCCTTGGCCGCCGGGGCGGCCGGCTCGGCCTTCGGGGGCGGCGCGTTCTCCGCGGCCGGCTTGGCGGCGTCCGCGCTCTCGGCCAGGTTGCGCTTCTTGTCGCCGTCCTTCTTGAAGTCGGTCTCGTACCAGCCGCTGCCGGCCAGCCGGAACGACGGCGCGCTCACCCGCCGCCGCACGCGCGGCGCCTCGCAGGACGGGCAGTTCGCCGGATCGGCGTCGGACAGCTTCTGCAGACGGTCGAAACGGTGGCCGCACTGGCCGCACTCGAATTCGTAGATGGGCATCGTGGCAAAACTCCGGGCTCGCGCCCCTGGATCCTGGCTGGCGCCCATTATCGAGTCGCCCGGCCGGATTTCAACGCGCCGGCCGCACTGGCACCCGCCGCCGCCCGGGGGTAGCCTGCGGGCGGACGGGCGCGGCACGCCCGCGCCGTCCAGTGATCTTTGGTTATTTGCATATGTGCGAGATGGACGTCCAGACGTCTATTGACCGGCCAGCCGGCAGCCCCTAGCCTGCCGTCATTGCACCGCAACATAATTCCAAGGAGTCCCCCGATGAGCCCCGCCCGCCCCCCGATCCGCCGCGCGCTCCTCCCCGCCGCGCTGCTGGCCCTGTCGCCCGCCTTCGCCCACGCGCAGGACGAGCAGGCCGCCACGCCCGAGAAGGCGAAGAACCTGGGCACCGTGATCGTCACCGGCACGCGCGCCGACAACCGCACCGAGAGCAGCTCGCTCACCCCGATCGACGTGGTCTCGGCCAAGGTGCTGCAGCAGACCGGCACCAACGACCTGCCCACCGCGCTGTCGCGCATCATCCCGTCGCTGACCTTCCCGCGCCCGTCCGCCGCCGACACCGCCGACACGCAGCGCCCCGCGCAGCTGCGCGGCCTGTCGCCGGACCAGGTGCTGGTGCTGGTGAACGGCAAGCGCTGGCACCCCGGCGCGATCATCCTCACCAACGGCGTGCTGGGCCGCGGCTCGCAGGCGGTGGACCTCAACACCATCCCGGTCTCGGCGATCGACCACATCGAGGTGCTGCGCGACGGCGCCTCGGCGCAGTACGGCTCGGACGCCATCGCCGGCGTGATCAACATCATCCTCAAGAAGGGCGCCGAGGGCGGCGACGTGGAGCTCACCGGCGGCCAGTACACCCACGGCGACGGCCGCCAGTGGCAGGGCTCGGCCAACTTCGGCCTGCCGCTGGCCGGCGACAGGGGCTGGCTGCGCTTCACCGTGCAGAGCGGCAACCAGGACTACACCAACCACGCCGGTGCCGACACCCGGCCGGCCTACAGCGGCCTGGGCGTGAACTTCCGCGAGGGCGATCCGGCGGTGCACGACAACAACCTGCTGCTCAACGCGCAGTACGACTTCGGCCCGGCCGTGCAGCTCTATGCCTTCGGCCACTTCGGCCACCGCGACAGCACCTCGCCGGCGTTCTTCCGCTACGGCAACAGCAGCCCGCTGATCGCCGGCATCTACCCGGACGGCTACCTGCCGCTGGAGAACGCCGACTCCACCGACCGCTCGCTGGTGCTCGGCCTGCGCGGCACCGCCGGCGGCTGGCGCTGGGACGTGAGCGGCAACTACGGCGGCAACCGCGTCTCCTACGAGACCCGCCACAGCATCAACCTGGCCTGGCTCAACGACTTCGGCGACAGCCCGCGCAACTTCGACGACGGCGTGCTGGACGCCGCGCAGCAGTCCCTCGACGTCGACCTGGCCAGGGAGTTCTCGCCCGGCTGGCTGCCCAACCCGGTCACCGTGGCCTTCGGCGCCGAGTACCTGCGCCAGACCTACGGCATCCACGCCGGCGAGCCGGCCTCGTGGTACGTGGGCACCTCGGGCGTGTCCGGCGGCGCGCAGGGCTTCGCCGGCTGGCAGCCGGTCAGCGCCGGCTCCTGGTCGCGCCACGACGTGGCCGAGTACCTGGACGTGGAGACCAACCTCACCGACCGCCTCGGCGTGTCCGCCGCGGTGCGCCACGAGGACTACACCGACTTCGGCAACACCACCTCCGGCTCGCTGGCCGGCCGCTTCGACTTCACCGACGGCTTCGCGCTGCGCGCCAGCGCCTCCACCGGCTTCCGCGCGCCGTCGCTGGCCCAGCAGCACTACTCCACGGTGTCCTCGCTGTACTACGGCGAGGGCAACTCGCTGGGCCTGCCGGCGGGCATCTACAACGCCGGCCTGGTGCCGGTGGACAACCAGGTGGCCCGCCTGCTCGGCGCCGAGCCGCTGAAGCCGGAGAAGTCGCACAACTACACCCTGGGCGCGGTGTGGAGCCCGACCGCCGCGCTGACCCTCAGCGTCGACGCCTACCAGATCCGGATCGACAACCGCATCGTGCTGTCCAGCAGCATCGCCACCACCGGCCCCACGGTGCAGGCCTACCTGGCCGCCAACGGCGTGTCCAACCTCAACTACAGCGGCGTGTCCTACTTCACCAACGCCGCCGACACGCGCACGCGCGGCGTCGACTTCGTGGCGACGTACCTGGCCGACCTCGGCGACGCCGGCACCCTGCAGACCACGCTGAGCGCCAACTACAACAAGAACGAGGTCACCCGGGTGAAGCCCAACCCGGCGGTGCTCGACGCGCTGGGCGTCAGCTTCAAGCGCCTGGACCGCCGCGACATCAAGGGCCTGATGGCCGACACCACGCCGCGCAGCAAGCTGATCCTCAGCGAGCAGTACGACGCGGGCCGCTGGGGCGTCACCGGCACGCTGACCCGCTACGGCCGCTACACCGCCTACAACGCCACCAACTACGCGCTGGACCAGACCTTCAGCCCGAAGTGGCTGCTCGACCTGGCGGTGAACTACAACGTGGACCGCTGGAGCTTCACCCTGGGCGCCGACGACGCGCTGGACACCTACCCGGACAAGAACGTCGCCGCCAACAGCAACAACGGCACCCTGCCCTACTCGGTGTTCTCGCCGTTCGGCTACAACGGCGCCTACGTCTACGGCAAGGTGGCCTATCGCTGGTGAGCCCGCCGTGCGGGGCCGTGGCGCAGCCCCGGACGGCCATTTCAAAATCCGCCCGCCCGCACGTCATGGAAGCAATTCGGCACGACGGGGCGGATCGATGGACGGACGGGCGGGAACCACGGGCGCGCTGTGGCTGGACGCGGTCCGCCGGCGCTGGGCGCTGCGGCCGGTGGCCGGCGAGAGCAGCTGGCGGCTGGCCTGGCACATGGCGCGCTGGCTGTGGCTGTTCCCGCGGCAGACGCGGTGGCTGCGCGTCCTGGACGGCAGCGGGCCGCTGCGCCAGGCGGCGCACGCCGACCCGCGGCTCTACGAGCGCTGGCACCGGCCCTACGTCTCGCGCCATTTCGGCGCCGCGGCGCGGCGGCGCATCGTCGCCGCGCACTACGACTTCGTGCTGCGCCGTTTCCCGGCGCGGCTGCGCGACCGCGTGCTGCGCGGCCGCGACGTGCGCCTCGCCACGCTGTACCCGGAAGGCTGCGCGCCGGTCGGGCTGCACCTGCGCAAGCCGCTGCGCGGCGAGGCCGGCGAGCTCGCCCTGCTGCTGCTCACCGGGGACCGCGAGACGCTGGCCTCCTGCGTGCTGACCTTCGCCGGCGACGAGGGCCTGCTGGTCGGCGCGCTGCAGGGCGCCGGCCCCCACACGGACGGCGCGGCGACCCGCGCGTTCATCCGGGGCAGCGGGCTGCGGCCGAAGGAGCTGCTGCTGTCGCTGCTGCGCGAGCTGGCCGCGCACCACGGCATCGCCCGCCTGCGCGCCGTGGCCGACCATGCGCGCGTCGCGGCGCACCCGGACGCCAGCGACGCCTTCTGGAAGGAACTGGGCGGCATGCCGGGCGCGGCGGGCTGCTACGAGCTGCCGCCGGCCCCGCCGCGCCGGCCCTGCGCCGACGGCCGGCGCAGCCGCCATGCCATGCGGCAGCGCCGCGAGGCCTTCCGCCGCGAGGCCTGCGCCGCCTTCCTCGACGCCTTCCGCGATCCGCCGCGCCACCGGCCCGGCGGCCAGGCCCCGCCGGCGGACGCCCCGCAGCGCGCCGCGCCGGCGGCGGGCGGGCACCTGCTGGCCGCCTGGCTGTAAGAGCCTGTTCGCGTGCTCCCCGTGCCCCGCCGGGAGCCGTCTGCGCACAGGCCAGGGAGGATCGAAAGGGTGGATGCCGGTCCGCGACGGCACGGCATGGCGGGACTGAGGCGATGGTCGAGGCATCGCGGCCGGAGGCCGCTCCCACAAGGCTGGCAATGCCCCTGTGGAAGCGGCCTCCGGCCGCGATCAGCCCGTGAGGCAAGGCCGCCAGCGATCCCGATTCGAACAGGCTCCCGGACGCGCTCAGAAATCCCAGGTCCCGCTGAGCAGCACCACCCGCCCCTCGCGCAGCGGCACGAAGGACTGCTCGGCGTCCACCGCGTAGAGCCGGCGCGCGAACAGGTTCTTCGCGCCCAGGGTCAGCCGCCAGCGGTCGGCGTAGTAGCCGACGTTGGCCTCCACGCTGGCCTGGCCCGGCATGTCGAAGTACGCGCCGTCCTCGGTGCGGCCCAGGCTGCGGCTGCGCGCGAACACGCCGCCGGCCACGCCCCACGCCTGCAGCGCCGGGCGCTGGAAGCGGTAGCTGGCCCAGAGGTTGAACTGGCGGCGCGGCGCGGCGGTCGGCCGGCTGCCGTCGCGGTTGCGGATGCTCGCGCCGGTGTAGCTGGCCGAGAGGTCCAGGCCGGGCAGCGGCTGGCCCTCGAACTCCAGCTCCATGCCGCGGTTGAGCTGGCCCGGGCCGGGCACGGCGAAGTACGGCGGGTCGGGCGAGACCAGGTCCACGCTGTGGTCGAGCCGGATGCGGTACCAGGCCGCGGTCAGCCGCGCGCGCCGCTCGAACAGGTCGAGCCGGGCGCCGGCCTCGACCTGCCGCGACACCGACGGCGGCAGCGGCCGGCCGTCCTCGCCCAGCAGCGAGTCGGCCTGGAAGCCGGTGGTGCTGGAGGCGTACAGCGCCAGCGCCGGCGTCGCCTTGTAGACCACGCCCAGCCGCGGAATCCAGATCGAGCGCCGCTGCGTCGGCGCGGCGTCCGCGCCGCGGCTGGCCAGCGTGTAGGTGGTGCGCCGCAGCGCCGCCAGCACGTCCCACGACTCGCCCACCGCGAGCTGGTCCTGCAGGAACAGGCCGCGGTCGGTGGACCAGGCGCCGCCCAGCGGGCGCACCAGGTCCACCGACAGCTCCGGCGAGCGCGCCGAGGGCAGCGCGCCGCCGGCCAGCAGGTTGAAGGCGTGCGGCTCGCTCACCGTGACGGCGTCGGGGCCGGCGCCGCTGCCCGCGTGGGTGCGCGCGTAGTCGAAGCCCAGCAGCAGGTTGTGCGTCAGCGGGCCCTGCTCGATGCGGCCGGCCAGCTCGTTCTGCAGCGTGTAGAACGCATCCGAATAGCGGTAGGTCCGCGCCAGCGCGTCGGCGTCGCCGGAGCGCTGGGCGTTGGCGAACGCCCAGGCCTGGCCGCTCTCGCGCTGGCGCACGTACTGGCCGCGGCTGCGCAGGCTCCAGTCGCCGGCCGGCGCCCACTCGGCCAGGTAGTAGCCGCGCGCGGTGCGGAACAGCGCGTGGTCGCCCGCGTTGCCGGGCAGCACGCCGAACGGCGAGGACAGCGCCAGCGAGTCGCCGAGCAGCACGGTGTGGTCGGGCACCGGCACGCGGTTGTTGACGTACTCCGCGCCCAGCAGCAGGCGCGCGGCCTCGCCCTGCCAGGCGAGCGACGGCGCCAGGTAGCCGCTGCGCTGCCCGCGGTAGCCCTGCGCCGTGCGGTCGGCGTAGTTGCCGGCGGCGACCAGGCGGTAGCTGAGGCGCCGCTGCGCGTCCAGCGGCCCGGCGAAGTCGAAGCCCAGCCGCGTGCCGTCGTAGCGCCCGGCGGAGAACGCCAGCTGCCGCACCGGCTCGGCCTGCGGGCGCTTCATCACGATGTTCACCGAGCCGCCGAAGTTGTTGTCGACCGACGCCTCGCCGAGGATCGCCTCGGGCCCCTTGAGCACCTCCACGCGCTCGATGCCGATCAGCGGCGGCAGGTCCTCCACGCGCGCCACGCCGTTGGGCATGCCGTCGGTCATGCCGTTGCCGGCGTTGAAGCCGCGGATGCGGAACAGCGGCGGGCCGCCGAAGCCGTCGACGTAGTCCACGCCCGCCACGTGGCGCACCACGTCGGCCACCTCGAAGGCCTGCTGCGAGTCCATCAGGTCGCGGGTGACCACGCTGACCGACTGCGGCAGGTCGGCCAGGTCGGTGTCGGTGCGCGTGGCGGCACGGGTGCCGTCGGCCTTGAAGCCGGCATCGCCCAGCGCCACGCCGGAGACGCGGATGGTGTCCAGCGCGCTGACGATCGGCACGCTGGGCTTGGCCCCGCTCAGGCGGCTCTCGAACGAGGCCGCCGGCGCGAAGGCGCGCTGGCGCACCACCACGGTGCGCGCGCCGATCACCTCGTAGTCCAGCCCGGTGCCGTCCAGCAGCCGCGCCAGCGCGGCCCGCACGGTCAGCGTGCCGGCCGCGCCGGGGCTGCGCTGCCCCGCCACCGCGGCGCTGGCGGTGAGGATCTGCACGTCGGCCTGCCGGCCCAGCGCCATCAGCGCGGTGGCGAGCGGCTGGGCGGGGATGTCCAGGCGGGCCTGCGCCTCCAGCAGGGGCGGCGCGCCGGCGCGGGCCCCGGCCGCGCGCGGGCCGGCGAGCGCCAGCGCGAGCGCCAGGCCCGCGCCGGCGAGCACGCCGCGCGCCGTCATCGCGCCGTGCGCGGCCCGCACCGGCCCTGCTTCATCGCCGCGCGCCCGCCGCGGCGCCCGTAGCCACCCGCCATACCGCCCTGCCCCGAATCGCGGACCGCCCGCGCGGTCGTCAGTGTTCGGCGCTCGAAAGCACCACGTGGTCGGCGAAGCTGCTCACCTGCACGGGGAACACGTGCGGCAGCGCGCCGATCCAGCTGTCGATGGTAGTGGTGTTCACCGTTCCGGTGAACATCAGCTCGCCCAGGCGCGGGTCGGCCAGCTGCACCGGACGGCGGCTGTAGCGGTTGACGTTGGCGATCACCGCGGCCAGCGGCTCGTTGACGAACTCCAGCCGGTGCTCGCGCCAGGCGGCGGCATGCCCGGCCGGCAGCGGCGACACGCTGAGCGCGCCGCTGCGCGGGTCGTACTCGGCCTGCTGGCCGGCCGCCAGCTCGAGCCGCCCGGCCGCGCCGGCGGGCGACAGGCGCACCCGCCCCTCGGTCACCGCCACCGCGACGCGCTGGCCGGTACGGCGCACGTTGAAGGCGGTGCCCAGGTCCTCGATGCGCAGCGGGCCGGCGTCCACCACGAACGGGCGCGCCTCGTGGGCCACCGCGAAGTAGGCCTCGCCGGCGGCCAGCTCGACGTCGCGCCGCGCGTCGCCGTAGCGGGCGGTCAGCGCGGAGGCCGCGCCCAGCGCAACGGCGGTGCCGTCCGGCAGGCGGATGTCGCGGTTCTCGCCCACCGCGCTGGCGTAGCGCTGCGGCGCCGCCTGGCGGCCGGCGCCGCTCCAGCCGCCCCACCAGCCCAGCAGGGCCAGCACGAGCGCCGCCGCCGCGGCCAGCGCGTATGGCCAGCGCCGCGCGCGCGCGGCGCGCGGCGCGAACTCCTCCAGCAGCTCGCGCCGGCGCGGCGCGGGCGCGGTCCGCAGCAGCTCGCCCAGCGCGTTGAGCTGCTCGAAGGCCTGCGCGTGGCGCGGGTCCGCGTCCAGCCACGCCTGCCAGCGCGCCAGCGTCTGCGCCGACGGCTCCGGCTCGCGCAGGCGCGTCCACCAGTCCGCGGCGGCGCGCGCGATCGCCTCGTCCGATCCAGGGGTATCCATCACGGCATCTCCGGTGCGAAGCAGCGCTCCCGGCAGTGGGCCAGGGCGTTGCTGACGTGGTAGCGCACCATGCGCTCGCTGAGCCTCATGTCGCGCGCGATCGCGGCGAAGTCGCGGCCCTCGACCACGTGCAGCACGAAGGCGCGGCTGGTCTTGGCGGGCAGCTCGCGCAGCGCCGCCTGCACCTTCCGCCACTGCTGCACCGCCCAGGCGTGCTGCTCCGGCAGCGGCGCGGAGGCCCAGTCGCCCTCCTCCGGCTCGGGCGGCAGGCCGGCGCGCACCGCGCGCTTGCGCAGGTAGTCCACCGACAGGTTGGTCGCCATCCGGAACAGGAAGGCCCTGGGCGAATCGATGTGGTCCATGTGGTCCATCGCCAGCAGCCGCACGTACACCTCCTGCGCGATCTCCTGCGCGTCGGCGCGCGAGTTCAGCCGGCACTGCAGCAGCGCGACCAGCGCGCCGTGGTGCTCGCGGTACAGCGCGGCGACCCGGCCGGCGTGGTCGAGCCAGCTGCCTTCGCCTGCCGCTTCATCGCTGCCGTCGGGGGCTTCCATGCTGTCCAGGGTATCTGCGGGGTCGTCGAGTCATGGTGCATCCCGGCGTCGCGGGCGCGGATCGCCCGCATGCGTTGCCGGTTGCAGACCATGACGTGCGGGGCGGCGAAAATTGAAATGCCCGCGCTGGCGGCGCATGGCGGCGCGATGGCGGTACGCGATACCCGCCGCGTGGAAAGGGCCGGGGCGCCGGCTTCGCGCCGAACGCGCGCCTTCCTGCCTGGCGGACGCCTCAGCCGGCCGCGGCCAGCGCCGCCAGCACCAGCGTCTCGGACAGCTCGGCCAGCGCGCCGCAGGTGTCGCCGGTGCAGCCGCCCAGGCGGCGCAGGCAGGCCTGCCGCCAGGCGACGAAGCCGCCCGCCGTCACGGCCAGCGCCAGCGCGCCGCGCCAGCCGCAGGCCAGCGCCACGGCGGCGGCGAGCGCGACGCCGAGCGCGCAGGCGCCGCGCGGCGCCTGCGCCAGCGCCGCGCCCAGCCCGCCGGCGCGGGCGTAGGGCGTGGCGAGGAAGGCCAGCGCGAGCGCGGCGCGGGCCAGCAGCGGCGCCAGCAGCAGGGCCGGCCCGGGATGCGGCAGGCTCGCCAGCGCGGCGAACTTCAGCAGCAGTACCAGCACCACGGCAGTCACCCCGGCCGGGCCGCTGCGCGGGTCCTTCATGATCGCCAGCGTGCGCTCGCGGTCGCCCAGCCCGCCGACCCAGGCGTCGGCGCTGTCGGCCAGGCCGTCCAGGTGCAGCGCGCCGGTCAGCGCCACCCAGGCGGCCAGCAGCACGGCCGCCGCCAGCAGCGGCGGCCAGGCGTGCAGCAGCAGGGCGAGCAGCCGCAGCAGCGCGCCGAGCAGCGCGCCCACCGCCGGGTACCAGGCCAGCGAGGCGGCCTGCGCGCGCGCGTCGAACGGCCGCGCCGGCAGCGGCAGCCGGGTGAGGAAGGCGAGCGCGGCGAGCAGGGCGTTCATCAATGCGGTGCCTGCCCTGCGGGAACGACCTCGGTGGGAGCGGCCGCTCCCCCAGAGACTCCTTCCACGGGGGCCATCCCCACCGGCGGCCACGGCAGCGGATGCAGCGAGGCATGCGGCACCTCGATGCCGGCCATGTCGCCGTAGTCGCGCCCCTCGACCAGGCAGCGCAGCAGGCGGATCGCGCCGCCGTGGGTGAGCACCAGCACGCGCGCGCCGGCGGCCGCGCGCGCGGCCTCGTCCAGCGCGGCGCACAGGCGCGCGCGGAACGCCGCGAAGCTTTCCGCGCCCGGCGGCGGATGGCGCACCGGGTCGGCCCAGAAGCGCGCCAGCGCCTCGCCGTCGCGCGCGGCCAGCGTCTCGATCGGCACGCCCTGCCAGTCGCCGAAGTGGTACTCGGCCAGGCGCGCGTCCAGCCGCAGCGGCAGCCCGCGCGCCTGCGCCAGCTCCTGCGCGAAGGCGGCGCAGCGCCGCAGGGTCGAGGACACGATGCGGTCCCATGCGCGCCCTGCCGCCGCCGCGCGCAGCTGCGCCCAGCCCAGCGCGCTCAGCGGATCGTCGAGCTGGCCGCGGTAGCTGCGCTGGCCGGTGTCGCCGTGGCGCAGCAGTTCGAGTCGCGCGGCGGCGCTCACGCCGCGTGGCCCCGCGCGTCGTCCGCCGCGCCCGACACGCCGGCCTGCGCGAAGGTGGCCATGCCGCCGTGCAGCGCGCAGGCCAGCCGCAGCAGCGGCACCGCGGCGGCCGCGCCGCTGGCCTCGCCCAGGCGCAGCCCGAGATCGAGCAGCGGCGCGGCGTCGAGCGCGCGCAGCAGCGCGGCGTGGCCGCGCTCGTGCGAGCGGTGCGCGAACAGCAGCCAGCCGCGCACGCCCGGGTTGATCCGCGCCGCCGCCAGCGCGGCCGCGGTGGTGATGAAGCCGTCCACCAGCACCGGCAGCCCGGCCTGCGCGGCGGCAATGTAGGCACCGGCCAGCGCGGCGATCTCGAAGCCGCCGAGGCGGCGCAGCTGCTCGCGCGGCTCGCGCACCTCGGCGTGCAGCGCCAGCGCGCGGGCGATCACCGCCGCCTTGTGCACGACGCCCGCCGCGTCGAGGCCGGTGCCCACGCCGGTCAGCGCCGCCGGCGCGGCGTCGAGCAGCGCGCAGGCCAGCGCGGCCGCCGCGGTGGTGTTGGCGATGCCCATCTCGCCGCCGACGAACAGCTGCGCGCCGGCCGCCCGCGCCGCGCGCGCGCTGGCCGCGCCGGCCTCCAACGCGGCGGCGAACTGCGCTTCCGTCATCGCCGGCGCGCGGCAGAAGTTGGCGGTGCACGGCGCCACGACGGCGCGGCGCACGCCGGGGATCTCGCCCGGGTCGTTGACGGTGCCGAGGTTCACCACCTCCAGCGTGGCGCCCAGCTCGCGCGCCAGCACGCTGATCGCCGCGCCGCCCGAGGCGAAGTTGCGCACCATCTCGCCGGTGACCGCCTGCGGGAAGGCCGACACGCCCTCCTCCGCCACGCCGTGGTCGCCGGCGAACACGCTGATCCACACGCGCTCCACCGCCGGCCGCGGCGTGCGCTGCAGCGCGGCCAGCTGCACCGCGACCTCCTCCAGCGCGCCCAGCGAGCCGGGTGGCTTGGTCAATTGCGCCTGGCGGGCGCGGGCCGCGTCGGCGCTGGCGGCATCGGGGGACGGACACGGCGCGGCAAGCCAGTCGGTGTTCATGGCAGGGTTCCTTTCAGGGCAAGGGGCAGGCCGGCGGCGACGAGCAGCACGCGCTCGCACGCCGCGGCCAGGGATTGGTGCAGGCGGCCGGCCTCGTCGACGAAGCGGCGGCTGAGCTCGCCCAGCGGCACCACGCCGAGGCCGACCTCGTTGCCGACCAGCGCGATCTCGCCGGGCAGTGCGGGCAGCGCGTCGAGCAGCGCGGCGCGTTCGGCCCCGAAGCGCCGCGGGTCGGCGTCGCCGAGCAGGTTGGACAGCCACAGCGTGAGGCAGTCGACCAGCACGAAGCGGTCGGCGCGCGCCTGCGCGCGCAGCGCGGCGGCCAGCGCCAGCGGCTCCTCCACGCACAGCCAGTGCGCGGGCCGCCGCGCGCGGTGGTGGGCGATGCGCGCGGCCATTTCGCCGTCGCCCGCCTGCGCGGTGGCCAGGTAGACCACCTCGCGCCCGCTCTCGCGCGCCAGCCGCTCGGCCAGCGCGCTCTTGCCGGAACGGGCGCCGCCGAGGATCAGGGTTCGCATCGTCTCGCTCCCAGCAGTTCGCGCAGGCGGCGCGTGTCCAGGTGTTGCTCCACCGCGTCGGCCAGCCGCTCCAGGGTCGCCTCGCGCAGCGCGCGCACGTCCAGCGGCGCGGCGTCGCGCAGGCCGGCCCAGGACAGCATCGCATGCAGCGCCGCGGGATGGTCGAACAGGCCGTGCAGGTAGCTGCCGGCGACCCGGCCGTCGGCGGAGACCGCGCCGTCGGCGCGGCCGTCGGCCAGCCGCGCGAACGGCCGCGCCAGCGCCTCGCCGCGGCTGACGCCGCAGTGGATCTCGTAGCCGCGCACCGGCGCGTCGGCGAAGGCCAGCCGGCCCTCGGCCCGGCGCAATTGCTTGTGCGGTTCGAGCACGGTGTCCAGTGCCAGCCAGCCGAGGCCCTGGCTGGCGCCGGGCGCGCCCTCGACGCCGTGCGGGTCGTGGATCGCCGCGCCCAGCATCTGCAGGCCGCCGCAGATGCCCAGCAGCTTGCCGCCGTGGCGCAGGTGCCGCGCGATGGCCTCCTGCCAGCCCTGCGCGCGCAGCCAGTCGAGGTCGGCGCGGGTGGCCTTGGAGCCGGGCAGCACGATCAGGTCGCAGGCCGGCGGCGGCTCGCCCGGCCCGACGAACGCGCAGTCCACCTGCGGGTGCGCGCGCAGCGCGTCGAAGTCGGTGTGGTTGCTGATCCGCGGCAGCGCGGGCACCGCCACCTTCAGCCGCGCCTGCGGCTTGGCCGCCGCGGCGCGCGGCAGCGCGTCCTCGGCTTCCAGCAGCAGGCCGTGCAGGTACGGCAGCACGCCGAGCACCGGCTTGCCGGTCTCCCGTTCCAGCCAGTCCAGCCCCGGCTGCAGCAGCGCGAGGTCGCCGCGGAAGCGGTTGACGACGAAACCGGCCACGCGCGCGCGTTCGCTGTCGGACAGCAGCGCCAGCGTGCCGACCAGGTGCGCGAACACGCCGCCGCGGTCGATGTCGGCGACCAGCACCACCGGGCAGTCCACCGCCTCGGCATAGCCCATGTTGGCGATGTCGTTGGCGCGCAGGTTGATCTCGGCCGGGCTGCCGGCGCCTTCCACCACCACCGCCTCGTACTGCGCGACCAGCCGCGCGTGCGAGGCCAGCACCGCCTCCATCGCGGTGCGCTTGTAGGCGTGGTAGCCGCGCGCGTCCAGCCGCGCCACCGCGCGGCCATGCACGACCACCTGCGCGCCGGCGTCCGAGTCGGGCTTGAGCAGCACCGGGTTGAAGTCGGTGTGCGGCTCCAGGCCGCAGGCCTGCGCCTGCACCGCCTGCGCGCGGCCGATCTCGCCGCCGTCGGCGGTCACCGCCGAGTTGAGCGCCATGTTCTGCGGCTTGAACGGCGCCACGCGCACGCCCTGCCGATGCAGCCAGCGGCACAGCGCGGCGACCAGCGTGCTCTTGCCGGCGTCGGAGGTGCAGCCCTGCACCATCAGCACGCGGGCAGCGGCTTTCCCTTCTCCCGCCGGGAGTACGCGGGGAGACGCCATGGATGGCGTCGGCTTTGAGGAGCGAGGAAGGTGGCGCGCGGCGCCGGATGAGGGTACGGCGGTGCGAACAGGCCGCGCTTCGGCCGTACCCTCACCCCCGCCCCTCTCCCGGCGGGAGAGGGGTTCGACCTCGGCGAGCGCGGCGGCGAGCCGCGCGAGGGCCGCCGCGTCCGGCGGCAGGCCGAAGCGCAGGCTGGGCGGATCGTCGAACAGGCGCGCCAGGATGCCCCGTTGCGCCAGCGCGCGGTGGATCGCCGCCGCCGCCTCGTGCCGGCACCACTGGAACGACGCGCAACCACCCGCGGGCGGCAACCCGTGCCGCTTCAGCAATCCGGACAGCTGCTCGCCCGCCGCCCGCAGCCGCCCGCGCGCCTGCGCCTGCCAGGCGCGGTCGGCCAGCGCCAGCCGCAGCGCGTGGCGGCTGGGGCCGGCGAGCGCCCATGGACCCAGTTCCTCGCGCAGCGCGTCGAGCAGCGCCGGCGCCGCGCAGACGAAGCCGGCGCGCGCGCCGGCCAGGCCGAAGAACTTGCCCGCCGAGCGCAGCACGATCAGCCCCTCGCGGTCCGCATGCGCGCACAGGCTGTCGTCCGGCGAGGCGTCCATGAACGCCTCGTCCAGCACCAGCCAGCCGCCGCGCGCGGCCAGCGCGGCGTGCGCTTGCCGCAGGCGTCGCGGATCGAAGCGCTCGCCGGTCGGGTTGTTGGGATGGATCAGCACCCGCACGTCGTAGTCGCCGGCGGCATCGAGCAGCTCGGACGAAGCGCGCCGCTCGACGCGGTGCCCGGCGCGCTCCCACGCCTGCGCATGCTCGGCGTAGCCGGGCGCCAGCACGCCCACCCGCGAGGGGCCGCGCAGCCGCGGCAGCGCCTGGATCGCCGCCTGCGTGCCCGCCACCGGCAGGACGTGCGGCGCGCCGTAATAGGCGCAGGCGGCCTCGGCCAGGCCGTCGTCGTCCTCGGGCAGGCGGCGCCACGCTTCGGCGGGCGGCGGCGGCACGGGCCAGCCGAACGGGCTGATGCCGGTGGACAGGTCCAGCCAGTCGGCCAGCGGGATGCCGTATTCGCGCGCCGCGCGGCGCAGGCGGCCGCCGTGCTCAAGCATGCGCGGCGCTCCAGCGGGCCAGGCCCAGCAGCAGCGCCGCCGCGAGCCACAGCGCCACGCCGCGGCGCACCAGCCGCAGCGCGCGGCGGATCGCGCCCGCGTCCGGCGCGGCGCCCTCGCCCAGCGCGGGCCGTTCCTCCCACGCGCCGTGATACGGCGCGGCGCCGCCCAATTCCACGCCCAGCGCGCCGGCACCGGCGGCCATCACCGGGCCGGCGTTGGGGCTGTCCCACTGCGGCGCCTGCGCGCGCCAGCAGCGCAGCGCGCGCCCGCAGCGGCCGCACAGCGCGTAGGTGAAGGCGGCCAGCCGCGCCGGCAGCCAGTTGAGCGCGTCGTCCAGGCGCGCGGCGGCCCAGCCGAAGCGCGCGTAGCGCGGCGTGCGGTAGCCCCACATCGCGTCCAGCGTGTTCGCCAGCCGGTACAGCACCGCGCCCGGCGCGCCCAGCACGGCGAACCAGAACAGCGCGCCGAACACCGCGTCGTTGCCGTTCTCCAGCACCGACTCGGTGGCGGCGGCGGCCACCTGGCGCTCGCTCAATGCGGCGGTGTCGCGGCTCACCATGCGGCCCACCGCGGCGCGCGCGGCGTCCAGCTCGCCCGCCTCCAGCGCCGCCGCCACCGGCCGCGCGTGCGCGCCGAGGCTCCGCAGGCCGACGGCGAGGTACAGCACGCCGGCGTCGAAGGCGAAGCCCAGCCACGGCGACGCGGCGCCGAGCATCCGGGCCAGCAGCCAGGCCGCCAGCACCGGCGGCGCCACCGCCAGCGCCCAGGCCCGCAGGCCGGCGGCGCGCCGGTCGCGCCAGCCACGGCGTTCGATTCGGACGGCCAGCCGTCCGAACGCCACCAGCGGATGCGCGCGCCGCGGCTCGCCCAGCCAAGCGTCGAGCAGCAGCGCGGCCAGCATGGCGAGCGACGCGCTCACGGCGATGGCCAGCCCCGGCGGCGCGGCCCGCTCACAGCTCGATGCCCTTCTGCGCCTTGATGCCGGCCTGGAAGGCGTGCTTGACCAGGCGCATCTCGGTCACCGTGTCGGCCGCCTCCAGCAGCGCGTCCGGCGCGCCGCGGCCGGTGACCACCGCGTGCTGGCGCGGCGGCCGCGCCGCCAGCGCGGCCAGCACGTCCTCCAGCGCCACGTAGCGCCTGGCCAGCGCGATGTTGAGCTCGTCCAGCAGCACGAAGCCGTAGCACGGGTCGGCCAGCATGCGCGCCGCCTCGGCCCAGGCCACCTGCGCCGCCGCGACGTCGCGCGCCCGGTCCTGGGTCTCCCAGGTGAAGCCCTCGCCCATCACGCGGTAGTCGAGCAGCTCGCCACCGACGCGGCGGAAGAACGCCTCCTCGCCGGTGGAGAACGTGCCCTTGATGAACTGCACCACGCCGCAGCGCAGGCCGTGGCCCAGCGCGCGGGCGAGCATGCCGAAGCCGGAGGAGCTCTTGCCCTTGCCGGTGCCGGTGTTCACCACCAGCACGCCGCGGTCGAGGGTGGCGCGGGCGATCTTCCGGTCCACCAGCGCCTTCTTGCGCTGCATGCGCTCGCGGTGGCGTTCCTCGGGAGTCGTGGGTGTATCGCTCATGCCTGCACCTGCCGCTGGCCCGGCGCGTGCCAGGCCGCCAGTGGCGCGCGGAACGAGGCGAACGGAAGACGTTGCGGAACCATCGCGCCCTCCCCCTCAGGCCGCGCGTCGCGCGGCGACGGGCGGCAGCCAGCGCGCCAGCGCGCCGTGCAGCAGCAGCGCCGCCGCCACGTAGCCCAGCGTGGTGCGCACGAACAGCGGCCCCCACTGCCACAGCCGCGCCAGGTACTCGGCCAGGTGCGGCTGCGCGTAGCGGCCGCCCAGCCAGTAGAACGCGCCGTTGGAGATGGCGAAGGAGAGCGCCGCCGCGCCCAGCGCCACGCCGAACGCGCCGGCCAGCGCGGCGGCGCTGCCGTCGAGGCGGCCGGCATAGAGCCGGCCCGCGTACCACAGCGCCGCGTAGGCCAGCGGCAGCAGCGCATACGCCGGGGTGATGCAGAAGTCGCTCACCCCGGCGTGGCGCACCGACACCCAGTCCACCAGCACCGCCAGCGCGAGGCAGCCGGCGAAGGCCAGGTGCCGGCGCAGGTACAGCCCGCCGAGGAAGAACGCCGCCATCGAGGCGTCCGGCAGGTGCAGCGCGTCGCCGAAATGCTTGAAGCGGGTGGCCAGCATCAGCACCGCCAGTGCCGCGGCGATGCAGAGGGACGTGGAGCGGGACAACGGTTTCATGGCGTCCTCCTCGTGGGGCGGATGCGCCCCGTGGATGCGATCCCGGCGCAACGCCGGCGGGGTCCGTCATGCCTGCGAAGGCAGGCATCCAGCGTCCTTGCCCGCAACGGCGGAGAGCCGCTGGATGCCCGCCGCCGGCCATGGCGCCTGCGCGACGGCACGCTCAGCGCGCCGGCTGGTAGCGCAGGGTCAGCATGAAGTTGCGGCCCGGCTGGTCGTAGTACCACGCGGTCTCGTAGCGCTTGCCGAAGACGTTGTCGAGCGCCAGCTGCAGCTTCCAGTCGCGGTCCAGCGCGTAGGCCAGGCGCAGGTCGGTGAGCGCGTAGCCGCCCAGCCGGTGCGCGTTGGCGATGTCGTCGTAGCGGTAGCCGGAGACGAACCAGCTGGCGCCCACGCCGAAGGCGCCGAAGCTGCGGTCGGCGTCCAGCCGCGCGCTCTGCCGCGCGCGCCGCGGCAGCAGGTTGCCGTAGGCGCCCTCGCGGGCGCGGTCGCGCGGGTCCAGCCAGGTGGCGGTGGCGCCCAGCGTCCAGCCCGCCAGCGTGGTGCCCAGCGCGCCTTCCGCGCCGCGGATGCGCGCGCGGTCGATGTTGTTGGGCGCGCCGTACGGGTGCAGCGCGTCGATCAGCGACGGGTCGTAGGTGATCAGGTCGCTGATGTCGTTGCGGAACGCGCTCACCGACCACCAGCCCCAGCCGTGCGTGCCGCGCAGGCCCAGCTCGGCGTTGCGCGCGCGCTCGGGCCTGAGGTCGGCGTAGCCGTAATCGGGGTAGTACAGCTCGTTGAAGGTGGGCGCGCGGAACGCGGTGCCGTAGCTGGCGGTCAGGCGCAGGCCGCGGGCGAGGTCCCAGCCCCACAGCAGGCTGCCGGTGTTCCTGCCGCCGAACTGGCTGTTGTCGTCGCGGCGCACGCTGGCCTGCAGCGACTGCGCGCCGAAGGCCTGCTGCCACTGCGCGAACAGGCCGCGGTCGACGCGGCTGTCGGCGTCGTAGGGCTCGTGGCTGGTGATCCCGTCGCGCTGCCAGTCGAAGCCCACGCTGTAGAGCCCGCCGCCCGCGCCGACGTCGGCCTGCACGGTGCCCAGCGTGCGGCGCGTGTCGAAGCGGTCCATGAAGGCGTTGCGCAGGTAGATCTTGCTGAGGTCGGCGGTCTGCCCCACGCCCGCGCTGAGCTCGACGTTCTCCGCGGCGTGCCAGTGCAGCTTGCCGCCGGCCACCTGCGAGACGGTGTCGGTGGCGTCGCCGGTGCTGCCGTCGTACTCGCTGTGGCCCTCGCTGCGGAAGAACTGCGCGTCGCCGTCCCAGTCGCGGCCGAAGCGGTAGCCGCCGCGCAGGCTCAGGCTGTTGTCGCGGTAGCCGTCCCTGTCCGGCTGGTCGGCGTAGCAGGCGGCGAAGGCCTCGGCCGCGCCGACGCGGCAGGCGTTGATGCCGCGGGTGTTGTCGTGGCTGGCCTGCAGCGCGTACCAGCCGTCGCCGGACTTGCCGGAGAAGCCGGCCGAGCCGGCGGCGTGGCGGTAGCTGCCGAAGCCCAGCATCAGGTTGGGCGCGAACGGGCCCTGCGGGCGGCGGGTGAAGATCTGGATCACGCCGCCGATCGCCTCCGAGCCGTACAGGCTGGAGAACGGCCCGCGCACGATCTCGATGCGCTCGATCTGCTCCACCGGGATGTCCTGGATCGAGGCGGTGCCGCTGGTCGCCGAGCCGAGCTTGAGGCCGTCCACCAGCACCAGCACGTGGTCGGACTCGGTGCCGCGCAGGAAGATCGAGGTGGCCTTGCCGGGCCCGCCGTTGTTGGCCAGCATCATGCCGGGCGTGCCGCGCAGCAGGTCGGCCACCGACGTCGGCTGCAGGCGCTCGATCTCGGCGCGGTCGATCACGGTGACCGCGGCCAGGGTCTGGTCCTGGGTCTGCGCGGTGCGCGTGGCGGTGACCACCACGCCTTCGAGGTCGGTCTGCCCCTCCGCGGCGAAGGCCGGGACGAGCGCGAGCGAAAGCGCCGCCGCGAGCGCGGAACGGCGGACGGACGAAACTTGGAATGCCACTGCGATGCTCCTCAAGCCGCGCCTGCCCGCGCGGAACGCAAGGGATGGAAGGCAGGCGGAGGGAGCGTGGCGGCCGCGCGGGAACGCACGGCCTCCATGACATTGCCCGCCGCATGCCAGGTCGTGCCTCGGGGCCGGTCTCCGGGCTCGCGAGCGAGGATCGTCGGACCCTCCCGGACCGCGCCTTCCCATGCGTGAGCACAGTGGCTTCGTGCGGACCGTCTGCTCGCCTACCGTTGCGGGGGCAGCTCCGGCATGGCCTGCGCGGGCAGGCGGCACCGGATTCCCGTTTCAACCGCCGGCCTGGCCGGCGGTCACCTCAGGCCGGCACAGTCTAGCCGAAGCGGGAGAGGAAGGGGGGCGCGGAACATGGGCGCCGCGCCGTGGGCCGGTGCCGGGACACCGCGTGCCGCACTTCGCCGTCATCCCGGCGAAAGCCGGACGGGCGCGAAGCGCGCACGGACGGCGGGGACGACTCACGCCCCGAAATAGCCCGGCCGCCCGATATCCTCGAGCAGCCCGGCCCGCGTCGGCTTCCATCCCAGACGCGCCTGCGTCAGGGCGCTCGACGCCGGCATGTCCAGGGCCGCGAACATCGCCAGCCAGCCGAAATGGGCGGCGGCCTCCTCCGGCGCGATCGAAACCGCCGGCGTGCCCAGGTGGCGCGAGAACACCGCGGCGATGTCGCGCAGCGGCACGCCTTCGTCGGCGACGGCGTGGTAGCTGGCGCCCGCAACGCCTTTCTCAAGCGCGAGCCGGTACGCGCGCGCGACGTCCAGCCGGTGCGCGGCGGCCCAGCGGTTGCCGCCGTCGCCGACGTAGGCGCAGACGCCCTTCTGGCGCGCGATCTCGAACAGGTAGCCGACGAAGCCGGCCTTGCCCTCGCCGCCGTGCACCTGCGGCAGGCGCATCGCCATCGCCCTCACGCCCTGCGCGGCGAACGCCAGCCCGGCATGCTCGGACACGCGGGGTATGGCGTCGCCGGCGCGGGCCGGATCGTCTTCCGTCGCCAGCCGTCCCGGCGCGATCAGGCCCGTGCCGGAGGTGACCACGAACGGCTTGCCCGAACCGGCCAGCACCTCGCCCATCGCCTCGATGGCGCGCCTGTCGATCTGCCCGTTCTCCGCGAACCTGGAGAAGTCGTGGATGAAGGCCAGGTGGACCACGCCGTCGGCGGCCGCCGCGCCGCGGCGCAGGCTGTCGAGGTCTTCGAGCGAACCGCGATGGACCTCGGCGCCCTTCGCCGCCAGTGCGGCCGCGCCGGCCTCCGAGCGCGCGAGGCCGAGCACCGCGTACCCTGCGGCGATCAATTCATCGACGACGGCCGAACCGACGAACCCCGTCGCGCCGGTGACGAAAACGCGCATGGATCACTCCGCATCCGTGGTAGACGCGGACCACTTTCGGCGCACAAGCTATCGGCGTGAAGCCGTGACGTTATACGGGTATGGCGACTAACAGGATCCGCATGCCGGGCACCAACGACAATCCGCTGGGCACCTACCTCAAGGACCGCCGCGCCAGGCTCGACCCGGCCGCGCTCGGCTTGCCGACGGCGCGGCGGCGCACCGCCGGCCTGCGCCGCGAGGAAGTGGCGCAGCGCGCCAACATCAGCGCCACCTGGTACACCTGGCTCGAACAGGGGCGCGGCGGCGCGCCCTCGCCGGAAGTGCTCGACCGGATCGCGCGGGCGCTGATGCTGACGGAAGTCGAGCGCGAGCATCTGTTCCTGCTCGCGCTGGGCCGGCCGCCGGAGGTGCGCTACCAGGCGGTGCAGGGCATCGCGCCGCGGCTGCAGCGGGTGCTCGACGCGCTGGAGTTCATCCCCGCCCTCGTCAAGACCGCCACCTGGGACGTGCTCGCCTGGAACCGCGCCGCCGCCGCGGTGCTGACCGACTACGGCACGCTGGAGCCGGCCGAGCGCAACATCCTCCGGCTGATCTTTCGCGACCGCCGCGTCCACTGCAAGCAGACCGACTGGGAGGGCGTCGCCCGCTCCGTGGTGGCGGCGTTCCGCGCGGACACGGCGCGCGCCGGCGCCACCGGGGCGGTGAAGTCGCTGGTGGAGGAGCTGTGCCGCAGCAGCCCCGAGTTCGAGGCGATGTGGCGCGACAACGACGTGCGCAGCCACGGCGAGGGCACCAAGCGGCTGGACCATCCGCAGGCCGGGTCGCTCGCGCTGGAATACTCCACCTTCGCCGTCGACGGCCGGCCCGACCTCGCGCTGGTGATCCACAACCCGGCGACGGCGAGGGACGCGGAGCGGATCAGGGCGCTGGTCGAGGCGCATGGGCCGGTGTCCGCGTAGGCGGGGCGCGGTTCGATGTCGCGGCTGCGGCCAGCCGGGCCGTGCTGCGCGGAACCGGCGGCCGGCGGCGGGAACGTCGCGGCCGCAGGCCGCTCCCACAATCCTGCTTGCCCCGGCACGGCCTGCCGCGCCGGACGGAAGCGGCGTGCCGGGCGAAGCCCTCCGGCGCGCGCCTGCGTCCGGCCGGCCTCAGCCCTGCCCGAACACCAGCTGCCCGCGCTCGGCGTCCACCTTCACGGTGGCGCCCGGCGCGAAGCGGCCTTCCAGGATCTCGCGCGCCAGCGGGTTCTCCAGCTGCTGCTGGATCGCGCGCTTGAGCGGCCGCGCGCCGTACACCGGGTCGAAGCCGATGTTGCCCAACAGGTCCAGCGCCTTGTCGCTGATCTCCATCTTCAGCTGCCGCTCGGCCAGCCGCTTCTCCAGGTAGGCGAGCTGGATGCGCGCGATGGCGCGGATCTGCGCCTTCTCCAGCGGGCGGAACACCACGATCTCGTCCAGGCGGTTGATGAACTCCGGGCGGAAGTGCGCCTGCACCACGCCCAGCACCGCGGCCTTCATCTTGGTGTAGGCCTCCTCGCTGGCGTCGCCGTCCATCTCCTGGATCAGCTGCGAGCCCAGGTTGGAGGTCATCACGATGACGGTGTTGCGGAAGTCCACCGTGCGGCCCTGGCCGTCGGTGAGGCGGCCGTCGTCGAGCACCTGCAGGAGGATGTTGAACACGTCCGGGTGCGCCTTCTCCACCTCGTCCAGCAGGATCACGCTGTACGGCCGGCGGCGCACCGCCTCGGTGAGGTAGCCGCCCTCCTCGTAGCCGACGTAGCCGGGCGGCGCGCCGATCAGCCGGCTCACCGAGTGCTTCTCCATGAACTCGCTCATGTCGATGCGCACCATCGCGTCCTGCGTGTCGAACAGGAACTCGGCCAGCGCCTTGCACAGCTCGGTCTTGCCCACGCCGGTGGGGCCGAGGAACAGGAACGAGCCGTTCGGGCGGTTCGGGTCGGACAGCCCCGCGCGCGAGCGGCGGATCGCGTCGGCCACCGCGCGCACCGCCTCGTCCTGGCCCACCACGCGCCGATGCAGCGCGTCCTCCATGTGCAGCAGCTTGTCGCGCTCGCCCTCCAGCATCTTGGACACCGGGATGCCGGTCCAGCGCGAGACCACCTCGGCGATCTCCTCGGCGGTGACCTTGTCCTGCACCAGCTTGAAGTCGCCCGTCTGCTCGGCGGCCTGCGCGGCGGCGAGCTGCTTCTCCAGCGCCGGCAGCACGCCGTACTGGATCTCGCTCATCTTGGCGTAGTCCTGGCGGCGCTGCGCGGCCTCCAGCTCCAGCCGGGCCTGCTCGATCTGCTCCTTGATCTTGGTCGCGCCCTGCAGCGCGGCCTTCTCCGACTTCCACACCTCGTTCAGGTCGGAGAACTCGCGCTCCAGCTTCTCGATGTCGGACTCCAGGTCGGCGAGGCGCCTCTTCGATTCCTCGTCCTTCTCCTTCTTCAGCATCTCGCGCTGGATCTTCAGTTGGATCAGCCGGCGCTCCAGGCGGTCCAGCTCCTCCGGCTTGGAGTCGATCTCCATGCGGATGCGGCTGGCCGCCTCGTCCATCAGGTCGATCGCCTTGTCCGGCAGCTGGCGGTCGGTGATGTAGCGGTTGGACAGCGTGGCCGCGGCGACGATCGCCGGGTCGGTGATCTCCACGCCGTGGTGCACCGCGTAGCGCTCCTTCAGGCCGCGCAGGATGGCGATGGTGTCCTCGACGGAGGGCTCGCCCACGAACACCTTCTGGAAGCGGCGCTCCAGCGCGGCGTCCTTCTCGATGTACTGGCGGTACTCGTCCAGCGTGGTGGCGCCGATGCAGTGCAGCTCGCCGCGCGCCAGCGCGGGCTTGAGCATGTTGCCCGCGTCCATCGCGCCCTCGGCCTTGCCGGCGCCGACCATGGTGTGCAGCTCGTCGATGAACAGGATGATCTGGCCCTCGTTCTTGGCCAGGTCGTTGAGCACGGCCTTCAGGCGCTCCTCGAACTCGCCGCGGAACTTGGCGCCGGCGATCAGCGCGCCCATGTCGAGCGCGAGCACGCGGCGGTCGCGCAGGCCCTCGGGCACCTCGCCCTTGACGATGCGCTGGGCCAGGCCCTCGACGATCGCGGTCTTGCCCACGCCCGGCTCGCCGATCAGCACCGGGTTGTTCTTGGTGCGCCGCTGCAGCACCTGGATGGTGCGGCGGATCTCCTCGTCGCGGCCGATCACCGGGTCGAGCTTGCCCTGCTCGGCGCGAGCGGTGAGGTCGATGCAGTACTTCTCCAGCGCCTGGCGCTGGTCCTCGGCGTTCTCGCTCTGCACCTTCTCGCCGCCACGCAGCTTGTCGATGGCGGCCTCCAGCTTCGCCTTGGTGGCGCCGGCGGCCTTCAGCGCCGCGCCCAGCTCGCCCTTGTCGTCCAGCGCGGCGAGCAGGAACAACTCGCTGGCGATGAACTGGTCGCCGCGCTGCTGCGCCAGCTTGTCGGTGAGGTTGAGCAGGCGCGTCAGGTCGTTGCCGACGTGGATGCTGCCCTCCTGGCCGCTCACCTTCGGCAGGCGGTCCAGCAGCTCGGCCACGCGCTGGCGCAGCGCCGGCACGTTGACCTGCGCCTGGGTCAGCAGCGGCGCGGTCGAGCCGCCCTGCTGGTCGAGCAGCGCGGCCATCACGTGCGCCGGCTCGAGCATGTTGTGGTCGCGGCCCACGGCCAGCGACTGCGCGTCGGCCAGCGCCTGCTGGAAACGCGAGGTGAGTTTGTCCATCCGCATGTCTGGGTGTCTCCCCGGAAAACTGGATCTGGCGGCGCACCGCCACTGCCGCCGAAATGCGGACGGCGGGCCCCGATTCAAGCGCGCGGCCGCGCGGTCCTTCATCCGCGGCTGCTATGCTGTAGGGATGGATACGCCTTCCCCCGCCGCGGCGACGCTGCCGCGGCCGCCGCTGCCCGGCGCGGAGGAACGCTGGGCCCTGTTCCTGGACGTGGACGGCAGCCTGCTCGATTTCGCCGACGACCCGTCCGCCGTCGTGGTGCCGCCTGCGCTGCGGCGCCGCCTGGCCGGCCTGCACGCGGCCCTGGACGGCGCGCTCGCGCTGGTCAGCGGCCGTGCGCTGGCCGACCTCGCGCGGCTGTTCGGCGACCCGCCCTGGACCCTGGTCGGCCTGCACGGGCTGGAGCGGCACGATGCCGCAGGCCGCGCGCAGGCGCCGTCGATCGAGCCGGCGCAGGTGCGCCGCATGCGCCGCGAGACCGCCGCGCTGGCCGCGCGCCTGGGCGAGGCGGTGCGCTGGGAGGACAAGGGCGTGGCCGCCGCGCTGCATTGCCGCCGCGCGCCCTCGCTGCTGCCGGCGCTGCGCCGCGAGGCGATGGCGCTGGCCGCGCGGCTGCCCGGCTACGAGCTGCAGCCGGGCGACATGGTGATGGAGTTCAAGCCGGCCGGCATGGACAAGGGCCGCGCGGTGGCGGAGCTGCTGGCGGCGCCGCCGTTCGCCGGCCGCCGCCCGGTGTACCTGGGCGACGACCTCACCGACGAGCACGCCTTCGCCGCGGTCAACGCCGCGCGCGGCCTGAGCGTGCGCGTGGGAGGCCGCACGCCCAGCCATGCGCTCTTCACGCTGCCTAATCCCGCCGCCGTGCAGGCTTGGTTGTCCGATGTGCTGGACACGCTGATGAAAGGAACCCCGCCACATGCCGCAAACCCCGGAGGCCCCCCGCAACGCCGGCCTTGAGCTCGGCGTGATCGGGAATGGCAGCGTCGCCGCCCTGATCGACCCCCGCGCGCGCATCGTCTGGTGCTGCCTGCCGCGCTTCGACGCCGACGCCACCTTCTGCGCGCTGCTCTCGCCGCGCCAGGGCGGCGGCGACTGGACCATCGAGCTGCAGGACTGCGAGCGCGCCGAGCAGCACTACGTCCCCAACACCGCCGTGCTGGTGACCCGGCTGTACGACCGCCACGGCGGCGCCGTCGAGATCACCGACTTCGCGCCGCGCCACCGCGCCTACGGCCGCTTCTACCATCCGGTGATGCTGGTGCGGCAGGTGCGCCCGCTGTGCGGCGCGCCGCGCATCCGCGTGCTGCTGCGCCCGCTGTGCGAGTACGGCGCGCGCGCGCCGCAGACCACCTCCGGCAGCAACCACGTGCGCTACCTGCTCGACGGCACGGTGCAGCGGCTGACCTGCGACGTGGCGGTGCCGCTGGTCGAGCGCGGCCTGGCCTTCGGCCTCGACCGGCCGGCGCACTTCGTGTTCGGCCCCGACGAGACGCTCACCGAGAGCCCCGCCGAGTTCTGCCGGCGCATGCTCGACCGCACCGTGCAGTACTGGCGCGACTGGGTGCGCTACCTGTCGATCCCCTACGAGTGGCAGGAGGCGGTGATCCGCGCCGCGATCACCCTGAAGCTGTGCCAGTACGAGGCCACCGGCGCGATCGTCGCCGCGCTCACCACCTCGATCCCCGAGGCCCCCGGCACCGCGCGCAACTGGGACTACCGCTACTGCTGGCTGCGCGACGCCGCCTTCACCGTGCGCGCGCTCAACCGGCTGGGCGCCACGCGCACGATGGAGGAGTACATCCGCTACGTGTTCAACCTCGCGGTGGGCGACCACGACGACGAGATCGGCCCGGTGTTCGGCATCACCTTCGAGCGCGAGCTGCCCGAGCGCGAGGTGCCGGCGCTGGCCGGCTACCGCGGGATGGGCCCGGTGCGGGTCGGCAACGACGCCTGGCGGCAGCGCCAGAACGACGCCTACGGCTCGGTGGTGCTGGCCTCGGCGCAGCTGTTCTTCGACCACCGGCTGGAGCGCATGGGCGACGAGACCACCTTCCGCCGGCTCGAGCCGCTGGGCCGGCTGGCGCTGCGCATGGCCGAACAGCCCGACGCGGGACTGTGGGAATTCCGCGGCCGCGCGGCGGTGCACACCTACTCGGCGGCGATGTGCTGGGCCGCCTGCGACCGGCTCGCCCACATCGCCACCGCGCTGGGCCTGGCCGAACGCGCGCGCTACTGGCACGACGAGGCGGTGGCCCTGCACGCGCGCATCCAGGCGCGCACCTGGAACGCGCGGCTGGGCCACTTCGTCGACGCCTACGACGGCGAGCACCTGGACGCCAGCCTGCTGCTGCTCGCCGACATCGGCTTCGTCGAGGCGAAGGATCCGCGCTACGTGGCCACGGTGGAGGCGATCGGCCGCCAGCTCGGGCGCGGCCATTACCTGTTCCGCTACATCGCGCCGGACGACTTCGGCGCGCCGGAGACCAGCTTCAACATCTGCACCTTCTGGTACATCGAGGCGCTGGCGGCGATCGGCCGGCGCGACGAGGCGCGCGCGATGTTCGAGCACATGCTGGCGCAGCGCAACGCGCTGGGCCTGCTGTCGGAGGACCTCGCGCCGGCCAGCGGCGAGCACTGGGGCAACTTCCCGCAGACCTACTCGCTGGTCGGGCTGGTCCAGGCCGCGATGCGCCTGTCGCGCCGCTGGGAGGACGCGCTGTGAGCGCCGGCCCGAGCCGCGCCGGGCGGCTGGTGGTGGTCTCCAACCGCGTGGCCACGCCGCGCCAGATCGCCACCGGCGGGCTCGCCTCGGCGATGCGCGCCGCGCTGTCCGAGCGCGGCGGCCTGTGGTTCGGCTGGAGCGGCAAGATCGCCGAGAAGGCCGAGCTGCACCACCGCCACGAGGGCGGCATCGACTACGCCACGCTCGACCTCACCCGCGCCGACCACGACGACTACTACGCCGGCTTCGCCAACCGCGCGCTGTGGCCGCTGTTCCACTACCGGCCCGACCTGGTCGACTACCGGCGCAGCCACCTGGAAGGCTACCTGCGCGTGAACCGGCTGTTCGCCGAGCGGCTGGCGGCGATGCTGCGCCCGGACGACACGGTGTGGGTGCACGACTACCACCTGATCCCGCTGGCCGCGATGCTGCGCGGGCTGGGCGTGCGCAACCGCATCGGCTTCTTCCTGCACATCCCGCTGCCGGCGGCCGAGCTGCTGATCACCCTGCCGCGCCACCGCGAGCTGATCGGCGCGCTGGCCGCCTACGACCTGGTGGGCCTGCACACCGCGCGCGACCTGCGCGCGCTGGAGACCTACTTCCTGCACGAGCTGGGCGGTGCGCTGCGCCCCGGCGGCCTGCTGCGCGCGCCCGACGGCCGCGTGTTCCGCGCCGGCGTGTTCCCGATCGGCATCGACACCGCGGCGGCCGCGCGGGCCGCGCGCGAGGCGGCGGCGCTGCCGGAGATCCAGCAGTTCAAGGACAGCCTGCAGGGCCGCGCGCTGATCATCGGCGTGGACCGGCTGGACTATTCCAAGGGCCTGCCGCAGCGCTTCGAGGCCTACGCGCAGCTGCTCGAGCGCGAGCCGGCGCTGCAGCGCCAGGTGAGCTTCCTGCAGATCGCGCCGCCCAGCCGCGGCGCGGTGCCGGAATACCGCCGCCTGCGCCACGAGCTGGAGCGCTCGGCCGGCCACATCAACGGCAAGTACGCCACGCCGGACTGGGCGCCGATCCGCTACGTCAACCAGTCCTTCCCGCACGCGGTGCTGAGCGGCTACTACCGCACCGCGCGGGTCGGCCTGGTCACCCCGCTGCGCGACGGCATGAACCTGGTGGCGAAGGAATACGTGGCCTGCCAGGACCCGAGGGATCCGGGCGTGCTGGTGCTCTCGCGCTTTGCCGGCGCGGCGCAGGAGCTGGACGGCGCGCTGCTGGTGAACCCCGCCGACACCACCGAGGTGGCCGAGGCGCTGGCCCGCGCGCTGGCCATGCCGCTGCAGGAGCGGCGCAAGCGCTGGCGCGCGATGATGGACGTGCTGGAGCGGCACGACCTCGGCTCCTGGCTCGACGCCTTCCTCGACGCCCTGTACGCCACGCACCCCGCGCGCGCCGGTCAGCGCGGCGGCGTCTCCGGCTCCAGCCAGACCAGGCTGGCGAAGCGCCCGCTGGAGGCGCCGTCGCGGCGCCACGAGTAGAAGCGCGCGTCGGCGCGGGTGTCGAAGCCGCCGCCGTACACCGCCCGCACGTCCAGCGCGTGCAGGCGCCGCCGCGCCAGCTGCGCCAGGTCGCACAGCCAGTGCCCGGGCCGGGTCGGCGCGAAGGCCGCCGCCGCGCCGGCATCGGCGTCGACGAAGGCCGCGCGCACCTCCTCGCCCACCTCGTAGGACGCCGCGCCGATGCACGGCCCCAGCCAGGCGAGCAGCTCGACGCCGGGCACGCGCAGCGCGCGCACCGTGGCCTCCAGCACGCCGGCCGCCAGCCCGCGCCAGCCGGCATGCGCGGCGCCGGCCGCGCCGCCGTCGGCGGCGCAGAACAGCACCGGCAGGCAGTCGGCGGTGAGGATCGCCAGCGGCTCGCCCGCGCGGCGGGTCACCGCGGCATCGGCGCAGGGCTCCCCGCCGGCGCCCGCGTCGACCTCGGCCACGTCGACGCCGTGCACCTGGCGCAGCCAGTGCGGCGCGCGCGGCAGGCCGAGCGCCGCCGCCAGCGCGGCGCGGTTGGCCGCGACGGCGGCCGGATCGTCGCCGTTGCGCGCGCCGAGGTTGAAGCGCTCGAACGGCGGCGCCGAGACGCCGGGCCCGAAGCGCGTGCTCACCGCGGCGCGCACCCGCGCCGGCGCGGGCCAGTCGGGCGCGAGCCAGGCGCCGCTCATGCGGGCGTTCCCCGCCGGTGCTCGCGGTAGGCGCGGAACAGCCAGGCGAGCAGGAACAGCGCCAGCAGAAAGCTGAGCGGCCGGAACGGCACGCTGTAGCGGCCGATCGGCAGGCCCGCGACGTGCACGCCGATCACGAACAGGTGCAGCAGCGCCAGGAAGCGGAACGCATCGGCGCGGTAGTCGCCGAACAGCCGGCGCGTGCGCGGCAGGAAGGCGATCAAGGTGCCCAGCACGCCGAAGATCATCAGCGGCGCATGGATGCCGTGCATCGCCGAGGCGATCGGCAGATAGGCCGCATCGGTCAGCCAGGGCGAGCGGAAGACCGGATAGGTGAAGATGTCCACCCACCCTTCCGGGGAAGCCCAGCCGAAGAAATAGGTGATCTTGCCGAACAGGTACCAGCGGACCATCGTCCAGGGCTGCCGGGCGAACTTCGCGCGCAGGTCGGCGAACAGGCCGGACCAGCTCGACGCGGCCTTCGCCGCCGCGGGATCGAAGCTGTAGGCGGTGCCGAACGTCTCCGGGCGCCCTTCGTACATCAGGTCCGGATAGCTGCCCTGCTGCAGCGTGGTCAGCATCTTCTCGGCGTCGGTCGCGTGGTGCAGGGTCGTCTCGTTGCGGATCCACCACGGCGACATCGCCAGTGCGAAGCCCAGTGCCAGCGCCGCGATCTCGCGCCAGAACCGGCGCACCGCGGGCACCAGCAGCAGCACGAGCAGCACCGGCACCCACTGGTTGAGCGTGGGCCGGATCAGACAGGCGGCGCCGAACAGCGCGCCGGCCGTCGCCGCCATCGCAAGGCGCCAGCCCCTTCTGCGGGCCTTCAATGCCAGCACCGCGGCGGCCATGGCGAGCATCAGCGCCGTGCCGAACAGCGTCTCGCTCAGCAGGTACGGGACGTACACGCTCAGGTGCGGGCTCAGCGCGACCAGCAGGCCGAGCGCCAATCCCGTCCAGCCGCCCAGCAGCTCCATCGCCAGCAGCGTCGCGCAGAGCAGCGTCAGGCCGGCGACCCAGGCCTGGGCCCGGACCACGCGCTGCACGAAGGCACCGTCCAGGTAGAGCGGCACGAAGGCGCGCAGGAACAGCGGGTAGCCGGGCGGCCGCACCGCATCGGGCGCCGGCGGCGCCTTCGCCGCCCCCAGGATCGCCGAGAAATCCGCCGAGTAGACGCCCTGGTACTTCCAGTTCCAGGCGTAGGCGACGTATTCCTTCGCGTCGTTGCGGATCGGGTGATCCACCTGGGTGCGCTCGGCGGTGCCGAGGCGCAACGACATGCCGGCCAGCAGCACCAGCAGCAGGCCGCCGGCCTGCAGCCACCCTTGCACTCCCCCCGTCAGTCGCCGCACGCGGCATCCTCCCTCAGCGCCAGGATCAATTGCCCCATGTCGGCCGGCCGCGGCGCGGCGAACGACAGCGCCTCGCCGGTGACCGGGTGGTCGAAGGCCAGCCGCTCCGCGTGCAGCGCCTGCCGGCGGAAGCCGCGCAGGGCCGCCACGAGCGCGGGCGAGGCGCCCTTCGGCAGGCGCAGCCCGCCGCCGTACAGCGGGTCGCCGACCAGCGGGTGGTGGATGTGCGCCATGTGCACGCGGATCTGGTGCGTGCGGCCGGTCTCCAGGTTGCACTGGACCAGGCTGTGCGCGCGGAAGCGCTCGCGCAGGCGGTAGTGGGTGACCGCGCGCTTGCCGTCCTCCTCGTCGCGCACCGCCTGGCGCAGGCGGTCGCCCAGATGGCGGCCGATCGGCGCGTCGACGGTGCCGCCGGCCACCAGGGTGCCGGTCACCACCGCCTCGTACTGCCGCTGCACCGCGTGGCGGGCGAGCATCGCCACCAGCGCGGTGTGCGCCGGCAGCGTCCGGGCCACCACCATCAGGCCGGAGGTGTCCTTGTCCAGCCGGTGCACGATGCCGCCGCGCGGGAGCTCCGCCAGCTTCGGGTCGTGGTGCAGCAGCGCGTTGAGCAGGGTGCCGGCCGGGTTGCCGGCGCCGGGATGCACCACCAGGCCGGCCGGCTTGTCCAGCACCAGCAGGTGCGCGTCCTCGTGGACGACGGACAGCGCGATCGCCTCCGGCGCGCTGTCCACCTCGGCCTCCAGCTCCGCCTCCAGCCGCACCCGCTCGCCGCCGCGCAGCAGCTGGCGCGGCGGCGCGGCGCGGCCGTCCAGCGTGGCGGCGCCGGCCTTGATCCACGCGGCCAGGCGCGAGCGCGAGTAGTCCGGGAACATCTCGGCCAGCGCCTGGTCGAACCTCCGACCCGCCGCCGACAGCGGCACCACGGCCTCGTGGCGGACCGCGGTCATGCCCGCTCCCCGGTTTCGGCTATCATGCCTTTTCGATCAGACATCTGAACCCTTTCCCATGCGCCTTACCTTCAAACTGCTCGCCGTGCTCGCGCTCGCCGTCTCGATGAGCGCCTGCTCGATGTTCCGCCACAAGAAGGAGACCATCGACACGATGCCGGTGGACAGGCTGTACGCCAAGGCGCACGACGACCTCGCCCATGCCGACTACGCCGCGGCGACCAAGGCCTTCCAGCGCCTGATCGCGCGCTTCCCGTCCGGCGAGTACAACGAGCAGGCGCAGCTGGAGCTGGCCTACTCGCAGTACAAGGACAACCAGCCGGACGACGCCTCCTCGACGATCAACCGCTTCATCAAGACCTACCCGACCCACAAGCACGTCGATTATGCCTATTACCTGCGCGGCCTGATCAATTTCGACCGCACGTCGGGCATCATCGAGCGCTTCGTCTCGCGCGAGGGCTCGCAGTCGCGCCGCGACCAGGGCTACAACCTGCAGTCGTTCGACGACTTCTCCGAGCTGACCCGGCGCTTCCCCGACAGCGCCTATGCCACCGACGCGCGCCAGCGCATGATCTACCTGCGCAACACGCTGGCGCAGTTCGAGATCAACGTGGCCGAGTTCTACCTGCGCAACAAGGCCTACATCGCCTCGGCCGACCGCGCGCAGTACGTGATCGAGCACTACCAGCAGGCGCCGCAGACCGCCGACGCGCTGGCCATCCTCACCCGCAGCTACCTGGCGCTGGACCAGAAGGACCAGGCCGAGCAGGTGCGCAAGGTGCTGGCGCTGAACTACCCCGACCATCCGTACCTGAAGGACCCGAAGTGGCCGCACGGCGCCTCCACGCTGCGCAAGATGGTGCCGTTCTCGGGGCACCACTGAGGCGCGGGGTTCCGCGGAATGGAAAAGCCGGCGGGGAACCGCCGGCTTTTTTCTTGGGAGCCTGCCTGCCGCTCCATCCTTGCGAAGCTCCCTCTCCCCGGAGGGGAGGGGCGCAGAAGCCCGAGGCACCGCTTCGCCCTTGCGGGGATTCCCTCTCCCCTCCGGGGAGAGGGTGGGGGTGAGGGCCGGGCTGGCGACGGCGTTTCGACCAGGGACGACGAGGCTTCAAAAGCGCCGGATCATTCGCACGGTGGAGAGCCTGCCGCAAGAGCGGCCCCTCGTCCCGCCCTTCTCCCCGGAGGGGGGAAGGAGGAAAGCCGCTGCGTCGCTTCATCCTTGCGAAGGGTCGCCTCCCTGGGAAGAACCCTTCCTGCGAAGAAGGAGCGAAGGCGCCACGCGGCCTCGCTCGCACGAAGGCCGCGGCGACCGTCCGGCGCCGCGAGGCTTCAGCGCCAGCCCGAAGTGATCGGATACCGCCGCTCGCGCCCGAACGCGCGCGTGGTCACGCGCGGCCCCGGCGCCGACTGCCGCCGCTTGAACTCGTTGGCCAGCACCAGCCGCGCCACCCGCCGCACCGTCTCGGCGGGAAAGCCATGCGCGGCGATCTCGGCCTGCGATTCCTCGCCCTCGATGAAGCGTTCGAGGATCGCGTCCAGCTCGTCGTAGGGCGGCAGCGAGTCCTGGTCGGTCTGGTTCTCGCGCAGCTCCGCCGACGGCGGCCGCTCGATCACCTCCGGCGGGATCGCCGGCGCCTCGCCGCGCGCGGCAGCCGCGGCGTTGCGCCAGCGCGCCAGCCGGTACACCGCGGTCTTGTACACGTCCTTGAGCGGCGCGTAGCCGCCGCACATGTCACCGTACAGCGTGGCGTAGCCCACCGCCATCTCGCTCTTGTTGCCGGTGGAGAGCAGCAGGCGCCCGTGCTTGTTCGACAGCGCCATCAGCATCGCGCCGCGAGTGCGCGACTGCAGGTTCTCCTCGGCGATGTCCGGCGCCTTGCCGGCGAAGGCGGGCGCGAGCGCCGCGAGGAAGCTCTGGAAGGTCGGCTCGATGTCGATCACGTGGTACTCGACGCCCAGCCGCTCGGCCTGCCCGCGCGCGCCGTCCAGCGACAGCGCGGAGGTGTAGCGCGTGGGCATCATCACCGCGGTGACGCGCTCCGCGCCCAGCGCGTCCACCGCCAGCGCCAGGGTCAGCGCCGAGTCGATGCCGCCCGACAGGCCGAGCAGCACGCCGGGAAAGCCGTTCTTATGCGCGTAGTCGCGGATGCCGCGCACCAGCGCGGCGTACAGCGTGGCCTCGGGCGCGGCGGCGGCCGCCGCCGGCCAGTCCCGCGCGCGCAGCGTGCGCGCGGCCGGGTCGAACTCGGCCCACAGCAGCAGGTCGGCGAAGGCCGGCGCGCGCGCGGCGACCGTGCCGTCGCCGTCCACCAGCAGCGAGCCGCCGTCGTACACCACCTCGTCCTGGCCACCGACCAGGTTGAGGTAGGCGATCGCGCAGCCGGTCTCCTTCGCGCGCTCGACGAGCACCGCCTCGCGCGTGGCCTGCTTGGCGTCGTCCCACGGCGAGGCGTTGACCACCACCAGCAGCTCGGCGCCCGCGCGGGCGGCCGCGGCGGCCGGCTCGGGCTGCCAGACGTCCTCGCAGATCAGCAGCCCCACGCGCACGCCGCCCAGCGTCGCCACCACGCTCTCGCGGCCGGGGCGGAAGTAGCGCTTGTCGTCGAACACGCCGTAGTTGGGCAGCGCCTGCTTGTGCGCGATCCGCGCCACGCGGCCCTCGCGCAACAGCGCGGCGGCGTTGAACACCTCGCCTTCGCTGTGCGGGAAGCCGACCAGGGCGGCCAGGCCGTCGGTGTCGGCCGCCAGCGACTGCAATTCCTGCTGGCAGGCGGCGAGGAAGCTCGGCCGCAGCAGCAGGTCCTCCGGCGGGTAGCCGCTCAGGGTCAGCTCGGGACAGACCAGCAGGTCCGCGCCGCCGGCGCGCGCCTCGCGCATCAGCTCGCGCACCTTCTGCGCGTTGGCGGCGACGGCGCCGACCGGGAAGTCGAACTGGGCGAGCGCGAGACGGAGAACGGCCATGCCGGGGAATCGCTGTGGCGGAAGGAGGCGCATGATAACCGAGCGCCCTCCCGCGGCCGCGCCGGGAGCCGCCCGGATGCCTAGCCGCGCAGCAGGGCGGCCGCCAGCGCCAGCATGAGCGCGCCCACCAGCGCGTCCAGCACGCGCCACGCGCGCGGGCTGCGGAACACCGGCAGCAGCGCCCGCGCGCCGTAGCCGAGCGCGGCGAACCACAGCAGGCTGGCGCTGGCCGCGCCGGCGGCGAAGCCCCAGCGGCCGGCGCCGGCGTAGCGGGTGGACAGGCTGCCGAGCAGCACCACGGTGTCCAGGTAGACGTGCGGGTTGAGCAGGGTGAAGCCCAGGCAGGCCAGCGCCACGCGGCGGCGGTCCGGCGCGTCGCCGCCGGCGGGCGCCAGCGCCTGCCCGCCGCGCCAGGCACGGCGCAGCGCGAACAGGCCGTAGCCGGCCAGGAAGGCCGCGCCGGCGTAGCGCACCGCCTGCAGCAGGCCGGCGTGGCGCCGCACCGCCAGGCCCGCGCCGGCCACGCCGAGCGCGATCAGCGCCACGTCGGCCAGCACGCACAGCGCCACCACCGTGCCCACGTACTGGCGGCGCAGGCCCTGGCGCAGCACGAAGGCGTTCTGCGCGCCGATGGCGACGATCAGGCTGGCGCCGGCGGCGAGGCCGGCGAGATAGGCGGCGGACACGGCGACGCTCCGATACGGGATGGCGCGCAATGTGGCGCGTCGGCGCGCTTCAGAAAAGCTAAATTTCCTTGAGCTGGCTTAGATTTGCTAAACATGGCCTGCCGCCGGGCCGGCGGGCACCCGCCCTGCGGAGGCCCGCGCCCCGAGCGCTCCTCGTCCCGATGAGCGCGGCCCTGCCAGTGTTCCGCCTGCTCCGCTCCCGCCGCGAGGACTTGCCCGATGAGCCTGCTCCACCCGCAACTGGCCGCCTTCGCCGCCGTGCTGGACGAGGGCAGCTTCGAGGGCGCCGCGCGCCGGCTGTCGCTCACCCCGTCGGCGATCTCGCAGCGCGTGCGGGCGCTGGAGGACCGCCTGGGCCAGGTGCTGGTGCGGCGCGGCTCGCCCTGCCAGGCCACCGCGGCCGGGCGCCAGCTGCTGCGCAACGTGCAGCAGATGCGGCTGCTGGAGGCCGAGGCGCTGCAGGACGTCGCGCGCGCCCCCGGCGGGCCGCGCGCGATCGCCATCGCGGTGAACGCCGATTCGCTGGCCACCTGGTTCCTGCCCGCGCTGGCCGCCCTGCACGCCGGGCACGGCCTGCTGTTCGACGTGCGGGTGGAGGACCAGGACCATTCCGCCCGCCTGCTGCGCGACGGCACGGTGCTGGGCGCGGTCACCGCCGACGCGCGCCCGGTGCAGGGCTGCACGGTGCGCCGCCTGGGCACGATGCGCTACCTGCCGGCGGCCTCGCCCGGCTTCGTCGCGCGCCATTTCCCCGCCGGCCCGGACGCGGCCTCGCTGGGCCGCGCGCCGCTGCTGGTGTTCAACCGCAAGGATGCGCTGCAGGAGCGCTTCATCCGCCGCATCACCCGCGCGCGGCTGGCGCCGCCGCGGCACTACCTACCCTCGCCCGCCGCCTTCCTCGAGGCAATGGCGCTGGGCATGGGCTGGGGCATGGCGCCCGAGTCGATGCTGCGCGGGCCGCTGGCGCGCGGCGAGCTGCGCGCGATCGGCGCGGGCCGGCTGGACGTGCCGCTGTACTGGCAGCACTGGTCGATCCGCTCGGCCGCGCTCGCGCAGCTGACCGCGGCGCTGCGGGCGGCCGCCGCGCAGGGCGGCCTGCGCGCGGCGCGCGCTCAGTCCTGAGCGGCGCGGCGCACCCGCCCGCCGTGGCGCTCCATCCACTGCGCCAGCCCGGCCAGCGGGTCGCGCAGCGTGGCGCCCAGCGCGGTGATGCGGTACTCCACCCGCGGCGGCACCTCCGGGTAGACCGTGCGCGAGACCAGGCCATTGGCCTCGAAGGCGCGCAGCTGGCGGGTCAGCTCCTTCTGCGTGATCGGCGCCACCGCGCGCTGCAGCTCGCTGAAGCGCACCGGCTCGCCGATCAGGATCAGCCGGTACAGGATCGGGATCGCCCACTTGCCGGCGATCAGGTCGACGAAGCGCACCATCGAGCAGCGCTCCGCCGGCTCGGAGCAGCGGATCGCGGCGAGCGCGGCGGCGGCGGGACTGGCGGTGCGGCGCATGGCTTACCTCGTCGTCTCTCGGTATCCTATCGGTGCCTACTATACTTTGGATACTCATGCGACAACCATGGGGTTCCCTCCACGCACGGGAACATCCCATGGCACGACTGCAAGGCAAGCACACCCTGATCACCGGCGGCAGCACCGGCATCGGCCTGGAGACCGCCAGGCAGTTCCTGGCCGAGGGCGCCCGCGTCGCCATCACCGGGCGCGACCCGGAGCGCCTCGCCGCCGCGCAGGCGCAGCTGGGCCCCGAGGTGCTGGCGATCGCCAGCGACGCCGGCGACCCCGCCGCGCAGCGCGCGCTGGCCGGGCAGCTGGGGCGCGCATGGGGCCGGCTCGACGCCGTGTTCGTCAATGCCGGCGACGTCACGCACGGCCCGTTCGAGGGCTGGGACGAGGCCGCCTACGACCGGCTGATGGCGACCAACCTGAAGGGGCCGTTCTTCCTGCTGCAGGCGCTGCTGCCGCTGCTGGCCGATCCGTCCTCGGTGATCCTGTGCGGCTCGGTCAGCGCGCACATCGGCCTGCCCGGCAGCGCGGCCTACGCGGCCAGCAAGGCGGGGCTGCTGTCGCTGGCGCGCACGCTGTCGGGCGAGCTGCACGGGCGCGGCATCCGCGTCAACGGCCTGAGCCCCGGCCCGGTGCATACGCCGGCCTTCGGCAAGCTCGGCGTGCCGGCCGGGGAACAGGCCGGCCTGCTCGAGCGCATCGCCGCCCTGGTGCCGATCGGCCGCGTGGGCGAGCCGCGCGAGATCGCCGCCGCGGCGGTGTTCCTCGCCTCGGACGAGTCCAGCTTCGTGGTCGGCAGCGAGCTGCTGGTGGACGGCGGCGTCGGCAACATCTGAGCGCGCACAAGGAAAGGGCCGCATCGCTGCGGCCCTTTCGCTGCGCTCGCCGGCCGGCGCTTACTTCCTCATCAGCTTGGCGAGGGTCTTGCCGAGGTCGGCCGGCGACTTCACCGTGGTGACGCCCGCCTTCTCCAGCGCGGCGAACTTCGCCGCCGCGGTGCCCTTGCCGCCGGAGATGATCGCGCCGGCATGGCCCATGCGCTTGCCGGCCGGGGCCGAGGCGCCGGCGATGAAGGAGACCACCGGCTTCTTCACGTACTCGCCGATGAACTCGGCGGCGTCCTCCTCGGCGCTGCCGCCGATCTCGCCGACCATGATGATGCCCTCGGTCTGCGGATCGTCCTGGAACAGCTTCAGGCAGTCGATGAAGTTCAGGCCGTTGATCGGGTCGCCGCCGATGCCGATGCAGGTGGACTGGCCCAGGCCCTCGTTGGTGGTCTGGAACACGGCTTCGTAGGTGAGCGTGCCCGAGCGCGACACGATGCCGACCTTGCCCGGCTGGTGGATGTGGCCCGGCATGATGCCGATCTTGCACTCGCCCGGGGTGATGATGCCGGGGCAGTTCGGGCCGATCAGCACGGTCTCCGGGTGCTGCGCCAGCACGTTCTTCACGCGCAGCATGTCCAGCACCGGGATGCCCTCGGTGATCGCCACGATCACGCGGATGCCGGCGTCGATGGCCTCCAGGATGGAGTCGGCCGCGAACGGCGGCGGCACGAAGATGACCGAGGCGTCGGCGCCGGTCTCGTCGACCGCTTCCGCCACGCTGTTGAAGACCGGCAGGCCGATGTGCTCGCTGCCGCCCTTGCCCGGGGTGACGCCGCCGACGACCTTGGTGCCGTAGTCCAGCGCCTGCTGCGCGTGGAAGGTGCCCTGCTGGCCGGTGAAGCCCTGCACGAGGACCTTGGTGTTCTTGTTGACCAGAACGCTCATGTCTTATTCGCTCCTCACTTCGCGGCGGCCACGGCCTTCTGCGCCGCGTCGTTGAGATCGTCGGCCGGCGTGATCGCCAGGCCGGAGTTGGCCAGCAGCGCGCGGCCCTGCTCCACGTTGGTGCCCTGCAGGCGCACCACCACCGGGATGGTCAGGCCCACTTCCTTCACCGCGGCGATGATGCCCTCGGCGATCAGGTCGCAGCGCACGATGCCGCCGAAGATGTTGACCAGGATGGCCTTCACCTTGTCGGAGGAGAGGATCAGCTTGAACGCCTCGGTGACGCGCTCCTTGGTGGCGCCGCCGCCCACGTCGAGGAAGTTGGCCGGCTCGCCGCCCGCCAGCTTGATCACGTCCATGGTGGCCATCGCCAGGCCCGCGCCGTTGACCATGCAGCCGATGTTGCCGTCCATGGTCACGTAGTTGAGGTTGTGCTGCACCGCGGCCGCCTCGGCGGCGTCCTCCTGGGTGAGGTCGCGCATGGCGACCAGCTCGGGATGGCGGAAGTCGGCGTTGTCGTCGGAGTTGACCTTGCCGTCGAGCGCGGCGAGGTTGCCGTCCTCGAGGATGGCCAGCGGGTTCAGCTCGACCAGCGAGAGGTCCTTCTCGTTGAACAGCTTGTACAGGCCCAGCATGATCTTGGTCAGCTGCGCCACCTGCTTGGCGTTGAGCCCCATCGCGAAGCCGAGCTGGCGGCACTGGTAGGGCTGCAGGCCCTCGACGAAGTCCACCACGATGGTGTGGATGTCCTCCGGCGTCTCCCTGGCGACCTGCTCGATGTCCATGCCGCCGTGCTGCGAGGCGATGAAGGTGACCGCCTTGGCGTCGCGGTCGACCAGCACCGACAGGTACAGCTCCTTGGCGATGTCGGTGGCGTCGGTGACCAGCACCAGGTTCACCGGCAGCGCGCGGCCGGCCGACTGGTAGGTCGCCATGCGGGTGCCGAGCATGCCCTTGGCGGCCTCGCGCACCTCGTCGAAGCTCTTGCAGAACTTCACGCCGCCGGCCTTGCCGCGGCCGCCTGCGTGGATCTGCGCCTTGACCATCCACTGGCTGCCGCCCAGCGCCTTGGCGGCGTCGACGGCGGCGTCGGGGGAATTGGCGACCTTGCCCGGCGGCACGGCGATGCCGTACTGCGCGAACAGCTCTTTGGCCTGGTACTCGTGGAAATTCATTCGATACCTCGAGTGAACGGGAGAACGTGACAGCCGCACGCGAGTAGGGAACCGTGCGTGGGCGGAGGGAGTCGGACGGCGGTCCGGGACGCGCTGCCGGCGTGCAGTGCGCCGCCGCCATGACCGTGCATGGCAGAAACCGCGCAATACGGCCGCCTATTTTCGCGGAAGCGGCCTTCGTTGGAAAGGGGAGCGGCCGGGAACGCCGCGTTCCGGCCCCGATGGCGGGCGCCGCGCGGCTGTCTATACTGGGCCCGATCCCGCCGTGGAGAGCCCAGTCCGTGGCCAACAGCGCTGCCTCCAACCCTTCCGGCCATCGCCCGGCGCCGATGCCCGCGGCCGTCCGCCACGAGCTGTACTTCCTCAACTACTTCCGCATGGCCCAGGCGCTGGTCTACCTGGGCCTGGCCTTCAGCCCGCCGGGGCTGGAGTGGCCCAAGCTGACCCGGCCGGACTTCGCGCACGGGCTCACCCTGCTCTACCTGCTGTTCGCGCTGGTCCTGCTGCTGCTCACCCGCAGCCTGATGCCGCGGGCCAAGCTGGTGGTGTCGGCCAGCCTGGTGGCGGACATCGGCGCCGCCGTGCTGGCGGCCAGCGCGATGCACGACGCGCGCATCGGCATCGCGATGATGCTGGCGGTGAACCTGTCCGCCGGCGCGCTGCTGCTGCCGCTCAGGCTGTCGTGCTTCTTCGCCGCGCTGGCCACGCTGGGCATGCTGGCGCACACCCTGGTGGACCCGCGCGGCGCGGACGACTCGCACGAGCTGCTCGAGTCGGGCCTGTTCGGCCTGGCCTACTTCGCCAGCACCACGCTGTGCCACGTGCTCGGCCGCCAGCTGCGCGCCACCGAGGCGCTGGCCGAGCAGCGCGGCGTGGACCTGGCCAACCTGGCGCAGGTCAACGAGCTGATCATCCGCCGCATGAAGACCGGCGTGCTGCTGGTGGACGACGCCAACCGCATCCACCAGATGAACGAGTCGGCCTGGATGCTGCTGGGCAGCCCGCCGGCCGACCAGCGCGACCTGGGCCGGCTGGCGCCGGAGCTGTCGCGCCGGCTGTACCACTGGATCACCTCCGGCAAGCTGGACGAGACCGCCACCCAGCTCGCCGACGGCGTGCCCGAGGTGGTGCCGCGCTTCTCGCGGCTGGCGCCCAACGACGACTCGCTGGTGCTGATCTTCCTCGACGACACCTCGCTGGTCTCGCGCCGCGCGGAGGAGCTGACGCTGTCCTCGCTGGGCCGGCTGTCGGCCTCGATCGCGCACGAGATCCGCAACCCGCTGGCGGCGATCCGCTACTCGGCGCAGCTGCTGGCCGAGTCGCGCGACCTCAGCCCCAGCGACGAGCGCATGGTGGAGATCATCAACAACCACTGCGTGCGGCTCAACGAGATCATCGAGAACATCCTGCAGCTGTCGCGGCGCGAGCGCTCGCGCCCGGAGACGCTGGACCTGGGCCGCTGGGCGCACGCCTTCGTCGAGGACTACAAGCTCGGCAACGACCTGGGCAACGACTCGCTGCGCGTGATCGCCAACGGCCACGTGCCGGTGGCGGCGCTGGCCGACCCGCAGCAGCTGCAGCAGGTGGTGTGGAACCTGGTGCAGAACGCGCTGCGCTACGGCCGCCTGCCCGGCGAGCCGGCGCGGGTGATGGTGGTGGTGCGCCACGGCGAGCACGGCGTGCCGATCCTGGAGGTGATCGACCGCGGCCCCGGCATCGCGCCCAAGGTGGCCGCGCAGATCTTCGAGCCGTTCTACACCACCCACGAGTACGGCACCGGGCTGGGGCTGTACCTGGCGCGGCAGATGGCCGAGGCCAACCAGGCCTCGCTGGAGTACGTGCGCGTGGCCGGCGGCGGCAGCTGCTTCCGGCTCACCCTCACCCCCGCGCAGATGGCGCGCGTGGCCGGCGAGGAAGCCGACGCCGGCGACCCGCTCAGGTGGAGCGAACGACCAGGCTGACCGGCAGCATCTCCGAGCGCGCCGGCTCGCCGCGGATCAGCGCCAGCATCTTTCGCGCCAGCCGCACGCCGCCCTCCTGCCAGTCCTGGTGCACCGAGCTCAGCGGCGGCAGGAAGCTCGCCGCCAGCGGCATGTCGTCGTAGCCCACCACCGCCACGTCGCCGGGCACCTCGCGGCCCAGGCCCTGCAGGGCGCGGATCGCGCCCATCGCCAGCAGGTCGTTGCAGGCGAACAGCGCATCGAACGGCACCTTGCGCGCGGCCAGCGAGTGCACCGCGTCGGTGCCGGAGGCCAGGGTGAACTCGTCGCGGCGGATCAGCAGCGGCTTCACCCCGTGCTCGGCCAGCACGTCGACGAAGCCGCTGAGCCGCTCGTAGATCTCCGGGTGGCTGGGATTGCCCACGAACACCGGCAGCCGGCGGCCCAGCCGGATGAAGTGCCCGGCCACCAGCGCGCCGCCCAGGCGGTTGTCGCTGCCGATCACCACGTGCGCGTCGGACCCGCCCTGCGCGCCCCACACCACCATCGGCAGGCCCAGCTTGTCGAAGCGGCGCACCGCGTCCTGGCGCGCGCCCTGGCCGAGCAGGATCAGCCCGTCCGCCGCCTGCACCGCCGCCGCGCTGGCGCCCTGGCGGGTGGTCAGCAGCACGCTGTAGCCGGCCGCGGTGAGCTCCTGCGAGATGCCGCCGAGCAGGGTCAGCGGGTACGGGTCGAGCATGGTGCGGTCGCTGGTCGGCTTCATCTCGACGATCACCGCCACCGTGTGGCTGCGGCGCAGGCGCAGGTTGCGCGCGCTCACGTTGAGCTTGTAGCCGTGCTCGCGCGCCAGCTCCTGGATGCGCCCGCGGGTCTGCGGGTTGACCAGCGGGCTGTCGGCCAGCGCGCGCGACACGGTGATCTTCGAGACCCCGGCCAGCCGCGCCAGGTCGGCCATGGTCATGTTCGGGTTCGAGGCCGCGCCGGCGCGTTGCTGCTTGTCTGGGCGGGAGCGACTCAAAAGCGGGCCTCGTGGCTGCGTGGGGACGGAACGGCGCCGGCGCGGCCGGGCCGCGGCGCCCGGGCAAGTGTGTCGGTTTGGCGCCCCGGCGTCTAACCCCGGCCGGCCGGCGCCCGCCCTTCCGCGCCTGGCCCGCCGGAAGGCCGGCGCCGCGGCGGCCCGGCGGCGGCAGGGCCGCCGCCGGGCTCCGTGAACGCGCGCCACACGAATTGTTATCGATATCTTGATATCGATAACAATTGCTGCAATGCTCGCGCCCCATCCGAACGGCGCCGGTATCCGCCATGCCTGACGGAAACAGAGAAAACATCCTGATTCTCGGGGGGAATCCGTTGGACAAGCACGTGGCGGCGCCGGCCCGCATGCCGGCGGCAGAAGCAGGCTGCGCGCCGGAGCCGGCCGCCGCGGTCGACCCGTGGTCGATCGTCCGCCGCGGCACCGCGCCGGCCGGCTTCGCGCAGGACGAGAGCCTGTTCGCGCTGGCCAACGGCGCGCTCGGCGTGCGCGGCGGCCTGGAGGAGGACCCCAGCCCCAGCCAGGGCAGCTTCCTCGCCGCCGCCTGGGAGCGCACGCCGATCGAGTACCACGAGCGCTTCCCCGGCTTCGCCAGCCATACCGACACGCGCATCCCGGTCGCCGACGCCACCCGCATCGAGCTGCGCCTGGGCGACGCGCCGCTGCGCCTGGCCGAGGGCGAATGGCTGGACTTCGAGCGGCGGCTGGACCTGCGCGAGGGCTGCTACCGCCGCCGCCTGCGCTGGCGCTCGCCGGACGGGGCCACGCTGGAGATCCGCGCCGAGCGCATCGTCTCGCTCGACGATCCCGGCCTGCTGGCGATCCGCTACGAGGTGCACTCGGTGGACTACGCCGGGCCGGTCACCCTGGAATCCTCCATCGACACCGCCCGCGACGCCGCCGAGCAGGGCGCCGACCCGCGCATCGGCGTCCGCGTCGACGGCGGCTTCAGCACGCAGGACGCGGCCGCCGACGAGCGTCTGGCCTGGCTGCGCCAGCAGACCGCGCGCAGCGGCATCCGCGTGGTCTGCGCGCAGCGCCACCGCCACGCGCCCTCGCTCGCGCCCCGCTACGCCGGGCGCAGCACCCACGGCGTGCTGCAGGCCTACGACGGCACGCTGGCGCCGGGCCGGTCGCTGGTGCTGGAGAAGTTCGTCGCCTACGCCTGGAGCCGCCCGCACGGCGAGGAGCCCGACGCGGCGCTGCTCGACCGCGCCGCGCGCAGCCTCGGGCGCGCCGCCGCCGCCGGCTACGACGCGCTGCTGGACGGCCAGCGCCGCGCGCTGGCGCCGCTGTGGGAGCACGCCGACCTCGCCATCGACGGCGATCCGGCGGCCGAGCAGGCGCTGCGCTTCAACCTGTTCCACGTGTTCCAGTCCTGCTCGCGCGACGGCCACGGCAGCGCCGCCGCCAAGGGGCTCACCGGCGAGGGCTACGAGGGCCACTACTTCTGGGACGCCGAGGTGTTCATGCTGCCGGCGCTGGTCAACGTGGCGCCGGCGCTGGCGCGCAACATGCTGGAGTACCGCTACCGCACGCTCGACCGCGCCCGCGCGCACGCGCGCGAGATGAACCACGGGCGCGGCGCGCTGTACGCCTGGCGCACCATCGGCGGCGACGAGTGCTCGGCCTACTTCCCCAGCGGCTCGGCGCAGTACCACATCAACGCCGCGGTGGCCTGGGCGATCCGGCTGTACGTGGACGCCAGCGGCGACCACGCCTTCCTGCGCGACCGCGGCGCCGAGATGCTGTTCGAGACCGCGCGCATCTGGCTCGACGTCGGCCACTTCAGCCCGCGCCGCGGCGGCGCCTTCTGCATCCACGCGGTGACCGGCCCGGACGAGTACTCGGCGCTCGTCGACAACAACCACTACACCAACCGCATGGCGCAGCGGCACCTGCGCGACGCGGCGGCGGTGGCGGACTGGATGGCGCAGGCCGAGCCGGCGGCCTACGCGGCGCTGGCCGCGCGCCTGGACCTGCACCCGCGCGAGATCGACGACTGGCGGCGCGCGGCGGACGCGATGCACCTGCCGGTGGACGGCGCGCTCGGCATCTTCCCGCAGGACGACGGCTTCCTCGACAAGCCGCGCCTGCCCGCGCACGCGGGCGGCGAGGGCAAGCGCCCGCTGCTGCTGCGCCTGCACCCGCTGACCCTCTACCGCTACCAGGTGTGCAAGCAGGCCGACACCCTGCTCGCGCTGATGCTGGCCGGCGAGTCGGTGGACCGCGCCGGCAAGCGGCGCAACTTCGACTACTACGAAGGCGTGACGGTGCACGACTCCACCCTGTCGGCCTCCACCTTCAGCGTGATGGCCGCCGAGGTGGGGCTGGACGACAAGGCCTGGCGCTATTTCCTGGACACCCTGCGGGTGGACCTGGACGACCTGCACGGCAACGCCGCCCACGGCGTGCACATGGCCGCGATGGCCGGCAGCTGGCTGGCGCTGACCTGGGGCTTCGGCGGGCTGCGCGTGGTCGGCGGCCTGCCCTCGCTCGACCCGCGCCTGCCGGCGGCCTGGCGCGGCTACCGCTTCGGCCTGCGCTGGCGCGACGCGCGCCTGCGCGTGCAGGTGGACGCGCGCGGCGTGCGCTACGAGCTGGCCGCCGGCGACGGGCTGGCCTTCCTGCACGGCGGCCGGCCGCAGCGGCTGCGCGCCGGGCAGGCGCTCGAGCTGCCGCACGGCGGCCGCGAGGCCGCGGTCTACCGCCTGCCGCGGCCGATCCGGGCGGTGATCTTCGACCTCGACGGGGTGATCGCCGACACCGCGGTGGTGCACCACGCCGCCTGGCGGCGGCTGGCCGTGCAGCTCGGCGTGCCGTTCGACGAGGCGGTGGGCGAGCGGATGAAGGGCGTGGACCGCCGCGGCTCGCTGGAGATCCTGCTGGAGCGCGCGCCGCGCGCCTACAGCGAGGCCGAGAAGGAGGAGCTGGCCGCGCGCAAGAACGACTACTACCGCGAGCAGATCCAGCGCTTCGGCCCCGGCGACCTCCTGCCCGGCGCGCGCGAGGCGATCGAGGCGGTGCGCCGCGCCGGCCTCAAGACCGGGCTGGCCTCGGCCAGCCGCAACGCCCCGCTGCTGCTGGAGCGGCTGGGCATCGCCGGGCTGTTCGACCACGTGGTCGACGCGAACCGGATCGCGCGCTCCAAGCCCGACCCGGAGATCTTCCTGGCCGCGGCGAGCGGCCTGGGCGTGGCCCCGGAGGAATGCCTCGGCGTGGAGGACGCCGCGGCCGGCATCGCCGCCCTGCGCGCGGCGGGCATGACGGCCGTCGGGGTGGGCCGGGCTCCGGCCCTGGCCGACGCGGACGTGCTGCTGCCGAGCGTCGCCGCGTTCGACATCGGCAGCTTCATTGCAGTCTGAAAGAAGGCGGGCCGGCCCGGTCCGCCGATCGAAAACGGCTACGACACAAAACTATCTCGACTGGTGGGGAGTGACGGAAATGAAGACCAAGCAGCTGACCCGGTTGACCCTGTCGGCGGCGATCGCCGCCGTCCTGTTCTGCGGCGCCGCGATGGCCCAGGACGCCGCCCCGGCGCAGGACGCGCAGAAGACCCAGCCGCCGCCGGCGAAGAGGACGCCGGCGCAGCAGCAGCAGGCCAATCCCGAAAGCGCCAAGAACCTGGAGCAGGTGGTGGTGACCGGCAACACCGCCACCGGCGGCCTGAAGAAGATCGACACCAGCTACTCGGTGGTCACCGCGACCTCCGAGCAGATCAAGATGGCCAACCCCAAGAGCACGGCGGACCTCCTGAAGATCTCGCCGGGCCTGTGGCCGGAATCCACCGGCGGCCAGACCGGCGCCAACATCGAGATCGCCGGCTTCCCCGGCGGCGGCGACGCGCCGTTCAACACGGTGCAGCTGATGGGCTCGCCGCTGTACGGCATGCCCTCGCTGTCGTTCTTCGAGCAGACCTCGATGTTCCGCCTGGACGACACCATCGACCGCGTGGAGATCGTGCAGGGCGGCCCGTCGGTGGTGTTCGCCGACGGCCAGATCGGCGCCACCGAGAACTACATGCTCAAGACCGGCACCGACAAGCCCTCCGGCAGCATCGGCGTCACCTACGGCAACGAGAACCTGCGCCGCGTCGACGGCTTCCTCGGCTTCCCGATCGCCAACAACTGGTACGGCAGCATCGGCGGCTTCTACCGCGACTCCGACAGCGTGCGCGACCCGCAGTTCGCCGCCGACAAGGGCGGCCAGTTCACCGCCACGCTGAGCCACGACAGCGACAACGGCACGATGACGCTGTACGGGCGCTACCTCAACGACCGCAACCAGTTCATCACGCCGATCCCGCTGATCCAGTCCGGCACCGACGACTTCCATCCGTACCCGGGCTTCGACCCGCTGAAGGACACCTACTACGGCAAGGAGATCCAGCACGTGCACCTGGCCGGCTACCCCGGCGGCGGCACCGACGCCAACCTGGCCAACGGCCGCGGCGCCAAGATGGGCTTCTTCGGCGGCAACTTCGACTACGACCTGGGCGACGGCTGGAACCTCTCGGACAAGTTCCTGTTCGACGGCGGCGACATGAACACCAACGCGCTGTTCTCGGGCACCAACCCGGCCAGCCTGTACGACGAGCTGTACACCGTGCCGAAGGACCAGGGCGGCTTCGAGCTGCCGGCCGGCTCGGCCACCGCCACCTACGTCAAGGGCGGCGGCGCGGTGGACCCCAACCAGAGCGTGATCCACCAGGGCTGGTGGTTCATCCACAAGCACCTGAAGAACGTCAACAACGACTTCCGCCTCAGCAAGGAGATCTTCGACGGCAACACGCTGACCGCCGGCATCTACCTGGCGCACTACACCGAGGACGACAAGTGGGCGCTGGGCAACCAGATGCTGATGACCAACACGCCGCACGCGCGGCCGATCCAGGTCAGCTACGTCGACGGTGGCCAGACCTACTACCTGACCGACGGCCAGGGCCTGCTCGACAACGGCACCTTCAACATCACCAACCACGGCACCGCCACCAACAAGGCGTTCTACCTGTCCGACATCTGGCGCGTCGGGCCGTGGCTGTTCGACCTGTCCGGCCGCATCGAGAACCAGAACGCCTCCACCACCGTGTGCAACACCTCCAACGTCGACACGGACGGCAACCCGTACACGCTGTACAACAACGCCGTGTCCACCTGCAACGGCACGTTCACGCACACCAAGTACGACAAGAGCCATCCCTCGTGGACCTTCGGCGTGAACTACGAGCTGGCCGACAACATGAGCGTGTACGTCCGCGTCAACAAGGGCGCGCACTTCCCCGACTTCGACAACGGCATCCGCGGCCAGCCCTCGGACAACACCGCGCCGATGCAGCGCGTCTTCAACTTCGAGGGCGGCTTCAAGTACCAGTCGCAGTACCTGTACGCGGACATCAGCGCCTACCACAAGCAGTTCGACGGCCTGCTGTTCCAGCCCACCGACGGCGCCGGCACGCCGGTCGGCTCGCCGCGCCTGTACGGCTCGGACTCCAAGGGCATCAACCTGACCGGCGCGGTCACCCCGACCGAGAACCTGCGCATCCAGGTGGTGGCCAACTACCTCGACGGCCACTACTCGCACAACGAGTCCTGCCTGCCGTACACCAACCTGGTCACCGGCGAGACCGCCTGCGCCAGCATCAACGGCGTGCGCCTGCAGCGCCAGCCGCGCTTCCGCTACATGCTGACGCCCAGCTACAAGTTCCCGTTCTCGTGGGGCGACATCCTGGCCTTCGTCACCTACACCCACGTGGGCCCGCACACGCAGGACCAGTCCGGCCTGCAGCAGCTGGGCACCTACAACACCTGGGACTTCGGCGTGGTGGCGGACGTGCTGGACAGCTGGGAGCTGCGCCTGCAGGGCACCAACATGACCAACGAGCTGGGCCTGACCGAGAGCAACTCGCGCATCTTCGGCACCGCCGCGGGCACCAACGGCGTGATCCTGGCCCGCCCGCTGGAAGGGCGTGAAGTCAACTTCCAGGTGAAGTACAAGTTCTGACCTGCGGTTCCTCTCCCCGCAGGCCGGCCGGCCCGGACCGCCACCCGACGGTCCGGGCCCTCTTTGTCCGATCCACCGCCGAGGCGCCCGTGAACCGACTCCGCATGATCGTCGCGCTGGCCCTGATCTACATGGTGTTCGCCGTGCTGCTCAACAGCGTGGGCACGGTGATCCTGCAGTCGATCCACGCCTTCGGCGTGGACAAGCCGCGGGCCAGCCTGCTGGAGCTGTTCAAGGACCTGCCGATCGCCGTCACCTCGTTCCTGGTCGCCTCGTTCCTGCCGCTCCTCGGCTACCGCCGCGCGATGATGCTGGCGCTGGCCATCGTCGGCGCGGCGTGCACGCTGATGCCGCTGCGCCCCGGCTTCCACACCGCCGAATTCCTGTTCGCCTGCATCGGCGTCTCCTTCGCGCTGGCCAAGGTGGCGGTGTACTCCTCCATCGGCCTGCTCACCGCCGACAAGGCCGGGCACACCCGGCTGACCAACACCATCGAGGGCCTGTTCATGCTCGGCGTGCTGGCCGGCGGCTGGCTGTTCAGCGCCTTCGTCGACCACGCCGACCCGGCCAACCCGTCGTGGCTGCGCGTGTACTGGCTGCTCGCCGGCGTCTGCGCGCTGGTGATCGGCCTGCTCGCCGCCTCGCCGATGGACGAGTCGGCCGCGCGCGAGGACGGCATGGGCTCGATGGTCGGCTCGCTGCTGCAGATGCGCGCGCTGTTCCTGCGCCCGCTGGTGTACGTGTTCCTGCTCTCGGCCTTCCTCTACGTGCTGATCGAGCAGAGCTTCGGCACCTGGCTGCCCACCTTCAACAACGAGATCCTGCACCTGCCCAACGCGGTCAGCATCCAGCTCGCCAGCATGCTCGCCGGCGCCACCGCGGCCGGCCGCCTGCTGGCCGGCCAGGTGCTGCGCCGCCTGCACTGGCACCGCCTGCTCAACCTGTGCGTGCTGGGCATGGCCGCGCTGATCGTGCTGGCGCTGCCGCTGGCCCGCCACGCGGCCGCGCCGGCCGGCGCCGGCTGGCTCGACGCGCCGGCGGCGGCCTACCTGATCCCGCTGATCGGCCTGCTGATGGCGCCGATCTACCCGGTGATCAACTCGGTGGCGCTGGGCGCGCTGCCCAAGCCCGCGCACGCGGCGATGACCGGGCTGATCGTGATCTTCTCGGCGCTGGGCGGCACGCTGGGCTCGCGCATCACCGCGCTGGTGTTCGCCCGCGCCGGCGGCATCCACGCCTTCTATTTCTCGCTGCTGCCGATGACGCTGATCCTGGTCACGCTGTTCTTCTTCCGCCGCGAGTCCGACCGCGCCGGCGCCGTCGCGCCGGTGGCGGCGGGCGCCGCCGCGGAGTAGCGCGGCGCGGCCGCCCCCACGGAGTCGCCATGTCCACGCTGCCACGCCGCCTGCTCGCCGCCCTCGCCCTGCTCGCCGCCGCCGGCCCCGCGGCGGCGGCCACCGACCCGAGCTTCCTGCTCACCGCCACCGCGGCGGACTTCGACCGCTATTTCCCGAGCTACCTCGCCAACGGCTACTTCTCCACCATGACCTCGGTGCGCGGCACCGAGGGCAACCGCGCCTACATGGTCGCGCTGATGGACTACGCCAGGGACGACATCGCGCGCCCGGCGGCGATCCCCGGCTGGAGCGAGATCGACTACAACCCCGGCGGCGGCTGGCTCAACGCCACGCGGGTGGCGCCGCACATCTTCCGGGACTACCGCCAGACGCTGGACATGCACGACGGCACGCTGACCACGCGCTACCGCTTCGCCTACGCCAACAAGGCCACCGACGTGGAGGTCGCCACCTTCGTCAGCCAGGCCGACGGCCACCTCGCCGCCACGCGCATCGCGCTCACCCCGCAGTTCGACGGCGAGGCGCAGGTCACCTTCCCGATCCGCCTGTGGAGCGAGTACCAGCCGCGCTTCCCGATCGCCAGGATGACCGGCGAGGAGATGATCGCCGCGGTGATCGCCAGCGGGCAGACGCTGGACAACAAGCCGGTGCCGATCCCCGACCGCGCGCCGGTGTGGTACCCCGGCTACGTGCGCGTGGCGGCCGCCGACGGCGACGCCGGGGCGCTGACCCTGTGGCTGGACGGCCGCGCCCAGGGCGGCCCGGCGATGGCGCTGGCCGCCGCCGTCGGCCTGCCCGCGGGGCTCAAGGTCGAGAAGGCCGAGCTGGAGAAGACCCCGTACCGGCTCTCGCTCAACCTCACGGTGAAGTTCGAGAAGGGCCGCACCTACGCCTTCACCAAGTACGTCGCCGCCTCGCGCGAGGGCTGGGGCGGCGACGCGCGCGCCGACCGCGCGCTGGCCGAGCAGGCGCGGCGCACCGGCTTCGACGCGCTGCTCGCCCGCCACCGCGAGGCCTGGCACGCGCTGTGGCGCAGCGACATCGTGGTCGAGGGCGACCCGCAGGTGCAGAAGGCGCTGCACTCGGACCTGTACTACCTGCTGTCCAACACCACCGTCGGCACCGCCTGGCCGATGGGCGCCTGCGCGCTGACGCCCGGCTACGCCGGCCACGCCTTCTGGGATTCCGACTCGTGGGTGTTCCCCGCGCTGCTGCTGCTGCACCCGGAGCGCGCCAGGCCGATCGTGATGTTCCGCAGCCGCACCATGCAGCCGGCGCGCGAGCGCGCGCGGCAGTACGGCGCCGCCGGCCTGATGTACCCGTGGGAGGCCGACCCGGAGACCGGCGTGGACCACACGCCGCACTTCGCCTACGAGGTGTACCGCGAGATCCACGTCAACGCCGACATCGCCATCGCGCAGTGGCAGTACTGGCTCGCCAGCGGCGACGAGGCCTGGCTGAAGGAGCACGGCTGGCCGGTGATCCGCGGCATCGCCGAGTTCTGGGCCAGCCGCGTCAGCTACGACGCCGCGCACGACCGCTACGAGATCCACCACGTCACCTCGCCCGACGAGGCCTACAACGACGTGCCGAACGACTCCTTCACCAACGCCGCCGCGCGCAAGGCGCTGCAGATCGCGGTGAAGGCCGCCGGGCAGGTCGGCGCCGCGCCCGACCCGAAGTGGGGCGAGATCGCGGCCAAGATGTACATCCCCTTCGACCCCAAGGCGCAGCGGCACCTCGACTTCGACGCCTCGGTGCCGCACGACAAGATCACCTGGATGGGCTCCTCGCTGATCTGGCTGATGTATCCCAACCTGGACCTGCCGATGTCGCCGCAGGTGCGCCGCAACGACTTCGAGTTCCAGCTGCACGAGCTGAAGGAGCACGGCGACGACCCCAACGAGATGATGATGGTGATGCTGGCCGTGGGCGCCGCCGAGCTGGGCGACGCCAGGGCCGCGGGCGAGTGGATCCGGCGCAACCTGCCGGGCTTCCTGAAGGCCCCGTTCAACGTGCGCACCGAGACGGTGGCCAACAACGCCGGCTACATCCTCTCCACCTCGGCCGGCTTCGTGCAGAGCTTCGTCTACGGCCTCACCGGCCTGCGCATCGACGACGACGGCCTGCGCGAGGCCTACGCGCCGGTGCTGCCGCCGGGCTGGCGGCGGCTCACGCTCAAGGGCGTCAGCTTCCGCGGCCGGCGCTACGACATCGCGGTGGAACGCGGCGCGGACGGCCAGGCCCGGCTGACGCGCAGGGCGCTGTGATGGCCGCGGCCCGGCCCGGCCGCTTCCCGCCGCCGGCCACGGCCGGCGCGCGCGGGCACCGCGCCGCGCGGTGACGCCGATGGCCGCGCCGTCGCCCGCCCTGCTCGACGCCATGCGGCGGATCGACGCGCTGCTGCGGGCCGGCGATTTCCGCGCCGCGCGCGAGCGGCTGGCGGCACTCGTGCAGGAACATCCGGACTTCGTCGAGGCGCTGCGCCTGCTCGCCGGCGTCGCGCAGGCGCTCGGCGATCCCGAGGACGCGGAACGGCTGCTGCGCCGCGCCGTCGCGCTCGATCCCGGCTGGGCGCCGAGCGTGGCCGCGCTCGGCGAGCTGCTGCTGGCCTGGGGCCGCGCGGAGGAGGCCGAGCCGCTGCTGCGCCGCGCGGCGCCGCGCTACCCGCGCGCGGCGCTGGTGCTGGCGCGCCACTGCAACGACACGCAGCGCCCGGCCGAGGCCTACGCCGTCGCCGCGCCGCTGTGCGCGGCCGGCCCGCCCGACGCCGAGCTGGCCGCCCAGCACGTGGCCGCGGCGGCGGCCCTGGGCCGGCTCGGCGAGGCGCTGGCGGTGCACCGCCGGCGCGCCGAGGAAGCGCCGGACGACGCCGCGGCGGCGGAGGCGCTGGCGATCGCGCTGGACGCCGCGCAGCAGCCCGCCGAGGCCGCGCGCCTCGCCGGACAGGCGCTCGCGCGCGGCCGGCGCTGCGCGGCGCTGCACCAGGTGCAGGCACGCAGCCTGGTCGCGCAAGGCGAATACGCGCGCGCCGAGGAGGCGCTGCGCGCCTGCCTGCGCCTGGAGCCGCGGCGAGTGGAGGCGCACGACCACCTGGCCCGGCTGGTGTGGATGCGCAGCGGCGACGCCGCGCAGGCCACCGCGGCGCTGGACGAGGCGCTGCGCGCCTTCCCCGACGACGACGCGCTGCGGGCCGCCAAGGCCGCCATCCTGCAGGGCGCCGGCGACCCGCGCGGCGCCTATGCCTGCCTCGCCGGGCGCGCCGCGCGGCCGCAGGCGCCGCCCGCGCTGCTGGTGCGCGCGGGCCTGGCCGCGCTCGACTTCGACCCGGCGCTCGCCCTGCCGCTGGCCGAGCGCGCGCTGCGCCTGGCGCCGGCCCATGCGGCCGCGCGTAGCCTGCTCGCCGCCGCGCTGCTCGGCGCGGGCGACGCGCGGGCGGCGCTGCCGCACTGCGAGGCGCTGCGCGCCGCCGCGCCCGACGACCAGTATCTGATCGCGCTGCAGGCCACCGCCTGGCGGCTGCTCGGCGACGCGCGCTACCGCGAGCTGTACGACTACGAGCGGCTGGTGTTGCCGCAGCGGCTGGAGGCGCCGGCGCCGTGGACCGACCTCGCCGCCTTCCTCGCCGACCTGCGGCGCAGCCTGGAGCGCCTGCACGACCCGCACGGCCACCCGCTGCTGTTCCAGTCGCTGCGCCACGGCACCGAGACCACCGCCGACCTGGCGCGCAGCGACGACCCGGCGCTCCGCGCGCTGTTCCGCGCCTTCGACGCGCCGATCCGGCGCTACCTGGAGCACATCGGCCGCGGCGACGACCCGCTGCGCCGGCGCAACCGCGGCGGCTACCGCATCAACGGCAGCTGGTCGGTACGGCTGCGCCGCGCGGGCTACCACGCCAGCCACGTGCACCCGCGCGGCTGGATCTCCTCGGCCTGCTACGTCGCGCTGCCCGGCGACCTCGACCCGCGCGGCGAGGAAGGCAGCCTGGGCTTCGGCGCGCCCGGCATCCTCACCCGGCCCGCGCTGCCCGCCGAATACCGCGTGCGGCCCGCGCCGGGGATGCTGGTGCTGTTCCCTTCCTACCTCTGGCACGGTACCGCGCCCTTCGCCAGCGACGAGGCGCGGCTCACGGTGGCATTCGATGTCGTTCCCGCGCCTTGAACGGTTCTTCGCGGCCGAAGGCCGCGATCCCGGCGATGACGCACGCGCCACGCCAGCCAGCCCACCGCGAGGTACGCGCATGAACGCCCTCCGCCCGCTGCTCCTGCTCTGCCTGGCCCTGCCCCTCGCGCCCGCGCTGGCCGCGGACGACCCGGGCTTCACGCTCACCGCGACCGCGCAGGACTTCGCCCGCTACTTCCCCGGCCAGCTCGCCAACGGCTACCTCTCCACCTTCACCGGCCCGCGCGGCACCGAGGGCAACCTCGCCTACATGGCCGCGCTGATGGACTACGCCGAGGGCGACATCGCGCGCCCCGCCGCGGTGCCCGGCTGGAGCCAGATCGACTACAGCGCCGGCAGCTCGGCCGCCGGCCATTTCTGGCTCAACCAGGTGCCGCTCTCGCCCGCCGTGTTCGAGGACTACCGCCAGGACCTCGACCTGCACGGCGCCACCCTCGCCACCCGCTACCGCTACCGCGACCACGGCCGCGACACCCGCGTCGAGGTGGTCTCGCTGGTCAGCCAGGCCGACCCGCACCTGGCCGCCACGCAGCTGTCGATCACCCCGGAGTTCGACGGCGAGGTGGAGCTGTCCTTCGTGTTCGACCTGTGGGCGCCGCAGCAGCCGCGCTTCCCGCTGGCGCGCCTCACCGGCGACCAGATGCAGGAGGCGGTGGCGGCGCACGGCCTGAAGCTGGAGCCGCTGCCGCCCGCCACGCCGGACCGCGCGCCGCTGTGGTACCACGGCGACGTGCACGTGCGCGCCGCCGGCGGCGACGCGCGCGACCTCACGCTGTGGCTGGACGGCCGCGCCGAGCGCGGCGCGGCGATGGCCGAGGCCGCCGCGATCGCCGTGCCCGCGGGCCTGGAGATCGCCGCTGCCAGGGTGCGCCGCAGCGACTACCGCCTGGCGCTCGACCTCAGGGCGCGCGTGCGCAAGGGCCGCACCTACGCCTTCGCCAAGTTCGTCGCCGCCTCGCGCGAGGGCTGGGGCGGCGACGCCCAAGCCGACCTCGCGCTGGCCCGCGCCGCGCGCGATCGCGGCTTCGCCCGCCTGCGCGCGGCGCACGAGGCGGCATGGGCCGACCTGTGGCGCGCCGACGTGCGCATCGACGGCGACCCGCAGGCGCAGCGCGTGGTGCACGCGGACCTGTACTACCTGCTGGCCAGCACCGCGCCGGACGCGGCGCTGCCGGCGGGTGCCTGCGGCCTCACCCCCGGCTACGCCGGCCACGTGTTCTGGGACAGCGACGCCTGGGTGCTGCCCGCGCTGCTGCTGCTGCACCCCGAGCGCGCCAAGTCGCTGGCCGACTTCCGCAGCCGCACGCTGCCGGCCGCGCAGGCGCGCGCCCGCGCGCGCGGCCTGCGCGGCGCGATGTACCCGTGGGAGGCCGACCCGGCCGCCGGCACCGAGCAGACGCCGCACTTCGCCTACGTGCTGGGCGAGCGCGAGATCCACGTCAACGCCGACATCGCCATCGCGCAGTGGCAGTACTGGCTCGCCAGCGGCGACCGCGACTGGCTGCGCGCGCACGGCTGGCCGGTGATCCGCGCGGTGGCCGACTTCTGGGCCAGCCGCGCCGCCCGCGTGCCGGAGCGACGGCGCTACGAGATCCTCCACGTCACCTCGGTGGACGAGGACTACAACGACGTGCCCAACGACACCTTCACCAACGTCGCCGCGCGCAAGGCCTTGCGGATCGCCGCGCGCGCGGCCGCGGTGCTGGGCGAGCAAGCCGACCCGCGCTGGACCGAGGTGGCCGACGGCCTGTACGTCCCCTTCGACGAGCGCGCCGGGCACCACCTGGAGTTCGACCCCGCCGTGCCGCACGACCAGGACACCTGGGGCGGCAGCTCGCTGCCGCTGCTGGCCTACCCGTCGCTGGACCTGCCGATGGACCCCGGCCTGCGCCGCCGCGACTACGACTACGCGCTGCGGGGGATCACCCGTTCGAGCCGCGACCCCAACAGCATGGGCCTGGCGCCGCTGTCGATCGCCGCCGCGGCGATGGGCGACGCCGCGCAGGCCGGCGACTGGTTCCGGCGCAACCTCACCGCGCGCGTGCTGCAGCCGCCGTTCGACGTGCGCACCGAGACCGCGAACAACAACACCGGCTATTTCCTCACCGCCGCCGGCGGCCTGCTGCAGAACATCGTGTTCGGCTTCACCGGCCTGCGCCTGGCCGAGTCCGGCCTGGCGCAGGCCTACCCGCCGCTGCTGCCGCCGGCGTGGCGCGGCTTCACGCTGCGCCACGTCGCGCTCCGCGGCCGGCACTACGACATCGCCGTGCGCCGCGGCGCCGACGGCCGCGCGGTGCTGTCCCGCACCGCCGAATGAGCGCCGGCATCCGCCGTCGCCTTCCATCGCCCCGGAGGTCACCATGCACGCCACCATCCGCCTCTCCCGCCCGCTCGCCGCGCTGGCGCTCTGCGCCGGCCTCGCCCTGCCGGCCGCCGGACGCGCCGCCGAGAACGCGGCGCCGGCCGTGAAGCCCGACGGCAGCATCGCCGCGCCCGCCGCCACGCTGCCCTATTCCGCCCTCGCCTCGCCCGAGGCGCGCGCGTTCTTCCCGAAGATGCTCGCCGAGGGCGCCAAGGCGCCGCCGATCACCGCGATCGGGCCGAGCCGCGCCTTCTACGACCGCATGAACGGCGACCGCGTCGCGCGCATGCGCAGGCTGTTCGCGGTAGACATCCGCAGCGAGAGCATCGCCGGCGTGCGCGCCGACGTGGTGCGGCCGGCGCAGGGCGTGGCGCCGGCCAACCGCCGCCGCGTGCTGCTGAACCTGCACGGCGGCGCCTTCCTGTGGGGCGCGCACAGCGGCGGCCTGGTGGAGTCGATCCCGGTCGCCGCGCTGGGCCGCATCGAGGTGATCAGCCTGGACTACCGGCAGGGCCCGGAGCACGTGTTCCCCGCCGCCAGCGAGGACGTGGAGGCGGTCTACCGCGAGCTGCTCAAGACGCACGCGCCCGGCCAGATCGGCATCTACGGCTGCTCGGCCGGCGGCATCCTCACCGCCGAGGCGACCGCGCGCATCCTGCGCGACGGCCTGCCGGCGCCGGGCGCGATCGGCACCTTCTGCGGTTCGCTGGTCACGCTGGACGGCGACTCCGCCTACGTCGCGCCGCTGCTCAACGGCCAGGGCGTGCCGGCGCGGCCGCTGCGGCTGGCCGACCTGCCCTACTTCCGCGGCGCCGACCCGGACGACCCGATGGTGCAGCCGGGCCGCTCGCCCGCGCTGCTGGCGAAGTTCCCGCCCGTCCTGCTGATCAGCGGCACGCGCGACATGGCGCTGAGCTCGGTGGTGCGCAGCCAGGCGCTGCTCACGCAGGCCGGCGTGCCGGCCGAGCTGCACGTGTGGGAGGGCATGTGGCACTCGTTCTTCTCCGACCCGGAGCTGCCCGAGTCGCGGCAGGCCTACCGCGTGATGGCGGAATTCTTCGACCGCCGCCTGGGCCAATGAACGGAGGACGGCGGGACGCCCGCCGCGGCGCGCTTTGCCGCCCGCCGGCCCGGCGAGTATCCTGACCGGCAATCCACCATCGCCCGAGACCATGAGCCAACAGACCGTCCTGGTCGTCGACGACGAGCGCGACATCCGCGAGCTGCTGACCATCACGCTCGGCCGCATGGACCTGGCCGTCCACGCGGTCGGCACGGTCAGCGAGGCGCGCCGCGCGCTCGCCGAGCGCAGCTTCGACCTGTGCTTCACCGACATGCGCCTGCCCGACGGCACCGGCCACGAGGTGGTCGAGCTGATCGCCGCGCAGTACCCGGACACGCCGGTGGCGATGATCACCGCCTATGGCAACGTGGACGCCGCGGTGAGCGCGCTCAAGGCCGGCGCCTTCGACTTCGTCTCCAAGCCGGTGGACATCCAGATGCTGCGCCGGCTGGTGCGCACCGCGCTGAAGCTGGCCGAGGAGCGCCGCAGCGGCGCCGCCGCGGCCGGCCGCGCGGGCGACCGCCTGGTCGGCGACTCGCCGGCGATGCAGCAGGTGCGCGCCACCATCGCCAAGCTGGCGCGCAACCAGGCGCCGGTGTACATCGCCGGCGAGTCCGGCGTGGGCAAGGAGCTGGTGGCGCGGCTGATCCACGAGCAGGGCCCGCGCTCGGCCGGCCCGTTCGTGCCGGTCAACTGCGGCGCGATCCCCTCCGAGCTGATGGAGAGCGAGTTCTTCGGCCACCGCAAGGGCAGCTTCACCGGCGCGCACGCCGACAAGGAGGGCCTGTTCCAGGCCGCGCACGGCGGCACGCTGTTCCTCGACGAGGTGGCCGAGCTGCCGCTGCACATGCAGGTGAAGCTGCTGCGCGCGATCCAGGAGAAGGCGGTGCGCCCGATCGGCGCGCGCGAGGAGGTGCCGGTGGACGTGCGCATCCTCTCGGCCACGCACAAGAACCTGGCCGGGCTGGTCGAGCAGGGCCAGTTCCGCCAGGACCTGTTCTACCGCATCAACGTGATCGAGCTGCGCGTGCCGCCGCTGCGCGAGCGCCGCGGCGACGTGCCGCTGCTGGCCGAGCACATCCTGCGCCAGCTCGCCGCCAAGAGCGGCGGCGCGGTGGGCCGGCTCACCGCCGAGGCGAAGCAGGCGCTGGACGACTACGACTTCCCCGGCAACGTGCGCGAGCTGGAGAACATCCTCGAGCGCGCGATGGCGATGTGCGAGGGCGACACCATCACCCCGGCCGACCTGATGCTGCCGCAGCGCGCGCCGCGCCAGCCGGCCGCGGCGCCCTTCGCCGCCGGCCCGGCGCCGGCCGCCACCGAGGCGCCGGCTTCTCCCGGCAGCGTGCCGCTGGACGACTACATCAGCAACCTGGAGCGCAGCGCCATCATCAAGGCGCTGGAAGAGTCGCGCTACAACAAGACCGCCGCGGCGCGGAAGCTCGGCATCACCTTCCGCGCGCTGCGCTACAAGCTGAAGAAGCTCGGCATCGACTGAGGCGGCCCCGCCGGTCCGGCCGGGCCGGGGGCCATCGCGGCCGGAGGCCGCTCCCACAGGCTTGCGGCAGGCGGTGGGAGTGGCCTCCGGCCGCGATCCCTTCATCCCTCAGCCCCCACCCGCGCCCGCAACCGCCCCTCACGAGCGCCCGCGCGTCTCCTGCAACGCCTTGCGCACGTAGCGCAGCAGCGTGCGCGCGGACACCGGCTTGTCCACCACGTACAGGTGTTCCAGCGGGGGCAGCTCGTCCAGGTCCGGCGGCGCCTCGGGACGGGCCAGCAGCAGCACGCCGCGGGTGTAGCCGCGCTCGAGCAGCGCCGCCAGCGTGCGCACGCCGGTCAGCAGGCTCATGTCCGCGTCCAGCACCACCAGCTCCGGCAGGCCGTGCGCCTCGATCCACTGCAGCGCCTCGGCGCCGCTCTGGCTGCCGTGCGGCTGGTAGCCGTAGCTGTCCAGCACGTCGCCGAGCAGGGACAGCAGCGCGGCCTCCTCCACCACCACCAGCACGCGCTCGGCATCGCCGTACAGGCCCTCCTCGGCCTCGGCCTCCTCCGGCGTCTCCGCCGGCAGCTCCAGCGGCAGGTAGAGGTGGAAGCGGGTGCCCTTGCCCTGCTCGCTCTCCACGCGCATCACGCCGCCGTGGTTGGCGACGATGCGCTTGCAGGACAGCAGGCCCAGGCCGGTGCCGGTCTCCTTGGTGGTGAAGAACGGCTCGAACAGCCGCTGCAGCGTGGCCTCGTCCATGCCGGTGCCGTTGTCGGCCACGGTCAGGCGCAGGTAGCGGCCGGGCCGGCACGGCTCCTCCGGCAGGAAGAAGTCGGCGCCCAGGTCGATCTGCCCGCTGCTCACCTCCAGCCGCCCGCCCTGCGGCATCGCCTGCAGCGCGTTGAGGCAGAGGTTGAGCAGGCACTGCTGCAGCTCGGTGTGGTTGCCCTCGAAGGCCAGCTCGGGGTTCTCGGCCTGGATCGCCATGTTCACCGCGCGCGGCACGCTGCCCTGCAGCAGCAGCTCCAGCGCGTCGAGCAGCGCGCCCAGGCGCACCTGCTCGGCGCGGCGCGCCCCGCGCGCGAAGGAGAGCATCGACTGCACCATCTGCAGGCCGCGCCGCCCGCAGTCGCGCACCAGCGCGCCCAGCCGCGCCAGCCGCGGGTCGTCCTGGTAGTCCTGCAGGCTTTCGCCGGCCAGCAGCAGCGGCTGCAGCAGGTTGCGCAGGTCGTGGCTCAGCCCGCTGGCGAGCATCGCCAGGCTCTCGAAGCGCTGCGCGCGGATCAGCTCGGCCTCGGCGCGGCGGCGCGCGCGCTCGGCGGCCGCCTCGGCCAGCGCGCGGCGCACCGCGCTGGCCAGCCGCGCCGGGTTCTGCTTGAGGATGTAGTCGGTGGCGCCGTTGCGCAGCGCCTGGATCGCCGCCTCCTCGCCCAGCGTGGCCGAGACGAAGATGAAGGGGATCTCCTCGTCGTGCTGGCGCAGCAGCTCCAGCGCGCGCCGGCCGGAGAAGCCCGGCAGGCTGAGGTCGGACAGCACGATGTGCGGCCGGAACTCCTGCAGCGCGGCGACGAAGCCGGCCTCGTCGTCGACCACCCGCGCCTCGCAGGCGATGCCGTCCGCCTTCAGCTCGTCCAGCACCAGCTCGGCGTCCAGCGCGCTGTCCTCCACCTGCAGCACGCGCACCGCCGGGGACGGGACTACCGGCCTTTTCGCCATGTTCCCCCCGGATTCCGCATCGGGCCGCCGCCGGGCACCATCGTCGCGCGCATGCTCAGTCGCCGTCCGGCGCCTGGTTGAGCACCGCCCAGAACTGGCCGAGCGTGCGCACCGCGTCGAAGAACTGCGCCACGTCCACCGGCTTGATCACGTAGGCGTTGGCGCCCAGGTCCCAGCTGCGCGCCAGGTCGCGCTCCTCGCGCGAGGAGGACAGGATCACCACCGGGATGCGCCGGAGGTTCTCGTCGTCGCGCATCCGGGTGAGCACGTCCAGCCCGCTCATGCGCGGCATCTTGATGTCCAGCAGCACCACCGTCGGGTGGACCGGCTCGCGCCCGGCCCAGGCGCCGCGGCAGTACAGGTAGTCCAGGCAGTCGACGCCGTCCTCCACGTGCACCACCGGGTTGGCCAGCTTGGCCTCGCGCAGCGCGTCCATGGTCATCTCCGCATCGGCCGGGCTGTCCTCGACCAGCAGGATGGTGCGAATGTCTCGGTGCTTCATGCAGTGTCCTGGCTCGCGCCTCTGTGTGGGTTTCAGTTCGCGCCCCTGCCGGTCTGGTCGGCAGGCGGCAGGTAGAAGTAGAAGGTGGCGCCCTGGTCGGGCGCCGCCTCGGCCCAGACCCGGCCGCCGTGGCGCGCGATGATACGCCGCACGTTGGCCAGGCCGATGCCGTGCCCGGGGAATTCCGACGCCTTGTGCAGGCGCTGGAACACGCCGAACAGCTTGTCGGCGTACTCCATGTCGAAGCCGACGCCGTTGTCGGCCACGCTGAAGGTGTAGCCGCCGTCGCTGCCGCGCCGCACCTCCACGGTGATGCGCGCGACCTCGCGCTGGCCGGTGTACTTCACCGCGTTGCCGAGCAGGTTCTGCCACACCGTGCGCAGCATGTTCTCGTCGCCCACCACCACCGGCAGCGGGGCGATCTTCCACACGATGCGGCGGCCGGCGGCCTCCGACTCGGCCAGCGCGCGCGCCTCGTCCGCCAGGGTCTGCATGTCCACCGTCTGCAGGCGCAGCGCGCCGCGGCCCAGCCGCGAGAACACCAGCAGCTCGTCGATCAGCTCGGCCATGCGCTTGGAGGCGTCGCGGATCACGTCCAGGTAGTGCCGCGCGGTCTCGTCCACGCCCTCGCCCAGGTGCCGCTCCAGCTTGCCGGCGAAGCCGGCGATGTGGCGCAGCGGCGCGCGCAGGTCGTGCGAGACCGAGTAGCTGAAGGCCTCCAGCTCGCGGTTGGCGTCGGAGATCTGCTCCACCTTGCCCTCCAGCTGGCGGTTGAGCTCCTTCACCTGGTGCTCCACCAGCGCGCGCGCGGTGATGTCGCTGACGGTGAGCAGCAGCACCGGCGCCTCGCCGTCGTCCTGCTCCAGCCGGCGCGCGTTGACCAGCACGTGGCGCTCCATGCCGTCCACGGTGCGCTGCTTGATCTCGTAGTCCCACAGCTCGCGGTCGTGCAGCAGCACGTCGTGCAGGCGCTGCAGCAGGCCGCTGTCGGACCAGGCGCCCTCGCCCACGTCCTGCAGCAGCTTGAGCGGCCGCTTCTCCCGCTGCGGCAGGCCGTACAGCTCGCTGAAGGCGGTGTTCACCAGCAGCGTGCGCATCTGCTCGTCCAGCAGCGCGATCGGCTCGCGCACCGCCTGCAGGATCATCAGCGCGCGCTGGATCGCGCGGTTCTCGCGCGCCTCGGCCCTGATGCGCCGGCCGATCTGCCACTCGGACACCAGCACGATGATGCCCAGCAGCAGCGCCTGCGCCAGCGCGGTGATCGCCAGCACCACGTCGTTGCGGAACGAGCGCATCTGCGCGTTGGCGCGCCGCTGCCGCAGCACGGCGTCCTCGTTGTCCACGATGGCGCGGATCAGCTCGTCCAGCTTGAACAGCGTGCCCGAGTCGCGCAGCGCGGCGTCGGCGCCGGCGCGGTCGCCCTTGGCGTAGCGCAGCAGCGCCTGCTTCATCAGCGCCAGGCGGCCGTTGACCACCACGCCCAGGGCGTCGATCGCCGGCTGCTGGGCCTTGTTGTCCGCGCTCATCTCGTGCAGCCGCCGGAACAGCAGCGGCGTGTCGCTGGCGCCGAACTCGACGCGGTCGCGCACCGCCGGGTCGTTGTCGCCGTCGAGCATCCGGTACATGGCGGACTCGCTGTCGCGGATCTCGAAGGCGATCTGGTAGGCCAGCGACTTGACCTCGGCCGAATGGGTCACCCAGGTGTCCGCCTCGAGCGCGTCCTCGGTGCTGGCGCGGGTCACCAGGTAGGGCAGCGCCACGATCACCAGCATGGCCGAAAGCAGCCCGAGCACCCGCCAGCGCAACAGGCTCCAGCCGCGCAGTCGGCTGACCAGGGCGGAGACTCGGCGGGGGCTACGATCGGACATGCATGACCTTGGGCTCGTCGCGCGCGGCGCGATGGAGCATACGACACCTCGGCACGCAAAATGGCCATGGAAGCAGGCGTCGCGTCAAGGCCGCGCCAAGGCGCGCGGCGGCGCCGGGGCACCCGGCTTCCGGCGCCGCTGCCGGGCAGCGCGCGGCGGCAGTGCGGAACCCGGCTGGCCGCGGATCGCGCCGGGCTGGCTCCGCATCGGGGCCAGGCGCATCCACGCGCTTTTTTTCTTCAATCCGGCCGGGCTCCCACCGGCCCCGGCCTCGACGGCAATGCGCGTCCCGCGGGCAAAAAGAAGCCCCCGACCGGCAGGGGCTCCTGGCCTTCACATCCGGGCGCTCCGGCGCGTGCGCCGGCTAGAACGGGATGTCGTCGTCGTCGAAGCTGGGATTCTCGGCCGGCGCCGGGGCCGCCGGGCGCGGCTGGCCGTAGTCGTTGCCGCCGCGCGATTGGCCGCCGCCCTGGGCGCGCGGCGCGCCCTGCGGGCGCTCGCGGTAGCCGCCGCCACCGCCCATGCCGCCGCCCTCGCCGCCCGGGCCGCCGAGCATCTGCATGTCGCTGGCGATGATGTCGGTGCTGTAGCGCTCGATGCCGTCCTTGTCGGTGTACTTGTCGGTGCGCAGCGAGCCCTCGATGTAGACCTGGCGGCCCTTCTTCAGGTACTCGCCGGCGATCTCGGCCAGCTTGCCGAACAGCTTCACGCGGTGCCATTCGGTGCGCTCCTGGCGCTCGCCGCTCTGCTTGTCGGTCCACTGCTCGGAAGTGGCGATGCGCAGGCTGGTGATGGCGGTGCCGCTGCCGGTGTAGCGGGTTTCCGGGTCCGCGCCCAGGTTGCCGACGATGATGACTTTGTTGACGCCGCGTGCCATGGGGTTCTTCCTCGTTGGAGCCGGCGGCGAATCAGCGGGCGGTCGCGGCCGGAGTGGTTGGATGTGCCGGCTATCATACCCGTGCCGCCCGCCGGCGCGATGGCCGGGCGGCGGGTCCCGGCGTAGGGGCCGGCCGCGCCGGCCGGTCGGCCGTCAGGCCGCCGGGCCGGCCGCCGGTTCCTCCGCGGCCACGCGCTCCAGCGCCAGCCCGGCCGCGTCCCAGGCGTCCAGGCCGCCCAGCAGCGGGCGCACGCGCCGGTAGCCATGCTCGATCAGCCGCTGCGCCACCCGCGCCGCCGAGATCTCGTTCGGGCAGTTGCAGTACAGCACCAGCTCGCGCTCCGGCGGCACCGCGCGCAGGACCGGCTCCAGGTCGTCCAGGTCCAGCAGCAGCGCGCCGGGGATGACCCGCCCGTCGAGCGCGCGCGCCGCCGCGGTGCGCACGTCCACCACCACCGGCGCCTCGCCGGCGGCCAGCGCCCGGCCCAGTTCCTCCACGCTGATCCGCGCCATCCGCAGCGAGCGCAGCAGCCGCCAGCGCTGCCACCACTTGAGCAGGATGTACGCGGCCAGCAGCGCGCCCAGCAGCCCCAGCGCCAGCGTGCCGGCGCTTTCCAGCGCGTCCAGCACGCGGTCGATCTGGCGCGAGAACGCATAGCCCAGCGCCACCGCCAGGCCGGCCCACAGCAGCGAGCCGGCGCCGTCGAGCAGCACGAAGGCGCCGGGCCCGAGCCCCATCGCGCCGACCAGCGGCGGCGCCACGGTGGACAGGCCCGGCACGAACTTCGCCACCAGCAGCACCTGCCCGCGCCAGCGCTGGAAGCGCAGCTCGGACTGCCGCACGCAGGAATCGGGCGAGAGCGAGATGCGGCACAGCGCGCGCGTCACGCCGTGGCCGAAGCGCCGGCCCGCCGCGTACCAGGCGAAGTCGGCGAGCAGGCAGCCGCCCAGCGCCATCGCCAGCACGCCCGCGGGCGGCAGCTGGCCGTTGGCGGCCAGCGCGCCGGCCACCACCAGCGTCGGCACGGCCGGCACCGGCAGGCCGGCCTGTTCGACCAGCACGTTGAGGAACACCACCAGCAGGCCGTATTCCCCGATCAGCAGGACGATTTCCTGGGCCATGCGCGATTTGCCCGCGGGACGATGGCGCGGATGATTGGGGCGGCCGGAGCCGATTGCAATTTGCGCGCATGGACCGCGGGCTCCCGGCGAGGCGGACGGCCGGGACTCAGGCGCGCTGCGCGTCCGCCGCCACCGCCGGATGGCTGCGCCCGGCGATCCGCCGCGCGCCGGCCAGCACCAGCGGCAGCCACGGCACGGTCAGCGCGGCGGCGCACAGGAACACGCCCTCGGTGCCCAGCCGCCCCAGCGCCACGCCGCCGACCGCGCCGCCGACGAAGGCGCCGACGAACTGGCTGGTCGAGTACGCGCCCATCGCCGCGCCGCGCAGCGCCGGCGGCGCCAGCCGCGAGACCAGGCTGGGCAGCGCCGCCTCCAGCAGGTTGAAGGCGGAGAAGAAGACGGTGGCGGCCACGCCCAGCAGGGCCAGGTGCGCGCCCGACAGCGCGAAGCCCAGCAGCGACAGCCCGATCGCCGCCACGCAGACGGCGACGATGCGCAGGCTCTGCTGCAGCTCCTTCATGCGGTGCAGGCAGGCGCCCATCACGAAGGCGGCGATGGTCATCGCCGGCAGGTACAGCTCCCAGTGCCGGCCCACCGGCAGGCGCAGGCGCTCGGCCAGCAGCAGCGGCAGGCCGACGAAGCTCGCCGTCAGCAGCAGGTGCAGGAAGAACACCGAGCCGTTGAGCACCAGCAGGCGGCCGTCGCGCAGCATCGCCAGCACCTGGCGCAGGCCCGCCGCGGCGGGCGCCCGGGGACGCGCGGGCGTGGGCACCGCCAGCCACAGCAGCAGCAGCGAGGCCAGCGCCAGCGCCGAGGTCGCGGCGAACAGGCCGGACAGGCCGCCGACCACCTCCAGCGGCGGGCCCAGGACCAGGGCGAGCAGGAAGGCCACGCCGATCGACACGCCGATGATGCCCATGGTCTTGCCGCGGTGCTCCTCGCGGGTGAGGTCGGCGGCCAGCGCGGTGCCGGCCCCGGCCACCGCGCCCATGCCCTGCAGCGCGCGGCCCAGCACGATCCCGGCCAGGGTGTGCGACAGCGCGGCGACCAGCCCGCCGGCGGCGAACACCAGCAGGCCCAGGGTGATCGCCGGCTTGCGCCCGATGCGGTCGGACAGGAGGCCCAGCGGGATCTGCAGCAGCACCTGGCCGAGCCCGTACACGCCCAGCGCCAGGCCGATCAGCAGCGGCGTCGCGTCCGGCATGCGCCGCGCGTACAGCGAGAACACCGGCATCACCAGGAACAGCCCGAACAGGCGCAGGCTGATCACGCAGGCCAGGGCCAGCGCGCTGCGCCGCTCGAGGCTGGAGAACTTGCTCACCGGGAATACCGCGGGGACGTAAGGATGCACCGATTATACGGAGCATTCCGCGCCGGCCGGTTGCGGCGGCTTGCCGCGCCGATGGCCGCGCGGCGGCCGCGCCGGGACGCCTGGGGCCGCCGCACCCTATACTTGGCCTGGACGAACGCCCTCCGCTTCCCGCCCCGATTCCATGCACGCCGACGCCCTGAGCCCCACCGACGACTTCCAGCGCGTGCGCGCCCTCGCCGCGGCCGACATGCAGCGGGTGGACGCGCTGATCCGCGGCCGGCTGGCCTCCGACGTGGTGCTGATCAACCAGATCGCCGAGCACATCGTCGCCGGCGGCGGCAAGCGGCTGCGCCCGATGCTGCACGTGCTGGCCGCCGGCGCGGCCGGCTACCGCGGCGAGCAGCACCTCAAGCTGGCCGCGATCATCGAGTTCATCCACACCTCCACCCTGCTGCACGACGACGTGGTGGACGAGTCGGACCTGCGCCGCGGCCGCAAGACCGCCAACGCGCTGTGGGGCAACGCGGCCAGCGTGCTGGTGGGCGACTTCCTCTACTCGCGCTCGTTCCAGCTGATGGTCGAGCTGGACGACATGCGCATCATGCGCATCCTGGCCGACACCACCAACACCATCGCCGAGGGCGAGGTGCTGCAGCTGCTCAACATCGGCAACGCCGACGTGGACGAGGCCGCCTACCTGGCGGTGATCGAGCGCAAGACCGCGGTGCTGTTCGCCGCCGCCACCGAGCTCGGCGGCCTGCTCGGCGGCCTGCCCGCCGGGCAGCAGGCCGCGCTGCGCCGCTACGGCATGGAGCTGGGCTACGCCTTCCAGATCGCCGACGACCTGCTCGACTACGTCAGCGACGCCGACACGCTGGGCAAGAACATCGGCGACGACCTCGCCGAGGGCAAGCCCACGCTGCCGCTGATCTACGCGCTGCAGAGCGCCAGCGAGGAGCAGAAGCGCTCGCTGCGCCACGCCATCGAGCACGGCGGGCTGGACTCGCTCGACCGCATCGTCGCCGCCATCCGCGACTCCGGCGCGCTGGAGCGCACGCACGAGCGGGCGCGCCAGCACGCCCGCGCCGCGCGCGAGGCGCTGGTCGCGCTGGCGCCCTCGCCGCACCGCGAGGCGCTGCGCACCCTGGCCGACTACGCGGTGGAACGCACCGCCTGAGGGCGCCGCATGAGCCTTCCCGCCCGCCCCGGACAGGCTCCGCGCCCGCGCGCCGCGCGCGCGGGCGGATCGGCGGGCTAGCCGGCGCCGCGATGACCGCCCGGCTCCGCCAAGCGCCATCCGGCCGGCCCGGCGATGCTCCTGCCGCCATGGCGCGGAACGCGCGGGGTCCGCGCCGCCTGGCCCGCGCCGCCGCCGCCCTGCTCGGCCTGCTGCTCGGCGCGGCCGCGGCGGCCGGCCCCGCCCCCTCGGCCTGGGCGCGCTGGAGCAGCGTCGCCTTCCAGCACTTCACCATCCGGCAGGGCCTGCCGCACGCCACCACCACCGCCTTCGCGCAGGACCGCGACGGCCTGCTGTGGGTGGGCACCTTCGGCGGCCTGGTGCGCTACGACGGCTACCGCGCCGAGGTGTTCCGGCAGTCCGCCGCGCCGGGCGAGGGGCCGCCGGACAACTACATCCGCGCCCTGCAGGCGGCGCCGGACGGCAGCCTGCTGGTGGGCACCTCCAGCGGCGGCCTGGCCCGCTTCGACCCGCGCGAGAACCGCTTCGCTTACTACGACAGCTCGTCCTCGCGCGGCACCGGCACGCGCGTGATGGCGCTGGCGCCGGACCATGCCGGCGGCTTCTGGATCGCCGGCCAGAGCGGCGTCAGCCACCTCGACGCCGACCTGCGCACCCTGCGCCGGCTGCCCGGCGACGCCGGCCTGCCGCGCCAGGACGACGCCGGCGTCTTCGCCGTGCTGGAGGACCGCGACGGCAACCTCTGGGTCGGCGGCAACCGCGGCCTGTACGTGCGCCGCCGCGACGCCGCGCGCTTCCAGCGCTACCTGCCCGACGACGCGGCCGCGCGCGCGGTGCTCGGGAGCGACGTGTGGGCGATCCGGCAGGACCGCGCCGGCAACCTGTGGGTGGGCAGCGGCGCCGCCGGCGTGGCGCTGATCGACGCGCATGGCCGCGCGCGCGTGCCCGCCGGCCTGGGCGGGGCCGACCCGGCGATCGCGCACCGCACCGTGCGCGACATCCTGGCGACGCCGGACGGCCGCATCTGGATCGCCACCGACGGCGTCGGCATCGCCGTCTACGACCCGGCGCGCGGCGACGCCGCCCTGCTGCGCCACGACAAGGCGCGGCCCGGCTCGCTCGGCGGCAACATCGTGCGCGCGCTGTTCCTGGACCGCTCCGACGGCCTGTGGGCCGCCACCGAGTCGGACGCCTCGCGCTGCGACACGCGCCACTCCATCGTCCACACGCTGGACGGCGCGGCGATCTTCGGCGCCGACAACGCCGGCATCGACGAGAACGTGCGCAGCGTGTACACGGACCGGCGCGGCATCGTCTGGCTGGGCTTCAACCGCGGCCGCGTCGCCGCGGTGGACCCCGTGCGCGGCAGCATCCGCACGCTGCAGCTGGGCGGCACGCAGCAGGGCCAGGACGTGCGCGCGATCGACGCGCTGGACGACGGCCGCATCGTCGCCGGCTCGCGCGGGCTGGTGACGATCGACCCCGGCACGCTGGAGGTGCGCCCGTACCCGGTGACGGCCGAGCTGGACCAGCGCCCGATCCTGGCGCTGCGCGCCTGGCGCGGCGACCTGCTGGCCGGCACCTACGACGGCCTGTTCCGCATCGCGCCCGACCGCAGCGCGCGGCGCTACCAGCACGCCGCCGACGATCCGCGCAGCCTGGCCGACAACCAGGTGCGCAACATCGCCACCCTGCCCGACGGCAACGCCTGGATCGCCACCACCGGCGGCATCAGCATCCTGCGCCCGCAGGGCGAGGGCTTCGACAACCTGGTGCACGTCGCCGGCGACCCGGCCAGCCTGCCGCAGAACTACGTCGGCTCGATCGTGCCCTCCGGCGGGCGGATCTGGGTGGGCACCTACGGCGGCCTGGCCTCGACCGCCGCCGCGCCGGGGCCGGACGGCTACCGCTTCCGCACCGTGCACGGCAGCGACGGCCTGGGCAGCGACAACGTCGCCGCCGTGCTGGCCGACCGCCGCGGCCGCCTCTGGACCGCCACCGCCAACGGCCTGGCCATCTACGACCCGGCCAGCCGCGGCGTCGTCACGCTGGGCGAGCGCGACGGCCTCGACGCCCGCTTCTACAACCACCGCACGGCGACGCTCGGGCCCGGCGGCGAGCTGCTGTTCGGCGGCCTGGACGGCCTGACCGTGATCGAGCCCGTGCCGGAAACGCGCCCGCAGCAGCCGGCCGTGCCGCTGGCCGTCACCAGCGTGTCGGTCGACATGCGGCGCCTGCCGTTCGCGCAGCTGCCGCGCGCGGACCGCCCGCTGCGCGTGCCGGCGGGCGCGCGCTCGCTGCGCATCGCCTTCGCCCTGCTCGACTACACCGCGACGGAGGACGTGCGCTACAGCTACCGGCTGGAAGGCTTCGACGAGCAGTGGCTGCCGATCGACCCCGGCCAGCCGCCGTCGACCAAGTACACCAACCTGCCCGGCGGCGACTACCGCCTGCGGCTGCGCGCGGCGATCCCGGGCCTGCACGCGCGCACGGTGGAGACGGCGATCCCGCTGTCGATCGCGCTGCGCTGGTACGAGCGCGCCTGGGTGCGCGCCGCGCTCGCCCTGCTCGCGCTGGCCGTGGTGTACCTGCTGGTGCTGCTGCGCACCAGCTACCTGCGCCGGCGCGCGGCCAAGCTGGCGCGGCTGGTGCAGGAGCGCACCGGCGAGCTGCAGCGCGCCAACGAGCGGCTCGACCGCCTGGCCCACGTCGACGAGCTGACCGGGCTGCTCAACCGCCGCGCGCTGATGGAGCAGCTGGAGCGGGCGATCGCGCAGGCCGCGCGGCAGGGCGGGTCGCTGTCGATCCTGATGCTCGACATGGACGCCTTCAAGGCGCTCAACGACCGCCACGGCCACCTCGCCGGCGACGTCGCGCTGCGCGCGGTGGCGGCGATGGTCTCCGGCCATTGCCGCGAGGTCGACCGCCTGGGCCGCTACGGCGGCGAGGAACTGCTGCTGATGCTGCCCGGCGCCGGCCTCGACGAGGCGGGCCTGATCGCCGAGCGGATCCGCCGCGCGATCGCCGCCACCGAGGTGCCCTTCGGCGACGCCCGGCTGCGGCTCACCGCCAGCATCGGCGTGGCCACGCTGTGCCGCGGCGAGCGCATGGAGTCGCTGATCGCGCGCGCCGACGCCGCGCTGTACCGCGCCAAGAACGCCGGCCGCAACGCCGTGCGGGCCGCGGCCGACTAGGCCGCGGCCCGGCCGGGTTCAGGGCGTGCCGGCGAAGGCGCCGCGCAGCCAGTCGCGCATCAGCCGGTAGCTGCGCTGCGCGGCGCGCTCGTCGTAGGCGCAGCCGGGCGAGTGCTGGTCGGTCTCGGTGAAGCAGTGCACCGCGTTGCCCAGCACCACGAACTGCCAGTCGGCCTTGCTGCCGCGCATCTCGTCCATGAACCTGCCGGCGTCGGGCATGGTGCCCCGGTCGTCCGCGCCGTTCATCGCCAGCACGCGCGCCTTGATGTTTTTCGCTAGCGCGGGATCGTCGGTCTGCAGCGCGCCGTGGAAGGACACCACCGCGGCCACGTCGGCGCCGCTGCGGGCGAGGTCGAGCACCGCCGAGCCGCCGAAGCAGAAGCCAATCGCGGCGAGCCGGGCCAGGTCGACCGGCGTGTCCCTGGCCTGCGCCTTCAGCTGCGCCAGCGCCAGGTTCACCCGCTTGCGCATCAGCGCGCGGTCGGCGTAGAGCGGCTTCACCGCGGCCTGGGCCTGGTCGTTGTTGGCGGGGCGGACCGCCTGGCCGTACATGTCGGTGACCAGGATCACGTAGTCCCTGCCGGCGATGCCCTCGGCCTTCTTCACCGCGGCGTCGTTGACGCCGTACCAGTTGGGCACCATCACCAGGCCCGGGCGTTTGGCCGTGCTCGCGTCGTCGTAGACCAGCACGCTGTGGAACGTGGTGCCGCCGTCGCTCCACTCGACGGCCTTGTGCACCATCTTCGCCTGCGCGGCGAAGGCGGCGAGGGAGAGCAACAGGGTGGTGCAGGTGCGGGCGATGGTGGTCGGCATGGCGGGTTCCTCCGGGTGGCGGAGCAAGAGAGTAACCGTCCCCCGGCAAAGCCGTGGGAACTCCCTCTATGGTTTTAGTCCTGACCCTCATCCATGAAAATTGCTGGCCATCCGCAGGACCGGCTCCGCATGGGGCTTGTATTGCATCATGGCTCGGGTCAGACACCGCAGCATCTCGCGCAGGCGGAACCACCGGTTGAACCGGTAAGCCGCCTCGGTCAAATAGTGCCGCGCGTACTTGCTCCGGTGGATGGCGTAATAGCTTCCGCTGATCGCGCGTTTGGCATTGCCCGGCAGTACGTTGACCCGGCGCGAGCCGCGCAGGCCGCTCGCCCGCCGGCCGCTTCCAATCACGCACGGCAATGAATCGAGTGCAGTTCCAGGCTAGCCTGTCGATGGTGGAGCTCATGCAGCGGTACGGCACGGCGGATTCAACCGCGAAGTGCACCGCGTTTGAAGGATGCCTCGAACCTCACCTGAGGCGTTCGATAGCGTAAACGCTTTCGTGGCCGCTGATTGAGCTGGTCCGCGACATGCTGAAGCGCTTGATCGGTGATCGCGGCAAGATCGCAGCCCTTGGGAAAGTATTGTCTGAGCAGACCATTGAGGTTCTCGTTGCTGCCGCGTTGCCAGGAAGCGAACGCATCGGCATCGGTGCGCATGACCCGATTCGTAGGTGCCGTCTGCCTTCGCGTTGCGTCGGCGTTCCCGTCCGACCGTCGATGCACTGCGTCCGATCCGTTCGGCGATCGCACGATCGGACCAGCCGCCCTCGAAAAGCACTTCAATCTGATACCGTTCGGTTCGGCTCAGGTGCGTGTAGTTCATCGTTGCTCCACTTGGCGGTGAAGCGGCGCAGGCTAGCGCGCCTGGGCCTCTCCACGCGATCGGGTGGTGCACTTCAGAGTTGAATCCGCGCCCCATTGTCGGAGCAGCTGGGAGCGTGCCTACTTGCCCACCACCGGCAGCGCGATGAAGCTCGCCTGTCCCGGCGCGTGGTACACGCGCTGGGTGGCCTTCACGTAGTCGGCCGGCCTGGCGAAGAAGATGTTGTCCACGTAGGTCTGCGGGTTGCGGTCGTATAGCGGGAACCAGCTCGACTGCACCTGCACCATCAGCCGGTGGCCGGGCAGGAACACGTGGTTGGCGGCGGGCAGCGCGAAGCGGTAGTCCAGCGGCTGGCCGGCGGCCAGCGGCGCGGGCTTGTCGTAGCTCCCGCGGTAGCGGCCGCGGAAGATGTCCATCGCCACCGCGAGCTGGTAGCCGCCCATCGCCGGCTGCTCGGCCACCTGGTCGGGATAGACGTCGATCAGCTTCACCACCCAGTCGCTGTCGGTGCCGCTGGTGGCGGCGGTGAGGTGCACCTCGGGCGCGCCGGCGATGGCCAGCGGCGCGGTCAGCGGCGCGGAGACGTAGGTGAGCACGTCGGTGCGGCCCGAGGCCTCGCGCTGGTCGTCCACCAGCCACTCGGACCAAGTGAGGCCGTTGTCGTAGCCCACCGGCTGGATCGGCCGCGCGCGGAACGGCACCGGATGCGCGGGGTCGGAGACGTATTCGTCGTAGGCGCCGCCGCCGGCGGGCGCGTCGAAGCCGAGTTTGCCGCCCGGCTGCAGGTACAGCGCGCGGCTGGCCGTGGCGCAGCCGCTCTCGCAGGCCAGCGGCCAGTGGTCCAGCCGCTGCCACTGGTTGCTGCCGGTCTGGAAGGCGGTGACCGGGGCGAGGTCGGCCTTCGGCGCGTCGTCCTTGAGGTACTGCGCGAGGAACGGGCGCAGAATGTGCTCGCGGAAGTACCTGGCGGTGTCGCTGCCGAAGCGGATCGCGCCCAGCGAGGAGCCCTCCTCGATCTCCTGGCCGTGGTGCCACGGGCCCATCGCCAGCTTCACCATGTCGCCGTTCTTGTCCTTGGGCTTGATCGCGCGGTACACGGCGAGGTCGCCGTAGATGTCCTCCTGGTCCCACAGGCTGTGCACCAGCAGCACCGGCACCTTGAGCGGCTGCGCGGCGAGCACTTTGTCCATCGCCTGCTGCTGCCAGAAGGCGTCGTAGGCGGGATGCGCGACGAGCTTGTTCCAGAAGCCGAGCTGCTTCATGCCATAGGCCTCGCCCATCGCGCCGGCCGAGCCGTAGTGCATGAACAGGTCGTACTCGTCGTGGAAGCTGGTCCACCATTTCGTGCTGTTGTCGCGGGTGGCCTCCTGCTCGTAGATGTAGCTCAGGTTCTGCTGGCGGAAGGCGCCGTGGTGGAACCAGTCGTCGCCCATCCAGCCGTCCACCATCGGGTTCATCGGCACCGCCGCCTTCAGCGCGGGGTGCGGGTCCACCAGCGACATCAGCGGCTCGAAGCCGTCGTAGGAGATGCCGATGGTGGCGACGCGGCCGTTGCTCTCCGGCACGTGCTTCACCAGCCAGTCGATGGTGTCCCAGGTGTCGGTGGCGTCGTCCACCGGCGTGGGGTTGAGCGGGCCGTGCACCGGGCGGTTCATCACGTAGTCGCCCTCGCTGCCGTACTTGCCGCGGATGTCCTGCACCACGCGGATGTAGCCGTCCTCGACGATCACGTCGGCGGCATTGTCGTAGCCCTGCAGCATCGGCCCGAGGTGGCCGCTGGGCGCGTGCGCGGTGAGCGCCTTGGCGTCGTAGGGCGTGCGGGTGAGCAGGATGCCGGCGCGCCGCGCGCCCCTGGGCAGCAGGATGAGGGTGTGCAGCTTCACCCCGTCGCGCATCGGGATCATCACCTCGCGCATGTCGTAGTCGAAGCTGCTGGTGACGGGCACGAACTTCGCCGGCGTTTCGCTGGGGTAGTCGGGATACCTGGCCTGCCGCGCATCCGCCGCGGGAGTCCGGCCCAGGGCCAGGAGCAGCAGGGCGAAGGCGGATGCCAGCGCGCCGCGGCGCGCGAGAAGGCGACTCATCGTGGAACTCTCCCCTGGTGGACAAGCCGGCCTAGCCTAGCGCGTGGGGAGTGCGATGGCGCATGCCGCGCCGTGGATCGCGGCCCGCATGCACGAACGCCCGGCACGGGCCGGGCGTCCGCGGTGGCGAAGCGCTGGCGGGCGGTCAGGACGAGGCCGACGCCGCGCCGGCGCCGACGGAGTCGACCGTCAGCGAGACGCGGCGGTTGTCCGCGCCGTTCTCGCGCACGGCGCCCTTGGCCACCTGGCGGTTGCGGGCCTCGCCGTAGCTGACCGCGCGCACCTTGTCGGCGGACAGGCCGCTGCTCACCAGGAAGTCGCGCACCGCCCTGGCGCGCTCCATGCCGAGCCGCTGGTTGTAGCCGGCCGGACCGGCCGGGTCGGCGAAGCCTTCCACCGTGACCAGCACGTCGGGGTGGTACTTGGCCAGCGTCTGCGCGAAGTTCTGCAGCGCCGGCTTGTCCTGCTCGCGCAGGGTCGAGCTGTTGAAGTCGAAGTGCGCCACCGTGTCCACGCTCACGCGGCCCTGCAGGCTGGTGATCTGCGCGTCGTACTTGGAGAACTGCTCCTGCATCTGCTGCTTGATCGCGTCGATCTGCTGCTGCTGGTCCTGCTGCTTCTGCTGCAGCTGCTGGATGGCGGCGTCGAAGTCGGTGCGCTTGACGTAGCTGGAGCAGCCGGCCAGGCCGACGGCGAGCAGGGCCGCGGCCAGCGCTGCGGTGCGGGGAACATGGAGGGTCATCGCCGGTCTCCTTGGATGCGCGCCCGCGTTCGCAAGCGACAGCCAGGCGCGGGCGGTGGTGGGAAGGGAGCGTTCGGAAAGCTGCCGCATTCCCGGGACCGTAGCCGATGTGGCCGGACGAACCCACCCCGTCGCGCGCGCCTGCTGCGCTTGCGTTCAGCAGCGTGAAGGCCGCATGCGCGCCGCGTTGCGCGCGCGGAAAAAAGCGAGGCCCGGCGTTGCGGCCGGGCCTCGCGTCGCGTCCGGGCCGAATCGGTTACGCGATCTCGGGCAGCGTCGCCACGCCGGCCTCGATGCCGGCCTTGTGCGCGTGGATGCGTGGCAGGATGCGCGCGAAGTAGAACGTCGCGGCGTCGCGCTTGGCCTGCTTGAACGCGGCGCCCCGGCCGCCCGCCTCCGCGGCCGCCACGCTGCGCGCCCAGAAGTAGGCCAGCGTGACGTAGCCGGAGTAGTACAGGTAGTCGTTGGCGGCCGCGCCCAGCTCCTCCGGGTTGGCCTGCACGCGCTGCGCCAGCTGCTGGGTCAGTTCGCCCCATTGCCTGGCGGCGGCCGCGAGCGGGCCGACGAACGGGCGCAGCGCCTCGTCCTGGCCATGCGCCTGGCAGAACGCGCCGATCTCGTCGAGGAAGTGCCTGAAGCCCACGCCCTTGAGCTGGAGGATCTTGCGGCCCAGCAGGTCCGCGGCCTGGATGCCGGTGGTGCCCTCGTACAGGGTGATGATGCGCGCGTCGCGCACGAACTGCTCCATGCCGTTCTCGCCGATGTAGCCGTGGCCGCCGTACACCTGCAGCGCCTCCTTGGTGCACTCCTGCGCCAGCTCGGTCACCACGCCCTTGGCGATCGGGATCAGGAAGGCGAGCAGCTCGCCGGCCCGCTGCCGCTCGGCCGGGTCGGCGGCGCGCGCCTCGAGGTCGGTCTGCAGCGCGGCGTACAGCACGATCAGGCGCGAGCCTTCCACGAAGGCGCGCTGGGTCAGCAGCATGCGCCGCACGTCCGGGTGCACCAGCAGGTTGTCGGCGGGCTTGTCCGGCAGCCTCGGGCCGGACAGCGCGCGGCCCTGCAGGCGCTCGCGCGCGTAGTTGAGGCTGTTCTGGTACGCGCGCTCGGACAGCGCCAGGCCCTGCACGCCCACCGCCAGGCGCGCCGCGTTCATCATGGTGAACATCGCGGCGAGGCCCTTGTTCGGCTGGCCGATCAGGTAGCCCTCGGCGCCGTCGAAGTTCATCACGCAGGTGGAGCAGCCGTGCAGGCCCATCTTGTGCTCGATGGCGCCGGCGCTCGCCGCGTTGCGCTCGCCCGGCGAGCCGTCGGCGTTCACCTTGAACTTGGGCACGATGAACATCGAGATGCCGCGGCTGCCGGCCGGCGCGTCGGGCAGGCGCGCCAGCACCAGGTGCACGATGTTCTCGGCCAGGTCGTGCTCGCCCGCGCTGATGAAGATCTTGGTGCCGGTGATGCGGTAGCTGCCGTCGGCGGCGGGCTCGGCGCGGGTCTTGAGCAGGCCGAGGTCGGAGCCGGCCTGCGGCTCGGTGAGGCACATGGTGCCGGTCCAGCGGCCTTCCACGATGGGCTTCAGGTAGACGTGCTGCTGCTCCTCGGTGCCGTGCAGCTCCATCGCGTGGCAGGCGCCCTCGGAGAGCAGCGGATACAGGCTCCAGGCCAGGTTGCCGCTCTGGAACAGCTCGGTGGTGGCGGTGCCCATCACCGCCGGCAGCGCCTGGCCGCCGAACTTCTCGGGCATGGTGAGGCCGGCCCAGCCGCCCTCGGCGAAGGCCTTGAACGCCTCCTTGAAGCCCTTGGGGGTGGCGACGGTGCGCGTTTCCTTGTCGTAGCGGCAACCCTCGGCGTCGCCGCTCTCGTTGGTCGGCGCCAGCACCTGCTCGCTCAGCCGGGCGGCCTCCTCCAGCACGGCGTCGAGCAGGTCGCGGGTGTGGCCCTCGCCGCCCTGCAGCCGGGTGAGCACGGCCTCGGCGCCGAGCACGTCGAAGAGGGCGAAGCGCTGGTCGTCCAGCGGGGCCTTGTAGATGGTCATGGCTAGGGTTCCTTGCGGTCGAGGCGGGAAATCAGCGGTAGGTGTCGGCGATGCCGGGCACCGGCGAGAGCCAGTCGTTGCCGTGGAAGGGGAAGTCGCGCGGCTTGTCCTCCTTCTCCGGCGTGGCGGTGGCGGTGCCGCTCACGCTGTAGGCGAGCGAGCCGGCGCTGCCCTTGGCGTCGATCGCGCGCAGCGCGGCGCTCATCTCGGGCGTGGGCAGCACGTCCAGCTCCAGCACGTCGCCGGCCAGCGCGGGGATGTCCAGGTCGAAGCGCGCGTGCAGCCGCACCGGCACCAGCTGGGCCACCTGCAGCTCGCCCTCGATGGCGCTGAAGTCCATGCCGGCGTAGCTGTTGTTCTGGATGCGCACGGCGAGGTGCCAGCGCCCGTCCGGCCGCACCTGCAGCTGCTGCACGCTCAGCGACGGCGGGAACACGCTCTTGCGCGGTGGCCCGCAGGCGATCAGGCCCAGGCAGAGCAGGGTGGGGATGATCCAGCGCAGAAGACGCATCGCGGCCTCCAAACGATCGTTTGAACGGTCGATTCTAACCGCGATTCGGGACGGGGGTGATAGCGCCGGCCCGATGCCGGTCACCATCCCGGCGAAAGCCGGGATCCGGAGGCTTCGGGCGGCCGGAAGCAAAGGCGCTGGGTTCCTGCTTGCGCAGGAATGCCGGCGCTTGCCAATCGTCAGCCGGGATCCAGCGACTTCGGGCGGCCGGAAGCAAAGGCGCTGGATTCCTGCCTGCGCAGGAATGACGGCACCGGAATCCGGCGCATCCATGGCGAACGCAGCCGGCGGAAGCACGCGGCCGGTTTCGCGGCAACGCACGAACAGGCATGATCGGACTTTCGCCTTCTCCGAGGATATCCGCCGCATGCCACGCCGCTTCGTCGCCCGCCGCTCGCCCATCCACGGCAACGGCGTCTTCGCCACCGCCCCGATCAAGAAGGGCGAGGAGATCATCGAGTACAAGGGCACGCTGATGACCCACGCGGAGGCCGACGCGATGTACGGCGACGGCGGCGAGACCGGCCACACCTTCCTGTTCACCCTCAACGACCAGTACATCGTCGACGCCAACCGCAAGGGCAACACCGCGCGCTGGATCAACCACAGCTGCGACCCGAACTGCCGCGCGCTGATCGAGGAGAGCGCGGACGGTGACCCGCGCAAGGACCGCGTGGTGATCGAGGCGATCCGCAACATCAGGCCGGGCGAGGAGCTGACCTACGACTACGGCATCACCCTGGACGTGCCGCACACGCCGCGGCTGAAGAAGCTGTGGAAGTGCCTGTGCGGCTCGCCCAGGTGCACCGGCACGCTGCTCAAGCCCAAGCGCTGAGCGGCACGGGCGCGGCCGTCACGCCGCGCTGATCCGGTGCACACCCGGCCTGCATCGCCGGCCTGCCACGCTGGCGGCTCCATCCGGAGGGCCAAGCGATGAACGAGCCGAAACGATTGCAGGGGCGCGCCGTCGCCATCCTCGCCACCGACGGCTTCGAGTACTCGGAGCTGACCGAGCCCAGGCGCCTGCTGGAGGAGGCGGGCGCCGCGGCCAGGGTGATCGCGCCGGACGGCGCGGACGCGATCAGGGGCTGGAAGGGCGGCGACTGGGCGGACGAAGTGAAGGTGGACCTGCCGCTGTCGCAGGCGCGCGCCGCCGACTTCGACGCGCTGGTGCTGCCCGGCGGCGTGCTCAATCCCGACAAGCTCCGCCTGAAGCCGGAGGCGATCGAGCTGGTCCGCCGCTTCGGCGCCAGCGGCAAGCCGATCGCGGCGATCTGCCACGGGCCGTGGACGCTGATCGACGCGGGCCTGGCCAAGGGCCGCCACGTCACCTCCTGGCCCTCGCTGCGCAGGGACCTGGAGAACGCCGGCGCGCAATGGGAGGATGGCGAGGTGGTGCGCGACGGCCCGCTGATCACCAGCCGCAGGCCGGGCGACATACCCGCGTTCACCCGGGCGCTGATCGAGGCACTGGCGGGATAGGCGGCCTCTCACTTCGGCTCTCTACCCGGGGGGAGAGAAAGCAGGGGCGAATGGAGCCGGTTGCAAGCCTGTTTTGCCTCTCTTGCCACATGCGCAAGCGTGAATCCACCGCCCACCGCCATGGCTCCCTCTCCCCTCCGGGGAGAGGGTTGGGGTGAGGGGACGCACGTGCCGCGTTCTTCCCGACGAAGCCTGCCCGCCGAAAGTGGAACGTTGCCGCGAGCCCCGGCCCCTCACCTCGGTCCTCTCCCCGGAGGGGAGAGGAAGTACGGAGCGAAGGGAGCCGGTCGCAAGCCTGCTTGTCTCTCTGGCGCATGTCAGGCGCGAATCCAACGCCCACCGCCATGGCTCCCATTCCCCTCCGGGGAGAGGGTTGGGGTGAGGGGACGCACGTGCCGCGTTCTTCCCGACGAAGCCTGCCCGCCGAAAGTGGAACGTTGCCGCGAGCCCCGGCCCCTCACCTCGGTCCTCTCCCCGGAGGGGAGAGGAAGCCCGGGGCGAATGGAGCTGGTCGCCATCCCATGCCTTGCCGGAGATCCCCTGTCGGAGCCCGAAACGCACTGGTGGGAAAGCCAAGAACGCACAGACGCCCTCAGTCCTCCTCCACATGCGGCTTCCACGCCTCGCTGAGCTGCTTCTGCACCGGCGGCGGCACCGGCTCGTAGTGGCTGAGGTCGAGGCTGTAGCGGCCGCGGCCGCCGGTCATCGCCTTCAGCTCGGTGGGGTAGTCGGTCAGCTCGGCCAGCGGCGCCTGCGCGCGGATCACCAGCTCGCCGCCGCGCCGCGCGTCGGTGCCCAGGATGCGCGCGCGCTTGCCCGCCAGGCCGCCGGTGACGTCGCCCACGTTCGCCTCCGGGATCGCCACCTCCACGTCCACGATCGGCTCCAGCACGATCGGCCGCGCCTTGCCCACCGCGTCGAGGAAGGCCTTCTTGCCCGCGCTGACGAAGGCCACCTCCTTGGAGTCGACCGGGTGGTACTTGCCGTCGTACACCGTCACGCGCAGGTCCTGCATCGGGTAGCCGGCCACCGCGCCGCGCTCCATCGCCTGGCGCACGCCCTTCTCGATGGCCGGCAGGAACTGGTTGGGGATCACGCCGCCCTTCACCTCGTCGACGAACTCGAAGCCGCCGCCGCGCTCCAGCGGCTCCACGCGCAGGAACACCTCGCCGAACTGGCCCGCGCCGCCGGTCTGCTTCTTGTGCCGGTGGTGGCCGTCGGCGCGCGCGGCGATGGTCTCGCGGTAGGCGATGCGCGGCGGGTGCGTCACCACCTCCACGCCGTAGCGCTCGCGCATGCGCTCCAGCATCACCTTCAGGTGCAGCTCGGAGAGGCCGCGCACCACCGTCTCGTTGAGCTCCTTGTGGTGCTCGACGCGCAGGCACGGGTCCTCCTCGGCCAGCCGCAGCAGCGCCTGCGAGAGCTTCTGCTCCTGGCCCTTGTGCTTCGGCTCCAGCGCCAGGCCGAACATCGGCTGCGGGAAGTGCGGCGGCGCCAGGCGGATGCGGTCCTCCTCGTGCGAGTCGTGCAGCACGGCGTCGAAGTGGATCTCCTCCACCTTCGCCACCGCGGCGATGTCGCCGGGGATCGCCCGCTCGATCTCCACGTGGTTCCTCGCGTTGAGGCGGAACAGGTGGCCGACCTTGAACGGCTTGCGGCCGTCGTCGACGTAGAGCTGGCTGTCGCGGCGGATGGTGCCCTGCCACACGCGGAACACGGAGAGCTTGCCGACGAAGGGGTCGTTGACGATCTTGAACACGTCGGCGACCACGTGCCGGCCCGGGTCGGCGCTCACCGCGATCGGCGCGCCGCCGGCGTCGAGGAAGGGCGGCGGGTTGCCCTCGGCGGGGTTGGGCAGCAGCCGCTCGGCCAGCTCCAGCAGCTCGGCCACGCCCGCGCCGGTGCGCGCGCTGACGAAGCACACCGGCACCAGGTGGCCCTCGCGCAGGCACTGCTCGAAGGCGTCGTGCAACTGCTCGCGGGTCAGCGCGCCCTCGCCGGCGTCGAGGTAGCGGTCCATCAGCTTCTCGCTGACCTCCACCACCTGGTCGAGGATGCGCTGGTGCGCCTCGGCCAGCGAGGAGAGATCGGTGGCGCCCTCGGCGTGGAAGAAGCAGTCCAGCACGCGCCGGCCGCCGTCGGCGGGCAGGTTCACCGGCAGGCACTCGGGGCCGAACTCCTCGCGCAGCGCCTCGGCCAGCGCGGGCAGGTCCGCGCCCTCGGCGTCGATCTTGTTGACCACCAGCAGCCGCGCCAGGCCGCGCTCGCGCGCGTGCTCCATCATGCGGCGGGTGCCGTGCTCGACGCCGTTGGCGGCGTTCACCACCACCGCCACCGTCTCCACCGCGGCGAAGGCCGACAGCGTGCCGCCGCGGAAGTCCGGGTAGCCGGCGGTGTCGATCAGGTTGATGTGGCAGCCGCCGCGGTCGATGCCGGCGATGCAGCTGTCGATGGAATGGCCGCGCGCCTTCTCCTGCGCGTCGGTGTCCGACTGCGTGGTGCCGCGCTCCACCGAGCCCTGCGTCTGGATCACGCCGCCGGCGTGCAGCAAGGCCTCGAACAGCGTGGTCTTGCCGGCGCCGGCATGGCCGGCGAGCGCGATGTTGCGGATGTTTTCCGTGCTGTACGACACGATGCGACCCTCCTTTGGCGGAGGCGCGGACTCGCATCGGCATGAGCGGCGCCGCACGAGGCCGCGCGTGGCGGCTGACGATGGCGGGCCGTCATGGTCGTCCGGGCGCCGTGCGGCGACGGGGGCGGTCATGGCGGGAAGGCGGCGGGCGCCGCGCGCATAGCCTTGTGCCATCGCGTGGCCCGGTCAAGCTGCATTGCGGGGCGGGGAACCCGCGGCGCGTCCGTCGGTCCCAGCAAGCGTACGAAGCTCCCTCCCGGCTTCCATCCCAGGACGGGGACCCCTGTCGGGAGCCGCCGCGGTTCCGCCGCGGCTCTTCCCCCCGCCCGCGGGGAGCCGGGAGGGACCCTGCCTGCGGCCGTGCGCCGCGGCTGGGGCGCGCCCGGCCGCCGCGGCGCACGGCTGCGCTTCGGAAACGATTCAAGCGGCGGGCGCCATGCTGACGGCCGGACATCCACCACGCGAGGGACATCGCCATCGTTTCGCCGCCGCCGGTCGACGAACACCATCGCGGGGCACCGCCCGCCCGGCGCGGGCTGGCGCCGCTGGACGCGGACACCGGCGCGCGGCTGCGCGCGATGCGCTGGCGCGCGCCGCCCGGCCGGCGCCACGGCCTGCCGGCGCTGGCGATCGTGCTGGCGCTGCACGCGCTGTTCGCGCTGGTGGTGTGGATCGAGATGCGGCCGCCGGCATCGCGCGAGGTGGTGCACGCGCGGCTGGACGACGCGCTGCGGGTGCGCTTCATCGCCGCGGCCAAGGCGCCGCCGCCGTCGCCCGTGCCGCCGCCCGCGCCGGTCCGGCCGCCTGCGCGCCCGTCGCCATCGCCGCCCGCGCCGCCGCCGTCGCGCGAGCCGCCGGCGAAGGACGCGATGACCGTGACGCTGCCGCCCGCGCCGCGCCTCTACGACCGCAACGGCCAGGTGCTGCTGCCTGCCGCGCCGTCCAGCGCGCCGCCCGCGCCGGACTACGTGCAGCGCCTGCCGCAGGGCGACATGCAGGTGATGCGCCACGACAGCCCGGTCGAGTACAAGGCCACGCGCTTCGCGCAGGACTGGGGCAAGGGCGGCGGCGCGGTGACGCGCGCGCTGGAGAAGGCGGTGGAGAAGACCACGCTCGAGACCACCATCCGCCTGCCGCGCGGCGTGCGCATCCACTGCGCGGTCAGCTTGGCGGCGCTGGCCGGCGGCTGCGGCGGCGATCCGCCACCGCCGCCGTCGAAGAAGGATGGCGACGAGCGCCTCAGCATGGCCCCGGCCAGGCCGCTGGCCGCCGGTCCGACGCCCCCCGAGGGACCTGGTGAGGCCCAGTGCATCGCGCTCTACCGCAACGGCAAGCCGTTGCCCCACGGCTGCCCGGTGGACACGCCCAACCGCGCGGTGGACGCGGAGATCCGCGACTGCGTAGAGCGCTACCGCGCCGGCAAGCGCCTGCCCACCTGGTGCCCCGCCGACACGCCGCGCCGCGCGGCATCCGCACCCGCCGCCGCATCCTCCGCACCCGGCAAATAGCCATCCAAAACACGCACGACCACCGCCTTGCCCCCTCTCCCCTCCGGGGAGAGGGCCGGGGTGAGGGGTCACCCTTGCGACCAGCCCGAACCAGACCGCGCGAACCTCACCGCCTGCATCGCCCGACCCGCATCGACGAGGCACCCCCAGAAAAGCTCTCCCCGCCGCCGCCCTCCGATCCCCCTCGCAGCGGCCGACCCATCCCCGTCTCCCGCTACACTCGCCGCCATGCCCATGCCCCCCGCGGAGAAGCCATCCGGTTCGCGCGTCGTGACCCTGCTGCCTTCGCCGCGGGAGGCGGCGCAGCGCGCCCTGGTCTACCGCCGCCGCCGCGCCGAGCGGCCGCGCGAGCGCGGCCTGCGCATCGCCGCCTTCGTCGGCACGCTGCTGGTGCACCTGCTGGTGCTGGTCGGGGCGATCCTCGGCCCCGCCTACGAGCTGGTCGAGCCGCCGCCGCAGAACGCCGAGCCGTTGCAGGTGCGCCTGATCACCCATGCGCCCGAACCGCCGCCGCCGCCGCCGGTGCGCGGCCTGCCGCCACGCAAGCCGGGCCCGACCCATCGCGGCAGCGCGGTGCCGAACGCGCCGCGCCGCGTCGAGCGCAGCGCCGCCGCGCCGGCCGTCGCCGCGCTGCAGCCGGTGCCCGTGCCCGCGCCGCAGCCGCCGGTGATCACCGTCACCGCGGAGCCCGCCACCATCAAGCTCGCCCCGGTCGCCGCGCCGCGCCCGCCGGCGAGCCTGCCCAGGCCGAAGCCCTCGCCCGAGCTCAAGCCGGTGCCGCTGGCCGGCGAGCCGCCGCAGGTCGCGCTGGACACGCCGCCGGTGCCCAAGCCGGTGCCGCCGAAGTTCCAGCCCGAGCCGATGCGCAAGCCGCAGCCCGAAGGCAACCGGCCGCTGCAGACGCCGCCCTCGCTCACCCTGCCCGAACTGCCCGCGCAGGCGCCGCCCGCGGTGAGCGCGCCGAGCATCGCGCTCGACGCCACGCCGCCCAAGCCGGCGGTTACGCCGAGCACGATGGCGCTGGCGCAGCCGGAATCGCCGGCTTCGCCGCCCACGCAGGAACTCGAGGCCGTGCCGCTGCCCGCGCAGCCGGCGCCGCAGGTGAACCTGCAGCCGCAGCTCAGCGCGCCTGCGCCCAGCGTGCCGCGCGAGCGCACGCAGGTGCAGGCGCCGACGATCCGCCTGGCCGAGCCCGAGCTGGCTCCGGTGTCCGCTGCCGAACAGGCGCCGTCAGTGCAGGTGGAACGTCCCGCGGCGCCCAGCCTGGACACCCGCACGATCCAGGCGCCGCGCCCCAGCCTGCCGGCGATCGCGCGTCCGCAGCTCAGCGTGGCGAGCGAACCCTCGTCCAGTAGGGGGGAGGAAGCGGCCAAAGCGCCGGCCGCGAACAGCGAAGCGCAGGCGTCGTCGGTGGCCGCGCCGGAGAACGCCGCCGCCGAATCCTCCGCGAAAGGCGCACAGGAAAGCAGCGCACCCCAGACCACGCCGCAGGGCAGCGAAACCGCCACGCCCGGCCAGCCCGAGGGCACCGCCAATGCCGCGCCTTCCGCCAACGCCAACGCCAATGGCCAAGCCACGCCGTCGCCGGCGCACGGCCGCGGCAGCGAAGGCGAGGGCAAGCTCGGCGAGCACGCTCAGGCCGGCGCCGCCGAGGGCGCCGAGAAGGGCCGCTTCGGCAGCTACATCCAGCTGCAGCCGCACGGCGACACGCAGATCATGGAGCACCGCGCGCCCAACATCGGCTACCGGCCCACCCGCTTCGAGCAGGACTGGACGCCGGAAGGCGAAAGCTCCATCGACACCGCGCTGCGCCGCGCGGTGGAGAAGACCACCATCAAGCACACCTTCCACCTGCCGCGCGGCGTGCGGGTGGAATGCAAGCTGCTGCCGTTGATGCCGGTCGCGCTGTTCGGCTGCGACAACCCCGACCCACCGCCCCGGCCGGTGGCCGACAAGGTCTACGAGCGCATGCACCTGGCCCCGGCCAACCCGCTGCTGCCGCTCGCCGACGCCACGGGCGCCCCCGTGCCGGCCGCCACGGCGGCCGCGCCGATCAAGCTGGACGACAGCGCCGAATGCGCCGCCGCCCGCGTGGCGGGCGGGCCGCTGCCGCCGGGGTGCGCGACGGAAGCGGCCGCGCCGGTCCGGCCGGCACTGGCGGCGCCGGCACGGTCGTCGAGTTCGTGGGTGCCGGCGAGCGACCAGTTCTGACCGGTTTCCGACGCAATGATCCTGCCCCTGCTTCTCGGACACCCGGATAAGCAATTCATCACGCGTGAGCAGGCGAATTGCACGAGTTCGAATTATTTCGTGTCGCTTAATCCGGTGTCCGAAATTCGGGGGCAAGATCACACATGACGGTAAGCAGATGCGTCATCCACACCTTGTTGGTACTTGGCCTGTGGCTGGGATTGGGGTTGCAAGCGCGGACGCAGACGCGGACGGTGCATTACTACTACACCGACCCGCAGGGCACGCCGCTGGTGAAGGCGCACGCGCAGGGCAACGTCATCGCGCGAGACGAACCGGGACTACGTGTGGCTGGGCGACTTGCCGGTGGCGGTGTGGACGCCAGCGGTGGCACGGCGACGGTGAGCCATGTACATGCGGATAGGCTAGGCACATCGCGGGCCATCACTTCGCACAAGTTGCGTGCATTGCGACGGGCACGAATCATCTAATCGAGTGGCAGTCGGGATGCAGAGCGGCGACGCCAACGGCAGCACTATGGCGTAGCAGGGGGATGTTTGGCTATTGCGCCAGGGCTAGAGCATCCTCAACAACTCCCTCATCAACGGCAGCCTGCGCACCCGCACCGCACTGACGCGGAACACCGCGTTGGCCAGCGCCGGGGCGGCGGTGGGCATGGCGAGGAAGCTGGCGCCGCTGGGCGGGAGGTTCTCGCCGGGGACGACGATCACCTCCACCTCGCGCGGCAGCTGGGCCATGCCGGCGAGCGGGTAGTCGCGGTAGCTGTGCTGCTGGATGCGGCCGTCCTTGAAGGTGACGCCGAGGTTGAGCGCGGTGCCCAGCGCGTCCAGCGTGGCGCCGGCGACCTGGCCTTCCAGGCCGGTGGGGTTGATCACGCGGCCCACGTCCACCGCGCACACGGCGCGTCGGATGCGCAGGTTGTTGCCGTCCAGCGCGGCCTCGATCGCGTGCGCCACGTAGGCGTCGCCGATGCGCCAGCAGGCCAGGCCCAGGCCGTTGACGCTGTGCAGCCAGTTCTGCTTCCAGCCTATGCGGTCGGCGACCAGCCTGAGCACGTTGAGCAGGCGGCCGGTGTCGAGCACGTGCCCGTCGCCCAGCGCGACCTGCCGCGGCTCGCCGAGCAGGCGCAGGCGGGTGTCGAGCGGGTCCTCCTTCATCGCGTGCGCCAGCTCGTCGACGAAGCTTTCCACCGCGAAGGCGTTGGAGAGGTGCGGCATGCCGCGCTGCGCGCCGCGCGGGATGGCCGACTGCAGCGCGCACCAGTCGCTGCGGTAGCTGGGCACCAGGCCGGCGGGCAGCTGGTCGGCGGCCACCTCGGAAGTCCACAGGCGATCGTCCGGCACGCCGCGGCGGGCGAGGGCGGAGGCGCTCGCGGTGCGCTGCGTCCAGGCGATGACGTTGCGCTTGCGGTCCACCACCGCGCTGATCTTGTGCGCCGAGCCGGGGCGGTAGACGTCGTGGGCGAGGTCCTCGCCGCGCGTCCACAGCAGGCGCACCGGCCTGCCGGCGGCCTGCGCCAGCAGCACGGCCTCGGCGACGTAGTCGTGGTCGAGCCGGCGGCCGTAGCCGCCGCCCACGCGCGGCACCTGGATCCGGATCTGCTCGGGCGCCAGGCCGGTGAGCCGGCGCACCACCGTCCACGCCTGCTGCGGCGCCTGGGTGGGCACCACCAGGGTGGCGCGGTCCTTCTCCAGCCGCACCAGGCAGTTCATCGGCTCGGGCGTGGCGTGCGCCAGCCAGGGCAGGACGTAGCTGGCCTCCAGCCGGCGCGCGGCCTTCTTGCCGGCGGCGTCGACGTCGCCGTCGTTGCGCACGCGCACGGCGGCGGCGGTCTTGTCGTCGAGCAGCGCCACGGCCTGCTGCTCCAGGTCGGCGCTGTTCTCGCCGCCGCTGGGGCCGGGCTTCCAGTCGAGCTTGAGCTTGTCGCGGCCCTGCAGCGCGGCCCAGGTGTCTTCGGCGAGCACCGCCACCGCGGGCGCCAGCACGGTCTGGCCGAGCGGCTGGCTCGGCTCGGGCCGAAGCTGCACCACCTTTACCACGCCCTTCACCGCCAGCGTGGCGGCGGTGTCGATGGCGGCGAGGGTGCCGTCCGGCCAGGGGCAGTGGCTGAGCACCGCGACCAGTTCCTCGGCGAAGCGGTGGTCGCTGGCGAAGCGCAGCTGGCCGGTGACGATGGCGCGCGCGTCGGCGTCGCCCGCGGGCTGGCCGATCAGCGCGTAGCGCTCGGGCTGCTTCACCGGCACCGGCGCGGGCGGCGGCGCGACCTTGGCGGCCGCGGCGGCGAGCGCGCCGTAGCCGAGCCGGCGGCCGTCCGGCGCGATCACCAGGCCGGACTGCGTGCGCAGCTGGTCGGCGGGCACGCCGAGCTGGCGCGCCGCGGCCTGCAGCAGCAGCCAGCGCGCCAGCGCGCCGGCCTGGCGCAGGTCGGCCCAGGCGGCCGGCACCGTCTCGCCGGCGCCGCCGCGCTGGTGGCCGTAGGTCCAGGCCGGCTGGCCGTCGCGGTTCTGCACGCCCAGGCCCAGCGGCAGCACGGCGACGCGCTGCCAGTCGGCGTCCAGCTCGTCGGCGATGATGCGCGCGACGGCGGTGGCGCCGCCGGTGCCGGTCTCCGGGTCGCGCGTGCCGATCAGCACGGCGCCGTCGGCGTCGATGCGCACGAAGGCGCCCAGGCTGCGGTAGTCGTCGCCGAGCAGGCCGGGCGGCAGCGGCGCGTCGTCGGCACGGGCCTCCGCCAGCGGCAGGCCCACGACCAGCGCGCCGGCACTGCCGGCCAGCACCTTGAGGAATCGGCGGCGCGAGAGGTCGGCGCTCATGCCTTGCCTCCGTTGGCGGCGCGCTTGATCGCGCGGCGCACGCGCGCGTGGCAGCCGCAGCGGCACAGCACCGGCAGCTGGTCGATGTCCTCGTCGCTCGGGCGGGGCTTGCGGTTGAGCAGCTCGACGCCGGCGATCAGCCAGCCGGGCGTGCAGTAGCCGCAGCCGATCGCGTCCTCGTCGACGAAGGCCTGCTGCAGCGGGTGCAGCGAGCCGTCGGCACCGGCCAGGCCCTCCACCGTGACCACGCGCCTGCCGGCCAGCGCGGCCATCGGCTGCGCCAGCGCGGGCACCGCCTTGCCGTCCACCAGCACCAGGTCGGCGCCGCTGTGGTCGCCGCCGTACTTGGTGCCGGTCAGGCGCAACACGTCGCGCAGGTACCACAGGAGCGGCATCGAGGGATCGCCGGTGTGGCGGTAGCGCTCACCGTTGATCTCCAGCTCGATGCCGGCGCGGACCGGCTCCGGGACGATCCGTCCGGCCGGCTCCGCCGGCACGCCCTGCGCTTGCGCCATCAGTCATCTCTCCCAGGCTGAACGCGCCTATTGTGGCATCGCGCCGCCCGTCTGGCCCGCGTCGCGGCTGAACAGGCGGCGCCAGATGGCGTAGACCGGCACGCCGGCCAGCATGATCAGCACGCCGATGCCGGCGTCGCGCGGGCGGCTGCGCATGGTTTCCAGCACCACCCAGCCCACCGCGCCGACGAACAGCAGCGGCAGCCACGGGTGGCCCGGCACCTTGAACGCCGCGTCGCCGCCACGCCGCCGGTACCAGAACAGCGTGGCCACGCCGGCGGCGCAGGCCAGCCAGTCGCCGAAGGTGGCGTAGTCCAGCAGCTGTCCTTAGCTGCCCGAGAGCAGCAGCACCACGGTCCAGCCGGCGAGCAGCAGCAGCGCGAGGTTGGGCGTGCGGTGGCGCGGGTGCAGCCGGCCCACCGCGCGGAAGAACAGCCCGTCCGCGCCCATCACCTGCAGCACGCGCGCGCCGGCGACCAGGGTGATGTTGCAGAAGCCCAGCGCGGAGACGGCGATGCCGAGCGCGATGATCCGCGCGCCGGCCGGCCCGGCCACGCGCTGCATCACTTCCGCCGCGGGCGCGCTGCTGGCGGCGAGGCCGGCGTGGCCGAGCACCGCGAGGTAGGCCACGTTGACCAGCGCGTAGGCGGCGATCACCGCCAGCATGCCCAGCAGCAGCGCGCGCGGCAGCGTGCGCTGCGGGTCGTCCACCTCGCCGGCGAGGTTGTTGAGGTAGGTGAAGCCCGAATAGGCGAACAGCACCGGCAGCGCCGCGCCCATGAAGCCGGCGTCCGCGCGCGCCGGGTCGGCCGCCAGCACCGGCTGGCCGCGCCCGGCCAGCAACAGCCCGCAGGCCACCAGCGCCGCCACCGCCAGCAGCTTGAGCAGGGCGAACAGGTTCTGCACCCGCGCGCCCAGGCGCAGCCCGAACAGGTTGGTGCTGGCCACGAACGCCAGCGCGCCCGCCGCCAGCGGCAGCGCCATGGCGGCGGGCAGGCCGAAGGCGGCGCAGGCGTAGCTGGCGAAGATCGTCGCCACCGCCGCGGTGGAGCCGGAGTAGATCACCAGCAGCATGGTCCAGCCGAACAGGAAGCCGGCCAGCGGCCCGAACGCCTCGCGCAGGTAGACGTAGGTGCCGCCCGCCTGCGGCCGGCGCGCGCCGAGCTCGGCGTAGCACAGCGCGCCGGCCAGGGTGAGCAGCCCCGCGCCCACCCACATCGCCAGCAGCGCCAGGCCCGAGCCGGTGCGCTGCGCGGCGATGCCGGGGTTGAGGAAGATGCCGCCGCCGATGATGCCGCCGACCACCACCAGCGCGGCGTCGAGCGGGCGGAGACGGCGCAGGTAGCCGCGGTCGTGGTCGGTCATGGCGTCGGCGCGGGCGGAGAGGCGGGCAAGCATGGCCGGCGGCGCGCGGGCGGGCAAGGGTGGTGGCCTCGTGGCGACGCTGCGGCAGGGCGGGGAGGAAAGGCACTGGATGCCCGCTTGCGCGGGAATGACGTCGAGGGAGGGTCAGGAGTCGCCGCAGAGACGCACCCCACACGCCTCGTCATTCCCGCGCAAGCGGGCATCCAGCGCCTCTTTCGACGCACCGCGGTGAATCGCTGCCGCGGCGGATGCGGTGGAAAGCCCGGTAACCACCGCCCGGATACGCGCCCCCCACGTTCCGGCATCCCGCGCAAGCGGGCATCCAGCGCCTCTTTCGACGCACCGCGGTGAATCGCTGCCACGGCGGATGCGGTGGAAAGCCCGGTAACCACCGCCCGGATACGCGCCCCCACGTTCCGTCATTCCCGCGCAAGCGGGCATCCAGTGCCTCTTCGACGCGCCGCGATGGATCGATGCGCCACGGTGGACACCACCCGCGCGGGCGCGTCTCCGGCCCCGCCGTCGCTACAGCCGCAGCTCGCCGCGCACGCCCACGGCGCAGGCGCCGCCGATGGTGATCGCGCCGGTGGCCGCGTCGCGCGCCACGTCCACGTAGCCGTCGCAGTCCACCTCGCGGCCCTGGCTGGCGCGGTAGCGCAGGCCATAGCCGTCCGGGTCGCCCGCGGCGGCGAGCATCGCCATGATCGCGGCGTTGGCGCTGCCGGTGACCGGGTCCTCGGGGATGCCGTCGGCGGGGCAGAAGGCGCGCACCGCCATCGCCGCGCCGCCGCCGGTCTCGCGGCCGAACACGGCCACGCCGATGGCCGATTGCGCCTGGCACAGCGCGGCGACCGCCGGCAGGTCCGGCCGCAGCGCGCGCACGCGGGCGGCCTCGCGCAGGTCGCAGAGCAGCCAGTGCGGGCCGTTGTCGACGCGCTGCAGCCGCGCCGCCGCGGGCAGGCCGTGCAGGGCGCGGTCCAGCGCCTGCCGGGTTTCCGCGGCCACGGCGTGCACGCGCGCCGGCGGCGCCTGCACGTGCACGATGCGCCCCGCGCCGTCGCCTTCCACATGCACCGGCAGCAGCCCGGCGGCGCATTCCTGCACCAGCGTGGACTGGCCGGCCGGCACCAGGCCGGCCTCGATCGCGGCGTAGGCGCTGCCCACGCTGGGATGGCCGGCGAAGGGCAGCTCCTGGCGCGGGGTGAAGATGCGCACGCGGTAGTCGGCCGCCGCCGTGGCGGGCGGCAGCAGGAAGGTGGTCTCGGAAAGATGGGTCCAGCGGGCGAACGCCTGCATGGTCGCCGCGTCCAGCCCGTCGCCGTCGATCACCACCGCCAGCGGGTTGCCGCCGAGCAGGCGGCGGGAGAACACGTCGAGCTGCATGAAGCGGCGGGAGCGGGGCATGGCGCGTTCCGGAGCGGGAAGGCGCCAGACCATGGCATCGCCGGGGACGGGAGGCAAGGCGGCCGGCCCGCGGAGCGCGGGCCGGCCGCGGGAGGCTCAGAAGCCGCTGCGCAGGAACAGGTCCAGGTTCGCCACGTTCAGCGTGCCCAGGCCGGCGCCGGGGTTGTAGCGCGGCTCGCCGTAGTAGAACCAGTTGTCGCCGGTGGTGACCTTGTCGAAGGCCGACCACTTGCCGTAGCCGAACAGGCCCTGCAGCAGGTACAGGCGCGGGTTCCACAGGCCGATGCGGTGGTGCGTGCTCTGCTTCAGCAGCGCGCTGATGCCGTTGAGCTGCGGCGCCACGAAGCTGGTGCCGCCGGAGCTGTAGAAGCCGCCCTGCCAGTAGAGCAGGTAGCCGGTCTCCGGGTCGGCGTTCAGCGCGACGTCCGGCACGTTGCGGCCGGCGAAGCGGGCGGGCAGCTTGAGGTAGGTGTACGGGCCGCTGTCCGGGTCGTTGTAGACCAGCGACTGGTTCTTCTCGCTCAGGCGCACGCCGTTGGTGAACAGCTGGTACAGCGGCGTGCGCCAGTACACGCTGACGCCGCCGCCGCCGCCCACCGAGAACACCGTGTCGCGGCTGGGCACGAAGGGCAGCAGGTAGTCCCAGCCCCATACGCTTTCCTTGTCGATCGACAGCACCACGTCGCCGGCCGAATCGACGAACTTCACCGGCACGGTGGTGCCGCCGGCGGCGGTGATGTACGGGTCGGAGGCGGGCGAGTCCACCGTCAGCGGCGCGCTGAACTCGCCGGGGCCGTCGCCGGTGCCCAGCGGGCGCACGGTGTCGTAGGCGCCGGAGTCGCCGCTGGCGGCGAACAGCGACTGCCCCTGCACGGCGGCCTCCAGGAAGATCTGGTGGTAGGCCTGCAGGTCGCCCACGTCGCTGGTGTCGTGCGCGTTGCCGCCGTTCAGCGCGGCGAAGTTGAAGATCTCCGCCAGGCCCCAGCTGGTGGAGATGCTGTCGGCCTTGTTGTCCGACACCGCGCGGGCGAAGGCGTCGACGAAGCCGGAGCCGGCGTTGGGCGCGTCGTACACGATGATGTCGGCCTGCGGCGCCAGGCCGCCGGCCTGCTGCACGTCCAGCGTGGTCTCGTCGCTGCCGTTGCTGCCGCCGCCGCCGTCGACGTGCACCTGGGAGATGCGGTTGGGCTTGGTCTGCAGCCCGATCGCGTCCCAGTACGCCTGCGCGTCGGCCGGGTCGAAGTTGGCCAGGGTCACGATCGCCACGGTCGAGCCCTTGCCGGTGATGCCGCGCTGGTACAGCGGGTTGATGTTGTAGAAGTCGGCCACGTCGCCCACGGTGTACTCGCCGGGGATGCCGGTGGAGGTGGAGTTGCCGGCGGCGGCCGTCGCGGTCTGCGCGCGCAGCGCGGTGGGCTGGTTGCGCACCGTCAGGTTGACCGTGCGCGGCGCGGTGGTGTGGTGCGGCAGGAACTGCCGCTCGTTGCTGAGGCCGCTCGCCGTCAGCACGCTGTCGCCCAGCCCGACCGGAATGGCCAGCGGCCTGGCCGGGCGGTGGAAGCGCCGCCCGTTGCGCGACACGTAGGTGTGGATCGGGGTGCCGAACAGCTGGCTGAACTGGCCGATCGTGCCGCTGACCGAGATCACCATGTGGTTGTCCAGCACCTCGCCCTGCAGGCCCTGCCTGGCGAGGAAATCCTGCACGCGCTTGATCTGCGCGTCGGTGGCGCCGTAGCGCCGGGCGAACTCGGCGGTGCTGAGGAACTTCTGGAAGTAGGGGCTGCCGGGGGTGGCGGTCTGCTGGGCGTAGGCCTCCAGCGCGGCCTGGTCGCGCAGGCGCAGCACCAGGCTGACGGTGACCTTCTGGTCGCTGGCCGCCAGGCCCTGGTCGAGTTCCTCCTGCAGGCCGGTCGCCGCGGCCGAGGCGGCGGCGCCGGCGAGCAGGGCCGCCAGCGCGATGGAAAGAGCCTTCCGGTGCGATTTCACGAGCATGTGCGTTCTCCCTGAAAGTGGTCAGGGCCGGCGCAGGGGCGGCCGCCGGCCGCCGCGGAGGGACGGGCACGGCATCGCATCCCGGCGCAAGCCGCAAGCGAGTCACGAAAAAAGTCTTTCCCCAGCGACGTCGTCAGCCCCCCTGACGACCGGCGTTGCGCCGCTGCGGCCACCCTAATCTGCCCGGGCGGCGCGCGCAAATGCCGATCGGTGGATGCGGGGCTGCGTCCCGGCATAAGCCGCCGCGCATTTCCCGTCTGCGGGCGCGCGGCCCCGCGCCGCCGCGGTTTGGCCGCGCCGGGCCGGCTGCGGCACAATGGGCCGTTTTTGCGCCGGCCGCGGCGCTTCCCGCACGTCCCCGTCAAGCCATCGCCATGACCATCATCAAGCAAGACGACCTGATCCAGTCCGTCGCCGACGCCCTGCAGTACATCAGCTACTACCACCCGGTCGACTACATCAGGAGCCTGGCCGCCGCCTACGAGCGCGAGGAGTCGCCCGCCGCGAAGGACGCGATGGCGCAGATCCTGATCAACTCGCGCATGGCCGCCGAAGGGCACCGCCCGCTGTGCCAGGACACCGGCATCGTCACCGTGTTCCTGAAGATCGGCATGGACGTGCGCTGGGACGGCGCCACGATGAGCGTGGAGGACATGGTCAACGAGGGCGTGCGCCGCGCCTACAACGACCCGGACAACCGGCTGCGCGCCAGCGTGCTGGCCGACCCGGCCGGCCGGCGCCTCAACACGAAGGACAACACGCCGGCGGTCGTCAACGTCTCGGTGGTGCCGGGCGACAGGCTGGACGTGATCGTGGCCGCCAAGGGCGGCGGTTCGGAGGCCAAGAGCAAGTTCGTGATGCTCAATCCCTCCGACTCCATCGTCGACTGGGTGCTCAAGACCGTGCCGACCATGGGCGCCGGCTGGTGCCCGCCGGGCATGCTCGGCATCGGCATCGGCGGCACCGCCGAGAAGGCGATGCTGCTGGCCAAGGAGTCGCTGATGGAGCCCATCGACATCCAGGAGCTGATCGCGCGCGGGCCGTCGAACCGCATCGAGGAGCTGCGCATCGAGCTGTACGAGAAGGTCAACGCGCTGGGCATCGGCGCGCAGGGCCTGGGCGGCCTCACCACCGTGCTGGACGTCAAGATCAAGGACTACCCGACCCACGCCGCCAACCTGCCGGTGGCGATGATCCCCAACTGCGCCGCCACCCGCCACGCGCACTTCACCCTGGACGGCTCCGGCCCGGTCGCGCTCGACCCGCCCTCGCTGGAGGACTGGCCCAGGCTCACCTACGACGCCGGCAAGGGCCGCCGCGTGGACCTGGACACGGTGACGCGCGAGGAGGTGGCGGGCTGGAAGCCGGGCGAGGTGCTGCTGCTCACCGGCAAGCTGCTCACCGGCCGCGACGCCGCGCACAAGCGCATGGTGGACATGCTCGGCCGCGGCGAGCGGCTGCCGGTGGACTTCACCAACCGCTTCATCTACTACGTGGGCCCGGTCGACCCGGTGCGCGACGAGGTGGTCGGCCCGGCCGGCCCCACCACCGCCACGCGCATGGACAAGTTCACCCGCCCGATGCTGGAGCGCACCGGCCTGCTCGGCATGGTCGGCAAGGCCGAGCGCGGCCCGGCGGCGATCGAGGCGATCCGCGACAACCGGGCGGTGTACCTGATGGCGGTGGGTGGCGCGGCCTACCTGGTGTCCAAGGCGATCAAGGCGTCGCGGGTGCTGGCCTTCGAGGACCTGGGGATGGAGGCGATCTACGAGTTCGAGGTGAAGGACATGCCGGTCACCGTGGCGGTGGACAGCGCCGGCACCTCGGTGCACCAGACCGGGCCGCGCGAGTGGCAGGCGCGGATCGGCAAGATTCCCGTAGCAATCGAATGAAGCCCCAAGCGGGCTGCCCTCTGCAGGATGCGGGGATGTCCGGGGCCGCGGACCCGCACGGCACCTCGCCTCCTCTCCCCTGCGGGGAGAGGATTGAGGTGAGGGGCAGGGCTCGCGGAAGCGCATCGCCAGTGCGTCCCCACGCCCCGGCCCTCTCCCCGGAGGGGAGAGGGCGCAACCCGTATTCGCATAAGCCTCGCGGCGGTGTTGGCTACTGCGCCTCCTCTCCCCTGTGGGGAGAGGATTGAGGTGAGGGGCGGGGCTCGCGGGAGCGCATCGCCAGTGCGTCCCCACGCCCCGGCCCTCTCCCCGGAGGGGAGAGGGGGCAAGTCTCGGGGCGCTGCGGATGTCTAAACGTCCAAACGCCGCGCGCCGCTGCCCCATTGCATTCGGCGTGCCGCAGCGCAACACTGGCGGAATTGCCTTTCCCCGCCGACCAACCCCAGACCCGTGACCTCCAACGCCCCCGCGCCGCTGCCTGCGGACGCCCCCTGGATCGTGATGAAGTTCGGCGGCACCAGTGTCGCCACCCTGCCGCGCTGGCAGAACATCCGCGAGCTGGTCGCCAGCCGCCGCGCCGAGGGCGCGCGCGTGCTGGTGGTCGTGTCCGCGCTGACCGGCATCACCGACGCGCTGAAACAGCTGTGCAGCGAGGGCGACCAGGACAAGCGCAGGGCGGCGGCCGGCGCGATCGCGCAACGCCACTACGACCTGCTCGCGCACATGCAGCTGCCGCTGCCGGCCGCGCTCGGCGCGCGCCTGGACGAGCTGGCGCGGCTGGCCGAGCAGGGGCCGTCGGCAATGGGCGAGCTGGCCTGGTCGGCGCTGGTGCAGGCGCACGGCGAGCTGATGTCCAGCGCGCTGGGCGCGGCCTTCCTCAGCGAGAGCGGCCTGCCCACGGCGTGGGTGGATGCGCGCGACTGCCTCGCCGCGGCGGCGTTGCCCAACCAGAACGAGCGCACCAAGCTGCTCTCGGCGATGGTCGAGGCGCGGCCCGACCCCGCGCTCGCCGCGCGGCTGGCCGCGCAGGGCGAGGTGTTCATCACCCAGGGCTTCATCGCGCGCGAGGCGGCAGGGCGCACGGTGCTGCTCGGCCGCGGCGGCTCGGACACCTCGGCGTCCTACTTCGGCGCGCTGCTCAAGGCCGCGCGCGTGGAGATCTGGACCGACGTGGCCGGCATGTTCACCGCCAACCCGCGCCAGGTGCCGGGCGCGCGCCTGCTGCAGAAGCTGGACTACGAGGAGGCGCAGGAGATCGCCTCCACCGGCGCCAAGGTGCTGCACCCGCGCTGCCTGTCGCCGCTGCGCGAGCCGCGCGTGCCGCTGCTGGTGAAGGACACCAACCGGCCGGAGCTCGAAGGCACGGTGATCGGCCCGGAAGTGCGCGAGCACGCGCCCAGCGTGAAGGCGATCAGCGCGCGCAAGGGCATCACCCTGGTGTCGATGGAGTCGGTGGGCATGTGGCAGCAGGTCGGCTTCCTCGCCGACGTGTTCGCCCACTTCAAGCGGCACGGCCTGTCGGTGGACCTGATCGGCTCGGCCGAGACCAACGTCACCGTCTCGCTCGACCCCACCGAGAACCTGCTCGATTCCGACGCGGTGGCCGCGCTGGCCGCCGACCTGGCCAAGGTGTGCCGGGTCAAGGTGATCGCGCCGTGCGCGGCGATCACCCTGGTCGGCCGCGGCATGCGCTCGATGCTGCACACGCTGTCCAGCGTGCTGGCCGAGTTCGGCCAGCTGCGCGTGCACCTGATCTCGCAGTCGTCCAACAATCTCAACCTCACCTTCGTGGTGGACGAGAACGTGGTGGACGAGCTGCTGCCGCACCTGCACGAGCTCCTGATCGCCGCCGGCGCGCTGCGCACCGACGACGCGGCGCTGTTCGGGCCGAGCTGGCAGAGCCTGTACGGCAGCGGCGAGGCGCCGCCGCCGGCCGAGGCGTGGTGGCGCGAGCCGGCGCAGCGCGCGCGCCTGCTGGCGCTCGCCGCCGAGGCCACGCCGCGCTACGTCTACCACCTGCCCACGGTGCGCCGGCAGGCGCGGGAGCTGAAATCGCTCGCCGCGGTGGACCGCCTGCACTACGCGGTGAAGGCCAACACGCACCCGGCGATCCTGCGCGTGCTGGCGCAGGAGGGCTTCGCCTTCGAGTGCGTCTCGCCGGGCGAGCTGGCGGCGGTGGCCGCCGCGGTGCCGGAGAGCGCGCCGCTCTTGTTCACGCCCAACTTCGCCGCGCGCGCGGACTTCGAGCGCGGCCTGGCCACGCGCGCCACCGTCACGCTGGACGCGCTGTACCCGATCGAGCACTGGGGCGAGCTGTTCCGCGGCCGCGAGATCTCGCTGCGCGTGGACCTGGGGCGCGGCCTGGGCCACCACGAGAAGGTGCGCACCGGCGGCAGCGGCAGCAAGTTCGGCCTGCCGGTGGAGCAGCTCGACGCCTTCCTGCGCCATGCCGACGCGCACGGCGTCGCCGTGCGCGGCCTGCACGCGCACCTGGGCTCGGGCATCCTCGACCCCGGCCACTGGGGCGAGGTGTACGGCCAGCTCGCCGCGCTGGCCGAGCGCATCGGCAGCGTCGCCTTCCTCAACATCGGCGGCGGGCTCGGCGTGCCCTCGCACCCGGGCGAGGCGCGGCTGGACCTGGCCGCGCTGGACGCGGTGCTGCGCAAGGTCAAGGCGGCCTATCCGCACTACGCGCTGTGGATGGAGCCGGGCCGCTACCTGGTGGCGGACGCCGGCGTGCTGCTGGCGCGCGTCACCCAGACCAAGGGCAAGGGAGGCTGGCGCTACCTCGGCGTGGACACCGGCATGAACAGCCTGATCCGCCCGGCGCTGTACGACGCCTGGCACGAGATCGCCAACCTCACGCGGCTGGACGAACCGGCCACCGGCCTGTTCCGGGTGGTCGGCCCGATCTGCGAGAGCGGCGACGTGCTGGGCAGCGACCGCCGCCTGCCGGAACCGCGGGAGGGCGACGTGATGCTGATCGCGCAGACCGGCGCCTACGGCAAGGTGATGTCCTCGCCGTACAACCTGCGCGGCGAGACCGAGGAGGTCGTGCTGGACGACTGACCGCGCCCAAACTACCTCACGCTGCTCCCTCTCCCCTCCGGGGAGAGGGTTGGGGTGAGGGGCCGCTCTTGCGACAAACTCCAATGGATGGAGCCTTCAAGGATGAAGCGCATCAACGTGGACCGGGCGCGCAGCTTGCGCACGAAGCAGACGGACGCGGAGCAACATCTATGGCGTCGCCTGCGCAACCGGCAACCGCAAGGCTGGAAATTCCGCCGCCAGCACGAGATCGACCGCTATATCGTCGATTTCGCCTGTCCGGACGCGGCGCTGGTGGTGGAGCTGGATGGCAGCCAGCGCGACGGGCAGATGGCCTACGATGAGGTACGCACGCGCAAGTTGGAAAACCTGGGCTACCGCGTGCTGCGTTTCTGGGACAATGACGTGTTGACGGATATCGAGGGCGTGCTCGAGGCGATTCTGGAAGCCTTGGCAAGCCCGGCCCCTCACCCCGACCCTCTCCCCGGAGGGGAGAGGGAGCAGGGTTCGCGGGAGACTTGAGAGAGTGACGACGACCATCCAACCGCGCCTGACCCAGGCGTTCCGCTTCCTGCACGCGCGCTACGCCGACGGCGTGGCCGAGCTGGCGTATGCCTTCGACGACGGCGAGCCGCTGGTCGAGCGCATCCGCTTCCCCGCCGCGCCGCCGCTGCCGGCCGCGCGGCAGGCGGCGTTCGACGCCGCGCTGAAGCTGCTGCACCTGGTCGCCGGCGTGAGCTACTACAAGGCCGGCGTGCCGCCTAAGATCGAGGTGGCCGACGGCCCGCTGGACGCGGACACCGCCGACCTGCTCGACGCGCTGTACCTGCACGGCCTGGCCGAGTTCGCCTACCGCAACGGCCTGGACCTGCGCGGCCGCATCGCTTTCCCGCGCGTCGGCTCTGCGCCCTCTCCCCTCCGGGGAGAGGGCCGGGGTGAGGGGCCAACCTCGCCGCAGGCCGGGGAGGGCCGCAAGCCGGACGCGCGGCAAGCCCCGTCGCTGGACCTGCCCAGGCGCACCCTCGTCCCCATCGGCGGCGGCAAGGACTCGCTGGTCGCGGTGGAGGCGATCAAGTCCATCGGCGGCGAGGCCACCGCCGCATGGGTGGGCAACTCGCCGCTGATCGCCGCCTGCGCCGAGCGCACCGGCCTGCCGCAGCTCAACATCCAGCGCGAGCTGGCGCCCGGCCTGTTCGAGCTCAACCAGCGCGGCGCGTGGAACGGGCACATCCCGGTCACCGCGGTGAACTCGGCGATCCTCGCGGTGGCCGCGATCCTCTACGGCTACGACTCGATCGCCTTCGCCAACGAGCGCTCCGCCTCGGCCGCCACGCTGGAGTACGAGGGCCAGCAGGTGAACCACCAGTGGAGCAAGGGCTACGCCTTCGAGGCGATGCTGGCCGACTGGCTGCACGCGCACGTGGCCGCCGACCTCGACTACTGCTCGCTGCTGCGCCCGTACTCGGAGCTGGCGATCACCCGCGCGTTCGCGCGCCTGCCACAGTATTTCGACGTGTTCTCCAGCTGCAACCGCAACTTCCGCATCCTCGGCCCCAGGCCGGCCGACCGCTGGTGCGGGCAGTGCCCGAAGTGCCACTTCGTGTTCCTCGCGCTGGCGCCGTTCCTGCCCAAGCCGCGGCTGCTCGCCATCTTCGGCCGCAACCTGCTGGACGACGAGACGCAGGCCGCCGGCTTCGACGCGCTGCTGGAATACAAGGACCACAAGCCGTTCGAGTGCGTGGGCGAGGGCGCCGAGGCGCGCGCGGCGATGCACGCGCTGGGCGAGCGCCCGGAATGGCAGGAGGACGCGCTGGTGGCACGCTTCCGCGGCGAGATCCTGCCGCAGCTGGACGCCGCGCGGCTGACGCTGGAGCCGTGGCTGCGGCCCTCGCCCGAGCACCGCGTGCCGGCGCGCCTGCGGCCCGCGCTGAAGGCCATCGGCTGATGCGCATCGCCGAGCTGGCGGGCAGGCGCGTCGCGGTCTGGGGCTTCGGCCGCGAGGGACGCGCGGCGATCCGCGCGCTGCGCGCGCGCCTGCCGGCGCTGCCGCTGGCGCTGTACTGCCGCGAGGACGAGGCCGCCGACGCGCGCGCCTTCGATCCGGCGCTCACCGTGTACGGCCACGAGCCCGAGGCGGTGGCGCTGTCGGCCTACGACGTGGTGGTGAAGTCGCCGGGCATCTCCGCCTACAGGCCGGCGGTCGTCACCGCGCAGGCGCAGGGCACGCGGTTCACCTCCGGCACGGCGCTGTGGTTCGCGGAGAACCCGGACGCGCGCGTGGCCGCGGTCACCGGCACCAAGGGCAAGAGCACCACCACCGCGCTGCTCGCGCACCTGGCGCGGCACCTGGGCGTGCGCACCGCGCTGGCCGGCAACATCGGCCTGCCGCTGCTGGAGCTGCTGGACGAGCGCGCCGAGCTGTGGGCGGTCGAGCTGTCCAGCTTCCAGACCGGCGAGGCCGGCCCGCTGGAACTGGGCGTGGTCACCAGCCTGTACGAGGAGCACCTGGACTGGCACGGCTCGCGCGAGCGCTACGTGGCGGACAAGCTGAAGCTGGCCGACGCCGCGCGCACGCTGCTGGTCAACGGCACGCAGCCGAACCTGCTGGAACGCACCGCGGCGCATCCGCATCGCCTGCCGTTCGGCACGGCCGCGGGCTGGCACGTGGCGGACGGCACGATCCGCCGCGGCGACGCGGCGGTGTTCGAGCTCGCCGCGCTGCCCGCGCCGGGCCTGCACAACGCGCTCAACGCCTGCGCCGCGCTGGCCGCGCTGGAGGCGCTGGGCCTGGACGCCGTCGTCGCCGCGCCGGCGCTGGCGAGCTTCCGCCCGCTGCCGCACCGCCTGCAGCCGCTGGGCGAGCGCGACGGCCTCGACTGGATCAACGACTCGATCAGCACCACCCCGCAGGCCACGCTGGCCGCGCTGGACAGCCTGGGCGGACGCGAGGCCACGGTGATCGTGGGCGGCCACGACCGCGGCCTGGACTGGTCGGACTTCGTGGCCGCGGCGAAGGACCGCGCGCGCCTGCGCATCGTGGCGCAGGGTGCCAACGGGCCGCGCATCGCGCAGGCGCTGCGCCGGGCGAAGGCCGGCGTGCCGCTGGGCGAGGCGGAGGATTTCGCCGACGCGGTGGCGATGGCGCGCACGGTGACGCCGGCCGGCGGCGTGGTGCTGCTCTCGCCGGGCGCGCCCAGCTTCGACCAGTTCAAGGACTACGCCGAGCGCGGCCGCCGCTTCGCCGAGCTGGCCGGCTTCGGCGCGCAGGCGGCCACCGCCATCGCCGGGCTGGGCGTGGCCTGAACGCCTGCTCACGATCTCTCCGTGCCCCCGGGCCGGGAACTCTGCTTGCGCGCAGGCCAAGGAGGAGCGACGGCACGCGGGGAGGCGCCAGCTTTTGGGGAGCGCGGAGTGGGGCGATGGCCGCGATCGACCCGGCGCAGGACCGCCAACGGCCGAGCGTTGCCTCCGCACCCGCCCGCGATTCGTCCTGCCGCTCTTCCTCGGGAGGTCTCGAGGCGCTGAAGCCGGCCGCCACGCGGCGGAGCGCCGCAGGGGAACGGCGCAAGGCGGTGCGATCAGCCGCTAGAATGCGCGGTCCCTTGAACAGGCGGCGCGCGGCGCCGCGCGGAGTGGCACGCGCGTGGAGCGGCCGGTGACGGCAGAAAAGGCGGCGGAGGCGGCGGTCCGGGCCGGGCTGCCGGCGCTGCTGCGCCGCTGGGCCGGGCCGCTGTTCTCGGTGGCGGTGCTGTGCCTGGCGCTGTGGGCGCTGCACCGGCTGCTGGCCGAGGTGAGCTACCGCGAGGTGCGCGGCTACTTCCACCAGCTCGGCCACGGGCAGGTCGCGCTGGCGGTGCTGCTGACCGTGCTGGGCTACGCGGTGACGACGCTGTACGACCGCTTCGCGCTGCGCGCCATCGGCCGCCCGCTGCCGTACCGGCGGGTCAGCCTGATCGCCTTCGTCAGCTACGCCTTCAGCAACACGCTGGGCATGGCGCTGCTGGTGTCCGGCTCGATCCGCTACCGCTTCTACATGCAGGCGGGCCTGGGCAACGCCGAGATCGCCAGGGTGGTGCTGTACACGACCACGGCGTTCTGGCTGGGCCTGTGCGCGCTGACCGGCGTCACCCTGCTGCTGGTGCCGGTGCCGCCGGGGCTGCCGTTCGCCGCCGCGGGCCGGCCGCTGGGCGTCCTGCTCGCCGCGATCCCGCTGCTGTGGATCGGCGGCCGCCTGCTGTGGCGGCGGCCGCTGGGGCTGGGCCGCTGGCGGCTGGCGCCGCCCCCGCCGGCGCAGGCGCTGCGCCAGGTGCTGGTGGGCGCGCTGGACTGGGGCCTGGCCGCCGGCGTGCTGTACGTGCTGATGCCGGAGGCGGTCGCCGGCGGCTTCGGGCACTTCCTGGCGATCTTCGTGCTGGCGCAGCTGGCCGGGCTGGTCAGCCACGTGCCGGGCGGCCTGGGCGTGTTCGAGACGGTGATGCTGGCCGGCTTCGGCGCCAGCGGGCAGCAGGCGCTGGCGGCGCCGATCCTCGGCTCGCTGGCGGCGTTCCGCATCGTCTACTACCTGCTGCCGCTGTGCGCGGCCGCCGTGCTGGTGACGCTGCGCGAGGCGCGCGGCCTGCGCCGGCGCGCGCTGCTGGCGCCGTGGTTCACCGCGCTGCTGCCGCCGCTGTTCGCCGGGCTGACCCTGGTGTGCGGCGCGATCCTGCTGTTCTCCGGCGCCACGCTGGGCCTGCCGGGGCGCATGGCGGTGCTGCGCGAGGTGGTGCCGCTGCCGCTGCTGGAGGTCTCGCACTTCATGGCCAGCGTGATCGGCATGCTGCTGCTGATCCTGGCCCGCGGCCTGCAGCGCCGGCTGGACGCGGCCTACGTGCTGACCCTGGTGCTGCTGGTGGCCGGCGCGGTGTTCTCGCTGCTCAAGGGCATCGACTACGAGGAGGCCGCGCTGCTGCTCCTGCTGGCGCTGGCGCTGGCGCCGGCGCACCGGCAGTTCTACCGGCGCGCCTCGCTGTTCGGCACCAGCTTCTCGGCGGGCTGGATCGCCGCGATCGTCGCGGTGCTGGTCTGCGCGGGCTGGCTGGTGGCCTTCAGCTACCGGCACGTGGAGTACGACAGCAGCATGTGGTGGGAATTCTCCTTCCGCTACGGCGGCGCGCCGCGCGCGCTGCGCGCGCTGGTGGGCGCGGCGGCGGTGGGCCTGCTGTTCGCCGCGGCGCACCTGATCCGCGCCGCGCGCCCGCGCCCGCAGCCGCCCACCGGGGCGGAGCTGGAGCGCGCGCTGCCGCTGCTCGGGCGCTTTCCCTCGACCCAGGCGCAGCTGGCGCTGATGGGCGACAAGTCGCTGCTGTTCGACGCGCACGACCGCGCCTTCGTGATGTACGCGGTGGAAGGGCGCAGCTGGGTGGCGCTGGGCGACCCGGTGGGCGCGGACGAGGCGGCGCGGCGCGAGCTGGTGTGGAGCTTCCGCGAGCTGTCCGAGCGCGCCGGCGGCTGGCCGGTGTTCTACCAGGTGCGCCCGCAGGACCTGGACCTGTACCTGGAGGTGGGCATGCGCCTGCTGAAGATCGGCGAGGAGGCGCGCGTGCCGCTGGACCGCTTCAACCTCGACGGCAAGTCGAAGAAGGTGCTGCGCAACACGGTCAACCGCCTGCACCGCGAGGGGCTCGCGCTGGAGATCGTGCCGGCCGAGCGGGTGGGCGCGCTGTTGCCGCGGCTCAGGCCCGTCTCCGACGCCTGGCTGCGCGACAAGCGCGTGCGCGAGAAGCGCTTCTCGCTGGGCGCGTTCGACCCGGCCTACCTGGCGCGCACGCCGATGGCGGTGGTCTGGCAGGGCGGCGAGCCGGTGGCCTTCGCCAACCTGCTGCTGTGCGAGACCAAGGAGGAGGCCTCGGTGGACCTGATGCGGCACGTGCCCGACGGCCCCGCCGGCCTGATGGACTACCTGTTCGTGGAGCTGATGCAGTGGGCGCGCTCGGAAGGCTACCGCTGGTTCAACCTCGGCATGGCGCCGCTGTCGGGCCTGCAGAACCGCCGGCTGGCGCCGCTGTGGATGCGCTTCGGCGCGCTGGTGTTCGGCCGCGGCGAGCGCTTCTACAACTTCCGCGGCCTGCACCGCTACAAGGACAAGTTCGACCCCGAGTGGGAGCCGCGCTATCTCGCCGTGCCGGCCGGCGTCGCGCTGCCGGTGGTGCTGGCCAACGTGGCCGGCCTGATCGCCGGCGGCCTTGCCGGAGTGGTGCGCCGATGAGGCGATGGCCGAGGCGGATCGCACTGGTCCTGGCGCTGCTGGCCGTGGCCGGCGTGCTGGCGTGGCGGCCGTGGTCGCATCCGACGCTGGCCGAGGCCAGCGTGGTGCTGCCGGCGCCCGCGGGCGTGACGCCGCTGGCCGGGCGCGGCGACGTGCTGGCGGTGGTGTTCTCCGGCGACGGCGGCTGGCGCGACCTGGACAAGCAGCTCGGCGAGCAGCTCAACGCGCGCGGCATCCCGGTGGTCGGCGTGAGCATGCTGGAGTACTACTGGCACGGCGGCTCGGCCGGGCGCACCGCGCGCGAGCTGGACGCGCTGCTCGACGCGCAGCTGGCGGCCCTGCACAAGCGGCGGCTGTGGTTCGTCGGCTTCTCCTTCGGCGCCGACGTGCTGCCCACGGTGATCGGGCACTTGCGGCCCGAGCACCGCGCGCGCATCGCGCAGCTGGTGCTGCTCTCGCCCACGCAGGACCTCAACTTCGAGATCGAGCTGGAAGGCTACATGCAGCAGCGGCTGGGCTGGCTGCAGTCGATGCTGAAGTCGATCCAGGAACGGCTCAAGCCGGTGCCGCACTATCCCGCGCTGCCGCCGCTGCTGGCGCTGGGCGCGCACCCGCCGGTGGAGTGCTACTACGGCACCGACGAGGCCGACGACACCATCTGCACCGACCCGCGCCTGCCGCCGTGGGTGCGCGTGCACGCGATGGCCGGCGACCACCACATGGGCGGCGACTACGGCCGGCTGGCGCAGGCGATGATCGCCGGCCTGCCGGCGGCGGAGCCCGTGCCGCGCTGAGGGCGCAAGGCCGCCCTGCCTGCGGGGGCAGGACAAAGGCGGGCTTGCGCGCGCCGGGCGGCCGAGGGCGCGGCCCCGCGCGGGAGTGCGGCGGCAAGCCGTCCAGTGCCTTCGGACCTTGGAGGGAAGTCGCTGGATCCCCGCTTGCGCGGGGATGACGGACGGGGCAGGGCTGCCGGCGGCGCGGCGCGTTCAGTGCCGCAGGCTGTCCGGCACCTTGCCGCCGTTCTCGGCCAGCTTCTGCATCACCGCCTTGTGCAGGGCGAGGTTCTGCTCCGCGCTGCCGTCGGCGGCCACGTGCACGTTCAGCTCGCCGGCCAGTTCCTTGCGCGCGGCGAGGCTGGAATCCAGGTCGAGCAGCTTCAGCAGGTCGACGATGGAGTGGCGCCAGTCGCTGGGCCGGCCCTTGGCCTCGGCGAGCCTGGTGAGGACCGCTTCCACGTCCACCGGCTGCGGCGCGGGGGCGGGCGCGGCGGCCGGCGCCGGCGGCGCGGAAGAAGCGTCCTGCGGCGGGGCGGCCGGGGCGGGCGCGGGGGCGGCGGCGGCGTCGCCGCCGTGGTGGAAGATCTTGTCGAGGATGGTGCCGAAGATGCTCATGGCGGGTCTGCCTCCTTGAAGCCAGTGGGAAGCCGCGCTGCCGCGGCCGGTGCATCCCCCCGAACTTGCAACGGCATCCATGACGTTGCGGTGAAACCTTGGGGCCGAAGCGTCGCGGATCGGCGCGGGGGGAAGGCATGCGGGGGTGGCGCGCCGTTTCGAAGCGAGTTTCGACGGATGCCATCGCGGGCGTGGCCCCTCACCTCGATCCTCTCCTCGCTCCTCAAAGCCGACGCCATCCATGGCGCCTCCCCGCGTGCCCCGGCGGGGAGAGGAGGCGAACGCGGCGGGCGGGTTCGCCCGTCCAATGTCCGGCTGGCCGGGCGGGAAGTCTCCGGTTGCAGGGCGGCTTTCTCAGCGCTCGATGCGGTAGTTCAGGCTCGCGCGGCTGAACTCGGTGGCGTTCTGCGCCTCGAAGTTCCAGCGCCGGCTCAGCCGGTAGCGCAGGGTGATCACCTCGCCCGGCTCGAACAGGCCCACGCCGTAGCTCAGGTACAGCCGCGGCGAGAGGTACTTGCCCACGGTGAAGGCCGAGCTGCCGCCCAGCGCCTCGTTGCTGGACACGCCGATCTCGTCCACGCCGATCTTCGAGCCGATGCTCTTGGCCAGCAGGTCGCCCGCCGCCGAGCCCAGCGCCTGCGCCGCGGCGCCCACCATGTTGCCCTCGCCGCCCTTCACCTGCGACAGCGGCTTGCCGGTGATCAGGTAGGACAGCGCGTCGGACTGCTCCATCACCGGGTTGGAGAACACCGTGAGCACCGGCCGCTGCGCGGTGCCGGAGACCAGCAGGCCCACTTCCTGCCCCTCGTCGATGGTGGCGTTGGGGTTGAGCTTGCGCACCGCGCGGATGTTGAGGCCGGGGTTGTCGATCGGCGTGCTGGCGAACAGCAGCTGGCCGCGCTCGATGTGCAGGTCCTGGCCGTAGGCCTTGTAGGTGCCGTCCACCGCCACCTGGCCCTGGCCGGTGGTGTCGCGGCCGGGCCGCTCGCTCACGGTGAGCGTGCCGCTGAGCCGGCCGTCGAGGCCGAAGCCGATCAGGTGCGTGCGCCGGCCCAGGTCCACCTTGACCTGCGCGTTCAGCGGCAGCTGCTTGGCCGCCTCTTCCTGCTTCTGCTGGTCGACCACCACCACGTCGGGCGAGGCCTGGGTGGCGCCGGCGCCGGGCAGCTTCTCCACGTTCACGTCGGCGCTGTCCAGCAGCACGCTGCCGCCGACATTGATGCCCTTGGCGTCCTGCCGCACCACCAGGTCGGGACTGATCTCCACCTTGGCGGCGGGGATGTCGGCCGCGGTGAACTGCTTGCCCTTGAGGGTCACCGCGGTGGCGGCGCCTTCGCCCAGCCCCACCGTGCCGCCCACCGCAAGCTGGCCGCGGCCGGAATGCACGCTGCCGTCCAGCACCAGCTGCTGCGCGCCCTGGGTGCCGGCGACCAGCCGGCCTTCGCCGAGCTTGAGGCCGAGCGAGGGCACCTCGCCGGCGAAGCCGGCCACGCTGGCCTGGCCGGTGAGCTGCGGCTCGTCCAGCGTGCCGCCGAAGCGGAAACTGCCGTCGAGGCTGCCCTTGACGTTGGCCAGCTCGCTGGTGAACAGCTCCAGTGCGGCGAGGCTGCCCACGTGCAGCGTGAGCTGGCCGCTCAGCGCGCGCTGCGCGCCGCCCACGGCGAACTGGCCGTCGATGCGACCGCCGTGGTCCAGCTCGGCGCGCAACGTGGCCTGCTGGCGGTCGGGGCCGAGCTGGGCGTCGACGGCGAGGCCGCGCCAGGTCAGCAGCGGCGCCTCGGCATGGTCGGTGTAGGTGACCGAGCCCTGCGCCGAGCCCAGCGTGGCGCTGCCGCTGAGCGCGCCGGCGGCGTTGCGGCGGATGCGGCCGTCGCCCTGCAGCGTGCCGTCCACGCGCAGCGGCAGCTCGGCGTTGCCGCTGGCGTTGAGCAGCAGGGCCAGCGGCAGCGCGCGCAGGCGGTAGCCGGCGTCGAGGTTGCCGGCCTTGTCCTGGGTGGCGCTCACGCACAGCAGCGGGTCGCCCGCGCTGAGGCACAGCTCGGACAGGCTGGCCGCGCCGTCGTTCCAGCGCAGCCGCGCCGGCTGCTGCAGGCGCCAGCGCGGCAGGCCCTGCGGCTCCAGGTCCAGCGCGGACAGCGTGCCGTTCCACGCCTGGCCCTGCATGCCGCCGGCCAGCGCGAGATGCAGCGAGAGCTGGCTGCCCTGCGCGTCCAGCTTCAGCTGGTGCCTGGCCTGGGTGCCGTCGCCGTCGAGCGCGATGCGCTGGAACGCCAGCCCGCCCGCGTGCGTGCCGGTGGCGACCAGGTCGAGCTGGCCGCCGGGCGCGCTGAGGTCGGGCAGGTGCGCGGTCAGGTGCAGGCCGTCCACGGTCTGGCCATGGTAGGAAAGCGTCTGGCCGTCCAGACGTCCGTCCACGGCGAGCCTGGGCCACAGGCCCTTGAGGCGGAAGTCGCCCTGCAGGCGTCCGGCGGCGTCCGGCAGCCAGTCGGCCAGCGAGGCGACGGCGAGCCTGAGCTGCACGTCGTTGCTGGCGCCGGGCCTGGCGTCGAGGCGGATGGTGCTGCCGCCGGAGGCGAGCTCCAGCCGGCCGTCCACCACGCGGGCGGGCGACAGGTGCAGCGTGCCGCTGCCGCGCAGCGCGCGCTCGCGCAGGCGGCCGTCCAGCCTGCGCAGTTCCAGCGTGGCGTCGGGGCCGCTCTGCGGCAGCGAGCCGCGGGTGCCGAGGTCGGCGTCGATGGCGCCGTTCCAGCCGGCGAACAGCTGGCCGGGGTCGAAGGCCCTGGCCTTGGCGTCGAGCTGCCAGGCCAGCGCCGGTTGCAGCACCAGTTCGCCCTTGAGGTCGAGGCCGCCCTGCGGCTGCTTGAGCGCGAGCGCGTTGAGCGCGATGCGCTGCGGCGTGCCGTCGAGGTCGAGGGTGAGCTGCGCGAGCTTGCCGGGCGGGCCGATGGCGACGTCGCCGGCGGCGTGGAACCGGTCGGCGTTGCCGCTGGCGTCGAGCTGGCCGTGGCTGGCCAGCGCCTGGCCGGCCAGTTCCGGCGGCAGCTGCACGTCCTGCCAGGCCAGCCGCAGCGCGCCGCCCAGCGGCTGCGCGTCCAGGTGCAGCGTGCCGCTGGCGTTCACCCGGCCCTTGACCTGCGGCGAGCCGAGCGTGAGCGCGTCCAGCTGCAGGGTCTTGTAGTCGCCGCTGAAATGCGCGCGCAGCGGCTGCAGTTGCAGCTGGTAGTCGTCGAGGTCGAGCCGGCCCTGCAAGCTGCCGCCGCGGCGGTCGCCGCTGCCGCGCAGGTCCACCGCCAGCGCGGTCGGCGCGCTTTCGCCGAGCAGCGGCTTGGGATCGAAGCGCGGCGCCTTCAGCGTGGCGGTCCAGGCGTAGCGGTCGTCCTGCGCGAGGTCTAGCACGAGCTGCGCCGGCGTCGGCGCGCCCAGGTCGAGCCGCAGGTGGCTGCGCTTGCCGTCGCCGCGCGCGGCGAGCGTGCCGGCGTAGCCGGTGCCGGCCAGCTTCCAGGCGAAGCGGGCCGTGCCGTTGCCGCGGTAGCCGCGGTCCAGCGCCAGCTCGCCGGCGAGGTCGGCGCTGCCGTCGGGCGCGCGCAGCCTGAGCTGCTTCAGCGCGAGGCCGGCGGCGGTCCAGCGGCCGGCCAGGTCCAGGCTGTCGGAGGCGAACAGCGGCTGGCCGTCCTGGCGGATGGTGACCTTGCCCACGTGCACGCGGTCGAGCAGCAGGTCCACCGGCGGCTTCAGCGAGAAGGGGCCGCCCGGTTCCCGCGGCTGCGGCTGCGCCTTCGGCAGGGCGACCGCCACGTCCTCCACGTCGAGGTCCAGCACGTGCGCGCGCCGGGCCAGCAGCGGCCAGAGGCGCAGGTCCAGCGAGGCGCTGCCCACGGTCACCTGCAGGCCGTCCTTGTCGGCGTAGCGGATGCCGCGCAGGCGCAGCGGGCCGGCCAGCCGGCCGTCGGCCTGTCGCACGCTGAGCGCGCCGCCGGTGAAGCCGCCGGCGCGCGCCAGCGCGAAGCGCAGGCCGCCGCCGGTGCCCAGCAGCCACCCCAGGCCCGCCGCCACCAGCAGCAGCAGCACGGCGAAGCCGATGGCGAGGCGCCTGAACCACTTGCTCATCGGTGCGCCTCCGCCCGGCCGTCTTTCCCTCGCCCCGGCTGCCGGCCCTTTCTCCCTCGCCCCTCCGGGACGAGGGGGCGGGGCTGGCGGGGACGCCCGCTCGATGCGGCGCTTTCGCGGCGCGGCCCGCCACCCCGGTCCTCTCCCCGGCGGGGAGAGAGCGCCATGGCGCCGAGGATGGAAGGGGCGGCACTCACAGGTCCGGTCCTATCACGATGTGCAGCTGGATGCCGTGCTCGTCCTTGTTGTGCACCGGCGTGCCCAGGTCCACCCGGATCATGCCCACCGGCGAGAGCCAGCGCACGCCGAGGCCAGCGCCGATCTTGGGCCGGTAGTCGGTGCCATCGAAGGCGTTGCCGGCATCGACGAAGGCGGCCATGCCCCAGTTGCGGGTGAAGTAGTGCTCCACCTCGCTGCTGCCGACCAGCAGGTTCCTGCCGCCGATCACGCGGTCGTAGCCGTTGCGCGGGCCGATCGACTGGTAGCTGTAGCCGCGCACCGAGCGGTCGCCGCCGGCGAAGAAGCGCAGCTGCGGCGGCAGCGCGCCGAAGTCGGAGGTCCAGGTCATGCCGGCGCTGCCGCGCAGGATCAGCCGGTCGCGGCGGGTGAAGGCGCGGATCCACTTCACGTCGGCCAGCCACTGGCTGAAGCGCGCGTCCGACAGCAGCGTGCCGGCGGTGCTGCGCGCGGTCACGTTGACCGACCAGCCCCTGCGCACGAAGGTGGGGTTGTCGGCCTGCTTGCGCGCCAGCGAGGCCTCCGCGTACAGCAGCGTGCTCTGGCCGTGATCGATGCCCAGCGTGTTGTCCGGCTCGCCGCCCTTCTTGCCCACGGTGAAGGTGCCCGACAGCGC